>Ga0307373_10008221_pt1 | contig 15975 bp, 11 predicted proteins | sample OX2MG_FD_202534 | JGI IMG/M metagenome (GOLD analysis project Ga0307373, IMG submission 202534) | Soil microbial communities from Risofladan, Vaasa, Finland - OX-2 | ecosystem: Environmental > Terrestrial > Soil > Coastal area > Acid sulfate soil | place: Finland: Risofladan, Vaasa | collected... | reverse complement strand
GTGACCAACGATGCCTGCGTCAGGGATTGTTGCGCGCAGGTACCGGGGATTGAGGACAGAATGAGCGTATGGTAACCGGCTATCCTTGTGCCATTTGAAGGCATTGCGATGCGATACTCCGCGCTGATTTCTACGAACGAGCTAACGTTACTCGAAGATATCGAGCAGCGTCCCATCCGCGTTGTCAACGGCGACGGATGGAGCGTCTACTTGGAAACAGACGCGTGGGGACTTGTGTTCGTGCCCGACGAGGTCTCGACGCCCGATTCCGCCCACCCATCGGGCGACGTAGTGCGCGTCAAGATAAAGAAAGCGAGTCTTGGAGATCAAAACCACGCAGTCGAAAGACTTGCGAGCGACTTAGGCGGCGTTCAGACGGTTTTGATCGCGACAACGGCGATTTATTTCAGCGTCCCACGGCGCTGTCCATCAATAACAGTCGGCAGCGCGACGTTTCCGGAGAGCATCGGTTACGAACTGCTCTACCTTCAGCCATCAGATCCGAGGTGCGTTGAAATCGGCGAGTCGCCCGATATGGCATTAGCGATTGTTGACGTAGGCGTGATTCTTGAAACGTGCAATGAGCGAATCACTATCGCAACGGACGGATGCGGCTTCTTCATCCATGCGGCACTTGGGGCAGCGCAAGAGAAACAGGAGAAACTAGGGGTGATGATCGGGAAGCTACTGCTAACGCCACTCGCGACGGCGTGCCGTGAACGAGGGTGCTAATCGGGACGGGTCAGGTTCGGGTTTGACTCGGTTCCGGTTTCGACTTGGAGGAAGATAATTTGATTGGTGACGTGGCGAGCGGGAGGCGTAAGCCTCCCGTTCTCGGTGCGTGCGCCGAAGGCGATTCCATGGCCGCATACGAATCCATCGACGAGTTGTGCGGAAAGCGGGACACGTCCAATTTTGACAAGCTGGGCAGAAAGAGAAGAAAACGTCCATCTTTTTAACCGCCCAAAACCGAAATTTCCACGGGACGGATGCGTCGGTGAACCGTTGCGGGACGGGAGGACCATCGCTATGGTAACAGCGGGAGGATGGCGGCCATGATCCACGACGATCCGCGGGTGTGTCTGGAGCAGTTGGTTCATCGCTACCGGCTGCGGTGGACGCAACGCACCAAGTGCTTCCTGGGACTTCATCGCGGAATCGTGGTGGATGCCTGCGAGCGAGAGGGCATTCTGACGATCATGTTCAGTTCACCCACCGCGGAGGTTGGCGAATTGGTGCTCACGGATTTTGACGCATTTGCCCATTGCGCCGAAGCGGGCCTGCCTACGGCGTGGATCAAGGGCCGCATGGAAGTTGACGGCGTCCACGCACGCGTCAGCGACCACAGTTGCTCGTTCTGGATCGATCAGCGACGGATGGCCGAGATCGGCTACGATCTGTTCATTCGCATCCCGGACATCATCGCGGATGACCTTCACGCGCGCGGCGCATCGGGCACAATGCGCTGCGCCGCTTGTGGAACGAACGAGGCCACGGCCGTGGGCTTGCTGGAATACACCTACACTCCGCTTTGCGACACGTGCCGAGATCGGGCCTTGCGCGGCGAGGCCTCCCTTAGATTGCTTGGGCGGCGACGGGTCGACTGGAGACGCGTGTTGCCGCTGCTGGCCGTGGTGACCGGTGCGGGAGCGTACGGCTGGGGGTACATTCAGCAGCCCCAACGGCTCGATCAGTTCTCATGGGTTGCCGCCATGCTTTTGCCCGTCGCGTGGGCTTTCGGCTTGTGCTGGGTGATCTACTGGCGCCGGATTCCGGTGACGCGGACATTGCGGGTGCTGCTATTTGGTTCGGTGATCGCCTCGGTGCTGATTGGGAACATTTGGGGATTCCGGTCGCGGATGATCGACCAGGCGCGGCAGCAATTCAATCAACAGGTCACCGGCCCCGGCTGGCCGACCTCGGTGAAACTGTATTTCTCCGCATTGCCGCAGTCTTGGAAATGGGAGGCTCCTTTCTTGCTGGAGGGCTTGGTAGGCGCATGGATCGCGCTACGAACGTTGAAGCGCCCCGAAACGCTGGACGTGCAATGACCAGCATGTCGCCGCCGATGACCAGGGGGCAAAACCGGGGCCGGTGCCTTGATTCAATGGAGGCCAGGATTGATCATGGTTGGGCGTGTGAACTATGGTTCCTGGATGCGCAGGCTCATCGCCTGGGACGGTATGCTGCCCGCCGCTATCGTGATCGTGCCGGCCGTGATCGAAATCCTCCTCCCGAATCATCGTGGAGCCATCGAGATCGCCGCGGTGATTCTGCCCATCACGGCGTTTTTCCTCCGCGTACGCGCTGGAAAGCATCACATCGCCTCGAACCGGTGCTCGGTTGCGGTTCGACGCTTTCAGTTTTGCGTCTTCTGCTTCGCAGTCTTCCCGCTGGTCTTGATCGACTGTTTCCTGGTTCTCTCGCACGTGATGCCGAAGGGGGCACTTTTTCAGGCGGATACCGACCTCCTCGTATGCGTCATTCTGTTCGCCGTCTACCTGACGTTGATGGCCGTCGCCATGTATCCCGGCCGAGACGCCCCTTCGCCGTCAAAATGGCCGCTCACCGACTTTTGAGCTTGCGCACCATCGAACTGGAACTGCCGCAGGCGGTGGGTGGCGCCCCATTCGGGCTTACGCCCGCGGTGTGTCCCGTTTTCCCAGGGCTGCGCCCGTGGGCTATCGAATGACGCCGCGTTGCGGCTACGCGCGACCGCCGACGCCGGCGGATGAGGACAGGGCGACGGCGCGCAACGTGGCCGGGTCGCAGGCCCCGACGACTGTGCCAGAACCTGCGCCGTCGGCTGCTCGACGAATCGCAGCGCGCCATCGTCGCCGCGAAACCAGCCGTATTGAAACAGCGAAGGAAGCCCCTCCGCAGTGGGGGACACCCCGCGCAAGTCGTTACCAGTAAGGCACGTCCAGAGGGGCCAATTGGCCCCTCTGATCGTTCAGCGGCCGCTGAGATGATGATCTCCCAGGCGGCCGAGCTGCTCAACGTCGTTTGTGTGCCCGCGAGGTAGAGAAACAGGGCGATGAAACCCTGGCGGAAGCAGTCGAGGCCGGTCACGTTGAGCGTCTCTTACTAATAGCAGGTATTTGGCCGCTGCGCACATCATTACCGCGCGCTATGTATCGCCGCGATGCGCTTTTTTTTCGAGATTATACCTGCCCATGGTTATACCTGACGCGGCCGACGATGCGACATTTTGTCACGAGAAACGCGGCGGCTGGTGGGGCTTCCATCCGCGGTATTCATGTCGGTTTCCGCGCGAGCGCTCCCTGCTTCGGCGCTTCCCGCAAAATGCAGCCGTTCCAGGATCTCAGCCCTCAGCTCGAGGAAGACGGGACTATTGCGCTGGCGGGGCCGCGGGTCGGCGACCGTGATGACGCGCTCGACGCGGCCCGGCCGCGCGGTCAACAGCGCGATTCGGTCGCTCATGTAGATCGCCTCGTCGATATCGTGCGTGACCAGCACCATGGTCGTGCCGCGCGCCTGCCAGAGCCGCAACACTTCGTCCTGCATCCGCATTCTCGTGAACTGGTCGAGCGCTCCGAGTGGCTCGTCGAGCAGCAGGACTTTGGGGTGGTTTACCAGCGCGCGGGCCAGCGCCGCGCGCTGGGCCATGCCGCCGGAAAGCTGGTGCGGATAAACCTCGGCGAACGCTTCGAGTCCGACGAGCTTGATCAATTCGTCTACTTCCCCGCGGCGAGCGCGGAGCGTGCCCCGCGCGGCCAGGCTGGCTTCGATGTTGCGGCGCACGCTCAGCCAGGGGAACAAATTGGGGTCCTGAAACATCAGCCCGCGCTCGGCTCCGGGCCCGGCGATCGGCTCCTTGCCGATCCGCAGCTCACCCGACGTGGGGGCGTCGAGACCGGCGATCAGGCGCAAAAGCGTCGACTTGCCGCAGCCGCTGGGTCCGATCAGCGACACCAATTCCCCCGCCGTGATCGCCAACGACAAGCCGTCGAGGGCCTGTACCGCCGCGCCGTCGGCCGCGAGAAAGCGCTTGCCAACGTCGCGCGCCAGCAACGACGACGCTTCACCGTCAGCGGAAGTGGCCACGTCGCTCACCACCGGATGGTCCCCTTCTGCCATACCAGCACCCAGTCGCGGGCCTTGAACAAGAGCGTCATCAGACTGGAAAAGAAGACGGCCATGATGATCAAAGCCGCGTAGACCTTGGCGTACTCGGCGTATCCTTGTTGCCATTTGAGGTACCATCCCAAGCCGGACTTGACTCCCACGGTTTCGGCCACGATCAGCGTCAGGAACGAGGCGCCAAGTCCCATGAATAGCCCGATGAAGACGTTCGGCAGCGAGGCCGGCACCGCGACGCGAAAGATTAAGAACACTCGCCCGGCGCCCAGGGTCCGCGCGACGTCGAAATACGCGACCGGCACGTTGGCGATCCCCGAGGTCGTCAGCATCGTGACCGGAAACCAGACCGCCAAGGCGATCAGGGCGGTCCCGGCCAGAAACGAATCAGCGAACAGCACCATCGCCAAAGGCACAAAAGCGGTCGCGGGGATCGGCCCCACCACTTTCATCACCGGCATGCCCCAGTAGCGGACGCGTCGGAACCATCCCATGAGCACGCCGCTGACCAGCCCCGCCGCCACACCGACTGCGTACCCGCTGAGTAACAACTTCAACGAACGATAGGTGCTGTCGAACAGGATCGAGCGGTCGTCGATCATGCCCGCCAGGACCATGTCGGGACCCGGAAAGTAGGGAAGCGGCAGCCAATCGAATTTGACGGTCGTCACGTCCCAGAGCCCGAGCGTGACCATGGCGCCGGCCAAAAGTGGCGCGTGGTGGCGGCCCCAGGGACGCAATCGCGGCCATGCGCCTTGCGCGGCCGCCGCGATCAGCGACGTCGCCAAGAGGGTTGCCAACAGTACCGGGTACGGGTGCAGCCAGGCCGAAAGCGAATCGGCCCAGGTCATTGGCAAGACCTGCCGATCGGGCAGGAATTGGTGAAGCGATAGCGCGGCGAGCGCCGCGACCGCGGGCGACAGCGCGGCCGCCATTGCCTGGCCGCCGCGCCGCGCCGCGAGATCGAGCGCGGGCCGGCTTTCACGTCGATCGGTGATGATCGGCGGGGATTCGAGGTCTTTCAACGACACGAGTCCAGACTCCTGTTCGACCCGATCGCTTGGGTCATTCATTGAGACAACAACAGGAACAGCACCCCATCTTGCCGTCGAACAGCGCGGCGAACGCATCGGGTGCCAGCAACGTCGGCGCAACACGATCGACTTTGGCAGCCGTCAAGTGTTCGACCCATTCGTCAGTCACACCATCCAGGTCGAGCCAAGCCCGCTTGGCCAGCGCGACTGGGTCGGTGCTTGGTTTCAGCAGGCCGCATTTCAACATTTCATCCGCCGCTTGATCGATGCTCTTGCGGCACTCGGACACACCGGGAATGTACTTGAGCTTGGAAAGCGCCTGAACGTTGATTTCGGCGGACGATGCGAGGTACTTCTTTTCCACCGAAAGATTGCCCGCCGCGATGGGGTTCGCGTCAACCCACTTCGCGGCTTTGAGCAGCGCGCGCGTGACCTTCGCGGCCGCCTTCGGGTTTTCCTTGGCCAGTTTGCCGCTGACGACCGCGGCGCAGCAATACTCGTCGCAATAGGGCGCGTCTACGGCCTGGTCGGCGATGTTGCGCACGATTTTCTGCCCGAGCAGGATCGTGCCGATCGGGTCGGACGTGGCAATCGCGTCGATCCGGCCGTCTTCGAGCGCCTTGCCCAGAACGTCGGGAGGGAACGCTTCCCAATTGACTTCGTTGCTTTCGGGGCGTGGATCGATGCCGTGCGCCGCCAGCACCCGGCTGGCGAACAGGTAGGGGGGACTGCCAAGATGGGTGGGAACGCCGATCGTCTTGCCCTTGAGGTCCTCAACGGACTTGATGTCGGTCTTGACGCCGGCCTGAACGCGGAGGCAGCCGGTGTGGATGCCGCCGGTGATCTTGACGTCCAGCCCCTGCTCGATCGGCTTGAGGAGGTACATGATCAACGTGTGGTTCGCGTCGAACCGGCCCAGGCCAAGGCCCTCGCGCAGGCCGTCCCAGTCGGTCTTGACCAGTTCGACGTCGAGCCCCTCTTCGTCGAAGAACCCCTGCTCGTAAGCGACGAAGATCGGGGCCTCGCAGGTGATGCCGAGGTAGGCCACCTTCAGCTTGGTCTTGTTCTTGACATTGGCCCCGTCAACGGGGGCCTGGGCGTCCGGTCCCTTGCCGCAACCCAACGCGAGCAACACGGAAACCAACAGCGGCATGGGCACGAGCAAAACCGCTAGACGCCGGGCTTTCGAATATGACGATTTCATCTCAACGACCTCCTGGTGATCGAACGATCGGGAATTTCACCACACAGTTCGGAATTCTCACGAATTCCGTTACGCCATGGGCCTGCTCGGTAACATACTAAACTCGTGAGAGTCCCGAACTGCGGCAAACCGCCCGGAATTCTTACGAATTCCGCCACGCCATGGACTTGCCGTGGGCCAGGTTTTCAACCTGGCACGCTACGGCAGGTTTGGAAACCTGCCCCACGTTTCTATCGAAGTGGAATCCGAGGCGGGGGATCAGGGGGCGACGAGCGCTGGATGCCGCCCCCCACGGCGAGCTCGTCGATCGACGCGCCGTCTTGGAGAAGGGCCGCAATGGGAACGGTGAATGCCAGGGCGAAAGGCTCCTGCGTCGAGCGAGTAGGCGTGGTTGGGGGCGGAGGGACCGGCCGAGGCGATTGGGAACAATTCGGACCGCGGCACGGGCTTCCGGACTGGAATGGCCCGGGTTCCGCGCCCTCGTCAACCACTGGCTGCGTCTGATGTGGCTGACCGTCGCTTTGCCGCCCGGCGACATGGACGTAGTCGCCACAGGAAGCGCCGGCGTCGCCCGGCATCAGCCACACGAGTCCCATCGCGGCCAACGCGACGGTTGGCTGCGCTCGGCGAGCGAAACTATGTGGAAACCAGTTTGGGAACACGCTACGATTCTCGACGCGGGAAGCTAGACAACATAGAATGTAATCCAATGGATGATACCTAATCTAGTCTAACTCCCCAACTTCGTCACGGAAACAGCGGGAAGCGGAAATAATGTCGTCATCTTCGCCACCAGGCCGATCACCACGCCTTGTCGTCACGGCCGTTCTTTTGGCCGCCGTAGCCCTGGCGGTCGCCGGCTACCTGGTGTGGGATCGCGCCGGTTTACCGGTCCCCGGCTCGGCGCTCTACGAGCAGTATGTCGAGGCCTTTCAGGTGGGCGTCGCGGCGTTGGACGCCGGTGTGCCGCAAGTGGCCGAGGAAAACCTGACACGGGCCATCGAACTCGTTCCGAAGGAGCCTGCTGCTTGGGCGGACCGGGGCCTGCTCTATCTTCGGACGGGCCGGTTGCCCGAAGCGGCCCACGACATCGAGCAGGCGCATCGCCTGGCTCCCGATGAGGCTGACGTACTTAAGCTGGTCGGCCTGCACCTGAAACGTAGTGGCCGGTTCGGCGAGTCGGTGGTGTATCTCCGCCGGTCCGTCGAGCGCGATCCGCAAGACATCGAAGCCCTTTTTATGCTGGCCCAGATCGTCGCCCAGGAACAACAGGAAGGAAATGATGCGGAATACCAGCGGCTGATGGAGCAGATTCTGGCGATCCGGCCGGAGAACCTGCGCGTGCTGAACGAACGGCTCCGCGTCGCGGTTCGCCGCTCCGACGTGGCCGCTGCTCGCGATACTTTCGAGCGCCTCAAGCGAATGTCGCCCAACTGGTCCAAGCAGGCCCGAGAACAACTGGCGAGTCTCGACGAGTTGCTGGCCGGTCCCCTTGGTCCGGACGCCGTAAAATCGCTTTTTCTTCTCGACAACGTGCTGAAAGCAGAGCCCGGATACGCAAAACAGGCCGGCGAGGTCAGTAAACTCAGCGACTCGGAGGGTCGCTCGCTGCAATCGCCGCTGCGACTAGCTCCCGTGCGATCCGCGCCCGCCTTGCCCGACACCCTACTGAGCTTTACGCCCGAGCCAGCACCCGGTGTACCTGAGGGTCACTGGAGCGTCGTCCTGCCTGTTTGGCTCACGAGCGAGGGGGGGCCCGCGCTGTTCGTGGCCGATGCCCACGAGGTCCGCCGTGCCGGTGATGAATTGCCGATCGCTGGTTTGACAGCCGCGCCTTCCGCATTGGTTCCGCTCGATTGGAACAACGACCAGCGGACCGATCTGCTGCTGGTGGGCCCTGACGGTTTACAATTCCTCCAGCAGGAAGAAAAAGGCGGCTTCGCCGACGTTACGACCGCGACCGGATTGCCAGAAGACGTGCTCCGGGGCGATTACAGGGCCACGCTGGCCGCCGACGTCGACCTCGACGGCGATCTCGACATCGTGGTTGCCGCGGCCGACGGGCCGCCGCTGTTCCTGCGCAACAACTTCGACGGGGAGTGGACGCCCCAGCCGATCTTCGTCGAGGTACACGGCCCACGGTCCTTTGCCTGGGCCGATTTTGACCACGACGGAACACCCGACGCGGCGCTGCTCGACGCGAGCGGCAAGCTGCATGTCTTTGCCAATGATCGCTCGGCCGCGTTCATCCCGTGGCCGTCGGCCCCTCCCAACGATGATTTCCTGGCGATCACCGCGACCGACGCCAACGACGACTGCGTGCTCGACCTGGTCGCGCTTCGCAACGATGGGGCGCTGGTTTGCATTTCCGATGCCGAAAAGCGATCGAGTTGGAACACCGTCGAATTGGCACGCTCGGACGTGCTGGAAAGCGGCCGTGCCAAGGCCATCGAGATCAAACTGTTGTCTGCCGCCGATCTCGACAACAACGGCGCGCTCGACTTGCTGGTCTCGGGACCGGACCACAGTGCGATCTGGCTGGGGCGAGGCGGCGGCAAGTTCGAGCCTCTCGCGGCCAAGCTGCCGCCGCGCGTTGCCGCCACGGCCGACCTCGACGGCCTAGGGCGGCTTGACCTTGTCGGACTCGACGACAGTGGCCGCGCATTGCGGCTGCGAAACGCCGGCCGCGGGGATTACCATTGGCAGACGGTCCGTCCCCAGGCCGCCACGGGGGACGTCAAGGGCGACAACCGCATCAACTCGTTCGGTGTCGGCGGTGAGATCGAGCTCCGAACGGGCACGCACGTCGTCAAGCAGTTGATCGCGGCCCCGGTGGTCCATTTCGGACTGGGCGAGCGGTCACGCGCCGATGTCGTTCGCATCGTGTGGCCCAACGGCACGTTTCAGGTCGAATTCAACACTCCCATCGACAAGGCCGTCGTGGCGGTTCAACGTCTCAAAGGCTCATGCCCGTTCCTGTTCGCCTGGGACGGTACCCGCTTCGCCTTCGTCACCGACTTCATGTGGAGCACGCCGCTGGGCATGTACATCAATGCCGCCGACAAGGGCGGCCTGCTACAAACGACCGATTGGGTCAAAATCCCCGGCGAGCGGCTCGTCGCGCGTGACGGGACCTACGAACTACGCGTCAACGCGAACCTTTGGGAGACGCACTTTTTCGACCAACTTGCACTGGTCGCCGTCGATCACCCGGCCGACACGGAACTGTTCGTCGACGAGCGGTTCTTCCTGGAGCCTACGGAACCGACGATGCGCCTGACCGGGCCGCCGCGAAGCGTGGCCCGCGCCTGGGACCACGAGGGCCGCGATGCGACCGACGACGTGCGGTCGGTCGACGGCGTGTACCTCGACCGCTGCGGGCGCGGCGTTTACCAGGGAGTGACACAGGACCATTGGGTCGAAGTCGACCTGGGTGACGACGCGGTCGTGGGTGACGGGCCGTTGTGGCTCTTGGCCCGTGGCTGGGTCCATCCGACCGACAGCTCGATCAACTACGCTCTGGAGCAAGGAAAGCACGACGCGCCGCGCGGGCTGGTGCTGGAAGTGCCCGATGGTCACGGCGGCTGGAAGGTGGCTCGCGACAAGCTCGGGTTTCCGGCCGGCAAGAACAAGACGATCATGGTCCGCCTCGACGAGCTCGATGGTCTTGGGGTCGCGCGCCATTTTCGACTCCGCACGAACATGGAGATCTATTGGGACGCTTTGCAGTACGCCCGCGGCCGGGACGACGCCCCAATGGCCGAGCAGCGTCTACTGGCCGATCGTGCCGACTTGCGTTTTCGCGGAATCGTGGCGATGACGCAAGAGAATTCCAGCTCGCCGGAATTGCCCGACTACGACCAGCTCGCATTTTGCGGCCAATTTTGGCGCGACCTGATTGGCTTCCACACTCGTTACGGTGACGTCGGCGAACTTCTGCGAGAGATCGACGATCGTTACGCGATTCTGTGCGGCGGCGACGAAATCGTACTGCGGTACGCCGTCCCGGCGGGTCCGCCGGACGGTTGGCGGCGCGATTTCGTCTGGGTCTCCGATGGCTGGGTCAAGGACGGCGACTACAACACGCGCTTCGGCAAGACCGTACTGCCGCTGCCCGCCCACGATCTGACGAGCTACGACGCGCCGCACGCCGCCGGAAACACCGCGCCGCCGGGCCGTCTCGAGGACGACCCGGTTTATCGCCGCCATCCGCGTGACTGGGAGGTATTCCACACACGCTACGTCACCACCCATGCGTTCGAGCGCGGGCTAAGGGGCTTCCACGCTCCCCCACGCGAGACGGCCGAACCCAATGGGTCTCTACGAGGCAGTATCCTAAACGACAGCACCCCAATCAACGGGGCCGGGAGCAAGCCATGAGCCGATCGCTCAAACAGGCGACCATCGCCGTCGTGTTCGTCGGATTGCTCGGCGTGGCGGCGATACGGGGTTCCACGGGCAGGCTGGCCGATGTCTGGCGACGCGTCAGCGGACAAGCAGAGTCGCGGGCGCCCGCGGCACTCGACGACGCCGAAGTATTACGGCGCTATGGATTCCGCTTGAACGAGACGGCACGCGATTGTGGGATCGAGTTCCGCCATGAGGCGGCGACGCTCGATGCTAAGTTGGTGCACATCATGCCCTTGGTCAACCCGATGGGCGCCGCCGCGGCGATTGTCGACTTCGACGGCGACGGCTGGCTCGATATGTATGTCGTCACCAGCAACGAGGGGGGAGCGAACGGATTGTACCGCAACCGCCACGACGGTACGTTCGAGGACGTCGCCCGCGAGGTTGGTGTGGCTGACGTCAACCTGCCCGGCACCGGCGCCTGTATGGGGTCCATCTGGGCCGACTACGACAACGACGGCGATCCCGATCTGTTCGTCTACAAGTGGGGCCGGCCCGAAATGTTCCGAAACCACGAGGGGAAGAACTTCGAGCGTGTGACCGACCGCGCAGGGCTTCCGGAACAGACCAATGCCAACGCCGCGTGCTGGCTCGACTACGACCGCGACGGCAGGCTCGATCTGTTCATTGCAGGATATTGGGCCGACGACGTTAATCTCTGGACGCTCGACAGCACGCGGATGATGCCCGAGTCATTCGAGTACGCCAAAAACGGCGGTCGCAAGTACCTGCTGCGCAACCTGGGCGACGGCGCTTTCGAGGACGTCACTGAAAAAATGGGCATCACAAGCACCCGCTGGACTCTGGGCGTGGCGGCGGCCGACCTGTGCGGCACGGGTTTTCCCGACCTCGTGCTGGCCAACGATTACGGCGTTTCGGAGTTCTACGCCAATCGGGGCGGCGAGCGCTTCGAGGAAGTGGGCTACGAGACAGGAATCGGCGTCGCGCCAAAGAGCGGCATGAGCGTCAGCTTTGGCGACGTGCTCAACGAGGGAAAGTTGGCGCTGTACGTCTCGAACATCACTGAACCCGCCAACCTGGTCCAGGGAAACAATCTCTGGGTGCCGGCGGGCGAAACCGCCGGCGGCGTACCCCGTTATCTCAACCAGGCCGGCGCTCTGAACATCGAGCGCGGCGGCTGGAGCTGGGGGGCGAAGTTCGGCGACCTGAACAACGACGGCCGGCTCGACCTGTACCTGACCAACGGCTACGTCTCGGCGAACCAGGCGAAAAGCTACTGGTACGACTACGGCAAGATCGCCGGCGGCCTCAAGGGCCTGATCGGCGACGCCGTGTATTGGCCGCCGATCGGCGACCAAAGTCTGGCCGGTTACCAGCCCAAATGCGTCTGGTTGAACAAGGGGGGCGATTTCATCGATGTCGCCGTCGCCGTCGGTGCCGCCGACGTTTACGACGGCCGCGCCGTGGCACTGGGCGATTTGTTCAATCGCGGCGTGCTGGACGTCGTGGTGGCCAACCAGAAAGGCCCGCTCTTGCTCTACCGCAACACGGTGCTGCCGGGCCGCGACTGGGTGCAATTCGAGCTGGTAGGCGGTGCCAGGCCGGGTAGCGAGGCAACTTGGAGCAACCGCGGCGCCGTCGGCGCCGAGGTGTTGCTGTCATGGCGACAAGGGCCGGATGGCCCAATCCGGGAGCAAGTGCAAGTCGTTTCGGCCGGCGACGGGTATGCCTCGCAAAGCATGTTTCGCCTGCACTTCGGCCTGGGGGAGAACGCCGTGATCGAACGGGCAACCATCAAGTGGCCCTCGGGCCGGACGCGGACGCTGGTGGACTGCGAGCCCGGCGTCGTGCATCATGTCGAGGAGGCCGATTCCGAGGTGCCCTCGCCATGAGCTCCAATTCGCCCGCCGTCTCGAACCCGTGTCCACGCGCCTCCGATCAAGAAGGCTGGCTCGGCTTTACCCTGCGCTCGGCCGCGACGGCCCTGCTCGTGGGCGGCTACTATTGGGTCAGGGAACCGCTGGGCCGTTCCGTCGGCGGCTGGTATTCGCGTGCCACCGGCGTTACGCTCGATGCGGCCACGCCGCGGATCGTCAGCGTGGTCTTGCTTCTGGCCGTGCTGGTGGCCGTTTGGCGTAGGGTCGTGTTGCGCGACCCGCGGTTCCACGCCCCGCTTCTGGTCACGACGATCCTGGCGGTCGGCGACGCGGCGTTCAACATCCTGGAGAACCACCCCGCACCGCCTTGGCTGGTGGCGGCGACGGGTGGAGTTGTGTTGGAATACTCGCCGACCTTCGTGGCGATCGTCGTCACCATGTTCGCCGAAATCGTGCTCGGCCGTTTCTTCTGGGGCAAGTGGCCGCACCTGGCAAGCGCCTATGTCTCAGGTATCAGCGTCGGCATCCTGATCAAGTCATCGCAGCTCTGGCCGTTCGTGCTGTGCGGGCTGATCTCGATCGCGTCGAAATACGTGCTGCGCATCGGCAACCGGCACCTTTGGAACCCGAGCAATTTCGGCGTGACGATGTTGCTCCTCTTGGCGCCGGCGCACGTGGCTAGCCTCAGTGTGCAGGCCGGCAACAACGGCTGGGCGGTGGTGATCATCTGGCTTTTGGGCGGGCTGATCATGTACCGGCTGGGCCGCTTTCATATCCCGCTGGCCTTCACTGCGGCGTTCATCCCGCTGGCCTTCCTGCGGAGCTACATGACCGGCCACGCCTGGCAGACGGAAATCGCGCCGATCACCAGCCCGATGTTTCAGCTTTACATCTTCTTCATGATCACCGACCCCAAGACGACGACGCGCACCTGGCGCCGGCAAGTGCTTGTGGCGGTACTCGTCGCGGCGATGGAGACGTTTTGCAGGCTGGCGTTCAAGGACATCCATTCGTTGTACCACGCCTTGTTCGTCATCGGGCCGGCGACCAACCTGATCGAGATCTACGCGGACCGCCGCGCGGCGCGAGCTGCGACGCAAGTTTAGCCACAGAGAGCACTGAGGACACCGAGGACGTGATGGCTGGCGGCAGAGCGTCAGCGATGCCCCGGCAGATAGCGACCGGGGCATCGGCTATGTCCCACCCACCGTGAATGTCTCATTCTCGCCGGCCGAGAAGCCGATGTGACTGCGGCGATTGCCCCATCACGACGGCGACAAGCAGTAGTCGGCGTCTACCGCTTGTAGGTTCCCACCAACTCGCCCTCGGCGAGCACATGCCCCTTCATCGCTTTGAGCAGGGCCGTTTTGGTCGCCTTCGCGTCCAACGTGAGTGGGGCGTCCAACGCGTACAATCGAAAGTGATAATGATGTGTGCCGCTCGGCGGCGCCGGCCCGCGATAACCAACCGTGCGGCCGGAGGGCCACGAATTGAGTCCCTGCAAGGCGCCCGGGGGCGATTCGAGCCGCTCGCTCGTCGCGACGCCTTCGGCCAACTCGCGGACGTCGGCGGGAATCTTGTAAAGCACCCAGTGGACCCAGGGCTCTTTCGAAGGGGCGTCGGGGTCGTCGCAAACCAGCGCCAACTCCTTCGTGCCTGGCGGAAGGTTGTCCCAATTCAATGGCGGCGAGACGTCGTCGCCGTCTTCGGTAAACTTCGTTGGGATCGGGGCGCCGGCTTCGAAGGCGCCGCTCGTGAGTCGGATCGTCATCGGCGAAGCTCCTTCTTTTCCGCACCCCGTCAGACACGCCGCGGTGAAAAACACAAAGACCCTGTCAGGAAACCAAGACCAATGGCTCATCGCTTGTATTCTACTCCTTTGCGTCGTCGGCGGGAACGAGGGCCAAAGCATCCCCGGCGGGAACGAGGGCCAAAGCATCCCCTGCATTTTAACCGCCGACCTGCCGCCGAACAGACGCACTCCCCTTCGCGCCGCCGGGATGGTATCCTGTAGCAAGAAATGAGACGAATTGGCTCCAGAGCCCATAGTAGCAGGCACACTCCGTGTGCCGCCGCTTTCCGCCTGTGGACGTCAATTGGCCGAAGGTTACGTCAATGCCCACGGATGGCGTGGCAATACCACGTATAACGCACGAGGCAACAGCTTCGTGTCGCCCCATTGCCGACGCCCACCGGGAAATGAACGGATGCAAGATGATTTCTTGACGACACCGGTCGCATGCTCCTCCTCACGAAAATGCCTCGGCGATTCACGCTCGCTCAACTTCTGATGGCTGTGGCTTTGGCGTCGATCCTCTTGGCACTCTACACGTCGCTTTCGGACTTAGGCGGCTCGGGCAAACCGTTTCATGTCGTGGAAACGGTGGTTTTCTCACCCGACGGCAAGTACTTGGCGGCAAGCATGTATAACGGCTGCGATTCCCACGTGAAAATGAAGTCCTATGTTTCGGACAATCGCATTTCGAATTCGCCCGCCACGACACGGCATGAGTTTCTCCTTAGGGCCCTCACGCCGTCGGAGACATTCGCTCTTTCACGCGATGCTAAGTTGCTCGCCACACTGGACGGCGGCAATATCACGCTTTGGGATCTCGACGCGATGCAGAAAACCAGCCCTCCACAGGCTGAACCTGGGTGAGACCGGAGTGCCGGACGCGGGCCTCGTTCATCTTCGCGGCCTTTCGAAGTTGGATTGCCTCGACCTTCACGACACACGCGTGACCGACGCGGGATTGCAGCACTTACACGAATCTGCGAATCTAAAGCACTTGTTTCTCGACAATACACGAGTGACCGCAAAGGGCGTGGCTGAAATCCAAAAGGCGCTGCCAGCCTGCGAGGTCATCCTCGACGGCAGCTTTCGGCAATCTTCCCTCCTTCGATCCTGACGGATGTTAGTTAGAATCTCCATCCCTAATTGGTGGGACCCACAAGGAATCAACCTAATGAACCAACGCATTCCCCTGCTCATTGCCGCCTCTTTTGTTTTGGTTGCCGCCTGGCAACTCCTCGGCCCGGTCGCCGGTGCACTGGCCGCCGAACGCGACGCCCATCTTCTGGCCGTCAAAGCGACCGATTGGCCCTGGTGGCGCGGTCGCACTCGCGACGGCGTGGCCGACGCGGGGCAAAAGCCCCCGCTTCGCTGGAGCGATACGGAAAATATCGTCTGGAAGGCCGCGGTGCCGGGCCGCGGCCACTCGTCGCCCACCATCGTCGGCGACCGGATCTTTCTGGCGACGGCTGACAAAGCGCGCGAAACGCGGTCGGTATTGTGTTACGACCGCGAGACCGGTCGCGAGCTCTGGAATCTCGACGTTCACACCGGCGGCTTCGAACAGCGTGGCCACGCGAAGAGCTCCCAGGCCTC
>Ga0307373_10008220_pt1 | contig 15978 bp, 8 predicted proteins | sample OX2MG_FD_202534 | JGI IMG/M metagenome (GOLD analysis project Ga0307373, IMG submission 202534) | Soil microbial communities from Risofladan, Vaasa, Finland - OX-2 | ecosystem: Environmental > Terrestrial > Soil > Coastal area > Acid sulfate soil | place: Finland: Risofladan, Vaasa | collected... | reverse complement strand
CGGGTGCGACCGGCGCCCAGGGCCCGACCGGACCGCAGGGCCCGACGGGTGCCACCGGCGCCACCGGCGCTCAGGGCGCCAAGGGCAACATCGGCCTTCAGGGCAACACGGGTGCGACCGGTGCCGCCGGCTCCCGGGGCAACACCGGCGCGACCGGCGCGAACGGCGCCAAGGGCAACATCGGACTCCAGGGCAACACCGGCGCTACCGGCGCTGCCGGTGCCACCGGGTTCGGCGCCGCCGGCGCCACCGGTGCCACGGGTGCGACCGGCGCCCAGGGCCCGACCGGACCGCAGGGCCCGACGGGTGCCACCGGCGCCACCGGCGCTCAGGGCGCCAAGGGCAACATCGGCCTTCAGGGCAACACGGGTGCGACCGGCGCCACCGGGGTCGGCGCTACCGGCGCCACGGGCGCTTCCGGCACCACCGGCCCGCAGGGCCCGATCGGACCGCAGGGCCCAGCCGGCGCAAGCGGGGCCGTCGGTTCCACTGGTGCTCAGGGCAACAAGGGCAACGTCGGCCTGCAGGGCAACACGGGTGCGACCGGCGCTGCCGGTCCTACGGGTGCAGCCGGCCCGACAGGCGCAAAGGGCAACGTCGGCCTGCAGGGCAACACGGGTGCGACCGGCGCTGCCGGTCCTACGGGTGCAGCCGGCCCGACAGGCGGAAAGGGCAACGTCGGCCTGCAGGGCAACACAGGTGCGACCGGCGCCACCGGGGTTGGCGCGACCGGCGCCACCGGGTTGGGTGCCACCGGTGCCACAGGCCCGACGGGAACGATCGGCATCGGCACCTTGGTCGGCGCCACGCAATACGGCACGACTGGCGGCGCCACCTATGCGCTGTCCACCGGCCTGAACACGCTGGACTCGACCAACCTCTCGATGAGCCTCACCGTTCCTTCGACCGGACGGGTGCTCGTGAATGCCGACCTCACCATCTCGGTCTCGACGCTCGTGAGCCTCTCCGGCCCGGTTGAAGTCTCGTGTGGGCTGGTCAAGCACGGGACGTCGACTCAGGTCGGCTTCACGGAGCTCTTGGACACGGTCTCCCAGCCCTCGCTGACCTTCGAGGCGCGCCGCACCGCGAGCTTCCTCCTCACGGGCCTGACCCCCGGGACCCTCCAGCTCGACCTCGCTTGTGGCGTGAACGCGACCTCCGGCCTCTCGAGCGGCCAGGTGATCGCGAGCGCGCCCACCGGTGGACCGACCGGCAACGGGCAGACCGCCGCCGGGCCGGTGGTCATCACCGCCTACGCGGACTGAGCAGGCTCGGGCAACCAAACGGCTGCTCGCAGGGCCTGGCAGGACGGCCAACTGTTGCGATCGGGCATCTCGAGGCGCGCGCGGGGAACGCACCGGGTCCGATGGCGCTCCTGACGTCTCGGCCGCCACGCCGGGCGGGCCGCGCTACCGAGCCGCGCGCCTCCTCCGCCAGCGAGGGAGGACGACGAGCGCGACGAGGGTCACGCCAGCGAGGCTGAAGTACTGCGGGTAGTCACCGGGCGCCGCGTACGTGAACGAGACACGGTGCCGGCCGGCGCCCACGGGCACGGCGACGAGGGCCGGTGCGACCATCTCGGTGGGGACCTGAGCGCCGTCAACCCTTGCCACCCAGCCCGGGTCGAAGGAGGCGGAGAAGACGACGACCGCCGGGCGGATCGCATCGACGGTCCCGGTGATCCTCCCCTCCTCGAGGTTCGGCTCCGAGTTCAGCACGCGCCCGGCGTCGCCGGAGGGCACCGCCCCTGACACGGTCGTCGGCGCGACAGGGGTGGCGCCGTAGGCGATCACCGGATAGGGACCGTGGAGGGGCTGCGTCGAACGGACGAAGTCGGCGGTGTTCTCGCCGATGTTCGCCCGGTTCGCGGCGATCGACCCCTGCGTGTCGACGACACGGAGGTAGCCGACTCCGACCACCTCCCACAGGGCGTAGGGGCCCTCGGTCGCGACGTGCCTCGCCGAGGGGCTCGGCTGCCGGCCCAACGGGAGGATCAGGTAGCGGACGCCGAAGAGCGGGTAGTCGCCGGGGTCGTACTCGTCGAAGTAGGCCTCGGGGTCGGTCATGAGCGACGCGGTGCGGAGGGTGTAGCCGACGATGTCGACGTCGAAGTTGGCCAGGTACTTGAACACCGGGACCTCGCCGACGGCGAAGTTCGGCCCCCAGCTGTCGTTGGGCATCCCCGCGAAGAAGCGGCCGGGACCGAGGGCGAGCGCCTGCGCGACGAGCGTGCCGACCTCCCCACCCTCGGAGGCGTCGGCGGCGATCTGCTGGCGAATGGCGGCCCCGTCCCGGCTGTCGCTCGCGAAGAGCGCGCTCCACGAGGGGGCGAGGACGGTGAGCGCCAGCGCGACGGTGGCGAGGGCGAAGACGGCGCGGCCCTCCCGTCGGGCGAGGAAGGCGGCCGGCGTGCGGGCCAGCCGATTGCGTAACCCCGCCACGGCCGCCGTGATCGCCACCCCGGAGAGGTAGATGCCGCTCAGCTGGACGCCCATCAGAAACCGGCGGAGGAAGAGGTCGCGGCTGCCGGGGAGCACGTCGATGAGCGGCCCGAGCGTCGGCCGCCCGAAGAAGAGGACGAGGCAGGTGACGAAGAGCAGCGCGAGCAGGCGCGTCGTCTCGTCGGCCCTCCACCTGCGGATCGCGACCAGCAGGCCGCCGCCGACGAGGACCGTGAGGACTGGGAGGAAGTGGCCCGAGTCGAAGAGGCTGCCGTCGAACAGCCAGATGAGCACCTGGCGGGCGCCGTAGGAGTCGGCGCTCGCGGTCCCCTGGAGGAACTCGTTCACCGACGCGTAGCCGCTGAACTGCTCGAGCGGCACGATCAGCCATGCGCAGGAGAGGGCTGCGCCGATCCCGATCACGAGCACTCGCCGGAGGCGGCTGCGGAACTCCCCCGGCCGGCAGAGCAAGAGGAGGAGGAGCGGCGCAGCGGTGAGGTAGCCGGACAAGAAGTGGCTAGCGATGGTGAGGCTGGCGAACAGCACGGCGACCGCGTAGCCACGACCGGTGCGGACGGCGCGCGCCGAAAAGCCCCAGGAGAGCGGGAGCATCCACATTCCGAACAGCTGCGCCCAGACGCCGTAGCCGACCCAGAGGTAGCTGATCTGTTCGTAGCCGACGTTCGTCACGCTCGTGAGGAGCGGGGAGACGAGCGCCGCCGCGGCCGCCTGCCAGCGGGTGAGGCCGAGCAGGCGGGCCGAGAGGTAGATGCAGATCGGCCACAGCGAGAGCAGCAGGTAGAGCAGCAGGCTGAAGGCGTGGTCGGGGCCGATCACGAGACCGAGAAGGCCCGCCACCATGGCGCCGAGGCTTTGGTAGTGGAGGAAGAGGGGCGAGCCGAGGCCGAGGTAGGGGAACCAGCCGTCGAGGGGGAAGTGGCCCCGGTCGAACTGCAGCGTCGCGTAGCGGACCATCTGCTCGTGGAAGGAGCTGTCGTTCAACGTCGAGACGACAGAGGCTTCCTGGTGCAAGACGACGAGGTTGACGGCGACGACCGCTGCGACGAGGGCGAGCGGGCCGAGGCGGGCGGGGTCGGCTCGCCTCCGCCCGCCTGCACGGTACGAGGGCGCGGCAGCCGTCGGGGTCGCCGCGAGCCCCGCGGTCATCGCGCGGTCGGGGGGCGGGCGGACGGCCCGAGCGTCGCGGCGAAGTCGAGCTCCCCGAAGGCGACCGGGGAGGGCGACAGTCGCGCCAGCTCGGAGATCGGCACCGGATCCGCGATCGCGAGCAGGCTGTCGGCGCGAAAGCCCGGCCGCAGGCCCGCCGCCTCGAGCAGGTGCAGGAGGTGGTAGGTGGTCGCGCAGGGCAGGGGCACGGTGGCGACGTGCCGGCCGCGGGCCGCGGCGATGCGCCGCACGAGCGAGGTAAGGGTGAGCGGGCTGGCGTGCGCGGCGAAGACCGGACCCTCCGGCACCACCCCTGTGGTGGCGAGCGCGAGCACCACCGCCGAGAGCGTCCGGTCGTCGCTCAAGAAGATGCGCGAGACGCGCCGCGCCGTCGGCACCGGGAGCGCCGGCAGGCGCCCGACCGCGCCTGCGATGGTGCCGAACAGCCCGCCGAGAGTCGGCCCGTAGACGAGCCCGGGGCGGAGCGAGCAGCCGCCGCGCAATGCCACGAGCTCCTCGAGCGCGAGCTTCGCCGCCCCGTAGCGGGAGCGGCAGCCGTGGTGCGCCGAGAGCGACGAGATGTGCACGATGCGGGCGCCCTCCGACGCGGCGGCGTCGAGGAGGGGCAGCGCCCCCTCGACGTTGCGGGTGCGGACCTCGTCGTCGCGGGCAGCGAAGTCCCACGCGGCGTGCACGACCACCGAGACCCCCCGCAGCGACGCGGCAGGGAAGGGCTCGCCGAGCGAGAAGGGCGGGCCGTCCACGCCGGCGCGCGAGAGCGGCAGCACCTCGTGGCCCTCGCCGCGCAGGTGGTCGACGATCTGTCCTCCGAGGTAACCGGAGGCGCCGGTGACGGCGATCCTCACGAGCCCGCCGTCTCGGTCGCGATGCGGTGGGCGTTCGCCATGATCGAGAGGGTGATCGGCCCTCCCGGGATGGTCGGGAAGCAGGCGGCGTCGACGACGTGGACGCGCTCGCAACCGGAGGGCCGGCCGACGAGATCCGACTCGCGGCTCGTCGGAGCAGCGCTCATCGGCACCGAGCTCCCGTAGTGGTAGCCGGCGCCCGGCAGTGCGATCTCCGCGGCGGGGGTGAGGGGGAGCATCCCGAGAGGCGTGAAGTCGTGCAGCAGCTTCTTCTTCAGCCGGGCGACCGCGGCGAGGGCGCGGGTGCGGTCCCCTGCCTCGAGGACGAATCCCTCGCCCTCGAGGCGTGAGGTGATGCGGGTCGAGTCGTCGCTGTGCAGGAAGGCGATCGCAAAGACGAGCTGACGCGTCCCCCGCTCGAGGAGCGGTCCGAGCATCCGCGCGAGGCCCGGTCGCAGGTCACGGACCCGTGCGGGGAGGTCGGCGCTGTAGCCGTAGAGGGAGAGGTGGACCGTCCGCGGGGAGACGGCGGGGCTGTCGAGCAGGCAGAAGGCCTGCGCGAGGGCGTAGCGATCGTCGCCGCGCCGTGGGGCTGGGGTGCCCGCCCAAAGCAGTGGCAGGTAGAGCGTCTGGCTGTCGAGGAGCTCGACGGCCTCGGGGAGAATGCCCGAGCGCTGGAGGATGAAGGTGCTGGAGAGCGCACCCGCCGCGAGGTAGACGCGCCCCGCGACCAGCTCCGAAGGCTCGCCGGAGGCGGCGTCGCGCAGGCCCAGCCGCACCTCGCCACCGGCCTCGGAGAGCCGTTCGACGAGCACCCCGGGGCGGTACTCGATCGCCCCCGAACTGGCCAGCGAGTCGATGCTCTGGCTGGCGCTGTAGATGTGGCCGTACGGGCAGCCCTCGAGGCAGCGGCCGCAGTACACGCAGCCGGAGGCGGGGGCCGGGCGACCGGGGCGCACGGCGAGGCGGGCGGCGCCGACCGTCCAGCCACGCGCGCCGAGCTTCCGATGACGGCGCAGGCGCGAGAGGAGGCGTTCCCCCTCGTCCGAGCGCACGAGGGCGCCGTCGGGCTCCCGGAAGAGGGGATGGCCCGCCGCCAGCTCGTCGTGCTCGGCGGAGAGGGGCATCAGCGCGCCGGCCGCGGCGTAGTGAGGGGCGAGCTCCTCCCAGCCGATCGGCCAGTCGGCGAGGTCCGCCTCCCCGTAGGCGAGGAGCCCGGCCCCCCAGACATTGCTCAGCCCACCCGCCGCGTAGGAGGGGTGGGCGCCCACCCCGATCGCGCGCGGCGCCTGGCCGGGATCCGCGTAGTGGAACTCGGAGCCGAAGAGGCGCTTCTGGCCGAGACCGGCCCCGCGGTCCTTCACGTAGGAGAAGACCTCGAGGTCGTCCGGGCTCCAGTCCTCCGGCGGGGCCATCGCGAGGCGGCGCCGCTTCGCCTCCCGGTCATCTTCCAGCCGCAGGCCCGGCTCGACGACGAGCACGGCGGCCCCCCTCGCGCTGAGGGCGGCGGCCGCCGCCGCTGCAGCGGGGCCCCCGCCGACGACGACGTAGCGCCGCGCGGTCACGAGGCGCGCGCCCGCGCCTCGGAGACGCGGCGCCGGAGACGACTGGCCAACCGGCCGAGGTGAGCGCCGAAGAGGACCGCGAGGAGCGCCAGGAGGTCGAGCGCGAAGAGGAGGTTGTAGTGGGGGTAGCCGTGGTACACGAAGTTGACGAGGTGCGTGCCGGGGGCGACCTCGACCCCCACGAAGGCCGGGGCGATCATCTCGGTGGCTGTGGGGACGCCGTCGACGGTCACCTGCCAGCCCGGGTCGTAGGAGGCCTTCAGCAGGACGACGGCGTCGCGGTTGGCGGTCACCGTCGCCGTGAACGCGCCGGAGTCGAGGGAGTCGACACTGCTCAGCACCGAGCCGGGAGATCCCACCGGGTTGCCGCTGGAGAAGGTGGGGGCCGCCGCGGGGCTCCCGCTGAACGCGACGGTCGGGTAGATCCCCTGGCCGGCGAGGGTGGACCGGAGGAAGCCGACGGTCTGCGCGCCGAGGTCGTTCGCGTTCGCCGAGAGCTCCCCCTCGGTGTCGACGACCTGGACGTAGCCGTGGGAGGCGACGGACCAGAGGACGTACTGTCCTTGCTGCTCGACGCGGCGCGCGGTGACCGGCGGCGCCATCCCCGCCGGCAGGATGAGGAAGCGAATGCCGAAGGCGTCGTAGTCGGCGAGGTTGGCCTCCTGGAAGTCCGCCTCCGGGTCGTTCATCAGCGCCGACGTGCGGAGCGAGAAGCCCACCGCGTCGACGCCGACGTCGGCGAGGTAGATGCACGTCTCGATCTGGCCGACGCGGAAGGTCTGCTCCCACGAGTCGGCGAGCAGACCCCCGAAGATGCGGCCACCACCGAGCGAGCGGGTCGTCGCGATGAGGGAATTCACCTGCGCGCCCTCGGTGGTGTCGAGCGCCCGCTGCGCCGCGATCGAGGCGGCGTTCGCCTGGTCGCGGCTGAGGAGCTGGCTCCACGCCGGGGCGAGCGCGCCGATCACGACCGCGGCGGCGAGCACCGGCTGCCACCAGCGCCGCGGTCGCGCCCCGCTCTCGGTTTCGCGCCGCGCCGCGAGGCGTTGCCAGAGCGACAGCGCGACCTGGCCGATCGAGACAGCGCCCATCCCCGCGAGGAGCATCCCCGCGAGGTGGACGCCCATCACGTAGCGGTGGAGCAGGAGCGTGCTGTTGCCGGGGAGCCGGTCGATCACGAAGCCGAGGGTCGGACGACCGAAGAAGAGGGCGAGGCTGAGCAGCCAGACCCCGACGACGGCGCGCGCCGCCTCGTCGCGACGCCAGCGGGCGATCGCGGAGACGAGACCCACTCCCACGAGGATCGTCACGACCGGGAAGCGGCCGTTGTCGTAGAGGCGGCCGCTGACGAGCCACCCGAGCACGGTGCGGGCCCCGAAGGAGTCGTTCCAGAAGGTGCCGACCTGGAACTCGTTGCCCGCGTTCCAGGTGCTGTAGTGCTCGAGGGGGAGCCACACGTACAAGGTGAGGGCCGCCGCCGCGCCACCGACGACCGCTGCCCACCAGGCGCGCCGGAGGATCCGGGTCGGCCGGATGAGCACGAAGACGACGAGCGAGAGGCCCGCGAGGTAGGCAGTGAGGAAGTGGAAGGCGATCGTCGCGCCGAGGAGGACGACGGCGAGGGCGCGGAACTCGCGGCGGCTGATCGCCCGGTAGCTCGCCCCCCAGGCGAGGGGGAGCACCCAGATCCCCCAGAGCTGGGTCCACATCCCCGACCCGAGCCAGTCGTAGCTCTGCTGCTCGACCCCGTAGCTGCGGGCGCTCACGAAGAGGAGCGCGGTCGCCGAGGCGATCGCCGACGCGTACCGCCCGAGGCCGAAGAGGCGGCCGGACCAGAAGACCGAGAGCGGCAGCAACGCGAAGAGCAGCCACTGCACGATGCCGAACGCGCTGGCAACGCCGATCAGCCTCGCGAGGAGCGCGGTGAGCACCGCGGGGGTGCTCTGGTAGTGGAGGAAGAAGGGCGAGCCGGTGGCGAGGTCGGGGAACCAGCTCCCGAAGGGCAGGTGACCAGCGGCGATGTCCTTCGCCGCGGTCGCGACCGTGAGCAGGTGGACCGACGCGTCGTTCGGGAAGGCGACCTGCAGGCGCTCCGGCTCGAGCGCAATGAGGCCGTAGAGCACCGCTCCGAGGACGAGCAGCAGGTGGCCGTGGCGCGACCACCACGGCGCGCCCGGGAGCGGCTCGTCGGCGGCGAAGGCCCGGCCAAGCGGGCCGAGGCGTTGGTGGAGGCTCCTCGGCCGCGGGACTCGGGGCAAAGGCTCCGACAGGGGTGGTTCGGCCTCGCGGGCGTCGAGCGCTGCCGACTCCTCCGCGCGGCCCCCGGCAGGGGCGGCGATGACGTCGCCGCCGCTCCAGGGGCTCCTCCTCATCGCGACGGCCCCATCGTCAGGTCGGCTCGCCGAGCCAGGTGCCGCGACTGACCCCGATCATGCTGAGGAAGAACGAGGCGAAGCCGATCTGGACGCCGAGGACGAGCCACATCGCGAAGAAGATCACGGCGCGGTCGTCCTGCAGCCCGAAGCCCTTCTTCGCCCACTCGACGTACTCGGTGATGCCGCCGCCCAGACCGACGGCGATGAGGAGCCCCGCCACGGCGAGCCCCTGCTCGAGGCGGAGCGACTTGAAGAAGCGGCCGAGCGAGCGGGCGCGCCGTGGCTCCGCGTAGCTCACGACGCGGGCGAAGAGGCCGATGCTGAGGATCTGGAAGCCGAGGGAGGCGAGCACCAGGCCGAAGAGCTCGGCGCGAGTGTCGAGCGGCACCCCCCCGAGGTGCTGCGGGCCGACGAACAGCCAGCTCACGATCGCTACTCCGACCGCGAACAGCAGCGCGCCCGGGGCGATGAACAGGTAATTGGGTGCGCACATCAACAAAAAGCTGAGGTGCCGCCAGCCGTCCGGGATCGTCCGCAGGTGGGGCGGCCGGTCCCGGGCATCGGCGCGCACCGTGATCGGCACCTCGCCGATGCGCAGGTGCTGACGGACGGCCTTCACGACCATCTCGGGGCAGAGCTCGAAGCCGGTCGTGCGGGTGTCCATCTTCTGGAACGAGGAGCGGGTGAAGGCGCGCATCCCGCACTGTGCGTCGTGCACCCTCGGGTGGAAGAGCAGCCGCAACAGGCCCGAGAGCATCGGGTTGCCGATGTAGCGGTGGCTCCAGCTCATCGCCCCCGGGGCGATCACGCCGCCGAAGCGGTTGCCCACCACGAGGTCGAAGCCCTCGTCGAGCTTCTCGACGAAGCGGCCGAGCTCGCGGAAGTCGTGCTGGCCGTCGGCGTCGCCGGCGACGATCTGCTCGCCGTCGGCCGCCGCGACGCCACCGCGCAGCGCGCTGCCGTAGCCCTTGGCGCTCACCTGCACGACGCGCGCCCCGTGCTCGGTGGCGAGGCCCACCGAGCGGTCCGTCGAGCCGTTGTCGGCGACGACGACCTCGCCCTTCGCGCCGAGCGCCGCCAGCCCCTCGAGGGCCTCGTCGACGCAGCCCGCGATCGACCGCTCCTCGTTGAGGCAGGGGATCACGACCGAGATCCGGAGCCCGCCCGCCTCCCCTTCGCCGAGCGCCGCGGGCTCCGTCGCCGGCGGCTGCGAGAGTTCAGTTGTCGTCAACGGACCACCCTGGGTCTAGGTCGCGCAGCAGTTCTACCGCGCCGCTGGCCACGCGGGAACCCCTAGGTAGGCCCGGAAATCCCGCTCGCTGGTGACTTCGTCGTCGCCTTGTTCGCCCCGGCCCCTCCGGTCGTGGTCGGCGAGGCGAGGGCCGGCAGCGCCTTTTGGACCGCCTTCTTCAGGGCGGCGGGGACGTTGGAGATGAAGGCCGGCTGGTAGTGCACCGCCAGCGCGAACTGCTGGATCGCCGAGGCCTTGTGGCCGAGCGTCTGGTACACGTAGCCGAGGTTGAGGTGGGCGCTCGCGTTGCCCGGCTGGATCGCGATCACCTGCAGGTAGAGGTTCTCGGCCTCCTGTGGCGACGAGGGCGAGACGGCCGTCCCGAGGTTGTAGAGCGCCGGCACGTAGTTCGGGTTCAGCGCGAGCGAGCTGCGGTAGTCATTGATCGCCGCCGTGGTCGAGTGGCTCAGCTGCTCGCAGAGGCCCCGGTTGTAGTACGCGTACTGGTCGTCGACCTTGTTGGTCGGGTCGTTCTTCAGGATCGAGTTGAAGTCGGAGACCGCCGCGCTGCAGTCGTTGGCCTTCACCGCCGCGATGCCCGCCTGCAGGAGCGTGTTCGCCTGGGTGGTCGGGTTCGTTCCGCCGCTGCAGGCTGCGGCCGCGAGCGCCAGCCCACCGAGCGCGACCGAGACGGCGACCCTCCGCATCCGGTTGCTCCGTCGTGCGATGACGCCGTCGGTGACCAATGCACCCACTCCTTTGAGACTTCGTTGCCTGTCCGAGCAAGATAATCGGCAAATCCTCGCCTGAGGTTGACCCGGCGCGCCGAGAGCGGCGGGTGCGGCAACGGGGCGCTGCGCTCAGGCGCTGGCGTCGAGGTGCAGCACTGCCTGCGCGGCAGCCAGACGGGCGATCGGCACCCGGTAGGGGGAGCAGCTCACGTAGTCCACGCCGGCGCGGGCGAAGACCTCGATCGAGGCCGGGTCGCCACCGTGCTCGCCGCAGACCCCGAGCCTTAGCGCGGGGTTGGTGGCGCGCCCGTCGGCTGCGGCCCGCCGGACGAGCTCGCCGACGCCGTTGACGTCGACGGTCTCGAATGGGTTCGCCGGGAGGAGGCCGAGCGTGAGATAGCGCGACATCAGCCGTGCCTCGATGTCGTCGCGGCTGAAGCCGAAGGTGAGCTGGGTGAGGTCGTTGGTGCCGAAGGAGAAGAAGTCCGCCTCCTCGGCGATCTCGTCGGCGCGGATCGCGGCGCGCGGCGTCTCGATCATCGTGCCGATGAGCACCGCGGGGGCGGGGTGGCCCTCCTCGGCGGCGACGGCGTCGATCGCCTCGCGCACCCACGAGCGCGCCAGGGCGAGCTCCTCGCGGGTCACGATGAGCGGGATCATCACCTCGACGAGCGGGTGCCCGCCCGCCGCGGCGCGTGCGGTCGCCGCCTCGAGGAGTGCCCGCACCTGCATCGCGTAGAGGCCGGGCTTCAAGACCCCGAGGCGCACCCCGCGGGTGCCGATCATCGGGTTCACCTCCCGCCAGCTCTTCGCCGCCGCGAAGAGCCGCTCCTCCTCCTCGGTGAGGCCCTCGCGCGCCTGCTTCACGGCGAGGGACTCGACGTCGGGGAGGAACTCGTGCAGCGGCGGGTCGAGCAGGCGCACCGTCACCGGCAGGCCGTCCATCGCCTCGAGGATCGTCATGAAGTCGTCGCGCTGCGCGAGGCGCAGCTCCTCGAGCGCGGCACGCTCCTCCTCGTCGTTGTCGGCGAGGATCATCCGCCGCACGATCGGCAGGCGGTCGTCGGCGAGGAACATGTGCTCGGTGCGGCACAGCCCGATCCCTTCGGCACCGAGCGAGCGGGCGTTCTCGGCGTCGGGGCCGTTGTCGGCGTTGGCCCGCACGCCGAGGCGGCCGAGGCGGATGAAGTCGGCCCACTCGAGGATCGTCTGCAGCTCCGCGGGCGGCTCCGCGCTCGCCAGCTCGAGGGCGCCGCGCACAACGTTGCCGGTGCCGCCGTCGATCGAGATCACCTCTCCCTCGAGGAGCTCCACGTCGCCGACGCGCACGGAGGAGGGTCCGACCTGCAGCGCCTCGGCACCGACGACGGCCGGCTTCCCCCAGCCGCGGGCGACGACGGCGGCGTGGCTGACGAGGCCGCCGCGGGCCGTGAGGATCCCCTGTGCAGCGAGCATGCCTTCGACGTCCTCGGGGGAGGTCTCGGCGCGCACGAGGATCACCGCCCGGCCCTCCTTCGCGGCGGCGATCGCCGCCGCTGCCGAGAAGACGACCTCGCCGACGGCGGCGCCGGGGGAAGCGCCGAGGCCCTTGGTGAGGAGGGGGAGGGAGTGCGCACCGAACTGCGGGTGGAGGACCGAGTCGACGTGGTCGCCGGTGATGCGCGCCACCGCCTCGGCGCGGCTGAGCGAGATCACCGGGTCGTCCACCATCTCGACCGCCATCCGCAGCGCGGCCCGCCCGGTGCGCTTGCCGGTGCGGGTCTGCAGCATCCAGAGCTTGCCCTGCTCGATCGTGAACTCGGTGTCACACATGTCGCGGTAGTGCGCCTCGAGGCGGTCGAAGATCGCCATCAGCTCCCCGTGGATGGCGGGCATCTTGTCTGCCAGGGCGGCGAGCGGCTCGGTGGCGCGGATGCCGGCGACCACGTCCTCCCCCTGGGCGTTGGTGAGGAAGTCGCCGTAGGGGACGTTCTCGCCGGTCGCCGGGTCGCGGGTGAAGCCGACGCCGGTGCCGGAGTCGTCGTCGCGGTTCCCGAAGACCATCGCCTGCACGTTGACCGCGGTGCCGAGGTCGTGGGAGATGTGCTCCCGCAGGCGGTAGGTGACCGCCCGCGGGCCGTTCCAGGAGGCGAAGACGGCCTCGATCGCGCCGCGCAGCTGGTCGGCGGGGGCAGAGGGGAAGGGGCTCCCGGTGTGGCGCTCGACGATCGCCTTGTAGGTGGTGACGAGCGCGGCGAGCTCGGCGGCCGGGACCTGGGAGTCGGTGGTCGCGCCGACGCGCGCCTTGGCCTCCTCGAGCGCCTCGTCGAACTCCTCGCCGGGGAGGGCGAGGACGATGCGGGCGTACATCTGCACGAAGCGGCGGTAGGAGTCGTAGGCGAAGCGCTCGTCGTTGGTCTGCTGCGCGAGGCCGCGCACCGAGTCGTCATTGAGGCCGAGGTTGAGGACGGTGTCCATCATCCCCGGCATGGAGATCTCCGCACCGGAGCGGACCGAGACGAGCAGCGGGTCCTTTGGGTCGCCGAGGCGGCGCCCCATCTGCTCCTCGAGGAGGCGGAGGTGGCCGTCGACCTCCTCGCTCAGGGTCTCGGGCCAGCCCGCCTTCATGTACTCACGGCAGGCGTCGGTCGAGATCGTGAAGCCGTGGGGGACGGGGAGGCCGAGCACCGAGGTCATCTCGGCGAGGTTCGCCCCCTTGCCGCCGAGCAGCGCCCGCAACTCTCGGGGCGCTCGCTCGTGGCGGTGCTCGAAGTCGTAGACGTAGCCCATGCTCTCACCCACCCGTGACTGCCGAACGGCTCTCCGGCCGGCTGCGATCCTGCGGCGAGGACAGGCTAGTGAACCCCGCCCGGCGCGACATCTCCGGCGGGCGCGCCCCCGCCCCCCTCGCCCGTGACCGCGGGCGCCGCGGTAGGCCGCCCGGCGCGCCCGGTGAGCAGGCCGTCGACGGCGAAGGCGAGCGTCATCCAGAGCCCGACCCGTACCGAGACGGCGAGGACCATCGAGAGCCGGTCGAGCTCCCCCTCGCCCCCTCCCAGCCAAACGAAGTAGCCCTGCGGTATCGCCGAGAGCGCGACGGTGCCGGGCAGCCACCTCCTGCGGTCCGCCCCGTGCCGGCGCCGGGCGAGCGCCACCGCGGCGGCCGTGAGCCCGGCGAGGGTGAGGACGTCGCCCGCCTGGCCCTGCTGGAAGACGAGCTCCTCGACGACGGTCGGGAGGACCTGACGGTGGCGCCCCCAGTTGGCGTTCGGCGAGAGCATCGACACCGTCGGCTCGGGCTGGGTCGTCGGGTACGGCGTCGTCGGCGCGTAGTGCAGGGAGGAGAGCTCCCCGGTGAAGGCGGGGAGGGGGTCCCACAGCAGGTAGCCGGGGTGGGTGAAGGCGAAGCGGAGATAGGTGCTCGTGCCGCTCGTCGTCAGCCAGCTGAAGAAGATCGGGTCGTTCTGCAGCGCGGTCCCGTAGGGGCCGCCGGCCGCCGCCGCGACCGTCGCGTCGTAGGGCATGCCGTGGGCCACGAACCACGAGGTCCAGCCCGGATTGGGGAGGATCCGGTCCTGGATGGTGTCCGAGACGTTGCCCACCGAGACGTTCTGGGTGGGGTCGCGGCCGACGATCGCGAGGCCGAGCACGCACCCCAGGCAGAGAGCGCCGGCGATCCCGAAGGCGAGGAGCCTGCGCCGGCGGAGCGCGACGCCGAGGGCGACCGCGGTGACGAGCAGGCCGAGGATGACGTGCGCCTGGCGGGCGAAGATCCACGCCGTCGTGACGACGAGTGCGGGGAGCGCGAGGCGCCAGCTCGGGGCGAGGGAGTAGCGGAACCAGTAGGCCACCAGCAGCACGGTGAGCGAGAGGGCGATCGACTCCGAGAGGATCACCGAGTTCCACAGCACGATCGGGCCGACGACCCCGAGCGCGAGGAGCACGAGGCGGAGCGCCAGCGCGACGCGCCGGTCCTCGACGGCGGTGGCGGCGATGCGGGCGACGGTCCACCAGGCAAAGGCGGCGAGCACGACCTGAAAGGCGACGCGCTGCGCGTCGCTCCCGAAGACGTTGTAGAGGAGGGGGATCGTCGGGAGCATCTTCGAGTTCCCGGTGAAGCTCAGCTGCAGGTAGGTGGCGCTGTCGGGGTAGCGCGGGGTGACGAGCCCGGCGACCGCGAGCGCCTGCACGGCGAGGTAGCCGGCAAAGGGCGTGAGCCGGGAGAGCAACGCCCGCGGCTCCGCGGAGCTCCGCCGCGCGCGGAGCGGTACCGGGGCCAGCGCGCGCCCGCCGGGCCCGCCGCCAGGCGCCGTGGCCCCGCCGACGGCGCCTGGCGCAGCTGTCTCCGCATCCGTCGGGTCCACGCCGCTCCTCCCTGGCCAGCCCGCCCGTCACACTACGAGGGGCGCGCCCCATGGCAGGGGCGAGGGCGCGCCCGGCGGGCGGGGCTTAGATTCGGCGGGCCGCCCCCTTCCGGCGGCGGCGTGAGAAGGAGGCCGATCGTGGCGCAAGCAAACGGCGGGGGCCCTACGGGACTCCCTCTCTCCGGGGTCCTCGTCCTCGAGGTCGGGAGCCACATCGCCGGCCCGTTCTGCTGCACCCAGCTTGCCGACCTCGGCGCCGACGTGATCAAGATCGAGGCGCCGGGGGCCGGCGACTCGATGCGCGGCCACGCCCCCTTCGTGAACGGAGAGGCGGGGGTGTTCCTGCGCGTCGGCCGCAACAAGCGCTCGATCGCCCTCGACCTGCGCCAGCAGGCGGGCAAGGAGGCCTTCCTCCGCCTCGTCGACCGTGCCGACGTCGTCGTCGAGAACCTCCGCCCGGGAAACATGGACCGCCTCGGCCTCGGCTGGTCGGTGCTCTCGGTCCGCAACCCGCGCCTCGTGTACACGGCGGTCTCGGGCTGGGGGCGCAGCGGCCCCTACGCAGACGACGGTGGGCTCGACATCATGGCGCAGGCGATGAGCGGGATCATGTCGATCACCGGCCCCGAGGGGGGCGACCCCGCCAAGGCGGGGATCCCCGTGTGCGACCTCGCCTGCGCCCTCTACGGCGCCCTCGCCACGCTCGCCGCGCTGCGGGCGCGCGATGCGAGCGGCGAAGGCCAGCTCGTCGACGTGAGCCTCTTCGAGTCGGGCGTCTCTCTCACCGTCTGGGAGGCGGCGCGGTACTTCAGCACCGGCGAGGTGCCGCACGCGCTCGGTTCGGCCCACCAGAGCGGCGCTCCCTACCAGGCGTTTCGCGCCGCCGACGGTTACCTCACCGCGGGCGCGCCGAACCAGGGGCTCTTCGAGCGGCTCTGCAAGGCCCTCGGCCTCGAGGGGCTGATCGACGATGAGCGCTTCGCGAACAACGCGGCGCGCTTCAAGAACCGCCCCGCCCTCGTGGCGGCGATCGAGGAGGTGACGGCCCCGCTGCCGCGCGCCGAGGTGCTCGCCACGCTCTCCGCGGCGGGGGTGCCCTGCAGCGCGCTGCAGCACTACGACGAGGTCGCGGCCGACCCGCAGCTCGCGGCGCGCGGCTTTTTCAAGGAGACGGAACACCCGAGCGCGGGGGCCGTCCGCCAGCTCGGCAACCCGATGTACTTCAGCGAGGAGGCCCTGCCGATGCGCCTCCCGAGCCC
>Ga0307373_10008219_pt1 | contig 15979 bp, 27 predicted proteins | sample OX2MG_FD_202534 | JGI IMG/M metagenome (GOLD analysis project Ga0307373, IMG submission 202534) | Soil microbial communities from Risofladan, Vaasa, Finland - OX-2 | ecosystem: Environmental > Terrestrial > Soil > Coastal area > Acid sulfate soil | place: Finland: Risofladan, Vaasa | collected... | reverse complement strand
GCTGCGGTGGTTCCGGGTCGGCTGCTCCGCCAAAGGCAATACGCAACCGGCGGCCACCACCCGGCCGAGATGCACGACTGCCGCCCCGTCGTGGAGTGGGGACTTGTAAGTGAAGATCGTCTCCAGCGTCTCGGCCGTCAGGAGCGCATCCAGGCGCACCCCGGTGGCGGCGATCTCCTCCAGGCCGATGTCCCCCTGGAGCACGATCAGGGCCCCAGTGTGGTCCTCCCCCAGGCGCATCGCCGCCCGGGCCACCTCGTCGACTTGGCGACGCAATTGGGCGGTGTCTGGGGCCAGCAAGCCGTAGCGCAGACGCCCCAGGCTTCCCATCTGGTCCAGGGCCCGGCGCAGCTCAGGTTGGAAGAGGACGAACACCCCGATCAGGATAACCTGGCCGCCGTTGACGAAGATGAACCTGAGCACCGGCAGATTGAGGATGATCGCCAACGCCGCCAGGGCCCCGATCACCAACAGCCCCAGCAGTAACTGGACCGCCTGGGTGCCCCGGATCAGGACCAGAAGCCGGTAGAGCAGGAAGGTGATGATCGCCACATCGAGGACATCCCTCCAGCCGACCCCCTGGACCATCACCCGAAGAGTCTCGCCCAGGTTCAAACCGCCCATGACCAGCATCAGCCGATGCGGCGGCAGCAGGCGGTCAAGCTCGATCGCCCGAGTCGGAGAACACGGCCAGCAGCAGCGCCAGCTGCGCCCAATAACGGTTCTCAGCCTGGTCGAAGACTATTGAGTGCGGACCGTCGATCACCCCGTCGGTGATCTCCTCACCTCGGTGTGCGGGCAGGCAGTGCATCACCCGGACCCCTGAGGGAGCCCGCCCCACCACCGCCTCGTTGATCTGGTAGGGACCAAAATCCTGGCGCCGGTCCTCGTGCTGCTCCTCCTGCCCCATGCTGGTCCAGACATCGGTGTAGATCACATCGGTATTTGCCAACCCCTGTTCCAAGTCGTTGCTTACCACGACTTGCCCGGTCCCCGGCCCGGCCAGCCCGGCCGCCGCGGCCAGAACCCTGGGATCGGGGCCATAGCCAGGAGGCGTCACCACCCGCAGGTCCAGTCCGGCCACGTAAGCGGCCTCGACCCAGGAGTTGCACACGTTGTTGCCATCCCCCACGAAGGTGACCCGGGCCCCCTCCAACCGCCCCACCGCTTCCTGCACGGTAAGACAGTCGGCCAGGATCTGGCAGGGATGACCAAGATCCGTCATGGCGTTGATCACCGGTCCCTCCATGGAGCGGGCCAGACCGCGCAGGTCCCGATCCGACGGGATTCTGGCCACCAGCCCGGAGACGAACCGATCCAGAATCCGCCCCACGTCGCTGACCGACTCACGCCGACCAATCTCGATCTCCCGATCGAAGAGCGCGATCGGATGGCCGCCCAAGCGGCTGATCGCAGCCTCAAACGACACCCGGGTGCGGTTGCTAGGACGCAGGAACACCATGGCGATCGACTGGCGACTGAGCGGCGTCCCGGGATCCTCGCCAGCCTTGAGCCGGGCGGCCAGCCCCAGCAGTTCCGTCAAGTCGCCGGGGTCAAGGTCTCCAATGGCGAGAAAATCCCGGCCCCGAAGTCGGCTTGCCAATAGTCACCACCTCTGCTCATGGCCGGGTACTGCTGCGGCCAGTATAGGAGCGAAGTGAGACCGCTCCGAATGCCTACCGCTTGGTGTACTGGGGCGCCTTGCGGGCACGCTTGAGGCCTGGCTTCTTGCGTTCCTTCATGCGCGGGTCCCGGGTGAGCAGCCCCGCTGCTTTGAGCTGGGGTCGCAGCTCGGCATCCAGCACGCACAGCGCCCGCGCCAGTCCGTGGGCAACCGCCCCGGCCTGGCCCGACACGCCACCGCCGTCCACCTTGACGCTGATGTGGACCCGATCGCTGAGCCCGGTCACGCGCAACGGGCGCAGCGCCGCCTCTTCCAGCTCCCGGCGCCCGAAATGACGCAGGGGCTCCCGGTCGTTGATCACAGCCGTGCCCGGCCCGGGGTAGATGCGTACCCGCGCCACCGCGGTCTTGCGCCGGCCGGTGCCGTAGGCGTACCGACCCTGGGCCTCTTCTTCGCTCACAGCTGGACCACCTCCCCACATTCGCCGAACCGGATCGCCACCGGCTGCTGAGCCTCGTGGGGATGCTCTGATCCTGCGTATACCTTCAACCGCTTCAACTGCCGAGTCCCCAGGGTGTTGTGCTGCAGCATCCCCCGCACCGCCTCCTGGAGGGGCACAGTGGGATCCCGCTTGACCACCTCGGCGTAGGTCCGCTCCCGCCGGCCACCAGGATAGCCCGTGTAGTGATCGTAGACCTTGGTGGTCCGCTTGCTGCCGGTGACGACGATGTCGCCGGCATTGATCACCACCAGGTGGTCCCCCATCAGCGCGTGCGGGGTGTAGGTGGGGAGATGCTTGCCCCGGAGCACCCGGGCCAGGTTCACCGCCAACCGCCCTAACGTCTCACCCCGGGCGTCCACCAGCCACCAGCGAGCCAGAGCATTCGCCTCATTGGCCGCCAAAGTCCGCTGCACTACTGCTGTCATACCTTGGCTCCCCGGGTGAGCGGCCGCTCATAGTCGACCCGCCATTGATGCAGTCCATGAGCCGGCGCCAATCGCCAGGAGCCGGCTCCGCGATGCCCCCCCGCAACCGCTGCGGCGAAGTCCGCCAGCGCCAGCCTCCCCTCTCCCACCGCCACCAGGGCACCCACCAGGTTGCGCAGCATCCCGCGCAGGAAGGCGTCCCCACGGACCTCGACCGCGATCAGGCCGACCCGGGACTCCACTGCCGCCATCTCGACGGTGCGCACCGTCGACCCGCCGGCCTCCGAGCTCCGGCCGAAGGCGGCGAAGTCATGCCTCCCCACCACCAGCCGCGCAGCCTCTCGCATGGGCTCGATCTCCAGTTGTGGACTCACCCGCCAAGCATACTGGCGCCCGATCGGGCTCGGCACCCGGGTGGGGGCCAGTAGGTAGCGATAGGTCCTCCGCCACGCCCGGCGTCGGGGATCAAAGTCGAGCTCGGCCCGATCGGCTTCAAGCACAGCGATGTCCTCGGGGAGGTGGGAATTGCAGGCGGCCAGCAACTGTGGCGGGGACCAATCCCGGCTCAGCACAAAGGCCACGACCTGCCCGTGGGCATGGACTCCGGCATCGGTCCGGCCCGCCGCCCGGACGCGCACTCTCTCCCCGGTGGCGGCGGCCAGGGCCAGAATCAGAGCTCCTTCAACCGTGCGCACCCCGGACTGAGCCTGCCACCCGTGGTAGGCCGTCCCGTCATAGGCGACCACCATCCGGTAGCCACTTCCGATCTCGCTCAATCGACAAACTCCATGATCACCACCGGCGCCCCGTCACCCTGACGAGGACCCTTCCCGATGATCCGGGTGTAGCCTCCGGGACGGTCCTTGAACCGCTCGGCGTACTGGGTGAACAGCTTGGCCGCCACATCCGCCCGGGTCACCACCTCAGCCACGTGCCGGCGTGATTGCAGGTCGTCGGTCTTGGCCGTGGTCACCAGCTTCTCCACCCAGCGGCGGATCTCCTTGGCCTTGGCCTCGGTGGTCTCGATCCGGCCGTGCTCGATCAACGCGGTGGCCAGGTTCTTGGTGAGGGCGATGCGGTGAGCCGAGGTTCGATTCAGCTTGCGGCCGGACTTCATGTGTCGCATCGGATCTAGCGCTCCCCAGCCTGAAAGATAGAGTCAATCTCATCTTCGGGGACGAATCCGCGAGCCACCAGCTTCTGCTTGATCTCGTCCAGCGACTTGGAGCCAAAGTTGCGCAGCGCCAGGAGCTCATCCAGGCGCATCGCCAAAAGGTCACCCAACTTGGTGATGTCATTGGCTTTTAGGCAATTCAGCGCCCGCACACTCAGCTCCAGCTCCTCGACCGGGACTTCACTCAAGCGCCCCCTCAGATCGGTGCTGGCCACCGCCGCCTCCGTGGTGGCGGACAGGCTCTCGCCGAAGCTGGCGAACAAATTGAGATGGCGGGTGTAGTACTGCGCCGCATGGCTGACTGCTTCCACGGGGGTGATGGTGCCGTTGGTCCAAACCTCCAACACCAAGTTCTCCCAATCGGTGTCCTGGCCGACCCGAGTCTTCTCAACCATGAAGTTGGCCTTGACCACCGGGGTGAAGATGGAGTCCACCGGGATCACCCCAATCGGCTGACCTTCCTTCTTGTTTCTCTCCGCGGGCGTGTAGCCCCGCCCCATCTCGACTGTTAGGTCCATGCGTAGATTGGCCTGGGGTCCGTCCAGGGTGCACATGTAGAGATCAGGATTGGCGATCTCCACGTCAGCGTTGGGGCCGATATCGGCGGCCGTCACCCGCTTTCCGCCATGCACCTCGAGACTCAGATGAGCGCCCTCAGGGTTGTGGCAGGTGAGGCTCAGCTGCTTGAGATTGAGCAGAATCTCACCCACATCCTCCTTGACATGCTTGATGCTGGAGAACTCGTGCGCCACCCCATCGATGGAAACAGCCGTCACCGCCGCTCCGGTGAGCGAGGAGAGCAGCACCCGGCGCAGCGAGTTGCCCAGGGTCGTCCCATAACCGGTCTCCAGCGGTCCGATCTCGAAGCGTCCGTGATCGCGGGAACTGGCGATCTCGCGGACCGTCGGTTGAATCGCAGTCTCTGGCATGTGAAGCAATTTCCTCGTGGCTGGTGGGCACAGCTGCCCGGGTGGTTAGCGGGAGTAGAACTCGACGATCAACTGCTCGTCGATGCTGGTCTCCATCTCCCCGCGTTCGGGATGCCGGGTGACGTCGACCCTTAGGTCCTGGGGATACAGGGTGAGCCAACTGGGAACACCCTGACCGCCCCGGAACTCGACCGATCGACGGATGGGCTCCTTCTCGCGACTCCGCTCGCGGACCTGGACAATCTGGCCGGCCCGCAACTGATACGAGGGGATGTTGACCGTCCGGCCGTCCACCTGGAAGTGCCGATGGGAGACCAGCTGCCGGGCCTCTCGCCGCGAGGACGCGAAGCCCGCCCGATAGACCACATTGTCGAGGCGCTGCTCGAGCATCTGCAGCAGGACCGTGCCAGTGACCCCCTTCCGCGCCGACGCGGAGTCGAAGTAGTTATGGAATTGAGTCTCCAGCACACCGTAGATGCGCCGCCCACGTTGCTTGGCGCGGAGCTGGATCCCATATTCACTGATCCGCCGGCGCCGAGCCAGGCCGTGCTGGCCGGGCGGGGTGGCGTTGCGCTTGGTGAAGGTGCAGCGGTCGCCCACGCATTTCTCACCCTTGAGGAACAGCTTGACGCCCTCGCGCCGGCAGAGCCGACATACCGGAGGATGTGGATTTGCCATCTCGGTCCCCCTAGACCCGGCGCCGCTTGGGTGGGCGGCAGCCATTGTGCGGGATGGGTGTGACGTCCACGATCGAGCTGATCTCAAGCCCAGCGGCCTGGAGCGACCGGATCGCGGCCTCCCGTCCTGAGCCTGGGCCCTTGACCAAAACCTCGATCGACTTCAGACCGTGCTCCATGGCGCGCTTGGCGGCCTGCTCAGCCGTGACCTGAGCGGCGAACGGAGTGCTCTTGCGCGAGCCCTTGAAGCCCGACGAGCCGGCACTTCCACAGGCGATCACGTTGCCCTGGGGATCGGTGAGAGTCACGATGGTGTTGTTGAAGGTGCTCAGCACGTGGGCACGGCCAACCGCAATGTTCTTGCGCTCCCGCCGCCTGGTCCGGACCACCTTCTTTTTCTTCGCCAAACCGTCTCCTCGACTAAAAGCCTTGCGACCCAACCGGGCCGCAAACGCTACTTACCGGCTTTCTTCCGCCGCACTCCGACCGTCTTCCGGGGGCCCCGGCGGCACCGGGCGTTGGTCCTGGTGCGCTGGCCTCTTACCGGCAGTCCGCGCCGATGGCGCAGCCCGCGGTAGGTACCGATCTCCATTAGGCGCTTTATGTTGAGGGCCACCTGCCGCCGAAGGTCCCCCTCGACGCGGCCGGGCAACTCCTTGGTGACCACATCACGAAGGCGACTGACCTGGGTCTCGCTGAGGTCATTCACCTTGACGCTGGGATCGATCTGGGCGATTCGGAGCAGGCGCTGGCTGGTGTGCAGCCCGATGCCGAAGACATAGGTCAACCCAATCTCGATCCGCTTGTCGCGGGGAAGGTCGATGCCGGCGATACGAGCCATCCTTGTCCCCTATCCTTGCCGCTGCTTGTGCTTGGGGTTCTCGCAGATGACCCGCACTACCCCGGCACGCCGAATGACCTTGCACTTGTCGCAGATCGTCTTCACCGAGGCCCGCACCTTCATCGTGAGCTCCTCACCGCTTCAGTCACCTCAAACCAACCGAGACAAGATCCGCCCTCGTCCCGGATCGGTAGCCGACAGCTCGACCAGAACCCGGTCCCCTGGGAGTAGACGCACGCTTGCCAGACGTGCCCGCCCCGCCGCGTGAGCCACCACCTTGCCCCCGCCCTCCAGCTCAACTCGAAAGAGCGAGTTCGGCAGAGGCTCAAGGACTCGACCCCGCAGACCGTCGGGATCACTCAAAGTGGAGGGCACACGAAACCCAGGCAGGCTTCGCCCGGTTCAGAGTATAGCCGATATGGGCAGCGGCGGGCATCTCAGCTGGCCCGGCCGTCAAGGGTGGTCATCACCTCCGGGCCGGACTCCGTGATCGCGATGGTGTGTTCGAAGTAGCAGGACCGCTTCCCGTCGGTCGTTATCACCGTCCAGCCGTCCGGCTTGACCGCCGTTCCCGACGCTCCCTCGTTGACAATTGGCTCGATCGCGATGCAGAGACCGGGTCTAATTTCGACCCCTCGGCCGGCGCTGCCGTGATTGGGTACCTCGGGGTCCTCGTGCATGTCCCGGCCGATGCCGTGACCCGTGTAGCCCCGCACGATCGAAAAGCCGTGGGCCTCGACATGGGTCTGGACCGCATGGCCGATATCTCCCAGGCGATTCCCGGGCCAGGCGGCCGCGATGCCCAGTCCGAGGGCCTCTTTGGTCACCTTCAGCAGCAGGCGCGCCTCGGCATCCACGTCCCCACAGGGCACGGTCAGCCCCGCATCAGCCCACCAGTCCTGGTAGATCAGACCGCAATCCAGGCTGACCAGATCGCCGGCCTCGATCCGCCGACCGTTGGGGATCCCATGCACCACCTCCTCGTTGACCGAAACGCACAGGTGTTTTGGGAAGCCGTCGTAGCCCAGGAAGCCGGGGAAGCAATCGCGCTTTCGGATCTCACGATTGGCGGCCCGGTCCAGGTCCGAGGTGGTGATCCCAGGCCGCACCATCCGGCTCAGCTCGTCCAGAACCTCGGCCAGCATCCGGCCCGCGTGACGCATCAGATCGATCTCCTCAGGCCGCTTGAGAGTGATCACTGAAGCACGGTCAGCAGCTCTTGGCTGACACCCTCAATGCTGCCGGAGCCGTCGACATGCAGCACCGGCACGTCTCCGGCGAGGTACTCGAGCACGGGCTCGGTCCGCTCCCGATACACCTGCAACCGCTCCTCGATCACCTCCGGTCGGTCATCCTGGCGTTGCTCCTGGCCTGCCCGCAGCAAGAGCCGAGCCCTGAGGTCCGGCACCGGGACATCCAGCACCAGCACCATGTCGAGGGGCCGGTCCAGGTGGGCCAGGAGTTCCTGCAGCGCCTTGGCTTGAGCCACCGTGCGGGGGAAGCCGTCGAGCACAAACCCTGCTTCCGCCCGTTGGTCCTCAAGACGATGGCGGATCATGTTGACGATCACCTCGTCGGGCACCAGTTTCCCGGCGGCCATGTAGCTGGAGGCCATCTGCCCCAGTTCAGTACCCTGAGAGAGGTGCTGGCGGAGCATGTCGCCAGGCGCTATGTGGTCCAGCTCGTAACGCTCGCGGAGCAACTCGGCCTGAGTGCCCTTACCCGAGCCAGGAGGCCCGAAGAGGACCAGGTTGCGCCGCAATGCCACCCCTCCCATGGCCCCTCCTTCACCTAATGAACCCGCGGTATTGCCGCATCAGCAGCTGGGTCTCCAACTGTTTCATAGTGTCCAGAGAGACCCCAACCACGATCAGGATGGCGGTGCCACCGAGATACAGGCCACCATTCAGGGCCTGACCGGTCAGAGTTGCGGTCAAAAGCGGCACCACCACCGTCACCAGCCCTAGGAAGATAGCGCCCGCCAACGTGATCCGGCTCATCACCCGGGCCAGGTACTGTGCCGTGGCCGCCCCCGGACGGATTCCGGGGATGTAGGTAGCACTCTTCTTCAGGTTGTCGGCGGCATCCTCGGGATCGAAGGTGACCGCCGTATAGAAGAAGGTGAAGCCCATGATCAGAGCGAAGTAGAAGACCTCATATGCCACGTCCACAATCACGTTGGGTCCGAACGGGTTCCAGTAGGTATGCAGCCAGGTCGCCAGCACGCCCATGACGCCACCGGTCTGCCCCACCGGGGGCAAAAAGAAGTTGGCAAAGATGGTCGGAAAAAACATGATCGAGATCGCAAAGATGATCGGGATAACCCCGGCCTGGTTGACCCGCAGCGGCAAAAAGCTGCTGCGCCCCTGATAGACCTGTCGGCCCACCACCCGCTGAGAGGATTGGATGGGGATCTTACGGGTCGCCTGCTGGACAAAGATGATCCCGGCCGCCACCACAATCCCGATCACCGCAAATTCGAACAGCGCCAGGGTCTGGGCATGGAAGCCGTTGGTGAAGCTGATGACAGTGCCGGGAATCTGGGCGAGGATGCCGGTCATGATGATGATCGAGACCCCGTTGCCAAGGCCGTACTCCGTGATCAGCTCACCGAACCACATGATCACCACGGTGCCACCGGTCAGCACGATGATGATCCCCAGGGTCTCCGCGAAGGAGATGTTGGCCGGCAGGATGGACTGGCCCTGGAAGCTGAAGCTCTCGAATAGACGGGTGTAGCCGAAGGCCTGCAGCAGCCCCAGCGCGACCGTCAGATAGCGGGCGTATTGGGTCAGCCGGCGCCGACCCAGGTCCCCCTCCTTGGACATCTCCTTCACCCGCGTCGAGATCACCGTCATCAACTGCATGATGATGGTGGCGTTGATGTAGGGGTTAAGCCCCAGGGCCACGATCGAAATTCCGGCATTGCTGCCGGAACTGACCCCGCTGCCGGAGAACAGGTTGATCAGACCGAGCAGGCTGTTGCTCTTATACAGGTCGGCCAGGGCCGCGCTGTTGACCCCAGGAATAGTGATCGTGGCCAGCATCCGGAAGACGATGATCAGCCCCAGGGTGATCAGGAGCTTACGGCGAAGCTCCGGGACATGCATAGCCGCGCGGAGCGCACCGAATAGGTTCACGGCTCGCTAACCTGCCCTCCCTCGGCTGGTCCCGACTCGGCCTGGTCGGCCGACTCCGGCCCGGCCAGGAGTTCCACTGTCCCGCCGGCGGCCTCCACCGCGGCGACCGCAGCCCGACTCGCGCGGTGAACCCTGATCGTGACTTTGGGAGGTACTCCCCCACCTGCTAGCAGCTTTACCGGGCGAGTGGCGTGGCGCACAACTCCCGCTGCCCGAAGCACCTCCAGGTCCACCACCGTGCCCGCCTCGAAGCGGCCCAGCTTGCCACAGTTGACGACCTGGTACTCGACCCGGAAGCGGTTGTAGAACCCGCGCAGCTTGGGCACCCTCTGGGTGAGCGGCATCTGCCCACCCTCAAAGCCGCGCGGCAGGCTCCATGAGGTACGCGAGCCCTGTCCCTTCTGGCCCCGTCCGGCGGTCTTGCCGCCGCCCGCCGAGATTCCCCGGCCAACCCGCTTGCGCGGGCGCCGGCTGCCCTTGGCCGGTTGCAGTTGATCCAGCCTCATCGCGATCCTCCCGAGCGGCTGTCACCACTGGGAGCAGTCGCATCCTCCGCGTGGACCAGGTGGGCCACGGTCAGCACCATACCCCGGATCGCTGCGGTGTCGTCATGGACCACGCTCTGGTGGAGTCGCCTCAGGCCCAGAGCCGCAATGGTTCGCTTTTGGTTATCCGCGTACCCGATGGCACTCTTGGTCCAGGTCACCCGCAGCCGGCCGGTGGGCTCAGTCACTGTCGGGCTCCGCCACCACCGCCTCGACCTGCGACGGGCGCAAGCCCAGTTCGTGCAGCGTCTTGCCCCGCAGGTGGGCCACCGTCTCCGCAGTGCGCAACTCGCGCAGGGCGGCGATCGTCGCCCGCACCGTGTTGATGGGGTTGTCACTGCCCAAGGACTTGGTCAGAATGTCCTTGATCCCCGCCAACTCCACCACGGCCCTCATGGCCCCGCCGGAGATCACCCCGGTTCCGGGCGAAGCCGGCCGCAGCAAGACCCGGGCCGCACCTTCCTTACGGAGGACGTCGTGGGGAATCGTGCGCCCCACCATGGGCACCCGGATCATGTGCTTCTTGGCGTCGTCAACACCTTTGCGGATCGCCTCGGGAACCTCTCCGGCCTTGCCCAGCCCGGCCCCGACCCGGCCGGCGCCATCGCCCACGACCACCAGTGCGCTGAAGGAGAAACGACGTCCCCCCTTCACCACCTTGGCGACCCGGTTAAGGCTCACCACGCGCTCGGCGAACTCGCCTCTGGCCTCCCTGTCTCCGCGCGCCATGTTCATGCTCATTAAATAGTTCTCAGAACTCCAGACCGGCCTCGCGGGCCGCATCAGCTAGGGCTTGAATTCGACCATGGTACAGATAGCCGCCCCGGTCGAAGACAACCCGCTTCAAGCCGGCCGCTAGGGCCCGCTCCCCAACCACTCGTCCGACCACAGCTGCGCTCGCCCGGGTGGCGCCCTTCACGCCGAGCTGTTCCTCAGCCGTGCTGGCAGCCACCAGGGTCCGCCCCTGACTGTCATCCACAACCTGGGCATAGACGTGGCGCAGGCTCCGATAAACACAGAGGCGGGGTCGTTCGGGGGTGCCCCGCACGTGCTTGCGCACGCGCCGGTGGCGGTGCCGTCGGGCGGCTTCGCGGTCATCAATGCTCATCTCAGCCCTTGGCCCCCTTGCCACTCTTGCCGGCCTTACGTCGAACGATCTCGCCCCGGTAACGCACCCCCTTGCCCTTGTACGGCTCGGGTGGGCGGGTGGACCTTATCCGGGCCGCAAGCTGTCCAACAGACTCCTTGTCGGTGCCGCTGACGGCGATCCGGGTGGGTTCCGGCACCTCCACCTTGAGGCCCGCCGCCGGGGTCATCCGGATGGGGTGAGAGTACCCCAGGGAAAGCTGTAGATCGGTGCCCTGGAGGGCGGCACGGTAGCCCACCCCCTGCAACTCCAGCTCCCGTCGGAAACCGGTGGTGACACCGGTCACCATGTTGGCCACCAGGGTCCGGCTGAGACCGTGGAGAGAGCGGTTGGTGGAGGAGTCGGTCGGCCGCTCCACCAAGATCTGCGCCTCCTCCTGGCGAACCCGAATCGGATACGGCAAGGTGCGACTCAACTCCCCCAGGGGGCCAGACACACGCACCGTCTGGCCTTCGATCACGATGGTGACCCCAGCGGGCACGGCGATGGGCGATCTGCCAATTCGTGACATCAGCTGCCTACCAAACCTCGGCGATGACTTCACCGCCGACACCCTGCTGACGCGCCTGGCGGCCCGACATAATCCCCTTGGGGGTCGAGACAATGGCGATTCCCAGCCCTCCCAGCACTCTGGGAATGACCCGACTGCCACGGTAGACCCGCAGCCCCGGTCGGCTCACCCGCCGAAGACCATTGAGGGCCTTGCCCTGCTTGGTGGCCCGCTTGAGCTCCAGCCACAGCTGCAGCTGGGGGGCGTCGCCAACGATCCCGAAGCCCGCGATATAGCCCTCCTCCTGGAGGACCCGCGCGATTTCGGCCTTCAGCTTGCTGGCCGGCATCTCCACGCGCTCGTGGCCGGCCAGATTGGCGTTACGCACCCGCGTCAGCATGTCGGCAATCGGATCGCTCAGCATCTCGCTCCTACCAACTCGACTTCCGCACCCCAGGGATCTCACCCTGGGAAGCATGGATTCTAAAGCAGATCCGGCAAAGCCCAAACTTGCGCATGTAACCACGAGGCCGGCCGCAGAGGTTGCAGCGGCTACGCGCCTGCACCGGGAACCTCGGAGTGCGCCGACTGGCCATAATCTTCGACTTCTTGGCCACTGCCAGCCCTCCTAGCGCCGGAACGGCATGCCCAGGGCAGTCAGCAAACTGCGGCCCTCGGCGTCCGTCTCAGCGGTGGTCACAATGGTTATCTCGAGCCCGCGCAACTTGTCGATTTTGTCATAGTCGATCTCCGGGAAGACCAACTGCTCGCGGAGACCAAGAGTCAGGTTGCCGTGGCCATCGAAATGAGCGGCAATGCCACGGAAGTCTCGGATCCGGGGCAGAGCCACGCTTATCAGTCGGTCCAGAAACTCGAGCATCCGCCCGCCTCGCAGGGTTACCTTGAGGCCCACCGGCATACCTTCCCGAAGCTTGAACGCCGCCACTGACTTCTTGGCCTTGCGGACCGTGGGCTGCTGGCCAGTGATGAGCCGGAGATCGATGGTGGCGGCGTCGAGAGCCTTGCCGTTCTGGGAAGCCTCGCCCACGCCAACATTGACCACGATCTTCTCAAGCCGCGGCACCTGCATCACGTTTAAGTAACCGAACTCGGTGATCAGAGCCGGTACCACGGTGTCGCGATAGAGCTCCAAGAAGCGCGGCGCTGGAATCACGGTCATGCCCTCGGTGCCCGCAGGTAGGCCTCCCCGCAGCGCTTGCAGAAGGGCACGTAATGGTCGCCTTCCAGGCGCCGGCCCAATCGGGTCGGCTGATCGCAGCGGATGCAGACCAGCTGCACGTTGCTGTAGCTGAACGGGGCCGGGAAGTCGATGATCCCGCCCTGGAGGGCGGTGGTGCCACCGCGCTGCTCACCGGAGCGCTGATGGCGCTTGCGGATGTTGATCCCCGCCACCACAATCCGGCGCTGCGCCGAAAAGGTGCGCTGGACGACCCCGCGCTTGCCGCGCTCGGCACCTGAGATCACCACCACAGTGTCGCCCGATCTGATGTCGAGCGAGCGCACATGGGTCCGCCCCTGAGCCTTCTGCCGCCCCACAGCTAGAGCACCTCCGGAGCTAGCGAGACGATCTTCATGAAGTTGCGCTCCCGGAGCTCCCGAGCCACCGGGCCGAAGATGCGTGTCCCCCGAGGATTGTTCTGAGGATTGATGAGAACCGCGGCGTTATCGTCGAAACGGATCCGCGTTCCGTCCGGCCGGCGACACTCCTTGGCGGTTCGCACCACCACCGCCTTGACCACATCGCCCTTCTTGACCCCGGAATTGGGTTGGGCGACCTTGACGGCGCCGACAATGATGTCCCCCAAGGAGGCATAGCGGCGATATGAACCGCCCAGCACCCGAATGCAGAGGATCTCCCTCGCGCCACTGTTGTCGGCCACCTTCAGTACCGTCTCCTGTTGAATCATGGGCTACCTCGCCCTCTCAACGATCTCGACCACACGCCAGCGCTTGGTCCTGCTGAGCGGCTTGGTCTCCATGATTCGGACCCGGTCTCCCGAGCGGCACTGGTTGGTCTCGTCATGAGCCTGGAAGCGGCGCCGGCGCCGCAGCACCTTGCGATAGAGGTTGTGGGCCCTGAGGTCCTCCACCTGGACCACCACGGTCTTGTCCATCCTGTCACTCACGACCAGTCCCACGCGCACCTTGCGGCGCGGCCGCTCTTCGGTCACGACAGCGTCAGGCATCAGCCCTCCTCCAACTGATCGGCCAGCTGCCGACCTCTGAGTAGGGTGCGGATCCTGGCGATGCCTCGCCGAATCTCGCGGATCCGCCGGTGCTGCTCGAGCTGGCCGGTAGCCCGCTGCAGGCGCAGCTGAAGCAACTCCTGACGCCGCTCGGAGAGGGTCTGGGTGAGCCCAAAGTCGTCGAGATCCCGGAGCTGCTGCAGCTCATCGCGATGCTTGCTCACGCCCCCTCCTCCGCACCGGAGGCGGGCTCCTCACGGGCCACGAACCGAGTCTTCACCGGCAGCTTGTGGGCAGCCAACCGCATGGCCTCGCGGGCAGTCTCCAATCCAACTCCATCCATTTCAAAAAGTATCCGCCCCGGCAAGATCACCGCCACCCAACCCTCGGGATTTCCCTTTCCGGACCCCATTCGGGTCTCGGCGGGCTTCTTGGTGACCGGCTTGTCCGGAAAGATGCGAATCCAGATCTTACCGCCTCGACGGACGTGGCGCGTCATCGCGCGGCGGGCCGCCTCGATTTGGCGGTTCGTCATCCAACAGGGCTCAAGGGCCTGAAGGCCATAGGGACCGAACGCGAGCGACGATCCTCGATAGGCGGCACCGGTCATCCGGCCGCGGTGGACCTTCCGGTGCGTTGGCCGACGTGGAATGAGCAACTCAGTCCTCCGCCTTCTTGGGAGCTGCTTTTCGAGCCGCCCTGGGCTTGACATCGCCGGTGGCGACGGCTGGCTTCGCGGCCCGCTTGCGGGGGGCCGGCTTGGCCGCGACCACTGTCTCCGGGGCAGGGGCCGCAGCCACCGCTGCGGAGCTCACCACCGGCACCGGCTCCGCCGCTACGGCAGGCGCTGGCGCGGCGGGAATCACCCCCGCCTCGGCGACGACCGAGGTACTCAGAACGGGCTCGACGGCCACCGGCGCTATGTCCACCACCGCGGGGGGCACAGCCTGGGGCGCCGGGAACTCACCCTTGTAGATCCAGACCGTCACCCCGATCTGGCCAAAAGTGGTCTTGGCCTCGGTCTGACCGTAATCGATATCGGCCCGCAGGGTGTGCAGGGGCACTCGACCATCACGGTCCCACTCCCGCCGGCTCATGTCGCCGCCCCCGAGCCGACCGGAGACCTGGATCCGCACGCCCTTGGCGCCGGCCCTCATGGCCCGCATCACCGATTGCTTAACCGCGCGCCGGAAGGCGATGCGCTTTTCCAGCTGATTGGCGACGTTCTCGGCCAGAAGGTGGGCATCGAGCTCGGGTGTCTTGATCTCTTGGATGGTGACTCGAACCTTCTTCCCAGAGATCCGCTCGAGATTGTCACGGAGGGCATCCACCGATGCTCCGCTCCGGCCAATCACGATGCCTGGCTTGGCGGTATGGATGATCACGGTCAACTGGTTGGCCGAGCGCTCGGTCTCGATGCGAGCCACGCTGGCGTTACGCAGCCGGCTCATGATCAAGGCACGCATGGCGAGATCTTCCTGGAGCAGCTTGGTGTACTCCGGACCGCTCGCATACCAACGGGCCTCCCAGTTGCGGTAGACGCCCAGCCGGAACCCGTTGGGGTGGACCTTGTGTCCCATGTCGCTTACCTACTCCTCTTCATCAACGCTGGCGGCGGGGTCGGATGCCGCCACAGCCGGGCGGGGAGAGCGCGCCCGCTGGCGAGTGGGCCGATCCAGGTTATCCTCAACGACCGCCCGCAGGTGGCAGGTTCGCTTGAAGATCGAGTACGAGGACCCTCGCGCTCGGGGCCTGAACCTCTTGATGATAGGGCCTCCGTCCACATCCACGCGGAGCAGCTGCAGCCGGTCGCGATCCAGGTTGAAGTTGTTCTCCGCATTGGCGGCCGCCGAGCGCACCACCTTGCCCACGTCCTCAGCCGCGGCCTGGGTCATGAATGACAGCACTGACAGCGCCTCGGTGACCGGCATTCCCTGGATGACCTCCGCCACCAGTCTGGCCTTACGCGGGGGCACACGCACCCACTTGGCAGTCGCCTGAACCTGCATTAACTGATCTCCAACGCTACTTCAGCGAACTGCTGCGTTCGGTGTGGTGCCCGTGGCCCCGAAACTTCCGGGTCGGCACAAACTCCCCCAGCTTGTGCCCCACCATCGCCTCAGTGACGAATACCGGCACGTGCTTGCGCCCGTCGTGAACCGCAATCGTGTGGCTCAACATCTCCGGGAATATGTCACTCCGGCGAGACCAAGTCCGGATCACCCGCTTCTCCTTGGCCTGGTTCATCTCCAGCACCTTCTTGAGCAACGGAGCATCG
>Ga0307373_10008216_pt1 | contig 15985 bp, 13 predicted proteins | sample OX2MG_FD_202534 | JGI IMG/M metagenome (GOLD analysis project Ga0307373, IMG submission 202534) | Soil microbial communities from Risofladan, Vaasa, Finland - OX-2 | ecosystem: Environmental > Terrestrial > Soil > Coastal area > Acid sulfate soil | place: Finland: Risofladan, Vaasa | collected... | reverse complement strand
CCGGCCCGGAGATGGTTCCTGTGGCGAGAAGATCGCCCGCGCGAAGATTGCAGCCGTTGCTGGCGTGATGCGCCACCAGTTGCGAAATGGACCAGTAGAGTTCGCGCAGATTGCCGCGGCTGACGCGTACCGGCGCCACGCCCTGATCTCGCATTTGCTGCGATTGCAGGAACACCTCCAGCGTGAGGTCGATTGCATCGCGATGCGCAGTGGAGGACGTGAGGTGCGGAAGCGGCGCGGGATCGCCCTCGGGACGCGTCGCAACCGGCACGCGATACGCCGCAAGCGCTTCCAGCGGCACGATCCACGGCGAAATGGAAGTGGCGAAATTTTTGGCGAGAAACGGACCGAGTGGCACGTATTCCCACGACTGAATGTCGCGCGCAGACCAGTCGTTCACCAGGCAGAGGCCGAAGACATGCCGCTCCGCTTCCCCAATGGGAATAGGCTCCCCGAGAGCATTGCCGGCTCCGATGAAAACGCCCACTTCAAGCTCGTAGTCAAGGTTGCGCGCCGGTCCATACGACGGCTCGGCGGCTTGCGGCGGTTTGCTTTGGCCGCGGGGACGGCGAATGGCGTGTCCGCTGGAGACGATCGACGACGAGCGGCCGTGGTAACCGATGGGCACATATTTGTAATTCGGCAGAAGCGGATTGTCCGGCCGGAACAGCTTGCCCACGCGCGTGGCGTGGTGGATGGAGGCGTAGAAGTCGGTATAGTCGCCGATCTCGGCCGGAAGCTGCATCTCCGCATCGCGCTGCGGGACCAGCATCGGCGCGAGGGCCCGTTGCGTGGACGCGGGCGCATCGGTCGAAAGCAGCTCCATGATCCGACGCCGCAGCGCAGACCACGCATCCGCCCCAAGCGCCATCAGCGGATTCAGGACGGACGCGGTGCAGGCGTCCACGACCGCATCGGGCAAACCGGCAAGAAGCGCCTCGCTGGCGGCGGCGCGCAGGTCGAGAATCTGGTCGCCAATGGCCACGCCAATGCGGGTTGCGTGCGCGTGCGTGAATACTCCATAAGGAAGATTGGCGAGCGGAAAATCGGCGCTGGGCGAATTGGCGAAAGCGATCCAGCTTGTCGGATTCATTTGAGCGGCCATCCCAAAGCCTCCAGATCGCTGATCGGCTCCTCGAATGAACACGATCCGAAACTCATGAAGAATCGCTCCCGCACAGTTCGAAGTTGCTCCGTGTTCCACTCAAAAGCACGGCAGCGGATGGCATCCCGCGTTACCCGCCAGGCGCCGGGGTCCTCTTCTTCCAGCATTTTCAACGCTTCGCCGGCCGTGCCTCCAGAGTACAAGAGCGCTGCCGCGAACAGGACGTTGAGAAAGCCGTGCATCGTCCCTGATTCGCTGTTGGCGGCGTACGTGAACGGATGACGCGAACGAATGGGATGATGCAAGCCCGCGGTGGCTTTAAACGGCAGATGTCGGCCGGCCAGCGCATTGAGCGTGAGCACAACCGCCTCTGCCGAAGGGAATGCTTCCGCGACTACCCCGCCCATGCGCAGCTTCGCGCGCGCGCCAAGCGACGCCAGCGCATCCAACCACTCGGCACCCGGCTCCTGCACGGGAATTTCGACGTTCCGCTCTATTGCGGGTGGCAGATGTTCCGCGAATCGAGCAGCCGCGGCCGGATTGTCGCACTTCATCTCGACGGACTCGATGCGAAAACCCTCTTCGCAGTGCCGTACAAGCTGGCGCGGATCCGTATCCTGCGCGGCAATCACGCTTAGGCGCATCGAGCCCAACCCATGGCCGGCGGCTTCGCGCAGTTCATTCAGGCGCGCGATATTCACGATGAAACGTCCAAGGATGGAAGCCTGCCTCGACTCGCGGTACTCGAGGTAGTTGCGCACCGCGGCCTGCATGTCGAGCGCGGCCGGCGGGTACAGGCCTGCGTAGTCGATGAGCCCGCCGAGCGCGGCTTCAATGGCTGTCATTTCCCCGATCGGCCGTTGCCTCCGGCATTGAAGTGCTTCTTTAGTCCCTGCCAGCACTCAAAGTACTCGTGCTGCAGGATGCGCGTGTTCATGGCAAACGCGGTGGGGCGCACCGCCAGTTGCGTCTCAAACATGAAAGCGAGCGTGTTGCCCAGATACTGCGGCTTCAGCTCGGCGTTGGATGCCTTTTCAAACGTCTCGGCGTCAGGACCGTGGCCGGCCATGCAGTTGTGCAGGCTGGCGCCGCCGGGGACGAAGCCTTCGGCCTTGGCGTCGTAAGCGCCGAAGACAAGGCCCATGAACTCGTTCATCAGGTTGCGGTGGAACCAGGGCGGACGGAACGTGTGCTCGGCCACCATCCAGCGCGGCGGGAAGATGGCGAAATCGCAATTGGCGGTGCCGGGATTGAGCGAGGGAGCGGTCAGGACGGTGTAGATCGAGGGGTCGGGGTGGTCGAACGAAACGCTGTTGATGCAGTTGAAGAGCGCCAGATCGTACTTCGAGGGCGCGTAGTTGCCGTGCCAGCCGACCACGTCGAGCGGCGAGTGGTCGATGAACGCAGACCAGAGGCGGCCAAGAAACTTCGCGGTGATGTGGAACTCGCCATCGCGATCCTCGTAAGCGGCAACTGGCGAAAGGAAATCGCGCGGATTGGCCAGGCCGTTGGCTCCGATGGGACCAAGTTCGGGCAACCGGAACGGCAGTCCATAATTCTCGCAGATGTAGCCGCGGGCCTGGCCCTCTTCCAGCACAACGCGGAACTTGACTCCCCGCGGCAGAATGCAGATTTCGCCGGGCGCAACGTGGAGAATGCCGAGTTCCGTGTGAAAGCGAATCGCGCCTTGCTGAGGCACAACGAGTAGTTCGCCATCCGCCGTGTAAAAGAAGCGGTCGTGCATCGAGGCATTGCACGCGTAGAGGTGGATGGCGACGCCGGCCTGCATCGCGGGATCGCCGTTGCCGCCCAGCGTCACGATGCCGTCAACGAAGTCCGTTGGCTCGGCGGGGATCGGAATCGGATCCCAGCGGAGCTGGTTCGGTGTGGTTGGGACTTCGTTGAATGGCCCGCTGCGGATGAGCTTTGCCGCGATCTCTTCGTACGGTCGATGCGTCACCGACGGCCGGATGCGGTAAGTCCAGGTGCGGCGGTTGGTGGCGCGCGGCGCGGTGAACGGCGTGCCGCTGAACTGCTCGGTGTAAAGCCCGAGCGGATGCTTCTGCGGCGCGTTCTGCCCCTGCGGGAGCGCGCCGGGAACGGCTTCCGTGGCGAACTCGTTGCCAAACCCCGACTGATACGAGAGCTCGGCCGGAGCCGATTCCGTTTCAGAGAGTACCGTTGTTGACTCGCTGCTCTGCTTCATGCATGGCCTCGTACATTTCGTCGAAACTGTGAATGGCGAACAGGACCTTCTGGAACTCGTCCACCTTGACTGGCGTCGACAGAACTTCGTCCAGGGAGAAGTCGTGGACCTGGCATCCGCCCTGGACTACGTTGCGGCACTCACCATGCGAGCTGATCAGGCCGCTGCCGTAGACCTTGATCTCGCCGTCCTGGCGGATGAGTCCGAACTCCACTGTATACCAGAACAGGCGGCCAAGCTTTTCCAGCGTTTCCTGGTCGCCGATGGCGGCGCAGACGCGGCCGTAGTGCTCGAGAAAATCCCCGAACACTTTGTGCGCGTGCATGGGCACGTGGCCGAAGACGTCGTGAAAGATGTCCGGCTCGGGCGTGTATTCGAGCGATTCGCGGGAACGCAGCCAGGTGGTGGTGGGGAAGAGGCGGTTGGCCAGCATCTCAAAAAATGCCGGCGCCGGCAGAAAGCCGCTCACCGGCGTGGAACTCCACCCCGTCCGCGGACCCAGTCGGCGCGTGATTTCGGCGAGATTGGGAAGGCGGTCGCGCTGCAGGCCGATGATCTGAAAACCTTCGAGGTATTCGCGCGCCGCATGTTTCTCAAGCTCAGGCAAAACGCGGCCGACCAGCTCGGACCAGACACTATGTTGCTCTGAAGTGTAGGCGGCATAATCCTGCTTGATGATGTACGGCGCGGCGGCGATCAGGGTTGCGGTGGCCATGGTTTATCTCCTCATTCGAGGCGCAATTGCCGTTCACAGATTTCCGCGAAGCTGCTGTTCGCGCTCGATCGCCTCAAACAGCGCCTTGAAGTTTCCCTTCCCGAAGCTGCGGCTGCCCTTGCGCTGAATGATCTCGAAAAACAGCGTGGGGCGGTCTTCCACGGGCTTGGTGAAAATCTGCAGCATGTAACCCTCGTCGTCACGATCCACCAGGATGCCGAGCTTCTCCAGCTCCTCAATGGGCTCGTCGGTCTTGCCCACGCGACTCTGCAGCTCGGTGTAGTAGGTGTGCGGCACGCGCAGGAACTCCACCCCCTGCTGGCTGAGCCTCGCGACAGTCTGCAGAATGTCGCTGGTGGCCAGCGCGATGTGCTGCACCCCGGGGCCGGGATAGAAATCGAGATATTCCTCCACCTGCGATTTCTTTTTGCCTTCCGCGGGTTCGTTGATGGGGAACTTGACGTAGCCGTTGCCGTTGGCCATCACCTTCGACATCAGCGCGGAATACTCGGTGGAGATGTCCTTGTCGTCGAAGTGCTGGTAAAGCGAGAAGCCCATCACGCGGCCGTAGAAATCGACCCACTTATCCATCTCGTGCCAGCCCACGTTGCCCACCATGTGGTCAATGTGGAGCAGGCCGACGGGCCGGGCGACGGAATCATGGTCGATTGCGACAAAGCCCGGCAGGAACGCGCCGTTGTATTCGCCGCGCTCCACGAAGGTGTGGATGGTTTCTCCATAGGTGCGAATGCTCGACAGAACCACCTGGCCGTGAACGTCGGTTTTCACATACGGCTCGGCCACACTCTCGGCGCCGCGGCTGGTGGTCTCGTGCCAGGCCTTGCGTGCATCGTCCACCCAGAGCGCGATCACCTTTACGCCGTCGCCGTGACGATGAATGTGGTCCGCGATCGGGCCCTCGGGACGAAGCGGAGTGGTAAGCAAAAATCGAACCTTGCCTTGCTGCACCACGTAAGAGGCGCGATCGCGCTGGCCCGTCTCGGGACCGGCATAGGCCACGAGCGACATGCCGAAGGCGGCACGATAGAAATACGCAGCCTGGCGCGCATTGCCCACGTAGAACTCAACATGATCCGTGCCCTTAAGCGGGAGAAAGTCGCGGTCGGTGGTCAGTGATTCGGCAGCAGTATGCGATGCAATGGTCGCGGATGCGCTCATGAGGACCTCAGGGCCGGAAGCGGGGGAGTTCGGAACGGGGAAGCATTCCGGCTGACCCCAGATTAGGCGCGGGCGAGGAGGGAGAAAATGGCAGTTCGAAGAAAATCGGCAAGCGCAGGTTAACAAAGTTAGGCATAATTGGGTTGAAACTTAAGGATTGATCGCATGCCGCACAAGCATCTGCCCAATCTCGTGGAACTGGACCCAATTGCCTGGAAGGTGCTGGAAGCCTTGCAGCACAATGCGCGGATGACATTCGCGGAGTTGGGCCGGAAAGTGGGCCTGTCCACCCCGGCAATTGCGGAGCGGGTGCACCGATTGGAGGAGGCTGGCGTGATTACCGGCTATCACGCGGCCATCAATCCCGCAAAATTGGGCGCTCCCATTCGCATTCTGATGCGCCTGACAATTCCGGGGGGCGATCTGCAAATCAGCCGCACGGTGACGGCGATCAAGGAGCTTTCCGAAATCCGGCGTTGTCATCGGATTACCGGATCGGAGTCGTTCGTCATTGAGGCGGATGTGGTTTCCATCCGGCATATGGAGGCGCTGATAGATCGGCTCTCGGCCCTGGGAGCGACCTCAACTTCCACTGTGCTGTCGTCGCCCGTCGAGCGGAGAGAGTTCACCGCAAAGCAGATGGAGAGCTATGGAAAATACAAAGAGCAGTAAGTAGAGATCAGACGCGGCAGGCATCCCCGATGGGATGCCCGCTTTTGCCTGCATGCCGATCGGCTCTACAGGCTGCTTAAAACCCTGTCTACAGGCTGCTTAAAACCCTGAAGGACAGGCAAAAAGCGTATCAGGGCACGACCGAGGAACCCATCCATTGGAGGGGTCGCGTGCCAAAAGCCCCGCAAAAAATGGATTTGGGCTTTACCGGCTGCGGAAAAACCCAAACGTGCCAGGCTTTGTAACAGGGCACGACTTCAGTCGTGCCGATAACCGCTTCATAATAAAGAGCCGGGCTTTAGCCCCTGCCATGCCAGACTTGCAAATCAGGCCAGATTTGGCTTGTTTCCCGCAGCCTCTTTAGCCCCTGAAGCCTCTCGCACCAGATAACCACAGAAATGATTTTTTCCGCTGCTAACTTAGCGCCAGAAATAGTAACCGCCGGCGAGGAAGTAGGGGCGGTAATACACCGGCGGGTATGGGTAGGGGTAGTAGCCATCGGCGTAGCGGTACGGATAGTAGCTGGCATCCGGATAAGTGGCAGGATAGCCATAGCCTCCGTAGGCCCTGTAGCCGCGGCGGTAAAGCTGCGGCCCGCCGGCATACAGGCCCTGGGCCAGGCGCGCAGCCTGCTCGCGGTTGACCGGATTCACGGTGACCGGGCTGAGCAGATGGAAGGTGACCAGCGCCTCGGATGGAATCCAGGCGTTGGGGTTTGAAGCCGCCGAGGCCAACGTGCCGGCGCCGCCCCCGGCCACCGCTCCAATGGCCGCGCCGCCGCCGCCCCCGGCCATGCCGCCAATAAGCGCGCCGATGAGCGCACCGCCCACAGTGTTGGTGACGGTGCGGCCGGTCTTACTGGGCCCCTTCACCTTGAACTGGTCCGAGTCCACCGGGTAGGTTTGGCCGTCGATGTCAATCGAGGTCATCTCGAGAGCCAGTTCCGCCCTGCCGGCGAGCTGGCCGGCATGCTTGACGTCCGCCAGAACACCATGGACCGTAGCGCCGCGCGGAATGGCCAGGTAGCCGTTCACCGTTACATCGCGGATGATCGTGAAATCGATGGGCGTGTCGGGCTGCGCTTTCTTGCTGCTGATGGCATCGTTGGTGCGCATCTGGAGCACCGTGCCCTGAGGAATGGTGAGAGGGCTGGTAGCGAACGAATAGCGCGGCGCGGGCGGCTGATATTGCTGCTGCTGATCGGGCTGATAAGGCGGCCGGTAAACCGGTGGTGGCGGCGGTGGCGGGTAGCCATAACCGGGCTGCTGTCCGTACTCAGGCTGCTGGTTATACGGGGGCTCCTGCGGATAATTCTGCGATTGCTGCGGATACCCTGGCTGCTGCGGATAGCCTGGCTGCTGAGGGGAGCCAGGTTGCCCAGAGGGCGGCTGGGTGCTGGGAGGACCCTGCGGCGGCTGATAGGTTGGCGGTGGCGCGTTGCCGTTCTGGTCCTCATCCGGAGGCGCGGTGTCATTCTGGTCAATCTGAGCGTTGGGATCGTTGGCAGGATTCCCGACCTTCAGGCTGTTATTAACCTTGGTCACCCCGGCAACCTTGGCCGCAATGGAGCCGGCAAGCTGCTTGTCGGCATCGCTGGCTACGGTCCCGGACAGGGTGACCTGCCCCTGAATGGTGGCAGCCGTGATCAGGTCATTCTTCAGGGCAGCGGAGGCGTCCAGGGCCTGGACAACATCCATTTCGATCTGGCCGTCGGTGCGGACGCCGGTGGCCTGGGTCTGCTGCGGCTGGCTCGGGCCTTGCGCCGGCAGGGCAGGAACAATTACCCCGGAAACCGCAAAAAAAACCAGCGCGCTAAGGCTTAAACGCTTTGAATGGAGTGCTTTCGCGAGCATCGTTCTCCTCCGCACCTTGGGAAAGCGGAACTGTCGGGGCGCATCCACTCCATTAGACGCAGGAAGAAGATGCGCCGTCGTAAATTGATAACCCCGGGGGCGGCGAAAAGTTACGGAGAAATAGAAATCGAGAATGCAGGACCAGATGCCACTAGACGGACTACGAACGGCGGCAAAGAGGGGCAGAATGAGGGATGATATTCGACCTGAGAGTGGGCGATGAGGCCGACGACCGATCACAGCATTTTGGTAAACTTGAAGCAGAGTCGGTAAATGCATCTTCCCATAGCGGCAACAACTGCAGTGGTATCGGTAGTCGGCCTGGCCGGCGTATTGGCCTGGCGCGTGCGCGAGGGCCGCACAGCCGTAACCGTGCGCAAAATCATCATTCCCCCGCTGGGCATGGCCACGGGCTTTTCCATGTTTCTGGTCCCCGCTTTCCGGGTGCCGTGGATGTGGGCACTGGCTGCGTTCCTCACAGGCGCTGTGCTGCTGGCGTGGCCTCTGCTGGCCACCTCGAAACTGGTGCGGACCGGCAACGCCATCATGATGCAGCGTTCCGGCGCATTCTTTGCCGTGGTGGTGGTGCTGGCGGCGATCCGGTACTTCGCGCGTGACTATTTTGACAGCGTCATGACCCTGGAGCAGACCGGGGGATTGTTCTTCATCCTGGCATTCGGCATGATTCTGCGCTGGCGGCTGAAAATGCTTCAGGAATACCGAATGTTGACAGCGCAGCCAGCCATCCGCTGAATCATCGCTTCTTAGCCGCGAAGCATTCCCTCAAACAACGAATCGCATCCCACAATGAGCCGCAGGTTGCGGCCGGGGGACAGGACTGCCCCGGGCGCCGGGGCATTGCGGCGGAGGTGCGGAATGGTTCAAGCGGAAGTGCCTGTGTCGGATGCACTGGTGCAGCCGATGGAGCGGGTGGCGGACGGAGTGCGCGGTCTGCGGATCGGGTTCGTGAACGTGTTCGGGGTGATGCACGCGAACGGGTCGTGGACGCTGATCGATGCCGGCGTGCCCTACTCGGCCGGGTACATCCGCAGGTGGGCGGAGCGGGAGTTCGGTGGGCCACCCAACGCCATCGTTTTGACGCATGGGCATTTTGATCATGTGAGCGGCGCGCCGCAACTGGCCAACGATTGGGACCTGCCGGTGTACGCGCACCGCCTGGAGGCGCCATACCTCAGCGGCGAGCGCGAGTATCCTCCGCCCAGGACCGGCGCCGGAGGCGGGCTGATGTCGCTGCTGGCGCCGATCTATCCCCGTGGTTCGGTAGACATGGGCCATCGCTTGCGTTTGCTGTCCGAAACCGCGTATATCCTGCAAACGAGCGCCCTCCCGGAATGGCAAATTGTTCACACGCCCGGACACACCGCCGGACACGTATCGCTGTTCCGGCCGGCGGACCACACGCTGCTGGTGGGCGATGCGTTCTGCACCACCAAGCCGGAATCGTTCTTCGAAGCGACGCTGGTGCAGGAGCCGGAACTGCACGGGCCGCCGGCATACTTCACTGAGGATTTTGTGGCGGCCGCGGATTCCATTCGCCGGCTGGCCCTGCTCCGGCCGCGAGTCCTTGCGCCGGGACACGGAAAGCCGCTGGCAGGAGCCGGAGTGAAGAAGAAGCTGGAAAGGCTGTCGAAGCAGTTTATCCGGGAGGTGCTGCGCGACGATCGCCGCGAGGCCGCGTAAGGCTTAATGAAGCAGGCACCTGAGGCGAGATCATCCTGGTTTCTTTAATGTCCAAAAATCCTCTTATGTCCAATGGATTCATGGAGTTAATCTGTTAATGTGCAAAGATTTGCGCGCATTGCATCTACCAACTGGGAGAACCGGGGGGGAGGGGGGTATTTATTTTCTGATTAATAGCCCCTTCGAGGAAAGTTACTGGATATAAAACTCAGCGCTCGGGGAATTCGATGCGAATTTCCTTCCCCTGAGATGTGAAGGCCCGCAAGAATTCTGCGGGCACAGTCCTACTCACGATTCAAGTGTCGGCAATCTGATGGGTAGTGGCTGTGATGGCGGGCACAGGTGTGGGGACGATGGTCGCGGGTTTTGCGGGGGCTCCACCGCCCCAGGCCAGCGCCCATGCCCGCCTGTTTTGTGGCCAGAGGCAAACATCTCTGCGTGGAGCGATGCTGCGATCCTCGGGATTCCAGATCGAGGCGCCTGTCTCCGGCTCTCCCCGAGGCTCGCGCCGATCCACTGGAATTTGGCGGCGCGAGGATACAATACGGCGGTGAACAAGCTGTATTCTCCTTTCACCACAAGAGCGCTCCGCCTACTCCTCTCGATTGCCGTTCTGCCGGCCAGCCTGCGCCTGGTTGCTCAAGATTTGACTGGCGATATTCGGCCTGCACCCTATCAGACCGCATGGCAGGATCTCGAGTTTGGCGTGATCATCCATTTCTCCACTAACACGTTCCTAAACCGGGAGTGGGGCGATGGGACCGCAAGCCCCACCGTATTCAATCCCACCGAGTTCAATCCGGATCAATGGATGGAAGCGATCCGCGGGGCCGGCGCGAAATATGTCGTGCTGGTGGCCAAACATCACGACGGATTCTGCCTGTGGCCGACGGCGCAGACCAGCTACAGCGTGAAGAACAGCCCATGGCGCGATGGCAAAGGCGATGTGGTGGGGGACGTGGCGCGTGCCGCCCGCAAGTACGGCCTGAAGTTCGGCGTGTATCTCTCCCCCTGGGACCGGCACGATCCGCGCTACACCGACGCGGCGGCCTATGACCGCTACTACAACGCCGAGCTTGCAGAGTTGGCGCAGAATTACGGCGACCTGGTGGAATTCTGGCTGGACGGCGCCGGCAGCGCCGGACATGTTTACGACTTCCGCAAGATTGTGGAAACGCTGCGCACCTATCAGCCCAACACGATTGTTTTTGCCGACACTGGCCTGTTCGAGTTCGGCGATGCGCGCTGGGTGGGCAACGAAGCCGGCGTAGTGAGCTATGAAAACTGGAACGTGATCGATCGCCATGGCTATTTGCGCTGGCGCCCCGTGGAAGCGGATACACCGCTGCGCCGCAACCATTGGTTCTGGCACCCGCATGACGAAGCTTCCTTGAAGAGCCTCAACGAACTCCTTACGACTTACGATGAGACCGTTGGCCGCGGTGCGCAGCTTATGCTGGGCATTGCGCCCGACGATCGCGGCCTGTTGCCTGATTCCGACGCGGCGCGGCTGCACGAGTTCGGGGACGCGCTTCGCCGCCGCACAGAGCACAATCTATCGCTCCAGCACGCACCCACCACTCCGGAAATCGCTGCCGGGCTCGATGGCGATCCCGATACATTCTGGTCGGCGCCGGCGGGCTCGCATCACGCGATTCTGGAAGTGGACTTCAATCACTCCGTCACTTTCGATCACGCCATCACCATGGAGTGGCTCAACGATGGCCAGCACGTTCAGAAATACGCCATCGAGATTTGGAACGAACGTTCCAGGAAGTGGAAAACGATCGCGGAGGGGCAGGCCATCGGGCACAAGAAGATTGACGGGTTTCCTGCTGTAACCGCGCGGCGCGTGCGCCTGCGGATTCTCTCCAGCACGTCGGAAGCGCACATTCGTGAGTTCCAGTTTTTCCGGTGGGATGAGCCGAACGAAGGCTCGCAAGCTCGTCAGTAGCGCAGTCCCAGTCTCATCGGGAACTCGTCTTCGCCGTCCTCCAGCGGAATCTGCTGGACGGCTTCCCGGATCACTGCGCGATGATGCCAGCGCAGCCAGAGATGCAGAACGATGATTCCGCCTGCCGACAGGCCCATATGCAGGCCGCTGGCTTCCATCCAGGGTTGCGAAACCCAGGAGAGCCATGAAACCAGGGGAAAAAATGTGAAATAACGCAAGACCGTGAAAGCGAGATTGCTCTCCGGCCCAGGCTGGCCGGTGCAGGCCACCGTGGTTACGTGGAGAAAGAAGAAATCGGTGAGGAGCACGCACATCCCGCCACCTGCAATCACCTGCGCCGCAGTCGCATTCAAGGTCAGCAGTTCAGGCGGAGCAAGGAACCGGAACACGATCAACGCCGCCAGGGTAACGAAACCGGCGGACAGCATCACCCACATTTTCGCCGCGTTCAGCTCCTCGCAGGCTGTGTCAAAGTCGGGCGGGCGCCCATGGATCGCCCATAGCGCCCAGCTTCCCTGGCTGTTTCCCGGAGAAACAAACGCTGTGCGCAAACCGGCGATGACCCAGAAGGCGATGATGCCCACCGCTGCGCGGATTCCGTCCGCGGATATGCTCCATTCAATTTGCCCTCGCACCACGTCGAGACGAAGGATGGTTGCGATGACCACGGAGACGCCGACGCCGCCGTACATGACCAGGTAAATCTGGTAGCGCGGCACCCGCTGGAGAGTGTAGCCGATGAAGTGGAATATGGCGCGCATTGCGGGCGGGCGCACCAGGGTGGCGTGCAGCAGGCCAGTCCAGGGAGCATGAATGCGGCCGAACTTCGATCGGCTCGCGGAGGCCTCCACCAGGGCACGCACGCGGCGCAGATACGCCAGCGGATAGGCAAGGATTGTGCAGGCGCCGACGCCTAAAAGAGCAACGCAGCCAAATCTCGTCAGGGTCGAATAAATGGGGTTCCCGGCGGATCCCTCGAGCACGTGCTGATAGATCCCGATGAACCAGAAGGGTGGGAACCAGAGCGCATAGCGGTGAGCGGAGCCGAGGATTGCCGGGGTCACGCCGGACAGGACAGGAAAGAGCAGCAGGAGCAGCAGGAACCCCGTAACCAGTGCGCCCTGGGCGGCAAAGGAGAAACGGCGGAACCAGCGTTCCCCGAACACTGCGAGCAGCGCGCTTTGTGTTGCCAGGACAAGCAATGCGGCGAACAGGCCCGCAGCGGCAACCGACAGCACGTGCCCGGCGAGGAACGGAAAAAGGCTCGGCGGATCCGTTGCCGCCGGCAGCACCAGCGGAGCCAGGATGTTGGCGTCGAAAAGGAAAGCGAGGGTGAATACGCAGATAGCAGCCACTCGAGCGAGGAAGGTCCTCATTGACGCGATGGGTAGCGTGCCAAGTACCGATACATCCAGTTGATCGGGGAATAGCATATCCCACTCGAAAACTGTGGCCAGCCCCATAGTCACGAACGAGTACATCACGAAGAAGAAGTGGTGATTCACCTGAACCCAGTAGGGCGGCGGCCCCACTTGCGTGCTGTGCGGCGGCCAGTTCGGCAATCGGTGGTAGACCGGCCAGAGATAAATGGCAACGACAAACCCCGGCAATCCCGCCGCCATCGCAATCAGGATCATCCGCGCTTTGGCATCTCCATCCGGCGATGCGGTTTCGTGGTTGAAGAACCGCTCCAGAAACAGCCGCACCAGGTGCGAGATCTGGCTGGGTTCGCGCTGCACCACCGGACCCATCGCAGCCTGGACCGCCAGCGACATCACGACCGGATCGTCGCGTTCAAAGATGCGCTGAAAGCCGTCACCCATGGCGCTCCATCACCTCGACCATTCGCCGCGCCTGGGCCCGCGTGTCCTGCTGTTCCACCAGTTGCGCAAACACGCTCTCCAGGTTTGGCAGGCTCATCATGTGCGACAGCTCGGAAGGCGGAGCATCGGCAAGCACGCGGCCTTTGGCAATCACAATCACCCGCCGGCACACCTGCTCCACGGTCTCCAGCACATGCGAGATATAGAGGATCGCCTTACCCTCCGCCGCCAGGATCTCCAGAAGGTCCTTGAACATGCGCGCAGAGATCACATCGAGGCCGGATAACGGCTCGTCAAAGATGAGGAGCCTGGGATTGTGCAACAACGCTGCCGCCAGCAGAACCCGCTGCCGCATGCCTTTTGAGTAAAACGAAATCGGCGAATGCTGCCATGACTTCAAGAGCAGCAGTTCCAGAAGTGCTGTCGCCTTGGTCTCGATCTGACGTTCGCCCATGCCGCGCAACCGCCCCACCAGTTGCAGGTACTCAAGGCCTGAGAGGTAGGAGTAAAGGTGAGCCTCCTCCGGAACGTAGCCGATGGCAGCGCGATACGTAACCAGGTCGGCGCGGATGTCGCGTCCCTCGAACAGCACGTGCCCTTCGTTGGGGCGCAGCATGCCCGTGATCATCTTCACCGTGGTGGATTTCCCCGCGCCGTTGGGCCCGAGAAAACCGACGATCTCGCCCGCATCCAGCCGGAAGCTGACGTCCTCCACCGCCGGGATGCCGCGATAGCTCTTGAAGAGGTTTTTTACTTCCAGCATGGGGTCCGTCCTGCCGGGATACCTATGTAGCAATCAGCATATTCTCATTTTTGTCCTTGTCAAGTAGATTTCTACATAGCTAAAATGCGTCATGGCGCAAGACCCGAAACTCTCCCACACTGCGGCGCTGATCCTCCAGGCCATTGGAGTCGGCTACGTCTACGGATTCAGCATCATGGAGGTCACCGGCCTTCCCAGCGGCACGGTGTACCCCGCCATGCGACGCCTGGAGCGCGACAACCTGATCCGCTCGCACTGGGAACAGGAATCGATCGCGAAAGGGGAAGGGCGGCCCGCGCGCAAATACTACAAGCTCACTATTCCCGGACGAAGCACGCTGGAAGCCTCGCGCAGGCGATATCCGCTACTGGAACGTCTCATTCCCGACGAGGAGGCGAAAACCGTATGAATGTTCCTCTGGAGTGGACGTTTCACGCCGCGCATCTGCTGTTGTTGCGCCTGGCCTCGTGCATTGTGCGAGGCAGCGAACGCCGCGAATGGCGTCGCGAATGGGAATCTGAACTATGGCACGCGCGCCAGGCGTCGCTCGCAGCCGGCGTCTTTTCCTGGAGTGTCCAATTCCAGATGACCGCCTTCTGCGTCGGTTCCGTCCGGGATGCCATCGACGTGCGGCGCCATGCCGCTGCCGGGCAAAAGCCTGCATCCATCCGCGATTCAGCGGTGCAGTGCATCGTTTGCCTGTGCGTCGTTCTTGTTCTTTGCGTGGTCCCCGCCCGGCTGCTTACCGGAGTGCGCGCAGAGTACGACCGCGCGCGATTCCAGTTGAGGCCCGCGCTGATTTCCGTCGGCCTTGCCGACTCCCCCTTCTCCCTGCCTACCATCACCTTCGCACAGTACCGGAAGTGGGAGACCAGCCGCCAGCGCTACTTCGATGACCTCGTCTATTACCGGATCACTATCGATCCGGCCGGCGATGAAGCGCATCCATTCCGCAATTTGCGTGTCGCTCACGCCAGCGCAAACCTGCTCGCCATCTTCAATCTGCCCGTCGAAATCTCGCCGAATGCCTCCGCCGACGATCGTCTTCCCCAACTGGTGGTCAGCCGCGAGGCATGGGTCCGCGACTTCGGCCAGGATCCGCTCCTCATTGGCAGCGAGCTTCACGCAGGCGCACAGACCGTCCGCGTTGCCGGGATAGTCTCTTATGGATCGTGGCAATTGCCCGGCCATCCCGATGCCTGGCTGCTCGATGGCAAAAACCAGCTAGCCTCGGCGTCCGGTGCGCACGGATTTGTCATTGCCCATCTGTCATCGCTCGGCCAGGCCACGATGCTTGGCGACCACGTTTATATCGCGGGTGAAGGAAGCGACTCCTCCGATATGGAAGGAACCTCGCTGGCCCAGCCCATTGACGGCCCGCTCCGCGTGTTTGCGTTTGCGTTGTTTCTCGCATTGCTCGCGCTTCCCGCCGTGACATCCATCTCTCGGAGCGAGTCCAGCTTCAGTTCGCACCGGCCCTCCTTATTGAGCCGCTTGTGCCGCTGGGGCTTTCTGGCGGCTAAAATGTCCCTTGGCGCTTCCATCGCTTACTTTGCATCGTGCGATCTGGCCTATTGGAACATCTCCGGATTCTCGCCCATGGCGGAGTTTGCGCAGTTCATATTCGCCTTCGTCATTTGCCTGTTCACTTTACGCTGGGCCGTTCTCGACCAGCGCCATCGCTGCCCGGTATGCCTGCGCCGCGTGACTCATCCGGCCCAGGTCGGCACCGCCTCATGCACCTTCCTTGGCTGGAACGGCACGGAGATGATCTGCACCGGCGGCCACACCCTACTGCACGTGCCCAGCCTGCCCACAAGCTGGTTCGGCGCGCAGCGCTGGCTCTACCTTGATCCATCGTGGGAGTTCCTCTTCGCCGCCGGCGAACTTCGCTGACGGCGTCAAAGCGGCTACGCGCCCATCCACTTGCGCAACTGCCGCTGCGCCGGCTTCTCCACCAGGTGCAGGGCAACGAGCGCCATCGCAATGAGAATCGCGTAGCTGATCCATGGAT
>Ga0307373_10008215_pt1 | contig 15986 bp, 11 predicted proteins | sample OX2MG_FD_202534 | JGI IMG/M metagenome (GOLD analysis project Ga0307373, IMG submission 202534) | Soil microbial communities from Risofladan, Vaasa, Finland - OX-2 | ecosystem: Environmental > Terrestrial > Soil > Coastal area > Acid sulfate soil | place: Finland: Risofladan, Vaasa | collected... | reverse complement strand
ACGAAACCCAGGTGGTCTACGTCTCGCCGCTCAAGGCCCTCTCGAACGACATCCACCGCAACCTCGAGGTGCCGCTGGCCGAAATCGGCCGGTGCGCCGTGGAGGCGGGCCACGCACCGCCTGCCCTGCGCGTGATGGTTCGGACGGGCGATACGCCGGCCAGCCAGCGGCAAGCCATGGTCAAACGCCCACCGCATATTCTGGTCAGTACGCCCGAGTCGCTCTATCTGCTTCTCACCTCCGTCAAAGGACGCGACATGCTGCGGACCGTCCGCACGGTCGTCGTCGACGAAATCCACGCCCTGGCCCGCGATAAACGCGGTTCACACCTGTCGCTCTCGCTCGAGCGACTGTCGGCGCTCTGCGTCCGGCCGCCGGTGCGGATCGGACTCTCGGCCACGCAACGGCCGATCGACGAGATTGCCCGCTTCCTGGTCGGCTCCAACACGGCCAACTCCGACAGGGCCAGCTCCGGCACAGCCAGCTCCGACGCGGTTGATTCCGACACAGCGCAGGGCGAGCCGGACTGCCGGATCGTCGACACGGGGCACGTCCGCCGGCTCGATCTGGCGGTCGAGGTGCCGCCCAGCGAGCTGTCGGCCGTCTGTTCGCACGAGACCTGGGGCGAAATCTACTGCCGGCTGACCGAGCTCATCGGCACGCACCGTAGCACGCTGGTGTTCGTCAATACGCGGCGACTCGCCGAGCGAATCTGCCATAAGCTGAGCGAGCTTCTGGGGGCCGACGCCGTCGCCAGCCATCACGGCAGCCTGTCGCGCGAGACGCGGTTGTCGGCCGAGCGTCGGTTGCAGGCCGGCGAGTTGAAGGCGATCGTCGCCACGGCGTCGCTCGAGCTGGGTATCGACGTCGGCTACGTCGACCTGGTTTGCCAGATCGGATCGCCCCGTTCGATCGCCACGTTCTTGCAGCGGGTCGGCCGCTCGGGGCACTCGCTGGGCGCGTTGCCGTGCGGCCGGCTCTTCGCACTCACTCGCGACGAGCTTTTGGAGTGCCTGGCCCTGGTTCGGGCCGTCCGTGCCGGCCGGCTCGACCGGATCGAGATTCCCAAGGCCCCGCTCGATATCCTGGCCCAGCAACTGGTGGCCGCCGTGTCGGCCGAGGAATGTTCGGAAGACGAGCTTTTCGAGCTGGTGCGGCGGGCCTGGCCGTACCGCGAGCTGCAGCGGGCCGATTTCGACGCGCTCGTGGAAATGCTCAGCGAGGGAATCGTCCCCGGCCGCAGGCACGGTTCGTACCTGCATCGCGATCGCATCCACGGCCGCCTGCGCGCGCGCCGAGGAGCGCGGATCACCGCGCTCACCTGCGGCGGGGCGATCCCCGATCTGGCCGATTACCGCGTCGTCACCGGCGACGACCGCACGTTCGTCGGCACGGTCAACGAGGACTTCGCGATCGAGAGTCTCGCGGGCGACATTTTCCTTCTGGGCAACACTTCCTGGCGAATTCGCCACGTGCGCGGCGGCGAGGTGGTGGTCGACGACGCGCGCGCCGCTCCGGCCACGATCCCATTCTGGCTCGGCGAGGCGCCCGGCCGGACGATCGAGCTCTCGGACGAGGTCTCGTCGCTGCGAGAAGACCTCGCCGGGCGGGTTGCCGGACCACCCTTGGGCGGCGATGAGGCCGCGCCGCGCGAGTCGGCCATGGGCTGGCTGTGCGCCGAGTGCGGCGCGAGCGCCTGGGGGGCCGAGCAAGCGGCCGATTACGTCGCGGCGCAGCAGGTGGCCATCGGCGTCGTGCCGACGCGGAAGAAGGTCGTCTTCGAGCGTTTTTTTGACGAGTCGGGCGGCATGCAACTGGTGATCCATGCCCCCTTCGGAGCGCGGATCAACCGAGCCTGGGGACTGGCCCTGCGGAAGCGCTTCTGCCGCAGCTTCGATTTCGAGCTGCAAGCCAGCGCCGACGACGACGGCATCGTGCTCTCGCTCGGACCGCAGCACAGCTTTCCCATCGAGCAATTGTTTCGCATGCTCAACCCGCGGAACGCCCGCAACCTGCTCGAGCAGGCCCTTTTGGCCGTGCCGATGTTCCAGGTGCGCTGGCGTTGGAACGTGACGCGCGCCTTGGTCGTGCCTCGGCAACGCGGAGGCCAGCGGGTGCCGGCCCATTTGCAGCGGTTCCGCGCCGACGACCTCCTGGCCGCCGTTTTTCCCGCCCAGACGGCTTGCCTCGAAAACGTCGTCGGCGACATCCAGATTCCCGATCATCCGCTGGTACGCCAAACGGTGTGCGACTGCCTGCAGGAGGCGATGGACTTCGATCGCTGGCTGGCACTCTTGGGCGACGTCGAAAGCGGCCGCGTCGAGCTGATCGCCCGCGACACACGCGAGCCGTCGCCCTTCAGCTACGAGCGATTGAACGCCAACCCCTACGCTTTTCTCGACGACGCGCCCCTGGAGGAGCGCCGGGCGCGGGCCGTCGCCACGCGGCGATCGCTTTCGGTGGAGAACCTTGGCGACTTGGGACGTCTTGACCCCGAGGCGATCGACCGTGTGCGCGCCGAGGCCTGGCCAACCGTCCGCGACGCCGACGAGCTGCACGACGCCCTACTTTCGATGATCGCCCTGCCCGCCGATGAAGGCGAGGCCTGGGCCGCGTGGTTTGGCGAACTGGTGACAATGGGGCGCGCAACGGCGGTCAAGGTTGCCAGCGCGACCACGCAAGAAAAGCACTCGGAATTCTCACGAATTCCGCTACCCATCACCCCTCACCCCTCACCCCCCACCACTCTGTGGGTCGCGGCGGAGCGTTGGCCGCTGGTCCGCGCCCTGTACCCCACGGCCGTCGCCGAGCCGGCGCTTCGGTTGCCGGAACGGCTCGACGGGGCCGCTGAAACGACCGAAGCCACCTTGGCTTTAGTTCGCGGCCGATTGGAATGCCGCGGCCCGCTGGCGGCCGATGAGGTCGCGGCCCGTTTTGGCCTGCGATTGCCGGCCGTCGAGGCGGCGCTCGAACGATTGGAAGGGGAGGGGGCCGTGTTGCGCGGGCGTTACACCCCGCGGGCCACCGGCGTCGAGTGGTGCGACCGGCGCTTGCTGGCCCGCATCCATCGGCTCACGCTCGATGGTGCCCGTCAGCGCGTGCAACCGGCCGAACCGGCCGATTTTTGGCGGTTCCTCTTGGCTCATCAGCACCTGGCCCCCGACGCGCGGCTTGAAGGCCGCGGAGGTTTGCGCGAGGTGCTCGGCAAGCTGCAGGGATTCGAGACGCCCGCCGGCGCCTGGGAACGCGACCTGCTGCCGGGCCGTTTGAGCGGCTACGATCCGGACTTTCTCGACGAGCTGTCGCTGGCGGGCGAAGTGGCATGGGGCCGCTTACGGCCACCCGAGCGGGCCGATGGGGCGGGCCCCAGCGCGGCCGGGCTGACGCGCGTCGTGCCGATCGCCTTGGTCGCGCGGGCCGATCTCGATTGGCTCTTACCTCCCGAGCGCGGCAATCCCGAGGCCTTTGCCCGCGGCGATGCGAAGCTGGTGTTCGACACGCTCGTGGCCGAAGGCGCGCTCTTCGCGCGCGATCTCTTGTCGCGCACCGATTTACTCCCGGGCCATCTCGACATGGCGCTGGGCGAATTGGCCGCGTTGGGGCTGGTCACGGCGGATGGCTTCGCAACGATCCGCTCGCTGGTCACATCCGACGGCCGACGGAAGAACGGCCGTCGCCGCGGCAAGCGCCCCGCAGGGCGACGCTATGCAGGCGGCGGCCGCTGGTCGCGGTTTCCGGGCCACGTTCGCGCGGTTCCGCAGGCCGAGCGGACCGAGCATTGGGCCCGTCAACTTCTGCGCCGCTACGGTGTGATCTTCCGCGACCTGCTGGCCCGCGAAGCGGTCGCGCCGGCGTGGCGCGACCTGGCCGCCGTCTACCGCCTTTGGGAGGCCCAGGGCAAGATCCGCGGCGGCCGGTTCGTGTCGGGGGTGGCGGGCGAGCAATTCGCCGCGCCCGAGATCGTCGAGCGGCTACGACAAACGCGCGAAGCGCGCACGAGCGGCCAGTGGATCGTCGTCTCGGCCGCCGATCCCCTGAACCTGGCCGGCATCATCACGCCGGGCCCAAAGATCGTCGCCAAGACGCGCAACGCGTTGGCGCTCGTCGATGGTCGGCTCGTCGCCTCGCGGCAGGCGGGCGAGGTCCGAATTCACGAACCACTTCCCGCCGCCCTGGCCGACGCCATCCTCCGCGCCCTGAGCGTGACGACGCCGGTGCGGTTAAGGCAGCCGGATGGTGAAAGTGGCGCCGTGGCCGGGTGAACTTTCGACGTCGATTCGCCCGTGATGGTTCGTGATGATCCGCCAGCACTTGGCCAGACCCATCCCCAGGCCGCGGCCCGCACCGCGGCCGGAGTAGAAGGGATCGAAGAGGTGGCGGCGCACTTCGGGCGAAATGCCCGGCCCGGTATCGCGAATGACGATCTCCGCCTTGGTCCCGTGGCCGTTGTCATCTTTTCGCCGGACAACGATGTCGATCGTCCCGCCGGGCACGAGTACCGCCAAGGCGTTTTCGACGATGGCCTTCAGGGCGACCGAAAGTTGAGTCGCATCCGCCAAGATGACCAACGGTCCGCCCGGGGCATCGAACGACAACGTGATCTCCCGTTCGATGGCCTTGGGCCGGAGTTCGGCTACTAACGAGGCCACCAGCGCCGCCAGGTCGCAATCGGCGGCTTGGGGACGTGGCGGACGCGCGAATAGCATCAGATCCGCGATCATTTCGTGGATCCGCATCGCCTGGCCGTTGATGACGGCCAACTCGCGCCGGCGCTCGGGGTCGCGCTCGCCCCGCAACAAGAGCTGTGCGCGGCCCGCGATGACCGCCAACGGATTGTTGATCTCGTGGGCCGCTCCGGCGGCGAATTCGGCCAGGGATTCGAGTTTTTCGATTTCGAGCTGACGTTGGAAATCGGTTTCTCCGCCGTCGTGGGGCATTTCGCCACCATACGAGCTATACTTTGAGGGCCAGGAATGAGACATTCCGCTTCGGCTTGCCACCAGCTTTAGCTGGTGGTTAACGGGCCGAAACCGCCTCCATGTCGAGCAAATGGCACATCCGATCGACGAGCTGCTCGACCTCGAACGGCTTGTGCAAGAAGTCGTTCGCTCCCGAGGCCTTGAGATCCTCGATCTTGTCTTCCTCGACCATGCCCGAGATGCAGATGATCCGCACCTCGTCCATCGTGCTGTCGCCGCGCACCCGCTGGCAAACTTCCTTGCCGTTGATGTCAGGGAGCATCACGTCGAGCACGAGCAGGTCGGGGCGGTATTCCTTGACCATCATGCCGGCGTCGAAGCCGTTGTTGGCGGTGCGGACCTCGAAACGTCCGTCGCGTGCCAGCACGTCGGTAATCAACTCGACCAGTTCCAGGTCGTCGTCGACCAGGAGCACCTTGCGCTTTCCGCTTTCAAGCGCGTCGGTCGGGATGCCGTTGTCGCGCATGAAATGGAAAAGCTGCTCGCGGGGAATCCGGCGAAATCGACTTCCCGGCACCCGAAAACCCTTAAGCTGCCCAGAGTCAAAACAGCGGATGATCGTTTGCTGGCTGACCTTGCAGATTTTTGCCGCTTCGCCTGTCGTGAACACAGTTTTCATAACTGCTAACCACCCTTCCTCCTAGCCGATGGTAAGGCTAGTCTCAGCGGGACTCCCGTCCGGACGAACGCCGAATGAATAACCGGGAGCTCCTATTCCTCCGTGTGACGCTAAAGCCGAACTAAGCCCTTAGCACCTAAACTTAGCCCCTAGCACGCTGTGTCCGTAAACCATTCACCCCACTGCCCTTTTGCATTCGACAATCCCATCCGGCTCTGCCAGGCTTGCCGAATTTGCCACGCGCGGAATTATATCCATCTGACAAGTCGCGTCAAGATTGGTTTTTTTCCCGTAAATATTGTGACATTAACGACTTAGGAAAATGCCGGCAAACCCCGCGAAAAAATGGGCAACCACGCCCGCAAGGAGGAATTCCGAACTTTCCGCATTGCGCCACGCGTGGGCTCAGCGAAAGTGTCCAGGTTTCAGGGTTCAATGGCCCGGGTTCAGCGGCCCGGGTCGAGCGTGCAGAGGTCGGGGTTCAGGGTTCAGGACTTCGGCGCGGAGCCGAAGCTGAGTTCTGAACTCGTTTTGAGCCCCTGAGCTTTGAAAGGACTGTGGTCCATCCCCCAACCATTCAGACCCCGCGGGGTATCGCACCTTTTCGCGTAAGGGTAAACTGCCTTCCCGGCGGCGTTTGTGCTCCCCATTTCGAGACAAAACATGAGCGACGAGCGACAGATCCTGGCGGTGTTCATCGATTTCGAGAACCTGGCGCTGGGATTGAAGGACCGTGACGCGAAGTTCGACATCCGCCGCGTGCTGGCAAGGCTGGTGGAAAAAGGGGGGATCGTGGTCAAGCGGGCTTACGCCGACTGGCACCGCTTCGGGACCTATGCCGCCGCGTTGCACGAAGCCGCCATCGAACTAATCGAGATTCCCCGCCGGAGCATGACCGGAAAGAATTCGGCCGACATGCGGCTCTGCGTCGACGCGATGGACCTCTGCTATTCGAAGGAACACATCAACACCTTCGTGATCCTTTCGGGCGACAGCGACTTTTCGCCCTTGGTCTCGAAACTCAAGGAGAACGGCAAGCAGGTGATCGGCCTGGGAATGCGTGACTCGACCTCGGACCTGTTGCGAGACAACTGCCACGAGTTCATCTACTACGAAGACCTCAAGTCGACCAGCGTGTCGGCCGAATTGCAAGGCGCCGACGAACGCGAAAAGGACCTGTTCAGCCTGCTCTTGGAATCGCTCGAGGCCCTGCGGCGCGAGAACCGCGACACGCTCTGGTCGTCGCTGGTCAAGGAAACCATGAAACGGAAGCGTCCCTCGTTCAACGAGGCGGCCTACGGTTACAAGAGCTTCAGTCGCCTGTTGGAAGACGCCGCCCGCCGCGGCCTGGTGGAGCTCGATCGCGACGGGGCCAACCGCACGCACATCGTGGCGCGCTTCGGAGCGGAGGTGTCGGCCGGCGACGGCGAAAAAGAGAACGGCGAAAAACGCCGCGTCCGCAAGCGCCGCCCGCGGCGGAAGTCGGCGAAATCGGTCGACGGCGAAGGGGCAACGACGGCGGTCAAGCCGGACGAGGACGTTTGAGAATTGCCCTTGGCGGTTCCGAGGTCGGCCGCTTGGTAGCTATCCGAAAACTCGTTCAAGTTGGGCCCGCGTCGTCGCCTTTCGCTCCGAAGAATTCACAAACTCTCCGCGAAAGGGCGTACTTTCGCTCCAGCGAAAGACGACGATACGCGCGTCAACGGGCGAATCTCAGTAGCGCGGCGGCCAGCGACACCAGCGCGACGGCGATGACGCCCAGCACGATCAACACGTAGCGCACGGCGCGCCGGGCCTGCGCGTGTGCCGCGATGCCGTCACCGTGAGGTGGTTGAGAGGGTTCCTGCTCGTTTTGGTGCTCCGCGTGGGAACCGGCCGTCGACCGCTGGGCGCCCGACGGCGGGCTCGTGCCTTCGCCGGCTTCGTCCACATCGCCAAACAGCGCTTCGAGCTCGGCGGGCGTGGTGCCCAACAGCGCAGCGGCGTACTCGTGCAACGTAAAGTAGGCATCGCGTTCGCGGGCCAGGTCGATTCCCAGCGAGCCGAGCATGTGTTCGGCGCGCTCGCGTGTATACCGGCGCCGCAGTTGCGCAAGATGACCTTGAAAGCGCTCGTCCTCCATGGCCGCGGCCATCGTGGGATGGTGACCGACAAGGTGCCGCGGATTGTTGGCCAGAATCGTTCGACGGCAAAAGGAGGCGACCATGTCGAGGCCCCGTTCAGCCGCCGCCGCGCCCGACAGGACCAGCAGCTTGTCACGCACCCAAGGCCGGTTCCGCCGTTGGCTGGCGCGCGCCAGGTGCAGATACAGCGGCAGCAGATCGTCGGACTGGGCCATTTCAGTTGGGAGCGGATGGCAGCAGTTTCTTCAGGAACCCCCACCGCCCGTCGGAATTGACGGGGAAGTAATTCTTGTGCGGCTGCCCATAACGCCGCTCGTAACGGAACAGGAAAGACAGATCGTGCATCACTCTCGTGTCGCCCGTATGTCCGTTACTGAACACCATGTTGTCGGTGATGTCAAACCGGAAGGCGTCGTGTTAGAATCGCGATGCCTGGCGTTTTGGGAAGACCTGACGTTTCGCACCCAAAGCGGGGAGTCTACAGTGGCTATGGAAACCGGAGAATCCCAATCGTCGAACGCACTTGCGACCTTGGACGATTATCAATGGCTGGTCAGCCCGGCGGCGGCGGAATGGCTCGAACGGGCAGCGGTCCATGACGGCACGTTGGTATCGCAAACCGCGGCCTTGCGACGGCACCTCTCGGCCGCGCGAACTCACCTGGTGCTGGAACAAACCACACTGCGCGTGCGCGCGAGGCAGAAGTTCGCGGTCGCCGGGCGGATGTTCTTCACGCCGCTCGCACTGGCCCAGGCCACCGACGAGTGGGTTGCCGATTATAAGGCATCCCGTTTTCCGCCAGGCCAGCCCCTGGTCGACCTTTGCTGCGGCATCGGCGGCGACCTGTTGGCGTTGGCCCGTCGCTGCCCCGCCACCGGAATCGACCGCGACCCGATCGCCGCGCTCCTGGCCGAAGTCAACCTGGCGGCGGTCCTGGGGGGCGTCTCAGGATTGCCTTCCGCCGGCATCCAGGTTCGCGACGCGGCCCGCGCGGCGCTGGCTGGCGCCGCCGCCTGGCACATCGACCCGGACCGCCGCGCGATGGGCAAACGCACGACGCGCGTTGAATTGCAGTCGCCAGGCGTGGGGGTGCTCGAGCGATTACTGGCGGCATGCCCGGCCGCCGCGATCAAACTTGCGCCGGCGGCCGAGTTGCCCCAGCACTGGACCGCGGAGGCGGAACTCGAATGGATCAGCCGCGACGGCGAGTGCCGCCAGTTGGTCGCCTGGTTCGGGCCGCTTGCGCTGGTGCCCGGTTGCCGGCGAGCAACGGTGGTCGCGACGACGGAAGGCGGAAGGCAGGAGGTAAGAGGCAGGCTCGATCTCGAACGGTCGGGGCCGTCGTACAATGTACGCACGTTCGTGGGCGATCCGACCGTAACCTTGCCGGTGGCCAATCGCCTGGGTTGCTTCCTGGCCGAGCCGGACTCCGCCGTGCTGGCGGCGGGCCTGACCGCGTCGCTGGCTGCTGAACATGAACTGGCTGCCGTTGCGCCAGGAACCGCTTATCTGACCGGCGACTGCGCTGAGGCCGATCTGGCCCTCGCGTGGTTCGAAGTCATCGACATGCTGCCCTTCGACCTGAAGCGGCTCAAGTCGATGTTGCGCCAACGAGGCATTGGCCGATTAGAGGTCAAGAGACGCGGCGTTCCGCACGACCCTGAACAGGTGCGTCAACAGCTCCGTGTTCCGGGCGACCAGATGGCCACGCTGTTCCTCACGCGAATCAGGGGCGCCGTCACGGCGATCGTCTGCCGGCGGTTGACTGATGGCCGCGAATAAGACATTTTCGCGATTCGCAATTGGGTGGGACTGAGGTGCGCAAAATCGGCGGTTTTTGACGACGAGAACGGCTCAGAGATCATTTCAGAATTGTTCCGCTCGCAATGTTTCCGCCACCGCCGGGCGGCTTGAAAGGATGCCATCGGCTTGCCCGATGGAGGTTCACGTTGGCAGCTACAAACGACCAGCACCAATACCGCCCGCCCCATTGCCCGGCCGCTGCCTTCGGCAGCGGCCGGGCAATGGGGAAACGAGGACAGGGAAGGACGATCGCCTCGAGTAGCAGCCAAAGTCAGCAACCACCGGGCAAGCCCGTGGCATGGCGTACCGGTGGAGCCTACACTCGCGGCGTCTCACCCGCGTCCCGCTCCGCCGCCGCTTCCAGCGCCGTGGTCGGCGTGGAGGAGTTGGACGAATGGTGATTGATAAGCGACTTCACTTCGTTGATGCCCGAGTCGACGGGCGAGCAACCGATGCCACTGGCAAGGAGCAAGGCCGCTGGCAGTGCCAAAGCGGTGCGCCGCAAGGGAATGAAATCGACGTCCATGTCGTCGCCTGACGTGGGTTTGGGAATTTGGCACATGACGCGGCGGCGGTCGGGATGATACACGCCACCCACCGGACGGGCCAATACCAACTAGGGGGGATTTCCACCATTGCCCTTGGCCGCGCCGGCGAATCCGGTTTAGAATGCCCAAACGCGCACGGTTCCCCGCTTTCGCCAGGCTTACGGCATGTCGTACCGCTCGTTCAAACGCGTCCTGGGCGAGACCCATCTGGAACGTAAGTTCCTTGGCATCTTCGGTCTCTGCCTGGTCCTGCTGATCCTTGGCAGCTTCCGCCTTTACCTGATGCAGACCGAAAAACTGGTCTCCAAGCAGAACCCCGAGAAAGCGAAGTTGATGGTGGCGCATAGTTTGATCATCAAGCACTGGGAAGCTTGGGAACCTTTGCTGCTCGAGAGATACCCAAATGACGAATTTGCCCGCAAACTGATGGAAAACCTTCAGCAGATTTCCGCCAAGTTAAAGAGCAATGACTATCGCTGGGAGTTCATCCTGCGTCCAGACACGGAAAAATCGTCAGCGCCCGATGACCCGTTTGACCAATGGGTTTTGGAGAAATTCCTCGCCCAACCGGCGCCGCGCTCGACGGAAGAACAAGAATCAGATGATTACCAGGAAAAACGGTTCACGCCGGATGGCAAACGGTACGAATTCTATCGCCCCATTTACGCCGAGCTCAGTTGTGTCCAATGCCACCGCACGAGTCCGGGGCCGAGCGATTTGGCTGAAGGCGACCTGGTGGCCGTCGCCAAAGTCACGATCAACAACGAGTCGAACCGCAAGGACCAGGCGTTGAACCGCGCCATTCTTTGGACGACCGCCATCGTGGTCGGTTTTGTGGCGATGATCGCGGCCTACCTCACCGTGCGCTACGTGATCGTCAAGCCGCTGAAGCACCTTCGCGACGTGAGCGAGGCGGTGAGCCAGGGCAAGCTCGACCGCCGGGCCGAAATTCACACCGCCGACGAGTTCGAAGAGCTGGGCGTGGCCTTCAACGGCATGCTGCGGCACCTGATCGACGCCCAGGAGGAACTGCGCCGGCTGAACCAGAGCCTCGACGTCAAGGTCGATGAGTTGGCCCAGGTCAACATGCAGCTCTTCGAGCTGAACCGCCTCAAGAGCGATTTCATGGCCACCATGAGCCACGAGTTGCGCACTCCGCTGAACAGCATCATCGGCTTCAGCGACGTGCTGGGTTCGATCAAGTCGCTCGACGACAAACAGCGCCGCTACGTGCAGAACATCCAGAAGTCGGGCAAGATGCTGTTGGACATGATCAACGACATCCTCGACCTGGCCAAGATCGAAAGCGGCAAGATGGACGTGCGGCCGACGGAGTTCCCCATCGACCGCGTGATCGGCGCCCAGTGCGACATGGCCCGGCCGCTCACCGAGCGCAAGAACATCGATCTGGAGATCGACGTGCCCGAGGGGCTCGACGACCTTCAGCAGGACCAGGGAAAAGTGCAGCAGATCCTCAACAACCTGCTCTCCAACGCGATCAAGTTCACGCCCGACGGCGGCCGGATCGTCGTTGCCGCGCGGCGCGACCCGGCGGGCGACCTGCGGCTGACGGTGGCCGACACGGGTGTGGGGATCGCCGAGGAAGACCAGTCGCAGATTTTCGAGAAATTCCGCCAGGGGAACACGGTCATGCCCGCCGGCGACGCCATGACCCGCGAGTATTCCGGCACCGGTCTCGGGTTGTCGATCGTCAAGGAATTATGCAAGTTGTTGGGTGGCGACATCTCGCTCCAAAGCGAACTGGGCAAGGGAAGCCTGTTCACGGTGCGTCTGCCGTGGCGAATTGCCGAGCCGCGGCGGACGGTCGACGCTTTGGACGACTCGGCGGGTGGGCCGACTACGGCGGCGCGGCGCGACGAGTTCGGCTTGCCGCGCGGCCCGGATGCGCGGCCCACCCTGACCAGCCCGGCCGCGCCGGTCGCCGACTGACGAAGGGAGGACCACGCGATGGAAAGCGGAGACGGCGCAAACGAAGCGGGCACGCGCAATCGCGCGGCTACGCGGAATAGGGTCTCCGCGTCCCCGCGTCCCAACGTCTCCGCGCCCTGCTCCTCTTCCATCCCCGAGGTCCAACTCTTCACCGACGGGGCGTGCAGCGGCAATCCGGGTCCCGGCGGTTGGGCATTCATCCTGCGGCACCCGGCGAGCGGCAAGCAAATCGAGCGATCGGGGGGAGAGGCGGAAACGACGAACAACCGCATGGAGCTGACTTCGGTGGTGCGCGGGCTCGAATCGCTCAAGCGCGCCACGCACGTCGAAATCCTCACCGATAGCGAGTACGTGCGCAAGGGGCTCAGCGAGTGGATGCCCAAGTGGAAGGCCAACGGCTGGCGCCGCCGCGAGGGGAAACAGTTCAAGGAAGTCAAGAACGTCGATCTCTGGCGGCGTCTCGACGAACTGGTCGCGAAACACCAGGTCACGTACACCCGCGTCGCCGGCCATAGCGGCCATCCCGAGAACGACCGCTGCGACGAACTGGCCGTCGCCGCGTACCAAAAGTACCGGTAGCAACTGAGTCCCGCGATATTGGCGGATATGATGAATCGCAGCTCCCCTAACCTGCTCAAGTCCGAACTCGACCGCTTCGATTATGAATTGCCGCGCAACCTGATCGCCCAGCGTCCCTTGCCGCGGCGCTCCGACGCCCGGCTGATGGTCGTCGATCGGGCCGACGGCTCGTTGGCCCACCGCTCGGTGCGCGATCTGCCTGATCTGTTGCGCCCCGGCGACTGCCTGGTGATCAACGACACGCGGGTGCTCTGCGCCCGGCTGATTGGCAAGCGGAGCCAGACCGGAGGCCGTTGGGAGGGGCTTTTCCTTTCGACCGACGTCGAGGGACACTGGCGCGTATTGAGCAAGGCCCGCGGCAAGCTGGCTCCCGGCGAGCCGATCACGCTGATCAACCGTCTGAGCGATGACGACGTGACGTTACGGCTGATCGAAAAGCTGCCGGGCGGCGTCTGGATCGCGCACCCCGAATCGGACCAGACGGCCTTCGAGCTCCTCGATCGCGTGGGACGAGTGCCGCTTCCGCATTACATTCGCGGCGGCGAAATGGTCGAGGACGATCGGCAACGGTACCAAACGGTCTATGCGCGTCACCTCGGGTCGGTGGCCGCGCCCACCGCCGGCCTGCACTTTACCGACGACCTTTTGGCCCGGCTGGTCGAGCGAGGGGTGACGCCCGTCCGCTTGACCCTGCACGTCGGCCTCGACACCTTCCGGCCGATCGGCACGGCGACCTTGGCGGAGCACCGCATGCACAAGGAACGGGGGCAGATCGACCGCGCGGCGGTCGAGCAAATCGCCCGGGCCCGCGCGGCGGGCGGACGTGTGGTGGCAGTCGGCACGACGACCGTGAGGTTGCTGGAGACCGCCGGAGCGTCGGGCGAGCTGGCGCCCTGGTCGGGCGAAACCGATCTGTTCATCCGCCCGCCCTACCAGTTCAAAGTGGTCGACACGCTCTTGACCAATTTCCATCTGCCGCGGACCACGCTTTTGGTTCTGGTCCGTACCTTCGGCGGAGACGAGCTGCTGACGCGAGCTTACGACGCGGCGATCGAGGAGAAGTACCGTTTTTACAGCTATGGCGACGCGATGCTGATTCTTTGAAAATATGAGGGGATGACGGGATGACGGGATGAAGGATGAAGGATGAAGGGAAAAGGGGTCGGACGCGGTGGACGAGCGTAGCCGAATTCGTGAGAATTCCGACCGTCGCGGGGCCAACTAGGTTCTCACGGTTTTCCGATGCAGTCGATCGGCGAGGCAACAATGCCCAAATTGCCGCTGAATCGCGATCATGACGCGCTTTCACCGCAGCCGAGCACCGACGAGCGGCCGGCCGGCCGGCTGGCGCGCTGGCCGTGCGAGCTGGTGCTGGGGCTGCTGGTGTTGCTGTGCCTGGCATTCGACGTTCAGGCGGCGCCCCTGATGTGGGTTTTCGAAGAAGGATGGTGGGGCGCCGGAGGCTACATCGTGGTCGGCGCCGTGTTGGCGCAGCCGGCGCTATTGGGCGCTTGGGCCGTATTGGGTCCTCAGAGGGCGGCGATCCAATGGCCCCGAGCGCTGCTTCTATTGGTATTGGTCTGGTGGGCCGACACGCTTGGAGAGAGAGCCGGTTGGGACCCGCGCCCAAAAGTAGTGTTTTTCGACATGACCGCCGCGTCCACTTACAAGATCAAAGCCGAAGATGCGTGTCTGACGGCGGGAGTTTTTCTTGGGTTGTTCCTTCTCGCGCAGGTTCCGCTTTTCGTTGCACGTTGCGTTTGGCGTTGGCGTGTTTCGCGGCCCGTGACGCGGTCGCATGACGCCCGTCGCCAATTCAGTCTCCGGCACCTCTTCGGTTGGACCACGCTGGTGGCCTTGCTGCTGGCTGCCAGTCGTTACCTGCTACGCCATCAAACGTGGCAATCCATCGACGGACCCTGGTTGCCGCAGTTACGCGAGTTAGCCTACGATCTTGGTTGCGTAACACGGGCGCTGTTACCGATTTTGTTGCCGTCGGTACCCTTGGCTGGGTTGGTCCTTGGCCAACGGCGGCGCGTCGTTTTCCTGATTGCCACATTCGTCTGCGCCGTTTGCGGCGCCGTTACCAGCGTCGCGCTGATTGCCGACCAGAATGCCTCGGTCCGTTTGCGAGACGGCTGCTTCGAGGAGCTCGGCTTTTGCGGCGCCACGCTCGCGGTGCTTTGGGTCGTTCGCGCCTGCGGCTTTCGGCTGTCGCCATTCAGCGCTAAGGCGAATCCACTTTGCCGCCCTTGAGGCCCTGGAAAACGCTCGTGCTTGGAGTGTTCCCCAGATGTCCCGATCAGGTCCGCCCGTTTTTTGAGCACGCTTCGGCGGCCGAATGTCGTAGAACGGAATTCATTCCGTCTCCCACTTTTCGGAACGAAGGGACGCCGTCACGTAGACGACGGAAAAACTTTGCGTGTTTTTCATCGTCACCATCGTCACGCATCGTCACGGAGCCCAGGAACCTACGTCTTGAACTCCGCCGGACAGCGCGTTCCACCGCCAAACGTGGAAGAACCTGCTCGTCGCGCGCAACATCCTGCTGCTAATTGGCTTGCGAACGTCGCCGCGATCGCAGCGCGATTGAACCACCAGCGTCAGCGTGCGTCAGCATGGCCGTTGCATTTTGAAATGGCGTCGTATTCGGCCATGCCACTGCCCCTGCCTTCTTTCTCCCTCCCCCTGGCAGTAGGTTAGGAATTTAAGCGTCCGCAGCGTCCGCTGCGTCCGCACGCGCTCGTGCATCGAACGCAACTTCCTGCCAACCATCGGCTTGTGACGAGACTCCTAGGCGGAGCGTGCCTTGCCGGCGCGCGTTGAGCAGCGTCCGCGGTCAAGATCCCAGCGTCCGCGTCGCCGCGTTCCGCGCCACGGACCCGCGCGGACGAGCTTGTGGATCGGCACGGCAACTGGGCTCCGCCGCGAGCACGAAATCTGTCGAAAACAGCGTGCAAGTCGTCCAAGTCGTCCATCTACTAATAGGGGGGTCGGTCGCGTGCGTCGCAAACCATTCGAGATGCCTGACTTACGTACACCACTTCCTTCGTGGCCATGCCGGAATGGGCGGCCCAAGTCGTCCAATAAGTCGTCCAAAAACGGCGCGCAAGTCGTCCAGATTCGGTTGTTTCGCCGGCCAGGTGCTGGCGCCGCGAGCGCGACCGCGGGAAGACAGGAATCCAGGATGATCTGGCGGAGGTTTTGCTCCGACACGGCGGCGACTCGACATGAGCGGCGCAGTCCCCACAGATCGCATGGCGAACACGGTTGTTAGGCGTCATTCTGCCCTTGGCGCCGGAGTACAACATGGGTGGCTTTCTCCGACGCAACGAACTGAACGCATTCGTATCCCAGAGCGCGCACGTCAATCCCCTCGAACAGT
>Ga0307373_10008214_pt1 | contig 15986 bp, 11 predicted proteins | sample OX2MG_FD_202534 | JGI IMG/M metagenome (GOLD analysis project Ga0307373, IMG submission 202534) | Soil microbial communities from Risofladan, Vaasa, Finland - OX-2 | ecosystem: Environmental > Terrestrial > Soil > Coastal area > Acid sulfate soil | place: Finland: Risofladan, Vaasa | collected... | reverse complement strand
TGCCCGAAGGGGACCGGATCGGCACCCGGATCGTCTACACCGGGCTGTTCACACCAGGTCCGAGCACGAGGGACCTCTCCAAGGAGCAGCTGGTCACATGGTTGCTCGGGAGTCACGAGTACCTGCTGCAGTGCATCGAGGCGTGGGCCACGCAGATCACGGTTCGCTATGGGCTCGACACGATGTTCGACATCCAGTGGGTTCTGTGGGGCGATTCGGTCCTGCCGGGGGTGAAGAAGCTCAAGGAGGAGTGCCTGGGCATCACCGGCGACACTGTCGGAGACTGGATGAAGGACCTGCAGGTCGACGCCACGGCGATGCCGGGTAAGGCATTCGATCTGTCCTTCGAGATGCCTGAGCCCGAGGTGGGGATCATGACGTTCAACCGCTGCGTTGCCGCAGACCAGTGGGAGCAGATGGGACGACCGGACATCCTTGAGAAGAACTGCCACTCAACGTGCCCGAAGTCAATGATCGAGACGACGAAGATGTACAACCCGAATATGAAGGTCGACATTCTCGCCATCCCTCCCCGCAAGGACCCCGGCGACGTGTGCTGCAAATGGCGCTTCAGCATGCGGACCGAGGAGGACCCCGAATACGTCCCCGTTCAGATCGGCAAGAAGCCGAGCGGAAACGCCTCCCACTCTTCCGACTGAACCAGCCATCCCCGCCGGCACCAGTCGGCGATTCGTGAGGTCCGCGCGTCCACGGGCGCGACCCGTAGTGTGAGATGTATGGCGAGCCGTCGCGTGGCAATCGTTCCGCATACCCACTGGGATCGCGAGTGGTACCACTCCTACCAGGAGTTCCGACTGAACCTCGTCGACCTGTTCGACGGGCTCCTGCCCCTCCTCCAGTCGGATGACAGCTATCCCTACTTCATGCTCGACGGGCAGATGGCCGTGGTCGACGACTACCTCGAGGTGCGTCCCGAGGCCGAGGACCAACTCCGTGCCCTGGCGGCGGCCGGGCGGATCAGCATGGGGCCCTGGTACATCCTGATGGACGAGTTCCTGGCCTCGGGTGAGACCATCGTCCGCAATCTCCAGATGGGCCTACTCCGGGGCGCGGCGTTCGGGGGCACCATGGACGTCGGCTACCTGCCCGACATGTTCGGGCACATCGCCCAAATGCCCCAGATCCTCCGACAGGCCGGCTTCACCGACGCCGTGGTCTGGCGGGGCGTGCCGTCGGCGATCACCAAGACGGGGTTCCTGTGGGAGGCGCCCGACGGCTCCACCGTCCGGGCCGAATACCTGCCGGACGGCTACGGCAACGGCGCCGTCCTCCCCGACGACGCAAAGGCCCTGGTGCAACGCACCGCCGATCTCCTCGAGCAGAACGGGGACCTGGTGCTCGATGACCTGCTCTGCATGAACGGGTCCGATCACCTGCGGCCACAGCCCCGGTTGGGCCGGGTCGTCGCCGAGGCCAACGGTCTCCAGAACGACTTCGTCTTCGAGATCACGTCCCTTCCGAAGTACCTGGCCGGAGTGACGAGGGAAGGGCTGCAACGGTGGAAGGGAGAGCTCCGCTCGGGATTCCGCTCCAACATGTTGATGGGGGTCACCTCGAACCGGGTGGACGTCAAGCGCATGGGGGAGCTGGCCACGCGTCAGCTGGAGCGGAGAGCCGAGCCTCTGGCCGCGCTGTTCCAGGGTGCGTCGGAGTGGCCACAGCGCGAGCTCGAGCTGGCCTGGCGGGAGGTCGTACGGAATTCGGCCCACGACTCGATCTGTGCCTGCTCGATCGACGATGTCGTCGACGCCGTACTGCATCGCTATGCCGAGGCCCGCGCCATCGCCAGTGGTCTCGCCGACCGGGCTACCGGGTCACTGGCCCGGTCCCTGGCCGATCCTGGCACCTTCGTCCTCAATCCGTCCCATCGCCCCCGGTCGGGCGTCGTGGAGCTGGTGGTCGGAGCGGCCGGTCCCCCCGGCCGAGAAGTCCAGGTGCTGTGGGAGCGCACGGGACCTCCGGGCTCGCGAGCACTCGATGCCGACACGGTGCGGAGCATCCTCGGGATGCTGCAGGGGCCACAGATCGAACACGACATCTGGCTGCAGGACATCACCGTCGAAGAGGACGAGGAGGGTATCGACATCACCTTCTCGGTGGGTTCCGAACAACGGCACGACGTGCCTATCGCCCGGGTCAAGCACGACATTCTGGCGCGTATGGAGGCACGGCCCGACGCCGCCGTCCGTCTCGGCCTGCATCAGCCGCCGATTCGGCGCATCGTCGCTCGAGTGTCGGAGGTGGCCGGCTACGGATGGCAACCGTTCGAACCGGTGGCCCTGAGCCATCCCGTCGTGGCCAGCGCGCCCGGCGACCCGGTGACCCTGTCCAACGGACTGGTGTCGGTGGAGGTCGACGGCTCCGATGGCACGTTCTCCCTCGACGGGCTGGCCGGCTTCGGCCGCCTGGTCGACGGCGGGGACCTGGGCGACTCGTACAACTACTCCCCCCCGCACGAGGACACCGTCGTGGACAGTCCCGGCGCGGTGGTCGTCCAGGTGACCGACTCCGGCCCGGTGCGTGCCCGGGTGGTGATCACCGCCACCCATGAGTGGCCCGATCACGTCGACTCCGGCTCGGGCTCGCGGGTGGGGGAGCAGTCCGTCCCGATCGAGACCACCCTGGAACTCAGAGCGGACGAGGCGGTGGTGCGCGTCACGACGTCGTTCGTGAACCCGAGTCGCGACCACCGGCTCCGGGTGCACCTCCCGCTGCCCGAGCCCGCCCGGGTGTCCCGGGCCGAGTGCGCCTTTGCCGTGGTCGAGCGGGGGCTCACCGCCGAAGGGCGCCCAGACGAGGTCGGGCTTCCCACCGCCCCGGCCCGCCGATTCGTCTCCGCCGGGGGACTCACCGTCGTCCACGACGGTGTCTGCGAGTACGAGCTGATTGACATCGCCCCGACCTCCGTCGGGGACTTCGCATCGACGATGGCGTTGACCGTGCTGCGCTCGACCGGCATGCTGTCCCGTGCCGGCATGACCTACCGCCCCTTTCCGGCCGGCCCCCAGACTCCGGTCGAGGGACTCCAGATGACCGGCCGTCGGATCAGCCTGCACTACGCGTTGGCGACGGGGGTAGATGACCCCTATGCCCTCGCCGACGAGGTGCTCCTTCCCCTCGAGGTGGTCACCAGTCAGGGCGGCGGCGACCGTGCTCCCTCCGGGTGCCCGCTGAGCATCAGCGGCGTCGAGGTCAGTGCGGTGCGTCGGGTCGGCGGTGTGCTCGAGGTCCGGGTGTTCAACCCCCGATCGGAACCGACGACGGTCAGCATCCCCGGGCGACGGGGCTGGCTGGTCGATCTGCGGGGCCGCACCCTGGCCCCGTTCGAGGGCTCGTTCGAGCTCCGCCCCTTCGGGATCGCCACGGCCAGGATGCACGAGAGCTGAGCGACCGGGAGGTCACCGATGTCCGGCTTCCGGGCCCACCCGCTCCGGGACTTGGTACTCACCCACGAAACGGTGGGCTCCCGGGCCCACTTCGAAGATCGCCTCGCGCGTCCCTCGACGGCCACAGAACTCACCGACGCTACGAGGTCCGTCACCGTGCTGGTCCCGGACGCCGCCAGGATCGGTGCTGGGCACGTGGATGCCGGCGGTGACGTTCGGCGGGATGCTCACGTCGAACGTGAGCGAGTCGCGGTCGCGCCACCACGCGCTGCCGATCGGACCGCGTATCGAATGGAGGACCGCGCCGGCCCAGCTCAGCGAGGCGCCGGGGTGCGGGCGGAGCTCGCCGCGCTCGAAGCCGACGGAACCCGTCGGCTGATCGATGCCCGCCACGAACCGGTAGAGCCACTCGCCCACCGACCCCAGCGAGTAATGGTTGAACGAGTTCATGTGGGGAGACTGGAAGCCCGAGGCCTCAGTCCATCCGTCCCACCGCTCCCAGATGGTCGTGGCTCCGTGCCGGATCGGATAGCGCCACGACGGCACTGTCTCCTGGTCGAGCAGCCGGTAGGCGACGTCGGAGTACCCGTGTCCGCTCAGGACGGGCAGGAGGTAGGCCACACCCAGGAATCCGGTCGACAGGTGCCACTGGCGGGCGCGGATCGCATCGACGAGGTGGTCGGCGGCCCGGTTCCGTAGGTGGGAGGGCACCAGGTCCATGAACAGGGCCAGCGCGTAGCCGGTCTGGGTGCCCGTGCCCACTCGCCCGTCGCCTTCCACGAACGTGGCGGCGAACGCCCTGCCGATCTCGGTGGCCAGCCGGTCATAGTGCTCCGCGTCCGAACTGTGACCGAGCGCCGCGGCCAGGTCGCGCATGAGCGTGGCGTCATAGGCCCAATAGGCGGTGGCCAGCAGCTCGTGTGGCGTGTCGTCGCCGTCGGGCGCCAGCCAGTCGCCGTAGTCGTTCCCCAGTTCCCCGGACCGGAGGCGATCGGGGTTCCCGGCCGAGATGAACTCCATCCATCTGGTCATGGCGCCATAACAGCGGGCCGCGGGACGCAGCGACCCGTACATCTTGTAGAGGGTCCAGGGGACGATGACGCCGGCGTCGCCCCAGCCCGGGGCGCCGCACCACCGGAGACCGAGGCTCGGAGCCACGTCGGTGAACGCACCCGAGGCCAGCTGGGCATCCGTGACGTCATCTAGCCACTTGTCAAAGAATGCCAGGACGTCCCGGACGTACGTCGCCGTCCGTGCGAAGACCTGGGCATCGCCGAGCCATCCGAGACGCTCGTCGCGCTGGGGGCAATCGGTCGGGACGCTGAGGAAGTTCCCTCGCAGGCTCCAGTCGATGTTGGCATGCAGCTGGTTCACCTCCCCGTCACTGCACTCGAAGACCCCTGTGACCGCGACGTCGGAATGAATGACGCTCGCCGTGATGTCCTGTGACGTCAGCTGCCCGGGATAGCCCGCCACCTCGACGTACCGGAAGCCGTGCCAGGTGAAACGGGGCTCGAAGACCTCGGGACCTCCCGACGTCCAGAGCTCGTCGGTCTGGCGGGCGGTCCGCAGATTGTCGACGTACAGCCGACCGCCGGCGTCGAGCACCTCGCCGTGCCGGATCCGGACGGCCAGACCACCGGGGCCGTCGACGGCCAGCCGGATCCAGCCCGTGAGGTTCTGCCCGAAATCGACGATGAACTCCCCGTCTCCGATCGTGACGATCGAGCTCGGTCCGAGCCGCTCGGTGACGCGTATCGCTGGACCGGGGTCGGCAACGATGGCCACCCGGTCGACGGGCCGGACGGCGACGGAATGCCACCGGCGGTCGTCAAATCCCGCTTCGTCCCATCCGGCGGGATCGAGGCCGGGGCAGTGGAGTTCCCCCATGAGCGGGTCGGCGTGCAGGACTCCACCCCAGTCCGCCTTCCACGACCTGTCGGTCACGATCCACTCGGAGGTCCCGTCGAGATAGCGGAGGTACAGCTGGGCGAGGAGTTCGGGACGGTCACCGTAGTGGGCCCCGCTCCGTTTCGGCTGGAAGCCGAAGTATCCGCTGTACCAGCCGTCTCCGAGCAGCGCACCCATGGCGTTGGTGCCCGGTGCCAGCATCTCCGTCACGTCGTGGGCCTGGTACTGGATCCGCACGGCATAGTCGGTCCAGCCCGGCGCCAGGACGCCGTCGCCCACGCGCTCTCCGTTGAGACGGACCTCGTAGAGACCACGTGCCGTCACGTACAGCCGGGCCGACGAGAGCCCGCCGGCCACCTCGAACTCGCGTCGGATGTAGGGCACGGGAGCCAGCCCCGCCCGGACCTGATCGACCGGGCCGCTCTCCGTGGCCGGCTCGAACGCCAGGGCGTGGTCGTCCCACGAGACCCATGAGGCCGTCCACCGGTCGGACCCGCCCATACCGACTTCGAAGGTGGCCACGGCACTCCAGGGCGACGGTCTGTCGAACTCTGTCCAGATGCGCACCTTCCAGAAGTAGCGCCCGAGCGGCTCGAGATCCTCTCCCTCGTACCGGACGTCACCCGAGGTCGCACCGTCCCTCCTGCCGCTGTCCCAGGCGTCTCCCTCATGACGGGCGAGAGTCGGCTCGTCGGTGGCCACGAGCAGCTGGTACGAGCGTTGTCGGTGAGTTCCGCCGGCCGCCTCGGTGGACCAGCTGAAGGAGGGAGCACCCTCACGGATGGCCAGCGGATCGACGAGGTAATTGCAGCGAAGGTCGGTGGGTGCGATGTCAGAGACCACCGACACCTCAGGGCTTGTTCGGTGAGCTCGCTGTGAAGCAGTGCATGTCCATGCTGGCAAGGAAGTGTAACGGTCCCCCATGCTCGACCCCTGGGCCGGACGCATCGGTCCGGAGCCACTCACACACGTACCTGGCGCGTGGGGGATCGCCGGGCTCCCGGTGGCGGAGGGCACTAAGGTACTGGCTGGTCCTGGCCCACCCGTCTGGTGGGTACCGGAGCGGCACGGGGCGCTCCGACGAGACGGACACGGCAGCGGGGGATGCACATGAGCCGGGCAATGAACTGGAACCGGGCGGGATCGACCCGGGGAGGAGGTCCGCCCCCGGCTCGCTTCGGTGCCACCCGACTCTCCATTCTGGTGATGACCGGTGCGGTCCTCGTCGGCGCACTCACCTTCTCGGCGCTCACCGCCCCGCCCAGTCAGGCAGCCGGCGCCCAGCCCTCTCCGGTCAGTGGGGCCAGCACCTCCGCCCGGGGGGTGACCAGAGGCGCCATCAACGTCGTCTTCCCGGTCGTTGCGCTGAACTCGCTGGCCGGCCGTGAGGGATTCGCCGCCGACGCCGAATTCGGGGAGCAGACCAAGGCCATCCAACTGTTCGTCAAGCAGATCAACAGCGCCGGAGGGATCAACGGGCGGCGGATCAACGCCATCGTCACCGGGTACGACCCGACCAACGAGACGGGGATGAGGTCGTTGTGCAAGACCTGGACCGAGGGCTCTCCTGCCGCCTTCTCGGTGCTGGACGGGTTGGGGGCCTGGACCGGGGACAATCAGCTCTGCATCACCCAGGAGGGCCACACTCCTTTCATCGGCCAGTGGACGACAGTCACCAACTGGACCAACCTGGGCTCGCCCTACCTGTGGTGGACCGGTCCCGACCAGGCGGCGGTGCTGCAGGCCGTGGTGAACTGGGGACTGGGCGCCCACCTGGTCGGCGGAGACGTCAAGGTGGGCGTCATCGCCGGCAACCGGGTGTCGGACCAGACGGCCCTCACCCACTATCTCCTGCCCGATCTACGCGCTGCCGGTGTCACACCGGTGGTCAAGACCATCGACGCCAATCCCGATGACACGTCCACCACCGATGCCCAGTCACCACTGGTCATCCAACAGCTGCGCGGCGCCGGCATCACGTCGGTCATCCCCCTGATCCCCTTCAACGTGTTCTACCCGGTGCTCCAGGCCGAAACCGCCCAGCAGTACTTCCCCCGCCTCCTGCTCAGTGACTACGAGTCGAGCATCCTGTCGTCACTCGGCCTTCTCCCGGTTCCCTACGCCAAGGCACTCGACGGCCAGGAAGGGGTGACCACAGAGACCCTGGGCGGGATCGACGACGACCGTCCGCAGAGCCAGGGCGGGTACAACCCCGGCGTGCGCAGCTGCTGGACCACGTGGCACAAGGCCTATCCCCAGGTGCCACCGGGGAACATGAACGACGACATCGAGGAACAGGGACCCATCGTGGGCTGGTGTCAGGTGATCAAGCTGTTCGCGGCGGCGGCCAAGGCGGCCGGACCCGATCTCAACCGGCGGAGCTTCGTGACGGCCATGTCCAAGATCACCAACTTCCCCGGCACCAACGTCCCCGTCCTCAGCTACGGCCCGCACAAGCGCTACGGCCCCACGCGGTACCAGGTGGTGAAGCTTCACGTCAACGCACCGCCGTCGACTCAGTGCCATACGACGGTGGGCCGACCTCCTCCGGCGACGTGCTGGGTCTCCGTCCAACCCTGGGAGCCGCTGCCCGCCGGTTGAGCGGGGGCGAGAGGGATCACCAGGCCCGAGGCCACCGTCCCCGGGCCACCCCGAGCTCTGGGCCGCTCGCTTCCGCCGGTCGGAGCCCCAGCTCAGCGGGCTAAAGCGCCACGGTCCGGATGTCGATGATGGGGAATGAGTCAGGCTGGGCTGGACCACGGTCCGAGCGAGAGGCTGGCCGGCGACGGGCACGACCTGTTCCGACTCCTCGACGAGCTTCCCGAGGGGGTCGTCGTCATCGACGCCCAGGGCGTGCTGCTCTGGGTCAACCGGACGGCCGAGTCGCTCTTCGGGAGCCGGATCGCCGTCGGGATGTCCGGCCTCGACCTGGTCCACCCGGACGACATCGAGCTGGTCCTCCGGGCCCTCTCCAGCGTCCAGGACAAGCAGGTGGGATCGCCGATCGAGATCCGTATCCGGACCACGACCGGCTGGCGCCTGACCGAGCTCATCGGCTCCCCGGTGAGCTGGTTGTCCGACGGCGCCATCCTCCTCACCGTGCGGGACCTCACCCAGCGCCGGCAGTACGAGATCGTGCACGACCAGGATGCCCGGTTACGCTCGCTGGTCCAGAACTCGGCGGCCATCACCATGCTGGTCTCCCCGGACGGCTGCATCCAATCGGCCTCGGGCGCGCTGACCCGCATCCTCGGGCAGGACCCCGAACTGGTCGAGGGACTCCCGCTGGCAGAACTGGTGGTGGAGGACGACCGGCCGGCCCTGGCCGATGCCGTCGATCGGGCCTCCCGTGGAGCCTCGGTGGCCGGCCCGGTGAAGGTGCTCCTGTCACTGGTCCGTCACGGCAACATCGGGGCACTGCCGTTCGAGTTGGCCATCGTGAACCTGATCGACGACCCGACGGTGGGCGGCTATGTGGTGACTGGTCATGACGTCACTGACCAGCAGACCGCCGATCTGCGGCTCCGGAAGGCGCTGTCCCTGCTGCAGGCGACGCTGGACGCCACCGCCGACGGCATCATGGTGGTGGACACCAACGACCAGATCGTGAGCTACAACCAACGACTGACCGAGATGTGGATGGTGCCCGAGTCCGTCCTCGCCTCCGGGAACCGGCGGAAGGTGACCGAGATCGTGAGCAGCCAGCTGAAGAACCCCGAGGAGTACGTGGCCAGGGTGGAGCGCCTCTACCGCGATCCCGAGTCCGGGAGCAACGACGTCCTGGAGTTCGCTGACGGCCGGGTCTTCGAACGGGTCTCGAGACCGCAGCGGGTGGACGGGGTCACGGTCGGTCGGGTGTGGTCCTTTCGGGACGTCACCGGGCGCAAGCGTCTGGAGCAGCGCCTCTCCCATCAGGCCTTTCACGACTCGCTGACCGGATTGGCCAACCGGGCCCTGTTTCAGGACCGCCTGCGCCAGGGCGCATCCCGCAGGGCCCGCACCGGCGGGCGCCTGGCCATCCTGTTCGTGGACCTCGACAATCTCAAGGCCGTCAACGACTCGTTCGGCCACGCGGCGGGCGACGCCGTCTTGAAGGCCACGGCCACGGCCATCTCGGGATGCCTGCGGGAGTGTGACTCCGTGGCCCGCCTCGGCGGGGACGAGTTCGGGATCCTGTTGGAGGACGTCGCCGAGGTGAGTGACGTCCTCGGTTCGGCGGAGCGGGTCCGGCAGGCCATCAAGCAGCCGTTGACGGTTGCGGGACAGGAGATGGTGGTGACCGCCTGCATCGGCGTCGCCCTCGATGCCCCGGGGCTGACCACCGACCACCAGTTGTGCAACGCCGATCTCGCCAACTTCGCAGCCAAGGAGCTGGGCGATGACCGGATCTCGGAGTTCACCGACCGGATGCATGTCGCCGTCTCGCCCCCGGGTTGAGTGCGTCTACCGATTCCGAGCCGTGGGGCCGGGTCAGCTCACGTGACAGGGCCGAACCGGCTCCAGTCCCAGAGCATCATGGACTCGTAGGGGGCGGCCAACACCAGGCGGGCCGGCGCCCCGGTCCACGCCCGTTCGACCACCGGGGCGAGACGTTCCCCGACCGCGGCCGGATCCTCGTCCAGATAGCAGAGCGTCATGCGGTATCGGCCCTCGGTGAACATGGGTCGCCGGATGGAGGGCGTGGTGGCGTAGGACCAGGCACCGGCCACCCCGTCCACAGCCACCAGTGCCGGCAGGATCTCGACGTGCATCCGCTGGAGGAAGGGGTCCTGGCCGGCACCCTCGGCCGGCTCCTCCACGATGAGGTAGACCCCACGGTGAGGACGGAACGGCACCACCTCCGGTGAGATGAGGGCCCGGGGACTGGCGTGGGCCTCGAGCAGGCGGAGCGCCCCGCGGTAGTGGGAGGGCAGGGACTGGGAGAACCGACCCAACTCGGCGAGGTGGCGACCCAGAGTCAAGAAGTCGTCGACGGTGTCGTCGAGGGGGTTGCCCATCTGGTAGCAGACCACGTGCTCGACGAGGGACCACCTGTCGGCCTCGGCGGCCCGCGCCGCCCGGCAGTCCGGAGTGGAGGCCCATCGTTGGCCCAACACCAGTCCGGGGAGTTGGTACTGCTCGGGCATGTGGTCCAGCTGGTGCCAGTCGAGGTAGGGCCGGTCGTCCCCTGTCGGGGAGCGGTGCGACAGGGAGAAGAACCCTGCTTTGACCCGGTTCACCGGGTCCCCGCCCGCACCAGTGCGGCCAGTGCCTCGAGCTGCTCGAGATAGTGGTCGAGGGAGTGGTGCACGAACCCGAGCTGCAGTCCCGTGGCGCCGGCGTCGGTGAGGTTCCCGACCACCGTCCAGGCCCCGTCGGGATCGTCGACGGGATCGAGCGGCCGGCCGTTTTGCAGGACGACCTCGAGGCGGTGGTCCCGGGCCGCCCAGGCCGGTGTGTCGCGGGCCTTCTCCAGCATGGTGGCGATCTCGGCGGCGCGGATGGCGAAGGGAACCCACCCGTCCCCCAGCTCCACGGCACGCCGAAGGGACCGGGCGGTACGACCCCCGATCCAAAGGGGCACGGTCGACTGACGTGCGCAGGGGTCCATGACCACGTCGGCGTACCGGTAGTAGGTCCCGTCGTAGGCCGGCGTCGGAGTGGAGAGCGAGCCGCGCAGGGCCATCAGTGCATCGTCCGCCCGGGCCCCGCGGTCGCCGAAGGGTGCTCCGAGCAGGTTGAACTCCTCCTCGAGCGATCCGACGCCGAGGCCGAGCACCAGCCGACCGGCGCACACCTGGTCCAGGGTGCCGTAGCGCTTGGCGATCTCGAGTGGATGGTGGTAGCCGAGGACCAGCACGTTGGTGGCCAGGCGGATGCGTGAGGTGACGGCGGCCAGATAGCCCAGGGTGGCGAGGGGATCCCAGTAGCGGCCCCCCCGGACCGGGGCGACGTCTGCCGGGACGACCACATGCTCGCTGCAGGTCAGGTGGTAGTACCCGAGTGCGTCGGCCGTCCTGGCCACCGTGGCCACCTCGTCGATGCCGGCGCCGACCTCCCACGTGGCGTGCCCACCCGGAAGCAGCGTCACGACAGGGGTGGTGATCCCCAACCGGACGGGCAGTTCGTCGGGCGACGCCGGTGCCGCTGGGTCATCGATGACACCCTGGGGGGCCACGGTCCCTCCTTCGGACGGGGGTAAGACCGGCACGAGGGTAGCACCGCGGCCTCGCAGGTACCGGTGCCGCCGGGAGCGCCCGCCGCCCACGGGGCCCCGCCCGAACGGGCAGAAACGGGTACTAGCGTCGGGAGCGGGGCCAGGACGAACCGAGGTGCGTCACATGCCAGAGGACATCAAGCTCGATGGTCATCACCGGGCCACCGTCGAGAAGATCTTCCAGCATCCCACGGGGCACAACATCCAGTGGCACGACGTACTCTCCCTGCTCGAGGGGGTGGCGACCGTGGTCGAGGAGCGCGACGGCCGGTACAAGGTCACCCTCGGATCGGAGACCGAGACCCTGGACGCCCCCCGGGGTCACGACATCGACACGCAGATGGTGGTGGACCTGCGCCGCATGCTGAGAGGGGCCGGGCTCGAGCCGGGCTCCCGCTGACCGGCCCGGACCGATCGCCACGCGTCAGTAGCTGAGGGTCATGGACTTCCCTCCGAGATCGATCGTTCCGCCCGACCACGTCGAGCCGGTGCCCCGCAGGATCCGGGCGCTGTTCGGAGACGAGGTGGTGGTCGACTCCGTGGCCGCCCGTTACGTGTGGGAGCGGGCCCCCTACCCGCAGTACTACCTGCCCCGCGGTGACGTCGCCGAGCACCTGCTGGTCACCGACGGACGCACCGAGGACACGCCACGTGGCTCGGCTCGGTGGTTCTGGTTGGCGACCGCCGGAGTCGAAGGTCCTCCCGCGGCCCGCCTGCTGGTCGACGCGCGGCGTTCCGAGCTGTCGGGCACCTACCGGTTCGAGTGGGACGCCCTCGAGCACTGGTTCGAGGAGGACGAAGAGGTGTTCGTCCACCCCCGAAGTCCCTACACCCGGGTCGACGCCCTGCGCTCGACCCGGGTGGTGCGGATCGAGCTCGGCGGCGTGGTGCTGGCCGAGTCGACCTCCCCGGTCCTCGTCTTCGAGACCGGACTGCCCACCCGCTACTACCTCAACCGGACCGAGGTGCGATTCGAGCACCTGGTCCCGACGGCCACCGTCACCCGGTGCCCCTACAAGGGCACCACCACCGGCTACTGGTCGGTCGTGGCCGACGGCGAGGTCCACGACGACCTGGCCTGGTCCTACGACTTCCCCACCCGCCAGCTCCTCCCCGTCGCCGGACTGGTGGCCTTCTACAACGAGCGGGTCGACCTCTTCGTCGACCACGAACTCGTGGAACGGCCCCGGACCCACCCGGCCGACTGACCCCGGTACCAGGCGGCGGCAAGCTGTCGCCCGGCGTGCCGACGGGGGGACGTTCTGCCATGCTGTGGGCCCATGATGGACGATCTCCTCGAGGCCAACCGCGCCTACGCATCGGGATTCTCCCTGGCCGGCATCGCGCCACGTGCCGACAAGGGTTTCGCCCTGGTCACCTGCATGGACAGCCGGATCGAGCCCCTGGCCATGCTGGGACTGTCGCCCGGCGACGCCAAGATCCTCCGCAACGCCGGCGGACGGGTCACGACCGACGTGCTGCGTTCGCTGATCCTGGCCGCCAGCTTCCTCGGGGTGCACCGGATCGCCGTGATGCAGCACACCGGCTGCGCCCTGGCCCACCGGAGCGACGCCGAGGTCCGGTCCGAGCTGCCGCCCGGCCTCAGGGAGGGCGCGGGAACCTGGGAGTTCCTGGCCATGCCCGAGCCGGACGACGCTCTGCGACACGACGTGGGCCTGGTGCGGGGCTGCCCGCTGCTGCCGGGAGATGTCCGGGTGGAGGGGTGGCGCTACCACGTGGAGACCGGGGTGGTCGAGCGGGTCGTTCGATCGTAGGGCGTCCACCGTCGGCGCCGTGCCATCGCTCCCACCCGGCGTCGACTGGGAGTGTCGAGCTGGGGTCGGTACGCTGGTCCCGTGCCGGAGACGAGATCGATGCTCGGGATGCCGGGCATGAGGTACGTGCCCCTCGACTCCCACACGGCCGTGGCCCAGTGGCAGTTCAGCCCGTTCCCCCTCCTGGTCCTGGCGGCTGTCCTGATCACCGCGGTGTGGTACCTGAGGGCCCAGTCGGATCTGGCGGCCCGGGGCCGCCGCTGGAGTCGGAAGCGCACCCTCTCCTTCCTGGCCGGCCTGGTGGCCCTGGACCTGGCCCTGCAGTCGCCGGTGGCCACGTTCACAATGGAGTTCTTCCAGGCCCACGTGATCCAACACCTCCTGCTGATGGTGGTGGCACCGCCCCTCCTGGCCATGGGCGCGCCCATGACCCTGGCCCTGCAGACCTCGGGCCGGGAGACCAAGGTCCGTCTCCTCGGGATCCTGAACTCCCGGGCGTTCCGGGTGGTGAGCCACCCGGTGCCGGTCTGGTTCGCCTACTACTTCTCGATGTTCGCCTTCTTCCTGACGTTCGCCCTCGGGTTCGCCATGGACCACATGTGGCTGATGGACCTGATCAACCTGGTCTTCCTGTTCGCCTCGACCCTGTTCTGGTGGCCCATCGTGGGATTGGACCCCATCCCGCACTGGCCGATGAGCCACGGGGCCAAGATGGCCAACCTGCTCATCGGGGTGCCCATCGAGTCGTTCCTGGCCCTTGCCCTGTTGAGCACGACGAGCCCGGCCGCGCCCATCTACACGCTGGGCGGCACCCATGCCGGTGCCGGGATCCTGTGGGTGGGCGCCGAGTTCTTCACGTTCCTGGCGCTCATCCCGGTCTTCGTCCAGTGGGTCCGCTTCGAGGAGCGAAAGGGGGCGCGTTACGACGCCCAGCTGGACTCGGAGATGGCGGTGGTGCAGTCCGACCGGACCGGACCGGCTGCCGCCGTCGACTGACCCCGGACGGCGACCCCGTCTGGGGGCGGGTCAGGTGGAAGCGACCGGTGTGAACACGTAGGTGTAGGGGGCGGCACGCGGTGCGTTGTAGAACACCACCTTCCCCCTGACGGAGATCCCCACCACCACTGCCGACGACCCGACCTGGACCGTCATGGTCCCCTGGGCCGGGTAGCTGAGCCGCCGGCCGGCGGGCTGGACCCCGACGACCAACGGCACCGAGGACTGCGAACTGGTGACCTGCACCCAGCAAGGACCGGTGGTGGTGATGTCGACCACGAACGCCTTGGTCCTCACCGAGTAGGAGGAGCTGAGACCGCCGGACCCGGTCGGGCTCACCAGGGTGGCCTGCCCCGGACCGGTGGTGACGCCGTGGGCCGTGGGCTGGGCCCCGGCCGGCTCCACGACTCGCAGGATGTGCGCCGAGGCCAACCAGGCGGGCCGCTGTTCGAGCATGGCGATGCCCACCACCACCGTGACGAGCAGGAGGCCGGTCAGCCACGTGACGATCTTCAGGGCCTGCGGGGCCCGCAGCCTCCGCCTGGCCCGGGCCACGGCCCGCTTGCTCTGGCGGAGCTCCTGGCGCGGGACGACCGGGAAGGTGCCGGTGGGGGGGCCGGTGGCCACGTCGTAGCCGTAGCCCCCGGTCGCGGTCGTGGAACCTGCTCCCACCTTGGGGACCTGGCCGGTCTGCGTGAAGGCCCGGAGGTGGTCGGGCCCGGTGGTGACCGCCGCCACGACGTTGGTGACCTGGGAGCCGTTGTCGTTCCGCTCCGCACCCTCGGGCCCGGTGGCGGGGGCCGACGTCGACCAGGTATCGATCATCCGGAGGGCCAGGGCGTCGCCGTCCAGGCCCAGGAAGGCGGCATAGCGCCGGAGGGTGGAGAGTGCCAGGGCCTGGTCGGGGAGCCCGGCGAGGTCCCCCCGCTCCAGGGCCTCGAGCTGGGTGATCGGTCGGCTCAGGCGGTCGTGGACCGACAGGAGGTCGAGCCCCCGCTCCTCGCGGGCCTCGCGGAGCAGCCGTCCGATCTCCTCGGCGGAGGAGATCGACTCGTCGTCTTGGTCGTCACGCCGGCGAGTCGTACCGCCGCGTTGCCGGATCACCAGCTGTCTCCTGACGTTGCCCTGTCGGCTAAGCGTATCTGCTCACTGTGTCTTTTCGGCACGAACGATGCCAACCTGTATCGGACCGGCCCGGACACCCCGGACCGGGGTTCCGCCCGCTCTCCGGGAATGTTGCGAGCGCAACTACTGTTGTACCCGTTGAGGGGTCGGGAGGTCCGGTGCCAGAGGGCCGGCGGACAGTACGAGGAGGACGAGCATGCCAGCAGTGACCGTGGACGACGTGGGTGCGTTGCCGAGCATCGGGTCGACCGACCCGGCATCGGTGACCGGGCGGCCCGTGCTGTCGGTGACGAGCGCCCCGGCCGGATTCGAGGGGGAGGGCTTCCCGGTCCGGCGGGCCTTCGCCGGCGTGGACCGGCGGTACCTCGACCCCTTCATCCACATGGACCAGATGGGAGAGGTGGAGTACGCCCCCGGCGAGCCCAAGGGGACCCCGTGGCACCCGCACAGGGGATTCGAGACCGTCACGTACATGATCGACGGGACATTCCGGCACCAGGACTCCATCGGCGGCGGCGGCCTGATCACCGACGGAGACACCCAGTGGATGACCGCCGGCGGGGGGATCCTGCACAT
>Ga0307373_10008210_pt1 | contig 15992 bp, 10 predicted proteins | sample OX2MG_FD_202534 | JGI IMG/M metagenome (GOLD analysis project Ga0307373, IMG submission 202534) | Soil microbial communities from Risofladan, Vaasa, Finland - OX-2 | ecosystem: Environmental > Terrestrial > Soil > Coastal area > Acid sulfate soil | place: Finland: Risofladan, Vaasa | collected... | reverse complement strand
CGACCACGACCGTCGTCCCGTTCACGTAGCGCGCCGTGCGGGACGCGAGGAACGCGACGACCTCGGCGACGTCCGACGGCTCGGCGAGCCACCCGAGGTGCCCCCGGTCCTTCAGCACCCCGAGCTCGGTCGTGCTCGCGCCGAGCCCGAGCGCGCCCGTGTAGCTCGACGGCGTGTCGACCGCACCGGGGGCGACGGCGACGACGCGCACCTTCGCTGGCGCGAGGTCGACCGCCATCTGGCGGGTGAGCGCGACGATGGCGCCCTTCGACGCCGCGTACGGCGCGCTCTCCTCGAGCGCGGCGAAGGCGTGCACCGACGCCATGTTCACGACGACCGCGTCGTCACCCGCCGCGAGCTGCGCGAGGCACGCCCTGCTCATCAGGAACACGGATTTCACGTTGATCGCGAACACCCGGTCCCACAGCTCCTCGGTGACCTCGGAGATCCCGGTCGAGAACGGGCTGATCCCCGCGATGTTGCACAGGACCCTCAGCCGACCGAGACGCGCCGCGACCTCGGCGACCGACTCGCAGTCGACGCCGTGGCTCACGTCGGCCGTGCACGCGGTCGCCCGACGGCCCGCGTCGCGAAGCTCGGCGGCGGTGCGCTCGGCCGCGTCCGCGACGCGGTCCACGCACACGACGTGCGCGCCGTCTGCGGCGAGCCGCGCGGCAGTCGCCCGGCCGATCCCCTGGCCGGCGCCCGTGACGATCGCGACCTCGACCTCGCCGTCCGCTCCGGACCCGCCGGTCACGCCCGCACCTCGCCGTCGAGCGGCGCTCGCCGGCCCGTGAACCCGTCCCGCATGCCGTCGCGCACCATCGCCTCGCTCTCGATTCCGTCCAGGTCCAGGCCTGCCGGGCGACCGTCCCGGAGACGGCGGCCCGCCCGTCACGCCTCGGGGGCGCCGGCCGCCGCGGGGTCATCGTAGATCCGCGCCCTGCGTCGCGTCGCGGCCGCGCTGCCGGCGTGGCGGCGGGCGCGACGGCGGCGGGAGAGCGCGCCCGCGGCGGTGGCGGCCAGCCCGAGCGCCCCGGCGGCCGCGCACCACAGCCCGACCGTGAACGCGCGCGGCCAGTAGCGGAACTCGACCACGTGGTGGCCGGGCGGCACGTCGGCCTCGAGCATCACGTCGTGCCAGACGTGCACCGCGAGCGGGCGCCCGTCGATGGTCGCGCCCCATCCGGGCTCCGCGGTGACCCGGAGCCGCAGCACGGACGCGACCGTCGGGTCGACGACGACCCGCCACGACGACGGGTCGGGCTCGCTCGAGCGCGCCGCCGTCGCGACACCGGTGCGCGAGCCGCCCACGAGCGGTGCGAGCGTCGCACGCGCCGAGCCGGGCACCGCGTAGAGCCCCTCCGCCCCGACGGCCGCGACGCGCGTCGTCCCGGCCGGTCCCGGTGCGCCCGGCGGCTCGAGCACGTAGGCGACGCCGTAGAGGCGCGCGAGCGCCACCGAGGTGACTGCCGGGCAGAACAGTCCCGGCGGCACGAGCACCTGCGTCCCCGTGCCCGTCGCCCGGCCGTAGGAGACGTGGTAGGCGACGGGGATCATCGGGTCGTACCCCGCGAGCTCGTGCACCGCGAAGTCGATGTTCGCGTCCGGGACGATGCCGACGTCGGGGAACGCGTTCGTCCCCGGGCACGACCCGACGCCGACGAGCGCTCCGCCCACGTCGCGGCGGAGCGCGGCGACCGCCGGGGTCGGCGCGAACGGCGAAGCGGTGGAGGACCAGATGCCCGCGCCCGCCGTGACGAGCGCGGCCGACTCGACCGCGAGCAGGAGCGCCGCGGCGCGGCGGCGCGCGTGCGGCGACGTCGCACCGCCGCGGCGCTGCCGCGACAGCAGCAGCACGGCCACGGCAGCGCAGGCGACGAGCCCGACCGCCGGCCAGACGAAGCTCTCGGCACGCACGCGCTGCGACGCCGCGCCGAGGTGGTCGGCGTTCGCGAGGAGACGTGCGCCGAGGAGCGCGAGGACGGCCGCGAGCAGCGCGACCGTCGCAGCGAGCGCCCGTGCGACCGCCCGGTCGGCGCCGGATCGGACGAGCGCGTCGCAGCCGAAGCCCGCGAGCAGCGCGAGCGCGAAGTCGAGCGCGGGCGTCGCGAGCACGATCCGGAACACGTCGAGGTAGGCGATCGCGCGGAGCACGGACACGACCGGGCCGACGAACAGGACGGCGAGCACCACGAGCACGAGCACGACGAGCGCCCGGACCTCCGGACGCCGGCGGGCCGCGACCGCCCCGAGCGCCGCGAGCACGACGCCGACGGAGCCGACGTAGATCATCGAGACGTAGAGGTTGTCCGGCCCGATGATCGAGGACAGCCTCGTCGGCAGGCCGTTGTAGCTCGAGAAGACGAGATGCGTGAGGTCGACGGGCGGGAGCCCGGACACCTTCGGGCCGGTCGAGCGCGAGGAGCGGAGCGCGAGCTGCAGCGCGGGGAGGTAGACGGGGGCGGCGAGTAGCAGCGCCGCGACGACCGCGGCCACGTGGTCGCGAGCCACGCGAGCGGCCACTCGCCGCCCGTCGCGCCGGGCGATCGGGACGAGCACGACCCCGAGGACGAGCGCGAGCGAGCCGACGAGCACCGCGGCGATCTGCGGCTCGCCCGCGAGCAGCGCGAGCGCGAGCGCGAGCGCGAGGAGCACGACGTCGCGCGCGCGGTGGCGCCCGCGCGCGAGGAGCACCGACGCCGCGAGGATCCACCCGGCCCACGCCATCACGTTGGACTCGTACCAGCCGAGCCAGATCGTGAACGCGCCGCTCAGCTCGTAGGTCGTCGCCGCGACGAGCGAGGCGAGGATCCCGAGACCGAGCACCCGCCCGAGCACGTACGCGCCGCCGCCGGCGAGGAGGAGCGCGCTCACGACGATCGCCGTGTGCGCGAGGTGGAGCGGGAACAGGTAGCCGACCGCGACGGTGAGGCTGAACGGCGCGGACTCGAAGTTGAACGCGAGCGGCATGCCGAGCAGGTTGTAGGGGTTCCACAGCGGCAGGTGACCCGCGTGGACCTCGACCCACGCGAGCGACTGCCACGGGATGAACTCCTCGATCTCGTCCGAGCCCACGATGTTGTGGACGTGCGCGTGGGCGTGCGCGGTGAGCCCGTACTGGCCGAGCAGGTCGTAGGGCCCGAGCGCGCTCCCGTGGTGCAGCGCCGGGCCGAGGTACGCCGCGGTCACGAGCAGGAGCCAGCCGAGCGGGGCGACCTCGCGGAGCAACGCGTGGCGCCCGGGCGCGGCGGGCGCGCGGGCCCGCGCGTGGGCTCGGGTCACGCGCGGGCGGCCGCCGGGCGCGCGCCGACGGAACGGCCGGTGCACGTCCACGTCACGCGCGAAACGTACCGCACCCGGTCCCCGGTGTCGGGGCCGCTCGGCGCACGGAACGCCACGCGACGCGGGCGGCGCGGAGCTGCGCTCGCCGCTCCCTGCACTAGCCTCGCCACCGTGGGACTCGCCAGTGCGGCGGCGTCAGTGGGGGCGTCGAGGTCGGGCGCGGGTCGAGAGGGCGAGGTCGTTGCACGTCACCGGCGGCGAGAGCCCGGGCCCTGACGAGCCGGGTCCGGACGCGGCCCGCCTCGCGTCGATCGTCGAGTCCTCGAGCGACGCGATCCTCTCGAAGTCGCTCGACGGCACGATCCTCACCTGGAACCCCGCGGCGGAGCGCCTCTACGGCTACCGAGCCGACGAGGTGGTCGGGCGGAACGTCGCGTTGCTCGCGGGGCCCAAGCGCCCCGACGAGATCCCGGGGATCCTCGCGAGGATCGCGCTCGGCGAGACCGTCGAGCCGTTCGACACCGTGCGGACCCGGCGCGACGGCTCGCCCGTCGAGGTCTCGCTGTGCGTGTCGCCGATACTCGGACCCGACGGGACGGTCGTCGGCGCGTCGGCGATCGCCCGCGACATCACCGAGCAGAACCGCCTGCGCCGGGAGATCGCCGAGCTCGAGGGCGAGCGCCGCGATCGCGAGCGGTTCCGGGACGTCGTCGAGGCGGCGCCGGACGCCATGATCTGCGTCGACCCGGGCGGCGCCGTGGTCCTCGCGAACGGGCAGTGCGAGGAGCTCTTCGGCTACCGCCGGCACGAGCTGCTCGCGATGCACGTCGACCAGCTCGTGCCGGACGCGGTGCGCGGCTCGCACGCGGCGCTGCGCGCGCGCTACATGTCCGACCCGCGTCCTCGGCCGATGGGCGCCGGCCTCACGCTGCACGCGCGCCACGCCGACGGGCGCGACATCCCCGTCGAGATATCGCTCTCGAGCGCGCACCTCGGTGGCGCGGTCGTCGTGATCGCCGCGATCCGCGACGTCGCCGACCAGCTCGCCGCGCGCGACCGCGAGCTGCGCCTCCGCCTCGAGTCCGAGCAGCTGCGGGTCGGTCTTCGGGACCAGCAGCGCCAGCGCCTCGAGAGCCTCGGCGAGCTCGCCGGAGGCGTCGCCCACGACTTCAACAACCTGCTCGCGGTCATCGGGAACTACGCGGAGTTCGTCGGCGAGACCGTCGCGTCGCCCGCACCGTCGCCCGACGCGCTCGCGGCGGCGCGCGCCGACGTCGACCAGATCGCGCGGGCGACGGGCCGCGCGGTCGAGCTCGTCCGCCAGCTGCTGACCTTCGCCCGCCGCGAGGCGACGACGCCGAGCATCGTCGACGTGAACGGGGTCATCTCGGAGGTCGAGCCGCTACTTCGCAGGACCATCGGCGAGCACGTCGAGCTCACGACCTCCCTCGCCCCCGTGGTCTCACCCGTCGTCGCGGACCCGGGGCAGATCGAGCAGGTCGTCGTCAACCTCGTCCTCAACGCGCGCGACGCGATGCCCGCCGGGGGCATGCTGCACCTCGAGACCGCCGACGTCGACGTCGACGAGGAGTACGCGCGCGAGCGACCGGCGCTCCGGCCCGGCAAGTACGCACGGATCTCGGTCGCGGACTCGGGCGTCGGGATCGACGAGGCGACGCTGCGGCGGGTGTTCGAGCCCTTCTTCACGACCAAGCCGCGTGGCGAGGGATCGGGGCTCGGCCTCGCGTCCGTCTACGGCATCGTCACGCAGGCGGACGGCTACGTGCAGCTCTACTCCGAGCCGGGGATCGGGACGCGCGCCGTCGTCATGCTGCCCGCGACCGACCTCACGCCGGGCGCAGCCGGCGACCGGACGGAGCGCCGCACGGTACGCGGGGGCGAGACCGTGCTCGTCGTCGAGGACGAGCCGGCGCTGCGCGAGGTGACGCGCCGGATCCTCGCGCGCAACGGCTTCACCGTGCTCGTCGCGACGAGCGGGGAGGAGGCGCTCGACATGGCCACGCGCCACGACGGCGCGCTCGACCTGCTGCTCACCGACGTGGTCATGCCCGGCATGCTCGGCAACGAGCTCGCGACCCGCGTGCTCGCGGAGCGCCCGGAGGTGCGGGTGCTCTACATGTCGGGCTACGCGGAGCCGATGCTCACGGGCCAGGGCCATCTCGAGCCGGGCATCGTGCTGCTCGAGAAGCCGTTCTCCGAGTCGTCGCTGCTCGAGAAGGTCGCACAGGCGCTGTCGCGATGACCGTGCACGGCGGCCGCGACGAGCCCGACCCGGAGCGCCGGCGTGCCGAGCATGCCGCCGGCCCCGCCGCGTGCGTGCGCGTCCTCGTCGTCGACGACCACGAGATCCTGGCCCAGGGCATCGAGCGCCTGCTGCGCGACTCGCCGGGCGTGGAGGTCGTCGGCACCGCGGCGACGGCGCGCGCGGCCGTCGCCGCCGCCGCCGAGCTCGCGCCCGACGTCGTGCTCATGGACTACCACCTGCCCGACGGCGACGGCGTGCGCGCGGCCGCGCAGATCCGCTCCGACAGCCCGACGAGCAAGGTCATCATCTTGAGCGGCTCCGCGAGCGCCACCGCGGTGCTCGCCGCGCGCCGCGCGGGGTGCGCCGGGTACCTCGACAAGTCGATCGCCGCCGGCGAGCTGCTCGCCACGCTGCTGCACGTGGCACGTGGCGGCGAGGCCTTCGAGGCGCTCGGCGAGGTACCGACGGGCGACGCCCTCGTCGTGCACTACCAGCCGATCGTCGACCTCGACCGGGCGCAGCTCTGGGGCGTCGAGGCCCTCGTGCGCTGGGCACATCCCGGGCGCGGCCTGCTCGGCCCGTCGGAGTTCCTCGATCGCGTCGAGGGGACCGAGCTCATCGCCGACGTGGACCTCACGGTGCTCGCCGTTGCGTGCGCTGAGCTCACCCGGCTCCACCCGATCACGCGCGGGCCGCCGCTCACGCTCTGCGTCAACCTGTCGAGCTGGCTGATCTCCGCGCCGGACTTCGTCGAGCGCGTGCGAGCGGTCGTGCAGGGGACGGGCCTCGAGGCGTCGATCGTCCTCGAGATCACGGAGCGGACGATGATCGACATCACGCCGGCCGTCGTCGCCGAGCTCGCGGTGCTCCGCTCGGACGGCATGCGCGTCGCGCTCGACGACTTCGGGACCGGTCACTCGAACCTCGACTACCTGAGCCGCCTGCCGGTCGACGTCGTGAAGATCGACAAAACCTTCGTCGACGACCTCCCGGACTCGGCTCGCGCCCGCGTGCTCGCCCAGTCGATCGCCACGCTCGCGTCGGACGTCGGCGCGACCGCCATCGCGGAGGGCATCGAGGACGAGCGCCAGCTCGAGTACCTCCGCGACCTCGGGTCGATGCTCGGCCAGGGCTACCACCTGTGGCGACCCATGCCGGCGGTCGCGCTCGAGTCGCTCGTCGCGCGCGGCCCGTCGCCCGACGGGTAGCCGGTCCGCCGGCGACCCGACGCGACCACGACCCGGGTGGCGCGCCATGATGGCGTGGTGACCGTCTCCCGGCCCTCGCCGCCCGCGCGCCGCCGGTCGCGCCCACCGGGCCTCGTCGCGCCGCTCGTCGCGCTCCTCGCGCTCGTGTCCCTCGCCGTCGCCCCCGGCGCGGCGTCGGGCGCGGCCGCGCCGCAGCCGACGGCCGGTCGCACCGTGGCGCACCCGCTCGCGTGGCACCGCTGCGACACGAGCTTCCGCTGCGCCCGGCTCGAGGTGCCCGTCGACTACTCGGCACCATCGCGCGGCAACCTCGAGCTCGCGGTCGTCGAGCTCCCCTCGACCGGTGCGAAGCCGGTCGGCGACCTCGTGATGAACCCGGGCGGCCCCGGCGGCTCGGGAGTGCAGTTCCTCGAGCAGACGAACTTCCCCGCCGCGCTGCGCCGGTCGTTCAACCTCGTGAGCTTCGACCCCCGCGGCGTCGGCGCGAGCGACCCCGTGCGCTGCGTCGGCGCCGCCGGCATCCGCCAGCTCGTCGCGCTCGACCCCTCCCCCACCACGCCCGCCGAGATCGCGACCGTCACGAGCGCGCTCAGGTCGTTCGTCGCGACGTGCACGGCGCACACGTCGCGCCTGTTGCTCGAGAACGTCGGCAGCGCGGTCACGGTGCGGGACATGGACGCGCTCCGCGCCGCGCTCGGCGAGGCGAAGCTCAACTACCTCGGCTTCTCCTACGGCACCTACCTCGGCGAGCTCTACGCGCAGCGCTACCCGAGCCACGTGCGTGCGCTCGTGCTCGACGGGGTCGTCGACCCCGCGCTCTCGTCGACGACGAGCGCCGTGCAGCAGGCGGTCGGCTTCGAGACGGACCTCTCGGACTTCTTCGCCTGGTGCCCGACGAACGCGGCGTGCGCGAAGGCGCTCCCGGCGGGAGCGAAGTCCGCCTACACGCAGCTCGCGAGCACGCTCGGCGCGGGCGGCGCGCTCGTCGCGCAGCTGAAGCCCGAGTACGGTGGCACGCAGCGGGTCACGCTCGGCGTGTTCGAGACCGCGGTCGCCGGCGCGCTCTACTCGGACCAGACCTGGCCCGTGCTCGCCGAGGCGCTTCAACAGGGGCTCGCGGGCGACGGCTCGATCCTCGCCGCGATCGCGTACAGCTACGAAGGTCTCGGGACGAACGGGAAGTACTCGAACCAGCTCGCCGCGAACACCGCGATCAACTGCGTCGACCGCCCCTCACCCGCAGCGATCTCGACCTACGAGCGCCTCGCCGTCGAGGCCGCGAAGCTCGCGCCGGACTTCGGCGCGAGCGCGGTCTGGGGCTCGCTCGTCTGCGCGTACTGGCCGGTCCGACCGCAGGGGAGCGTCGCGCCGATCCACGCGAAGGGGAGCCCGCCGATCCTCGTCGTCGGCTCGACCGGCGACCCCGCGACGCCGTACTCGTGGGCGACGTCCGTCGCGCGCCAGCTCGGCCACGCGGTGCTGCTCACCCGCGTGGGCCCGGGCCACACCGCCTACCTGTTCAGCGCGTGCATCCAGCGCTGGACGAACCGCTACCTCACGACCCTCCGCCTCCCACCCGCGGGCACGCGGTGCCCGACCGGCACGTGAGCGGGGCGCCGGGCCCCCGCCGCTAGGCGTCCGCGGGCCAGCCCGCGACCGTGACGACCGCTCCGGAGTCGCGCACGAGCCGAGCGGGAAGCGACCGCGCGCCGAGCCACGCGACGGCGTCCTCGCCGAACACGATCGCCGCGGTGCTCGCGGCGTTGGCGACGAGGCAGGTCCCCGCCGCGACGGACACGAGGCTCCACGGGCCCTGCGCGACGTCACCGGTGCGCGGGTCCACGATGTGGTGCATCACACGCGCGCCGCGGTGCCACGTGCGCACGCCCGTGCCGGAGCTCGCGAGCCCGCCGGAGCGGATCGCGACGACGCGCTCGGTGCGCTCGGGAGCGGTCGCCGAGTCGGCCGCGAGCCCGATGACCCAGCCGCCGTCGGGGGGGTCACCCGCGACCGCGATGTCGCCGCCGAGGTTCACGAGCACGCCCGTCGCGAGGGCCGCGCCGATCTCGCGCGCGGCGCGGTCGGCGGCGAAGGCCTTCGCCGACGAGCCGAGGTCGAGCCGCACCCCGGCCGGCACGTCGAGCACTCCTCGCTGGGCGTCGAGCGCGACGCACCGCCAGCCGGCCGCGGGAACCGGCACGTGGTCGAGCGCGGGACCCTGCCGCTCGACCGAGTCGAAGTCCCGGTCGTAGCCGATCGACTCGACGGCCGCGCCGACCGTCGGGTCGACGATGCCGTCGGTGAAGCGGGCGACCTCGAGCGACGCGGCGACGATCTCGACGAGCAGCGGGCTGATCTCGACGGGTGCGCCTCCGGCCGCGTGCACACGCGAGATCTCCGAGTCCGGCCGGAAGCGGCTGCACGCGAGGTCGAGCGCGTCGAGGTGCGCGCGCAGGAGCTCCTCGGCCGCCGCCGAGGCGTCCGGGTCGACGGTGACGACCGAGATCGTGGTCCCGAGCGCGCGGAACGTCCTCGCCGCGCCGGTGCCCGCGCCGCCGGCCGGCGAGCCACCGCTCATCTCCGGGCGCTCAGGACGTCGCGTCGGCCGCGCCGCCCGCCTCCGACGCGACGAGGTCGTAGCTCGGATTGATCATCGCGAGCCGTCCGCCGTGCTGGCCGACCATGCCCTCGGCCCGCAGCACCGCGCCGGGCTCGATCCCGGCGATCGACCGTCGCCCGAGGAACACGATCCGGAGCGCCCCGGACTCGTCGACGATCGTGCACTCGAGGACCGAGACGCCCGACCACGGCTGGACCCGGACGGTCCGGACCCGCCCGGCGACGACCGCGCGCTGGCGGTAGGTGAGGGACCCGAGCGGCGTCGCACCTTCGACCATCACGTACCTCCCCGTGTCGTGCTTCGGCGTTCTCGAGCGAGCCGACGGATCTGCGCTGCGCCGGCGCAGGGTCCCGGTCACGTCGAAGGGCGCGATCGTGGCGCTCACGTGCGGGATCTGGTTCACGGCCGCGACGATCCGGTCGGCGGTCTGGTCGTGCAGCAGCCGGTACGCGACGCCGCTTCGCGACCGCCGCGGGAGCACGAGCGTGACCTCGGTGTCGCCGTCGGCCGCGAGGTCCGCCGCGAGCTCGCTCGACGCGCGCACGAGCCGCCGGTCCGCGCACTCGACGACGTCGAGCGGCACGTGCATCAGCCCCGGCTGGCGCCAGTACGCGGCGATCCGCTCGGCGCGGGCCGCGTCGAGCGCGAAGTGCACCGCGCGCACGTCGCCGGAGGAGGTGAGCGATCCCGCGAGCTGGAGCGCACGCGCGGTCGACAGGTCGAGCCGGTCCACGAGGACCACGACGACGTGGTGCCGCAGCACGCGCCCGGCCGGCGCGGGAACCGCGAGGTCCTCCGCGAGGAGCTCCCGCTCGGCCTCGTAGCGGTGGTGGGTGCGGGTGAGAAGGAGCACGAGCGACGGGATCGCGACGACGACGAGCCAGGCACCGCGCGTGAACTCGGTCGCGACGAAGATCGCGGTGACGATCGCGCTCGCGACGAACGCGAGCGCGCTCACCGTGATCTGCCGGCCGCGGTGCGGCCCGCGGCGGCGCAGGTGGTACCGGGTCATCCCCGCGCCCGCCATCGTGAAGCCCGTGAAGACGGTGCACGCGTAGAGCGGAACGAGGCTCGAGACGTTCGCCCCGGTCAGCAGCAGCAGCGCGACGGACACCGCCGCGAGCAGCAGTACGCCGTTCGAGTAGACGAGCCGGTGGCCGCGCGTCGTGAGCGGCCGCGGGAGGTACGCGTCCTGCGCGATGAAGCTCACGAGCAGCGGGAAGCCGTTGAAGCTCGTGTTCGCCCCGAGTATCAAGATGAGCGCGGTCGAGAACTGGAGCGCGTAGAAGCCGGCCGCGCCCGTCGCGCCGCCGCCGAACACCGCGCGACCGATCTCGGAGAGCACGGTCGGTGTCCCGCCGAGGTACGGGACGGCGTGGGTGAGCGCCGCCATGACGGACACGCCGACGAACATGACGCCGAGGATCGTCGCCATCAGCACGAGCGTCGTGCGCGCGTTGCGCACCTGGGGCTCCTTGAACACCGACACCGCGTTCGAGATCGCCTCCATGCCGGTCATCGCCGAGCCGCCGTTCGCGAACGCCCGCAGGAAGATGAAGGCCGGTACGCCGAGCAGGAGCCCGCTGCCCGAGGTGCCGACCGGCACGTACCCGGTGGCGTGGAGCGGGAAGCGCGGGAGGTGGCCGTCGATCGCGAGGCGGACGATCCCCGCGCCGACGAGCGAGGTCATCGACGCGAGGAACAGGTACGTGGGCACCGCGAAGACGCGCCCGGCCTCGCGGATGCCGCGCAGGTTCCCGAACGCGAGGAGCACGACGAAGCCGACCGCGAGCTCGGTCGGGTACGGAGCCAGCACCGGGATCGCCGAGATCACCGCGTCGACCCCGGCGGCGACGGAGACCGCGACCGTGAGCACGTAGCTGCACAGCAGCGCGGCGGCCGGGATCTGGGCGACCGAGAACCCGAAGTTCTCCCGGCTCACGACGTACGAGCCGCCGCTCACGGGGTAGGCCTTCACGACCTGGCGGTAGCAGAGGCACACGACGCCGAGCAGCACGAGCAGCAGAAGCGTCACCGGCGTGATGAGCGCGAACGCCGCGACCCCCGCCGCGGGGACGAGGATGCGCAGGATCGACTCGGTCGCGTACGCGCACGAGGACATGACGTCGGAGGACAGGACCGCGAGCGCGGTGGGCTTGCCGAGACGCTCCGCGTGGAGCTGGTCGCTCGTGAGCGGGCGGCCGAGCAGCATCTGCTTCAGGCGGTACCCGCGGCTCTCGGGGAGCTCGGGACGGAGGCCCGCGACGGGAGGTCGGGGCGTCGAAGCCCAGGAGGGCGCGTCCCCGAGCGGCGCGTAGCGACCGACGGGTGAGCCCGGCGCGCCATCGCTCGTCACGTGCCCTCGCCCCCGTCCACCCACGCGCCCCCTCCCGCCGGGACGCACCCGCGGGCCGGCGCGACCTTATCGTCGTCACCGGTCCTCGCCCGGCCCCGCCAGTCGACGCCGGTCGCCCGCCGCCGCCGTCCGTCCCGGCAGGCGGACCGGCCGCCGCCCGGGCGCGAGGTGGTCGTATCATCGGCGCGATGCAGCGCGACGCGCCCACCGGAGCATCGGCGCCGGTGCCGCGCGGGCACGGGGCGCGCCGCCGGGCGCTCGCCCGGCTGCTCGTCGTCGCGGGCGGCGGCGCGGTCCCGGTCGCGTGCTCGGCCGCGTTCGTCCCGCTGCGCGCGCACCTGCCGAACATCGACCTCGCGCTCGCGCTCGTCGGCGTCGTGATGGCGCTCTCGACCTCGGGTCGGGCCGCGGTGGGTGTCGCGAGCTCGATCACGGCGTCGCTCAGCTTCGAGTTCTTCGCGACCGAGCCGTACGACCGGCTCGCGATCGCGCGCCAGCCGGACCTCGCGACCACGGTCGTCCTCGCGCTCGTCGCGCTCGCGGCGGGCGAGTGCGCGCGGCGCGTCGTGCGCCAGCGCGCCGCGTCCGCTCGCCAGCGCGCGCACTTCGACACGGTCCGCTCCGCGGCGCGGATGCTCGCGGACGGCGCCGAGCCGGTCGCGGTCGTCGGGGTCGTCGCACGCGAGATCCGCGAGATGCTCGAGCTTCGCGAGTGCCGGTACGTGGCGCTCCTGCCCGAGCACGGCGCGACCCGCGTCACGCGCGACGGCTCCCTCGTCGCCACGGACGGCGCGAGCCCGGCGGGTCCCCCCGTGCACTGGGCCGAGCTCCCCGTGTTCGCGCAGGGCACCCAGGTCGGCTACTTCGCGCTGCACCTCCCGCCCGGGCCGGTGCCGCGCGCCGAGCGACTGCGCGTCGCGGTGACCCTAGCGGACCAGGTCGGCGCCGCGCTCTCGGCGTACGGTCCGTCGGTCGCGCCGCCGGCCGACCGCGTGCCCGGACGGCCCGGGCTCCACCTGCTCTCCTGACCGCGCGCCCCCGCCGCTCCCGCGCCCGCCCGGCGCCGCCGCCGCCATGTCCGATTCCCGCCAGACCGGCGGGACGCGGCGTGCGAGGATGCCCGGGTGATCGACGACCCGGACCGCTGCTACGAGGCGGCACGGGCGAAGGACCCCCGATTCGACGGGTGGTTCATCGTGGCGGTGACCTCGACCGGCATCTACTGCAGGCCGAGCTGCCCGGCCCGCACGCCGAAGCGCGAGCACACGCGCTTCTACCCGAGCGCTGCGGCCGCCCAGCTCGCCGGGTACCGCGCGTGCCGCCGGTGCCGGCCCGACGCGGCGCCGGGATCGCCGGAGTGGAACGTGCGCGCCGACGTCGTCGCGCGCGCGATGCGGCTCGTGCGCGACGGGGTCGTCGACCGTGAGGGCGTCGCCGGCCTCGCGCGGCGACTCGGCTACGGCGTGCGTCAGCTGAACCGGCTCGTGACCGCAGAGCTCGGCGCGGGACCGCTCGCGATCGCCCGCGCCCAGCGGAGCCAGACCGCGCGCGTCCTGCTCGAGCGCACGGACCTCGCCGCGGCGGACGTCGCGTTCGCCGCGGGGTTCTCGAGCGTCCGCCAGTTCAACGACACGATCCGGGAGGTCTTCGCCGACACGCCGAGCGGGCTGCGCGCTCGTGCGCCGCGCGCGCGCGAGGGAGCGGCGGCGGGCCCTGGGCACGCGGGCGGGACGCCGCAGCGGGTCCGCCTCCGTCTGCCCGTGCGCGAGCCGTTCGGCGCGGCGCCGCTGCTCGAGTTCCTCGGCGCGCGCGCGATCCCGGGCGTCGAGGAGTACACGGACGGCACCTACCGGCGCAGCCTGCACCTCCCGCACGGGCCCGGTGTCGTCGCGCTCGCCGCGGTCGTGGACGATCGCGGCCGGTCCGTGGTCGCCGCGGACATCTCGCTCGCGGACCTGCGTGACCTCACGAGCGCGGTCTCCCGCTGCCGGCAGCTGCTCGACCTCGACGCCGACCCGGTCGCGATCCACGAGGCGCTCGCGGGCGACCCCCTCATCGGCGAGCTCGTCCGCTCGCGTCCCGGTCTGCGCGTCGTCGGCGCGGTCGACGGCTTCGAGCTCGCAGTGCGCGCGATCGTCGGGCAGCAGGTGTCGGTCGGCGGCGCGCGGACGGTCGCGCGGCGCATCGTCGACGCGGCGGGTGGCGCGCTCGCCGCGGCCGACGGCGCGATCCGCGACCTGTTCCCCACGCCGGCCGAGCTCCTCGCGTCCGTGGAGCGCGAGCCCGGGGCGTTCGCGATGCCGGCACCGCGCCGGACCGCGCTCGCGTCCCTCGCACGAGCCACCGTCGACGGCGACCTCGTGATCGACCCCGGCTCGGATCCGGACGCGCTGCGCGTCGCGCTGCGTGCGCTGCCGGGCGTCGGTGCCTGGACCGCGGAGTACGTCGCGATGCGCGCCCTTCGCGACCCGGACGCATTCCTCGCGACCGACCTCGGGGTCGAGAGCGCGCTCCGCTCGCTCGGCGCCACGGGCGACCCCGCGGCGATCGCCCGGCCGTGGCGGCCGTGGCGAAGCTACGCGACGGCCTACCTCTGGACGGCGCACCCGCCCGGTCCGGCACGCCGCGCGGCCGGCGCCAGGAGCGGCGGCGCGGGGCGCACCCCCGCGCGCGACACCACACGGAGAGGACGAGCTGCATGACGCCCGACACCTACACGATGACCGTCCCGTCGCCGATCGGCGCGCTCGTTCTCGGGAGCGACGGCGAGGCGCTCACGTCGCTCCTGCTCCCCTCCCCGGAGCGGGCGACGCTGCGGGACTCGCGCGACGTCCCTCCTGTGCTCGTCGACGCGGGCGCGCAGCTCGCCGAGTACTTCGCCGGCGAGCGGAAGGCGTTCGAGCTCCGGACGAAGCTCGCCGGCACCGCGTTCCAACGCGCCGTGTGGGCCGAGCTCGCCCGGATCCCCTACGGGACGGCCATCACCTACGGCGAGCTCGCGCGCCGGATGGGCAGGCCGACGGGCTACCGGGCGGTCGGCCAGGCGAACGGCCGCAACCCGGTCCCGATCGTCGTCCCGTGCCACCGCGTCGTGGCGAGCGACGGAATCGGCGGCTACGGCGGGGGCATCGACGCGAAGCGGGTGCTGCTCGGCGTCGAAGGCTGGGCCGCGCCGCGCAGCCGGTGACGGGCGCCGCCCACGGCGCGGGGCCGGTGACGGGCGCCGCCCACGGCGCGGGGCCGGTGACGGGCGCCGCCCACGGACCGGTCGCCGGCGCCGCGCGGGCGGACCGGCCGCCCGTGCGGTAGCCTGACGAACATATGTTCGTCACGGCGTGGGACGAGGGCCTCGACGACGCCCAGCTCGCCGCCGTCACGCACGCGGACACCCCGCTCGTCGTCGTCGCGGGCGCCGGGACCGGCAAGACGCGGACCCTGACCGCGCGGGTCGCACGGCTGCTCGAGCGGGGGGTCGCTCCCGAGCGAATCCTGCTGCTCACCTTCACACGGCGCGCCGCGGACGACATGCTCGCCCGCGCCGCAGCACTCGCGGCGCGGCCGGAGCTCGGACGTCGCCTTCGTGGCGGGACGTTCCACGCGGTCGCCCACCAGCTCCTGTGCGCGTGGGCCCAGCCGCTCGGGCTCGCGGACGGGTTCTCCGTCCTCGACCCCGCCGACGCGACCGACGTCATGGACCTGCTGCGCGACGAGCACGGGCTCACCGGGACCGAGACGCGCCTGCCGAAGCCGTCGACGCTCGTCGAGCTGTACTCGCGCTGCGTGAACACGAAACGCACGGTCGCGGAGGTCGTCGCGTCCGACTTCCCGTGGTGCGAGCCGCACGTCGAGGCGATCCGCGCGCTGTGCCGCGCGTTCGTCGAGCGCAAGCGCGAGCGCTGCCAGCTCGACTTCGACGACCTCCTGCTCTACCTGCGCGCCGCGCTCGCGGACGAGGCGATCGGCGTGGAGCTCGCGGCGATGTTCGACCACGTGCTCGTCGACGAGTACCAGGACGTGAACGCGATCCAGGTCGACATCGTCCGGGGCCTGCGCCCCGACGGCCGCGGCCTCACGGTCGTCGGGGACGACGCCCAGGCCGTCTACGGCTTTCGCGGCGCGAGCCCCGCGCACCTGCACGAGCTCGTCGTCGCGCTGCCCGGCGCGGCCGTCGTCCACCTCGAACGGAACTTCCGCTCCGTCCAGCCGATCCTCGACGTCGCGAACCGCGCGCGCCCCGTCGCGGCCGCGGGCGCGACC
>Ga0307373_10008208_pt1 | contig 15992 bp, 15 predicted proteins | sample OX2MG_FD_202534 | JGI IMG/M metagenome (GOLD analysis project Ga0307373, IMG submission 202534) | Soil microbial communities from Risofladan, Vaasa, Finland - OX-2 | ecosystem: Environmental > Terrestrial > Soil > Coastal area > Acid sulfate soil | place: Finland: Risofladan, Vaasa | collected... | reverse complement strand
GAAAGCATACCCGCCGGGTCTGGACAGGCGTCCATTCAAGTATTGGACAGCATGAGCGCGGCGTGGGAGAATCGCCGACGACCGGCTGGGCCGAGGCGGGAGGAGGGTACAGGGGTTCGCCGATGACGCGCCCCGGCGCCGCTCGGCCCGCCCGGCGGCGTCTGGAGGGGGATGGCTGATGGCTCGGATGGTGTGGTCGCGGTGGCAGCGATCCGTTCTCGCGGTGGCGCTCGCGGCCGTGCTGGTGACAGCCGGCTGCGGGGCCGCCCCCGCGCCCCGTCCCGCCCACCGGGGAACCGTCACGTTCGCGATGAGCCCGGGACGCAGTCCCTACTGGATCTTCCCGATCCCCACCCCCAACACCTGGTACGTCAACAACTTCCTGCTCGAGGAACAGCTGTACCGGCCCCTCTACTGGGTCGGTCGGACCGGTCAGCCGGTGGTGAACGAGCGGCTCAGCCTGGCCGACCTGCCCACCTACAGCAACGGTGGACGCACCCTCACCATCACCCTCAAGCCGTACCGCTGGTCCGACGGCCGGCCGGTCACCAGCCGGGACGTCGAGATGTGGATCAACCTGGTCTCGGCGGAGAAGGGGCAGTACGGACCGTACCTGCCGGGGCTCTTCCCGTCCAACCTCAGGCACGTCAGCTATCCCAATCCGCGCACGGTGGTGATGACCTTCGACAAGGCCTTCAACCACACCTGGCTGCTGCTCCAGCAGCTGTCGTTCCTGGACCCGCTGCCGCAGCAGGCGTGGGACCGCACCGCCGCCGCCGGACCGATCGGGAACTACGACCGAACCCCGGGGGGGGCCCGAGCGGTGTACCGATTCCTCGCCCGCCAGTCCGGCACCCCCGGCACCTACACCAGCAACCCCCTGTGGAAGGTGGTCGACGGACCGTGGCGGCTCACGGCCTACGACGCGACCACCGGTCTCAGCGTGTTCCGCCCCAACCCCGGCTACTCGGGTCCCGACCGGGCGAAGCTGGCCAAGTTCGAGCTGGTGCCGTTCACCAGCGACTCCGCCGAGTTCAACGCCCTCCGCAGCGGCCAGCTCACCTATGGCTACGTGCCGTTCACCGACGTGAGCCAGATCGGGTTGCTCCGGCGGCAGGGCTTCCAGGTCGCTCCCTGGAAGTGGGAGACGACCAGCATGGCCGAGGTCAACTTCACCAATCCCGCCACCAAGGCCATCCTCCACCAGCTCTACATCCGCCAGGCGCTGGAGCGGCTGGTCGACCAGCCCCTCTACATCCGCGACGTCTGGCACGGCTACGCGACGCCGACCTATGGACCGGTTCCCACCGTGAACGGGTCCACCCTGGCGGACCGGGCCGAGCATTCCAACCTGTACCCGTTCAGCGTCGCCGCCGCCCGGCGGCTCCTCGCCGCGCACGGCTGGGCGATCCACCCCGGGGGGGCCGACACCTGCAGCCGCCCTGGCGGCGGCGCCGGCCAGTGCGGAGCCGGGGTGAGGGCGGGGAGCCAGCTCGCCCTGACCTTCATCTACTCCTCGGGCGACGTGCCGCTGGACCAGGAGGTCCAGGCCTACAAGTCGGCCGCCTCGGGGGCGGGGGTCGACATCAGGCTCGACGAGCACTCGGTCAGCGAGATGTACTCCCTCACCGGCGTCTGCCCGACGGCGCCCCCCTGCCGCTGGGACCTCAACACCTACTCGCCGGCCCAGTGGAACTGGGGTCCCGGGGGGGCGTTCCCGAGCGCGGAACAGATCTGGGGCACGGGCAACTACTGGGGCGGCGGCTACCACAGCGCCGAGGTCGACCACCTCATCGCGTCGGTGCGGACCGCGCCCGGCCTCGCTCCCCTGTACCGCCTGGAGACCTACCTCGCCCAGCAGGTGGTGGGGCTGTGGCTGCCGCTTCCCGACTACCAGATCTCCGCCATCCGGACCACCCTCCACGGTGCCCTCCCCCAGGACATCTACGCCCAGATCGACCCTGCGACGTGGTCGCTGGCGGGGTGAGCGGAGGACCGGCGGGGGGCGCGGCCCCTCGCCCGGGCGAGGGGCCGGGCGGGGGCCGATGAGGCTCCCGCCTGGCACCGCCAGCGCCTGCGCCGTCACCTTCGACTTCGACGCCGAGGAGGTCTGGCTGGGCGAGGACCCCGCCAATGCCGACCGCCCCGGGGTGCTCTCCCAGGGGCGCTACGGCGCCAGGGTGGCGGTGCCGCTCATCCTCGAGGAGCTGCGCCGCGCCGAGGTCCTGAGCACCTTCTTCGTGCCCGGGCGGGTGGCGGAGCGGCACCCGGAGCGGGTGGAGGCGATCGTCGCCCAGGGGCACGAGCTCGCCCACCACGGCTACCGGCACGTGTCGCCCACCCGGCTCTCCGCCGACCAGGAGGCGGACGAGTTCGGTCGCGCGCTGGCGGTCCTGCAGCGGTTCCAGCCGGTGATCCGGGGATACCGCTCACCGTCGTGGGACTTCAGCCCGCACACCCTTCGGATCCTGGCGGCCCACCGCATCGTCTACTCCTCCAACCTCATGGACGACATCCGCCCCTATCGCCACCCGGACCATCCGGTGGTGGAGCTGCCGGTCCACTGGACCCTCGACGACGCGCCCCATTTCTGGTTCGCCGGTGACGTCTGGAGCAAGAGCATCTCCGCCCCCGACCGCGTCGCCCAGATCTGGGAGGGGGAGCTCCAGGGCATCCGCGAGCTGGGCGGGGCCTGCATCCTCACCATGCACCCCCAGATCATCGGGCGACCGTCGCGATTGCCCCTGCTGGGGCGCTTCATCGCTCGGGCGCGAGCGAGCGGCGACGTCTGGCTGGCGACCTGCGCCGACATCGCCGCCGCGGTACCCTGATGCGGGTCCTCGTCACCGGCGCCGCGGGAGAGCTCGGCCGCGGCCTCGCCCTGCGGCTCGCCGGCGATGGGCACGCGCTCGGGCTGTTCGACCGGGACGACACCGTCGCGAGGGTGGCGGCGGCGCTGGCGGCCGCAGGGGGGGTCCTCGCCTGCAGCGGCGACGTCACCGACGACAAGGCGGTGGAGGGGGCGGTGGACCAGATGGTGGCGCGCTTCGGCGGCGTGGACGCCCTCGTCCACTGCGCCGGGGTCGGGGGCCCGGCGACGGACGTCGTCGACACCCCGTTGACGGCGTTCCGCCATGTGGTGGAGGTGAATCTGGTGGGCGCCTTTCTGATGGCCCGAGCGGTGGCACGGCGTTTGATCGCGCAGGGCAGCGGCGGGGTGGTGGTCAACGTCGGGTCGGTCTTCGGCGAGCAGGCGGTGCGCGGCGCAGCTGGCTACTGTGCCGCCAAGGGCGGCCTGCGCCAGCTGACCCAGTCGCTGGCGCTGGAGCTCGCCCCCCACCGGATCCGGGTCAACACCGTGGCGCCCGGCAACATGGCGACCGGGATGCACTGGGACGAGCTGCGGGCCCGCGCCCTCCGCAACCGCACCGACTTCGAGCGCGAGCAGGACCTGGTGCTGCGGTCGATCCCGCTGGGGCGGTTCGGCACCGGCGCGGACCTGGCCGGGGCGGTGACCTGGCTCCTCTCCGCTGACGCGGACTACGTGACCGGCCAGACGCTGGCGGTCAACGGCGGCATCCTGCTCTCGTGACCGCCGGGCTCGAAGGGCGGCGCGCGCTGGTGACCGGAGGCGCCTCCGGGATCGGCGCGGCGGCGACCTCGGCCCTGCGCCGAGCGGGAGCGCGGGTGGTGGCGCTCGACCGCAGCTTCGGGGCGCCCGGCGGGCCGCCCGCCGGGCCCGGCCAGGTCCCCTGCGCCGTCGAGGACGCCGCCGCCGTCGCCAGGGCGGTGGCGGCCGCCGCGGCCGAGCTGGGCGGACCGCCCGACCGACTGGTCAACGCCGCCGGGATCTACCGCGTCGGCCCCCTCGATGTCACGAGCGCCGCGGCGTGGGACGAGGTGCTGGCCGTCAACCTGCGCGGGACCTTCCTCGTCAGCCAGGCCGTGGCGCGAGGGCTGGACGGTTCGGGCGGCGGCAGCATCGTCTGCCTGGCCTCGGTCGCGGCCGAGCGGGCCGACCGCAGGGAGCCGAGCGCCGCCTACGCGGCCAGCAAGGCCGGGGTGGCCGCCCTCACCCGTCAGATGGCGGTGGAGTGGGCGCCGGCCGGGATCCGCGTCAATGCGGTGGCGCCGGGCGTGATCGACACCCCGATGCTGCGCCTGATGGACGACGCCGCCGCCGGGGCGGCGTATGTCGAGACGGCGGTGCCGCTGGGTCGGCTCGGACGCGCCGACGAGGTGGCGGCGGTGATCGTGTTCCTGCTCTCCGACGCCGCCGCCTACGTGACCGGCACGGTGGTGACGGTCGACGGCGGCCTCAGCATCCTGTGAGGCGGCCATGACCGCTGTGCCCCACCTGCGCGGGTCCGGAGCGGCACGGGAGGGCGGCCGCCGGTGCGGGGCGGGAGCCCTGGACCGTGTGCACCGGTCGCGGGCCGCCACCCGCGACCGCTTTCGGGCTCGGGCAGCCTGGGAGTGGCCCACGGTGCTGGCGGAAGCGCGGGCCGGTGCCCCACCCCTCGCGGCATCCCGCCCCGCCCACCTGGGGGAGCGGGCGGCCCCGGCGGTGGGGGCCGGTGCCGACCGGGACGACATCCTGGCCCTCACCCACCCTGCTGAGATCCCGGTCCCGACCCGGCGGACCGGAGCGCCATCGTGGCTGCGGTCCTGATGGACCCCGGCACCGTCGAGGTGGGGGTCCCCGAGCGGACGCGCACCAGGTCGCAGCGGCTCCGGGGCCACCGCACCGTCCCCGATCGTGGCCCCGGCTCGATCGAGGCCGATCCGGCGCCGGCGGTGCCCCTTTGACGCGGGTGGACCTCGGGTTCGGGCTGATCACCTGCCAACGGGTCCCCGGCGAGCGACGGACGGACGAGGAGCTGTACCGGCAGGCGATCGAGCTCGCCGTCCTGGCGGACCAGCTCGGGATCCGGTCGGTGTGGGTGTCGGAGCACCACTTCGTCGACGACGGCTACCTGCCCGCCCTGCTCCCGCTCTGCGCGGCGATCGCCGCGCGCACCGAGCGGGTGACGATCGGCACCGGCCTGCTGCTGGCCCCGCTGCACGAGCCGGTCCGACTGGCGGAGGACGCCGCGGTGGTCGACCTGCTCAGCGGCGGCCGCCTGATCCTCGGCCTCGGCCTCGGCTGGCGCGCGGAGGAGCTGGCGGCGCTGCGGATCCCGACCGGCGAGCGTGGCCAGCTGCTGGAGGACACCGTGGTCACCCTGCGGCAGGCGTGGGCGGGGCAGCCGGTCGAAGGCGGCCGCCTGGTCCGCTACCCGCAGGTGCTGGTGACCCCCCGGCCGGCCCGGCCCGGCGGACCTCCGCTCTGGATCGGTGCGATGGCCGAGCCGGCGGTGCGACGCGCGGGCCGGATCGGCGACGGGCTGATGGCGACCGAGGTGACCCCGGGCGGCCTCGCCCGCCAGCTGGGCTGGGCCCTGGCGGCCCGCCGCGCCGCGGGCCGCCAGGGCCAGCCCTTCACCGCCAGCGTGCACGTCCCCGTCTTCGTCTGGGAGGGGCCCGATGCATTCGACCGGGTCCTTCCCCACCATCACTACGTGGCCTGGAAGTACGGGGAGATGGAGCACCGGCGCTACGGCCTGGGCGGTCGCCGGGCCCTTCCCCCACCGCCGACCGCCGAGGAGCTGGGGGGGCTGCGCGACACCATCCTGGCAGGACCACCGGAGCAGGTGGCGGAGGGGATCCAGTCGTTCGCTGACCGCGCCGGCCGACCCCTCCACTTCATCGCCCGCGCCTACTGGCCGGGGATGGACCCGGGCGTCCAGCGCGAGACGCTGAGGCTCCTCGGCGAGCGGGTGCTCCCCCTGCTCCGCGGCTCGCGGTGACCGGGGCGCCCCCGAGTCGCCGGCCGCGGGTCGCGGGAGCGGTCGCCCAGGGGCGGCCAGCGGATGGGGAGGCCTGGACGGCCGCGGTCGACGTCGGCGGCACCTTCACCGACGCCATCGCGATCGGCAGCGCGGGTGGCCTCCGGGTCGTCAAGGTGCCGAGCACCCCCGACGACCCGTCGCGGGCGTTCCTCGCCGCGCTGAGCGAGCTCGAGCGGCGGGGCGCGGCACCCGCCGCGATCGGGCTTGTCTGCCACGGCACCACCGTCGCCACCAACGCCCTGCTGACGGGCCGGCTCGCGCGGGTGGTGGTGGTCATGACCCGGGGGTTCCGGGACGTGTTGGGGTTCCGATCCGGCAGTCGGCCCCAGCTGTACAGCCTCGCCCCCACGCCGCCGCTGGAGCTGGCCGCGCGCTGCGATCGGCTCGAGGTGGCGGAGCGGCTGGACCACCGCGGCGGGGTCGTGACGGCGCTCACCCACCGCGAGGCGGAGCGGGTGGCGGCGGCGGTGGCCGAGCGGCAGCCCGACGCGGTGGCGGTGGCGCTCCTGTTCAGCTACCGCAACGATGCCCATGAGGTGCGGCTCGCCGAGGCGATCGCCAGGCGGCTGCCGGGCGTGCCGGTGACCCGCTCGGCGGCCTGCGCGCGCGAGTACCGGGAGTATCCGCGCACCGCGACCGCCGCCTTGAACGCGGCGCTGCGGCCGGTCGTCGGCCGCTACCTGCTCCAGGTGGAACGGGGCCTGGACGCGGCCCGGGTCAGGGGCCGGCTGGTCGTGATGCAATCGAACGGCGGGACGGTCGCCGCCGAGCGCGCGGAGCGGGAGGCGCACCGGCTGGTCCTCTCCGGCCCCGCCGGCGGGGTCGCCGGCGCGGCCGAGCTGGGCCGCCGTCACGGGCTCGACCGGCTCATCTCGATGGACATGGGCGGCACCTCGCTGGACGTGTGCCTGGTCGATGGCGGGGTCCCGCCGGTCCGGCCGGAGCAGCGGGTGGGGGGCCATCCGATCCTGTGCCCGGCGGTGGACGTGGTCGCGATCGGCGCCGGCGGCGGGAGCCTCGCCCGGGTGGACCGGGTCGGCCGCCTCCGGGTCGGGCCCGAGAGCGCCGGGGCCAGCCCCGGGCCGGCGGCCTATGGCCTCGGTGGCACCTGCGCCACCGTCACCGATGCCCATGTGGTGGCGGGCACCCTCGGGACGAAGACCCGTCTCGCGGGTCGGATCGCGCTCGACCCCGACGCCGCGCGCCAGGCGGTGCGGCGGGTGGGCCGTGGGCTCGGCCTGGATGCAGAGTCCGCCGCGGTGGGGATCCTGGCCGTGACCCTGGCCCAGATCGCGGGGGCGCTCCGGCGGGTCTCGGTCGAGCGGGGGATCGATCCCCGTGGCTGCACCCTCGTCGCCTTCGGCGGTGCCGGGCCGCTCCACGCGGGGCAGCTCCTGCGCGAGGTGGGCCTGCGCCAGGCCCTGATCCCCGCCCACCCGGGGTGCTTCGCCGCCAGCGGCCTGATCGCGTCCGACCTGCGGATGGACGAGGCGCGCACCGTCCTCTGGCCGCTGCAGCCGGGAATCCTTCCCGAGGTGGCCGCCTGGTTCCGGTCCACCGTGCGGGCCCTGGCCGCGGCCCTCGCCCGGGACGGGGCGGAGGCCGGATCGGTGCGCTGCCTGGGCAGCGTCGACTGCCGCTATCTGGGCCAGGGCTATGCGCTGGGGATCCCCCTCGGCGGGACCACCCCGGCGGCGCTCGGGCGGCTGCGTCGGGCCTTCGACGCCGCCCACCACGCCGCCTACGGCCACGCGAGCCGGACGGAGCCGGTGGAGCTGGTGACCCTCCGGGTCGCCGCCTTCGGGACCCTCGCCACCGAGGCGGCGCGCCCGCGCCCGGCGGCGGGGGCCGGGCCCGCTCCCCATCCGATCGCCCTCCGCCGGGTGCGCCTGCCGCTGACCCCCCGCGCCGTCGCGATCCCCGTCTACCGGCGCGAGCAGCTGGCCCCGACCTTTCACCTGCGCGGCCCCGCCCTGGTCGAGCAGATGGACGCCACCACCCTGGTCCTGGCGGGTCAGAGCCTGGACGGCGACGGCGACGGCGACTGCTGGCTGCGGGAGACCCCGGCGGCATGAACGCCGGCCGCCGTGCCCTCGACCCGATCACCTTCGAGCTCATCCACCAGGGCCTGCTGGCCGCCGCCGAGGAGATGGGCGGGGTCCTCAAGCGCTCCAGCTACAGCCCGATCATCCGCGACATGGAGGACTTCTCGTGCGCCCTCTTCGCCGCCAACGGGGCGCTGGTGGCGCAGGCCGACTACATCCCCGCCCAGCTGGGCGCGATGTCGCTGGTGGTGGGCAGCATCCGCCAGCGGTGGGCGGGCTCGATCACAGAGGGTGACGTCTTCCTCGCCAACCACCCCTACCTGGGCGGGATGCACACCCCCGACCTCAACGTGATCGCGCCCGTCTTCCGGGGCGGCGGCCTCGTCGCATGGGCCGGCACCACCGCCCACCACCTCGACGTCGGCGGGGTCAACCCCGGCACCGAGGGGCCGGACCTGGGCGAGGTCTTCGCCGAGGGCCTCCTCCTCGCCCCGGTGCGGCTCGTTCGCGCCGGGGCGGAGAACCGTGACGTGTTCGAGATCGTGGGGGCCAACGTGCGCGACCCCCTCAGCACCCTCTCCGACCTGCGCGGCCAGCGGGCCGCCTGCGAGCTCGGCGGCCGCCGGGTGCTGGAGCTGGTGGAGCGCCACGGGCTGCGACGGGTGCGGGCCGCCTTCGCCGACGCGCTCCGGCTGAGCGAGCGGGCGACCCGCGCCGCGCTCCGGGACCTTCCCGACGGCATCGGTCGCGCCGAGGGGTTCTGCGACGACGACGGCCGAGGCGGTCCGCCCACCCGGATCCACGCGGCCGTGACCAAGGAGGGGGAGGGGCTCCTGGTGGACCTCTCGGGCTCAGCGGGCCAGGTGGCGGGCGCGCTCAACGTCCCCTGGGCCAGCACCCGGGCGGCGGTGGTCTACGCGGTGCGAGCGATGACCCGCCCGGACGCCGCCGTCAACGACGGCCTGCTCCACGCGGTCGAGATCGTGTGTCCCAGCGGGTGCGTCCTCAACCCGGACTTCCCGGCGGCGGTGTCGGTGCGCCACAACACCTGCCAGCGACTCGCCGACACCCTGATCCGGGCGATGGCGGCGATCTGGCCGGACCGGGCGGTGGGCAGCAGCACGGTGGCGTTCTTCGCCGTCAACATCGGCAGCCGTGCCCCGGCCGACGGGCGCCGGTCGGTGCTGGCCGACGTGGTCGGCGGCGGTGCCGGCGCCCATCCTGGGGGCGACGGGCTGGACGGCGTCGACACCTACCTGTCCAATGTCGGGCTGATGCCGGTGGAGGTGGCCGAGAGCGGCTACGAGGTCCGCATCCTCCGGACCGAGCTGATCCCGGGGTCGCAGGGACGGGGGCGGTTCCAGGGCGGCCTGGGGCTGCGACGGGACTACCAGGTGGTGGGGCGCCCCCAGACGGTCACCTACTACGCCGAGCAGACCAACCCGGCGTTCGCCCCGCGGGGGGCCGCCGGCGGCGGGGACGCCGGCCCCACCCGGCTGGTCCGCGTCGAGGCCGACGGGCGTGAGGTGTCGATCCCCACCAAGGGGACGCTGACGCTCGCCGCGGGGGCGATCCTCCGGGTCGAGACCAGCGGCGGCGGCGGCTACGGGCCGCCCGGGCGCCGCAGCCTGATCCAGCGCCGGCGCGACGTCGAGGACGGCCGGGTTCCGGCCCCGCGGCAACCCCGCCCGCCGAGGCGGACCAGATGACGGGCGCCGAGCGGCCGGCGGCGCGGACGGCGCTGGTGACGGGCGCCAACCGCGGCATCGGCCTCGAGACCAGCCGCCAGCTGGTGGAGCGGGGCCTGACCACGATCGTGAGCGCCCGCGACCCGGCCGCGGCCGCCCGGGCGGCCCGGGCCTGCGGCGCCGCCGGCGCGATCCAGCTCGACGTCACCGACCCGGCATCGGTCCGCCGCTGCGCCGAGCGCTGCCGCACCGACTTCGGCGCGGTCGACGTCCTCGTCAACAACGCCGGGGTGCTCCTCGACGACGAGCGCCGGCTGCTGGAGGTGGAGGAGGCGGTGCTGGCCACCACCCTGGAGGTGAACCTGGTCGGGGTCTGGCGGATGGTCCGCGCCTTCGTCCCGTCGATGCTGGCGCGCGGCTACGGACGGGTGGTCAACCTCTCCACCGGTCTCAGCCGCCTCAGCGCGATCGAGACCGGCAGCCCCGCCTACAGCGTCTCCAAGACCGCGCTCAACATGCTGACCGCCCAGCTGGCGGCGGAGCTTCGCGGCACCGGCGTGCTGGTCAACTGCCTCGACCCCGGCTGGGTTCGGACCGACATGGGCGGCCCGGAGGCGCCGCGAACCCCCGCGGAGGGGGCCGACACCGCCGTCTTCCTCGCCACCCTGCCCGACGACGGTCCGACCGGGCTCCTGTTCCACGACCGGCAGCCGGTGGCGTGGTAGGGCGGGCGGCGGCGACGGCGGGGAGGCCCTGGTCGGCGGTGAGGGGTGCGCACGCGCGCCGGCGCCCGTCGCCGCCGCCCGCCCCCGCCGGCGGCATCGCACGGATGGGCCCGCGAGGTGTCGGCCGCGGTGCGCCCCGGCGGCCAGGGCGGTGAGCGCGGCGACCCCCCAGCCGTTGGGGTCCCAGCCGGGCAGCGCTCGCGGCCCCAGCAGACCGGCTGCGGGGGCCGCCGGCCCGGCAGGGAGGAGCGGCGTAGGGACCGGGCCGAGTCGAGCAGTCAGCCAGCAGGGCACTGCTCGTCGGCCAGAGCCACCGGGCCGCTCAGGCCGACCTCGCCGGGGGCGGCCCTGTGGGCGGTGAGCCCGGCTGAGCTGGCCACCGCTGTCGACCATCGATCGGCCGGCCGGCGCCGTCAGGGACGCTGGGCCACGCGCAGCCCCTCGGATGCGGTGTGGGAACGCCGCGAGCCGTCGCGCAGTCGGCCGCCGTCGACGCTGGCTGAGATCTCTCGTGGGCCCGGCCGAGCGCAACCCGGATGGCCGGCTCGGGGTCCGCTGGAATCTGAGCCCGCACCCGGACGCCGCTGCGGGCCGGTGCGGCCGCGGCCCCGGGCCACGCGCGGGCCATGAGCGCTCACGTCACCAGCGACCCGGACGGGGGGCACCCCGAAAGCACCGCCTCGCCGCCCCCCTGCGACTCTCGTCACCGCCCCCGTCGGAGGTGGCGTGTCCGGCCACGCCACGCCGCCCGCCGCTGCCGATCCATCGGCCCCGCTGACGGTGGCATGCCCACAGCCCACCCTGGCCGGACGAGCCCATCCGACTGCTCATGAGCTCTGCCCGGCCGACGGGGCAGCGCCCGACAACAGGGGGACTCGAACCTGCGGCCGCAGCTCGCTCGAGATGCCCACCCGGGGCGGCGGAGACCTGTCGATACCTGAGGCCGCAGCGTCGCTGCGTGACCCTATGGCTTGGACGGTGTGGGATGACAACTGGGTCAACGGACGCACGGATGAGGCAGGGATGGATCATGGCTCTCAGGCCCTGACACCCACCTCGTCGTGGAACGCTGTCCACGCGGCGCATCCTCAGCCTGGCTCTGGTACAGCGTCGATGAGCGGGAATGCTCACCTGCTCGTCGTGGTCACGTGTGCGATCGACGGCCCGACCGCCTCCGTGACCGTCCCAGTGTAGGGGCCGGGGGCCGTGGCACCCAGGCCAGACTGGACGGTCCGCCAACTGGAGCCACGGCGGGGTGCCGTCCGGTCCGGGCCCGTGCCACAGCCGCGCGACGCCGAGGAGCAGGAGTTGCTGGCACTGGCGACTCAGGCGGTTCAGCGCACAGACTTCCTCGACTGACTGGAGGCGGACAGTCGCGTGGCCGAACTGGCAAGGTCGATTCATCGCCGCTTCGATGCGGACGACTATGCCGGCCGTGCACGTGCGTTCGAGGCCGGCTACAGCAGTGCCTGGCCGGCTCCGCCACGAAGGACGAGCGCGGTGGCCGCATTGAGGATGGCGGTGAGCGACGGTCTCCCGTCGAGCGAGCTCGGGTTTGGACCGATACGGTCAGTGCAGCGACCGGCCCAGCTTCATCCGCTCGGTCCGCAGGTGGAGATGGTGATCGAGGAGGTGCGGAGCCGCGCAGCTGGCGTCTGCATCGACCTCTCGATCCACCTCGACACAAACCTGACTCGGCGCTTCGATCAGAGCGCCGGGGCATTGGCGTGGGATGGCTTCGACCGCTCGACGACCATCGTGGACGTTCACGTGGCTTTTGCCACGTGAATGGGAGCAGCGGGCGCCAGCTGCACAGATGGCGTCTCACCGCGCGATCTGCGGCTTCCCGGCGCTGCCGACGCCCGCCACGGAACTCCGGGCTTCCGTCGAGTCCCTGTTTCTGCGATAGCGGCGGCCGGGGTGATGACGGGTGATCCGGTTGGTCGGCTCGGGCCGGCCGCGATCGCGGTGCGCCGGTGAGGACATGCCCGCGGGCAGTGGTGGCCACCGGAGGCGGGTGGTCCGCAGACGGACGACCCCGGACGCACGGGAGACGCGGAGCAGGCGGTGGGGCTGGAGCGGCCCCCGGTGTCCGATCTGCTGCCACTCGCGTCTGCGGGGCGGCGCGCTCGGGTGAGCGAACGTCCTCCTCCTCGCCCGGACTCTATCTGGGGCGGACCTTTGGGCTCCCGACCCGATCGGGCGGGGGCTAGTGGCTGCCAGCTGCCGGAAGACGCGGGGCCGCCGCGCGCTCCATGGCCTGCCACACCGGGAAGATGAAAGGGACGAGCGTGGCAGCAAAGTAGACCAAGCCGGTTACGATGAGCGTCGGGGTGAGCCCCAGTCCCGCGACCAGGCCCCCACCCAGGAGTGCGCCCGCCGGGACGCCTGCCCGGGCCAGCGCTCCGACCGCTCCCAGCACTCGAGCCTGGAACTCGCGGGGCACCCGCTCGTACTCGACAGCGCCCAGGATCGGGTTGATGCCACCTGCCCCCAGCCCGGCCACGAAGGTGACGGCGACAACGATCGCGAGTGACGGCGCCAGGGCCATGACGGCGAATCGGGGAGTGCCGGCCAGCAGGAAGCCGACGCCATAGCCGAGCCGGCGGGGAATGTGGGGGGCGAGCCAGGTGGTGACCACGTTGCCGACCACCGCCCCCAAGGCCAGCGCCCCGAAGAGCGCGCCAAGTGCCGAGGGTCCGTCGTGGTGAACGCGCACCCAGACCGGGACCACAACTGCGGTGGCGGCTTGGTCGAGCGGGTTCGTGGTCCCGACCATCAGGACGATGGCGCACAGCAAGCGCTCCCCGCGCAACCAGATCAGCCCATCGCGCAGTGGGACGAGTACGATTCGCTGGAACCTGTCGGGGTGTCCCTGCCGTCTTCGCGTCCGGGGCGGGCGGAGCGTGACGTCCGTGTCGTCGGGGCAGGCATGGCGGCGGCCACCGCCACCGCCGCGACGGTGAAGGTCACCGCGTCGATGGCCAGGACCGAGGGGGCCGCAACGATGGCGATCAGCACGCCGGCCACGGGGGCACCGATCATCGAGGCCGTGCGGCTGACTCCATCCACCAGCCCGGTGGCTCGCTCCATCGGGGTGGGAGCGTGGTCCACCGCATACGGGAGCAGGACGTCCTTGGCCGAGTCTCCGACACCGCGGAGGACGCCCAGCCCAGCCCGCAGCACGCAGAGCAGCGGGAGCGACAGAACGTGGGCCACGTAGGCCAGCGGCACAAGCCCGACCGCAGCGGTGGCAGCCACGTCGGCCCGCACCGAAGTCCGCCTGGGGCCGAGGCGGTCCACCATCGGTCCTCCCAGCAGGGAGGCTGCCACGTAGGGGAGCATCTCGGAGAACGACGCGAGTCCCGTGTCGAGGGCGCTCCCGGTGCTGACCAGCACGAACCATGGAATCGCCACCATGGACATTCGAGTGCCCAGCAGGGAGATGCCCTGGGCAACGAGCAGGCCGACCAGGGGGCGCCGCCCCGGCTGACCTGTCATGCCGGGTCTGCCTCTCCTCCCATTGGCCGCGGCTGGGGAAGGATCTGTATCTGCAACTCCACTCGCTCGGCGCCGGCAGGAAAGGAGGGCTCGCGCTCGGGGTCATCCCGCCGGAATCGCTCCAAGAGCACCCAGAGGTCGCGCTCCACCTGCCTGGTCTCGTCGGGCGTGAGCCGGAGGATCACGTCGCTGATGGTCCCGACCCCGGTCCACTCGGGACCGACCGTCGAAAGGCGGCGCACCCAGCCCTCCATCCTCTGGAAATAGGTGATGGCCACCGACCGCAAGTACTCCTCTTGGAGCACGTTGGTCTCGAGATCCTCATGCGCTGACAGGTCCAGGAAGGTGCCGCGGTGGGCAGCCTGCCACCACCGCTCGCGGCCCCGGGCGCGCTCCGGGACGTCCACCACGAAGCCGTACGCGGCGAGCTGGCGCAGGTGGTAGCTGGTGGCCCCGCTCGACTGGCCCAGCCGCCGGCCGAGCGCGGTCGCTGTGGATGGACCGGTGTCGCGCAGCTCAGCCAGCAGCCGGACGCGCAGCGGGTGGGCGATCCCCCTCAGGCTCCGGGGGTCGAGCCGGACATCGCGCTCTGGATCGAACCACGTCGTGAGCGGGTCGTCGTCTTGGGTTGGCACCGTGACAAGATATCATTGCAAAGTTTCACTTGCAATGACGCCGATACCAGGGACCCCTGCACACCCAGCCCGCTCCGCCGAGTGCACCGCTCCTCCTCCACCATCTTCAGCTCGCGGCGCGGAACGAAAGCAGCGCAAACGGTCCGCTTCCGCTACGCGTTCGATCGTGGCGCGATCTCAGAGGCTCTGCTGGCCATCGGCGTTGGGCGCGTCTCCTCGGCTGAGCGGGAGCGTGCGCGGCTCCGGATCTACCGGGAGGTCGCCGGCGGCAGCAGCAGCCCCGGCTGGGCGGACACCTCTCGGGGGGAGGCTCGACGGTCCTGCCGCGGGGTCCGCAGGTGCCGCGCCGCAGATCGCGACCGGGCGCTCCAGCCCAGGTGGGAGGGGAGCTCCGGCGCGCCCTCGAGCGGTTGCCGGATTCGAGCCGCCGCCGGGGCCGAGCGGGCACGGCGCGGCGGGGCGATGGAGCGATCGGGCCGCGCGATCGCGAGCGCAGCCCAGCCGGCCGGGTCGCCAGCGGCGTGACCACCGGCAACGGGGTGGCGCGAGAGAGACCGGCCCGGGCTCGGGGCGGCCCGCCCCCGATACCCTGAGGACGCCACACCCCCTCCATCCGTCCCGCTGCGGTCAGGGCAGCGGGTCGCCAAGGAGCCGTCGCCGTGCCTGCGTCCCGGTTCGGCCCACTCGCCCTTCGCGAGTTCCGCCTCCTCTTCCTGGGCCGACTCGTCTCCAACCTCGGGACGGCGATGACCGAGGTGGCCCTGATCTTCGCGGTGCTCGACGTGTATCGGTCCAGCGCCGCGCTGGGGCTGGTCCTGGCCTCGGCCGCGATTCCCGGGGTCGCCCTCATCCTCCTCGGGGGCGTCCTGGCCGACCGCTGGCCGCGCCGCAACCTCATGATCGGCGGCGAGCTGATCGGCTTCGTCGGCCAGGGCCTGCTGGCGGCGCTCCTGCTGGTGGGGGCGGCTCCACTCTGGGCCATGGCGGTGCTCAGCGCGCTCACCGGGCTGGGCGGCGCGTTCCTCTTCCCGGCGATGACCGGCCTGGTCCCGGAGACCGTCCCTGCCGCCCAGCTCCAGCAGGCCAACGCCCTACGGGGCCTGTACGTCTCCACCTCGGCGATCGTCGGGCCCGCCATCGCCGGCGTGCTGGTCGCCACCGCGGGGCCGGGCTGGGCTATCGCCGCCGACGCGGCGACCTTCGGGCTGGGTGCGCTCTTCCTCGCGCGGCTGCGGGTGGGGCGGACCGCGCTCCCCAGCGGGGAGACGATGGTGCGGGCGCTGGTCCTCGGCTGGGACACGTTCCGCTCCCGGACCTGGCTGTGGGTGGACGTGGTGCGCTCGAGCCTCTGGCACGCGGTCCCGCTGGCAGGCTTTCTGGTCGCCGGGGCCGTCGTGGCCAAGGCCAGCCTCGGGGGCGCCCCGGCCTGGGCCGCGATCCAGAGCACGGCCGGGGTCGGCGCGGTCATCGGGGCTCTCGTCGCGCTGCGGCTGCGGCCCCGGCGTCC
>Ga0307373_10008206_pt1 | contig 15994 bp, 14 predicted proteins | sample OX2MG_FD_202534 | JGI IMG/M metagenome (GOLD analysis project Ga0307373, IMG submission 202534) | Soil microbial communities from Risofladan, Vaasa, Finland - OX-2 | ecosystem: Environmental > Terrestrial > Soil > Coastal area > Acid sulfate soil | place: Finland: Risofladan, Vaasa | collected... | reverse complement strand
TCAACCAGAGTTTCACGGAGGACCGCTGCTTTCACCAATACGAGTTTTGTTGAAGTCGCGGCCGATTCCGTCCTATCCGCAGGCGTTTTTGTCGCGTTTTCGCGGGACTGGGCGGATCGCACCCCTCAAAAACCGGTCAAACGACCGCTTGCGCGCCACTGCCAAAACTCTGGGTGTCTTGCTTCGTCTCTTGCTTCGTCTCTGGGTCGAGAATGTCGTTGATGATGGTCAGCAGGTGCTCGCCGTTGCGACGAGACCAGCCACCGCCCATGTCTCATTCTCGGCCGCGCGAGGTATAGCAGGCTTTAAGTCGCGACCGCCGCGGCCCGGCAAACGTCTATCGACCGCGATGCGACCGAAATCGGCCACGCGCCGCTCGCTTGCCGGTTCCATGGTGCTGCACTGAATTGGGCCGGCCGACGGCGCGGGGAGCGGCCGGAAGATGAAATGCGTCCGGCCGTTGGTTCCCCCATCCATATCCATAGTCAAACGGTAAAATGCCGTCGGCGAAGGAGGGTGCGGGCGTCGTGCGGGCAACCCATTCTCGCCACGCCTCGTCGGCTGTCGCGCCGCACGCGGGCGCGAGCCCCAGGACTGCCGCCAACAACCCCGCGCGGGAGCGCCGCACGCCAACCCTCAAGAATTCTGGCGCATGCCTTTCGACCATATCGCAAACATGCCCCACAGCCGGCCCGCGTGCAAATCGCGGCCATCCGAAAATAAAGGGTTTAGTCTTTGGGCCGGGCGAGCCGATGGAACCAAGAGATGCCCGCCGCCGGAGAGGGATTTCTAGCGCCATGCAACGGCTGATACTAGGATCGTTGCTGCTTGCGGCTCTGTCGAGCGGCGCGATGGCCGGCCACCCGCCCGAGAAGTACTTCCGTCGGCTCCGCGCCGAGGCCTGCTACGACCGGCGGATGGCGGTCAAAAAACTCGGCTGCCGGCTGCACCACGACGACGCCAGCGACCCGCTCGTGGTCGACGCGCTGGTGAACTCCTTGCAGTGCGACAAATGCCCGGAGGTCCGGCAGGCGGCGGCCTGGAGCATTTTCAAATTCAGCGCGCGTTCCAACCGCTCGCTGTTGGCGCTCTATGTTTCGTCGAAGCTCGACCCGCACTACATGGTGCGCGTCAAAGCGGCCGAAGCGGTCGATATTCTCACGGTGCGCGACCGGCCGCGCTACAAGGGGTTGTTGGAGAGCGGCGACAAGCTGGTGGAGGACCTGAAGGCCCACGACTTCGTGCCGGGCAGCGATCGATGCCGCGTGCTTCTCAATCAGGCCTGCTCGCGGTGCGGCGTTCAGGCCCTTGTGGCTCAAACCCGTCCCTTGAAACCATCCATCTTGCCCGATCGGCGAACCGCGGAACTCCGTTAGTTCCGGCATGAACTTCCAGACCGCTACAACCGATCAAGGTAGAGATGCGCCACAAATCCTACCGGTTCTGCGCGCTTGCGCTGATCGTATTTTCGCTCGGCGCGCGGCCGGCCTACGGGCAAAAGCCCGCACAAGACTTGTCCGCTCCGGCAGAAGCGGCGGCGAATGCGCCGATTTCCGTTGATGCGCTGCACCAGCGAATCGACGCCCAAAGCGCCCAGCTTGAAATGCAGCAGCGTGAGCTTCAAGAGCTGAGGGCGCGGATCGAAGCGCTTTCGATGCAGGGCGCCGACGAGCAAAACGCCGAACAGATCTCGCCCGGACTGACCGAGGAACAGGTGAAGAAGGTTGTCGACGACTACCTGGAGCAGAACCCCGGCGTCGGCATGCCGCCGGGCGTGCAAACGGGGTTCGGCGCCGGGCAAGGCTTCTACATCCGCAGTCCACCCAATCCGCCTTATGTGAAATGGGAAGATCAGAGCCGCATTCCCTTCGAGCTTCGCGTGCGAGGCCGCGTCCAGCTCGACTACTACGATTACAACGTCAACGACAATCTCAACCACCTGACGGGCAACCGCTATTCGCCGTCGGTGGGAGACTTTTCGCAGCTTGAAGTCAAGCGGTTCCGTTTGATTTTCGAAGGGAACGCCTATTCGCCCAATCTGCGTTACCAGTTTCAGTTCGACGGAAATACGCGCGGCCTCGGCGGCTTTCAGGGCAACCGCGTGGTGCAGACCGCCGGCAGTCCGCCCGGTGCTTCCTACGGAGCGCCGGGTATCGGCGGCGCCGCCTCGACCATCGGCGGCGGCGACGTGGTCGATCACGCCGTGCGGCTGTTCACCGCCTGGGTGGCCTACGACGCGCACTTGCGCGACCGCAGATACGATTCGCCCGACGGCGGCACCTACGACTATACGCCCGTGTTGACCTTCATCGGCGGCAAGCAACAGCCGTTCTTCGGCTTTACGGAAATTCTGGGCAGCGCCAACGGCCAGCTCGTCGATTTCGCCATGGCCGACTGGTTCTTCGACGCCGACGACAACAACATGCTCACGGCCGCGGCCGCCCAGTACCGCGACTTCAACGACCGGCTTTTCGCCACCGCGATGCTCACCAACGGCAACGAATCGCAGTTTCCCAACACGCTGATGGACAATCTGCCCGGACTGATCTCCGGCTTTTGGTACGATTTCGGCGGTTCCTGGGACAAGCAAGCCAAACGCTGGCAACTTTACGGCAACTCGCTTTCCGACCTCGACTACAGCACGGCCCCCACGGTCCGCATCGGCGCTTCGTCGAACCTGGTGCCGATGGGCCGCCGCAGCATCTACGGCGACATCGAGCAGAGCCGCGTGCTGGTGACACCGGGCGGGCCGGGCGGATCGCGGCTCATCAACGTGCTCAACGGCGACAGTGTGTTGCCGCTGGGATCGCACGCGGTTGATAAATTCAATTCCTACAGTTTCGACGTCTGGGCCTCGGGCCACTATCGCGGCTTCAGCTTCACAAACGAATGGTGGCTGCGCGATTTGAACGGGTTCGCCACCACGCCGCCGGGCGGCAACTTAATCGTCTACCAGGACGGCAGCGGCGCGAACGCGATTTTTCCCAACCACTCGTTGATCGACTTCGGCACGCTCGTGCAGGCCGGCTATTTCGTCATTCCCAAGAAACTCGAGATCGTGTCCCGCTATTCGATGGTCAGCGGAGACAGCGGCGACATCAACGGCAGCGGCCGGTTCACCACCGTGCAAATACCCGGCATTGCCACGCCGGTGAGGGTCATCGCCGGGGCCTTCTCGCACTTTCACACCGCCAACGAGATCGCGGTCGGGTTCAACTATTTTTATTTCGGCCAGATGGCCAAGTGGAGCACTGATTTCAGCATCTACCAAGGAGGCAACCCGGCGGCGGGCGGCGCCTCTCCGGCCGGCTACATCGCCGGCGTCGATGGCTGGCTGCTGCGGACGCAATTGCAGGTCGCCTTCTAACCCGGCAGACTGCGCCGCCACGAAGCCGCAAAGCGGCACGCCCGGAGGTAGGGTGGGACCAGCGAGCTTGCGAGCGCCGGCCCACCGAATTGAGCGCCGTCCATGGTGGGCCGGCGCTCGCAAGCTCGCTGGTCCCACCCTACGAAATTGGCAGAAAACCGGCTCGAACATGTGACAGATGGCGAAAAAGGCGGCCAGGATCACCGCCGCGAGCCCGCCCTATGGGACCGGCGCTCGCCACACCAGAGGCTGCCGCTCGATGGGGTGCCGTTGCATCGGCGTCGCCAGCGGCTCGGCCGGCCGCGGCGGCCTGCCGGCCAGATTCACGACCACGCGGTTGCCGGCGAACGTCTTGACCTCCAGCCGCTTGGTGACGTTGATGCCCTCTTGGTCGACCCACCGGGCACGCACGCGATAATGGTAAACCCGTTCCGGATCGAGTGGCGGCGTGGCCCAAGCGCGCACCGTGCCCTCCTGTTCGACTTTCGCGTCGTCGATCCAGAGCGCGGCGTTGGGCGGCACGCGGACGGTAATCACCGCGTTTCCCGGCACGCTTGGGGCGGTCGCCGTCGCGTACGGGCCATATTCGCTGTAATAGGCCGGCTCGCCGCCCTCGGTCACGCTCGCCCCATACGCGGCGCCGGCTTCGGCAGGCCGGTTGGCAACGGCCTGCGCGGCGGGCATCGCAGGCGGGGGAACGATCAACGTATACGGCGATCCGTCCCGAGTGTGGTAAAAGCTCGACGACGGCCGCGGCGGCGGGCCGGCCGAAGCCGACTGACCGAAGGCTGGCCGCCCGGCCAGCACGAGCGACAACACCGCCCCGCTTGCCATCGTCAGGCAGCCGCACTGGCGTCGCATGGTCATGATCGAAACTCCTAGTCGAGGCCCGGCCGTGTGCCACTTCACTCCTTGACGATATGCAATCGGTGCGCCTTCCTAGCTGCCACCCGCCAACGTCCGAAGCACCGGCCTACGGAATGGGTGCGTTCCACGTGATCGGTGGCCGCTCCACCACGCGCGAGCGCGCTCGTTGGCCCACCATGGCGCGCCCACCGGCGCGCCGCGGGCTGGCCTGCGCCGCACGAACGAAGTTCACGGTGATCCGACTCCCCGCGAACGTCCTCACATTCAGGCTCTTTTCGACTTCAATGCTCCCCCGCTCGACCCAGCGCGAGCGGACGCGATACGAATAGATCTGTTCGGGCGTCAACAAAGGCGTGACCCAAGTGCGAACGTTGCCCGACTGATCCAGTTTCTTTCCATCGACCCAAAGCTCGGCGTCGGCGGGCAGGCGGACCGTGAGAACCGAGGCGCGGCGGGTGAGATCGGTTGGCGCCTTCGGCGGGTTGGGGCCATTTTCGCCATAGTAGCCGGAACCGGCGTCCGCGGGTGGAACGCTCGAACCATACCGCGCGGCAGCGCCGCGCGGGGCCGCCGCGCGGGCCTGCGATGGGCCTTCCGCCGCCTTGTTGGCGGTTCGGCCACGGACAGGCAAAAACGCAACCGATGACGGAGGCCCGCAGTCACCGAACAGCAAGTCCGCTGCCAGCAGCGTGATCGCCCCCGCCCAGACGATGGCCAAGCTTTGCCTCATCCAATTTTTCAACATCGACGCACCTCTGGCAACGCCGCTGAGCATCCACCTTTATTCTATCGTCGGAAGGACGGAGCACAAACCCCTCTTTGATTCTAACAGGAGATTCACAGTCCGCAAACACAACGCTAACAATCCGCAAGTATTCTAGGGCAAAAGGACTTCCTGCTCTGGCGAGAACCGGGTATGTGGCGATTTGGCGGCTGGCTGCTGGCAATCGAGTTGTTTTGGTCCCCCTCGGTCGGTTCGTCGGCCGTCGAAATTCCCCAACATTGCCGGGTGCCCAACAAATCGGCCGATCGTTGCGGCTGGTGCGCGGTCGAAACGCTGGCCCGCTATCACCAAATCGATCCGCTCCATGGTCTCGCCGAACGGAACGCTTCGCGGGCCAGCGCCGGCGATTTGCAGGCCGCTCTCGATGAAGCCGGCGTCGACTATCGCCTGCAGGATGCCGGAAATCGCGATACCTTCATACTCCGCTATGCCATCCGCGAAAACCTGGGCGCGATCGTCGGCTTTGCCGAGAGGTCTCGCGGCGCCGGCGGGCATATCGTAACGCTCGTCGATTACGGACCCGGCGGCGTTCAGATCATCGATTCCAACGATGACGACGGCCGGGTACGCACGATGTCGCTGGAGCGGTTTCTCTCCTGGTGGGACGGCTTCGTGCTGGTGATCGATCCTCAAGAAGAGGAATAGCACCTCGCGACCCGGCAAAATGCGGTTTTGGTGCGGCACCCCCTTGGAGCCGCGTGGGAAGGACGGAGACGACAGGATCTCCCAAGTTCCTGGGGAACCCCGATTGTCCATCGGCGCATGTTCTTCGACCCCGGTCGGCTGCGTGCGTCTCACCAAAGCGACGCTGCACCGCGGCCCCCGCTACGGGAAACACAAGGGCACCGGCGTTAGTTATTTCGGGGCTCAATCGCATGGCACTTGGACTGGCTGTCTATCGGCGCCTGCGCCAGATCCTCGCTGTCCATCAGCTCCGGCAGACGCCTGGGGACCGACTTCATAACGTAGGTGGCCAGATCGAGCCAGGAAACCTCGCCGCTCTCGTCCCGAGCGCGGCCGTTCAGACCCTCCAGCAAGAAATAGGTGAACACACCGTGCCGCACCTTGTCAGACTCGAACGACTGTTGGCCGCGCGAGCAGGCGAACATCACGCTCAGCTTGACGGGCAGCAATTCCCGCTGACCCAAAAAATGGCCTGAAATTGGGGGTTGGGGCGGCCGGCTTTCGCGAACCGGCGGTCTGAACAGGTGTTCTCGCGCGGCAGGTCGGTGGCTATAATCTGGCCAGCGGTCTCGGATGACCGTAGTCCCCCAGTTCGGCGAAGGGAGTCGCCATGCCAGCCACAGTTGTACGCCCGCCCAAAAAAAACGGCCGCAAGCACTTGTCGGCAGATCCGCTGTACGAGTTGCTCCACCAGAGTTTCGAGCGAGTCCCAGACCCGCGCCGGGACGGTTCGCCGATCAGCCTGCCCGACGCGCTCATGTCCGGCCTGGCGTTGTTCGCCCTCAAAGATCCGTCGTTGCTGGCCTTCGACGAGCGACGCGAAGACGAGAACATGAAGCGGCTGTTCCACATCGGACGCGTGCCCAGCGATACGCAGATGCGGAAGATTCTCGATCCGGTCGATCCGCTCGAGCTGCGTCCCGCCTTCCGCGACGTGTTTCGTGAAGTCCAACGCGGCAAAGCGCTGGAGCAGTTCAAGTTTCTGGACAAATACTACCTGCTCAATATGGACGGTACGCAGTATTTCACTTCCGAAGTGATCCACTGCCCAAGCTGCCTCAAGTAGGAACACAAAGACGGTCGCGTGACCTACTCCCACCAGATGCTTTCCGCCGTGCTGGCCCACCCGGACCATCGCGAGGTGATTCCCTTGGCGCCGGAGCCGATTGGCAACGCGGACGGCCAGCGCAAGAACGATTGCGAGCGGAACGCGGCCGGGCGTTTGCTGCGGCGAATTCGGGCCGAACACCCGCATCTCGACCTGATCGTGGTCGAAGACGGACTGGCCAGTAACGCCCCTCACATCCGCGACCTGCAGGAGCTGCGGATGCACTTCATCTTGGGCGCCAAGCCCGGCGACCATGAGTTCTTATACAACCGCTTGATGGACGAGTTCGACAAGGACCGCGTGATCGTCAAGACCTGGAAGGACGGCGACAAAACGTGCGAAATCCATTTTGCGAACGGACTGCCGTTGAACGCCTCCCACCAGGATCTGCTGGTGAACTTCCTGGGATATGCCGAATACGACGCCGACGGGGAAGTCATCAAGCGTTTCGCTTGGGTGACGGACCTGACAATCACGGATGGCAATTGCGAAGATTTGGTTCTCGCGGGTCGCACGCGGTGGAAGATTGAAAACGAGACGTTCAACACGCTGAAGAACCAGGGCTACCATTTCGAGCACAATTTTGGTCATGGCGAGCAGAACTTGGCGGTGGTGTTCGCGATGCTGATGATGTTGGCGTTTTTGGTCAATCAGGTGGAGCAGTTGTGTTGTCCGTTGTTTCGCGCGGTGTGGACCAAGCTTGGTTCGAAGCGCGCGTTGTGGGAGCAAGTGCGCTCTCACTATCACCACTTCCGTTGCGACTCGATGCGGCGGATTTACGAAGCGATTCTCTACGATCTGACCAAAAACTTGCCAATGCCCGCTGTGGACAGTTCTTGACCGGCGCAGCGGGCATCTCATCGGCTGTTCGGCCAGCCAGCCCTCCAACGGAGGCATCTCCGATTCTGCGGCGTAGCCTGCTCGGCTCGCGGTATGCGCGTTGAGGGACGAGTATCACCCGTGCGTCTCCAGCAACGGTTCGTCGTCACGGTTGTGTGTCTACTTGCTTTCTCTGGATCGACTATCTTATCGTAGCAGTGTAACAGAGCCTCGCGCGTGAACGACGGTGGGACGGCCACCGGCTCCTCCGGCCGCGCTCAGCGGGAATTGCTGATGTTTGACCATCGCCAACACATCCGCTGACTGCTGCAGGCGCGCGCGGAATAGGTCGGGCATCTGGTGTGGATCGGGAGCGAGCAGGGAGTCTCCCGTCTCAATTTTGAAATCGAGGTTCGGCAGCGGCAGAGGGTCGTTCGCCTCCACCGCAAGCGAAAGCCACAGGCGAAGCATGGCGATGTTTGTCGCGAACTGATCAATGTCTACCCCATAGAGGTTCTGGCTGATGATGCGAAGCTTTAGCTCGTAAAGGCTACGCGAGTCTTTAATCAGTCGTTCGCTGTAGAGGAGCCGATAGAGGGCGATCATTTCCTGCATAAGGCCCAGAAGGTAAGCGCCGGACCCGCAAGCGGGATCAACGGCTTTCAGGTCATCGAGCGCGGCCAGGATTTCGCGCGCCTGCGTTTCCTTGAGCTTGCGAACTTCGTGCTGATCGACAAGAGAGCCAATGGCCTCCGGCGACGCATTGCTCCGTTCGCCCAAAAAACTCTTCAGCGCCTCGCGGCACATGAAGGACACGATTGGGCGGGGCGTGTAATAGGAACCCGACTCGTGCCGGCCCGTGACCAGTTCTTCAAAGACCTTGCCGAGCATTTCGGGATCGACGGCGACTTCAATGTCGAGCGGCGTCGATTCTTCGACGGTGAAGTTGTAGCGATAGAAGAGGCCGCCCGAGCCGATGATCGACTCGAACGCACCATCGGGGATTTCTTTGACCTTGGCGTCAAGCTCTGCCGACTCGAATAGACCGCCGTTCAAAAAAGGCACGCGGCCGATGGCTTCGCTTTGCTGCTCGCCCTCGATGGCCAGCCCTTTGAAAAACAGCGGCTGCAGACGCGCCGTGTAGAACGACCTGCCGCGCAACGCAGGCGCCGAAAACAGGGCGCGCAGGTAGTCGTGCCGGCGATTGAATTCGAGCCAACCCTTGCGCTCGATAAAGCGCAAGAACATCAGCCGGTTGAAGAGCGTCTGGGTGAAAAGGCGCAGCTCTTCGTCGCCGAGCTTGTTGGCGCGGCCGATGGCGCGCTCGACCGAATCGAACACGGCGGCGTAGTCTTCGTAGAAGCGCTTCGTCACCTTTTCGACGTCGAAGGCCCGCGACCAGCCGGCAATCCATTCGTCGGCGGATGGACGTGGGTGAGGCCAGGCAAGCTCGGGCAGGTTGAATTCGCAGAGCGTGCGCTGCGGGCCTTCCGGCCCCCAACCGAAAGCGGCCAACGGCGCGGTGGCCGTTCCGGTCGGCGGCGCTTTGAAATACGCGAAGCGGTAATGTTCGAAGCCGTGCGTGCAGATGAAGAGCAGGTGTTCACGCTTGAATGACGCCAGAGTCGATTGCTTCCGCTTCTTTGGAACCAAGCCGCGCAAGATGCGCCGCAATGGCCCCGTCATGCCGCGCCCGGTCGTGAATACCTCGGGGTGGTTGAACTCGACAATAAAAATGCCCAAGGGGTTGTCGCCCATCGGCCGGAGTTGGCGGATCGTGCCGTCGGCGATTTTTTCGTCCAAGCCTTCGGCGCGCAGGTCGGTCGTCGACCAATCGAACGAGATGTCTTCGATGTCGGTCGCGCGCTCGTCGAGTTCCCATTGCAGGGCGTCGATGAGGAGGCGCTGGATAAACGTCTTCGGGTCGCGCGTTTCGGCGATGGCGTTTTCGATGTCGTGAAGCAGCGATTGTCGCGGGGGCATCAGTTCAATTCCAGCGGGGTTGGAGTTGGATCGTGGCACGGCGAGGTCGTGCGGCGTTTACGTGCAGCGGCGGTGCGGGAGGAGGCGGTCATGGCGCGGATCGTGCAACAACGGACTGTAAGCGGCGGCGTGGTGCCGGGGCGGAAACGACCGTGATGCGGTCCGGCATCGGTCGGCGCGTCGGGGGAATGACGCCCTTTCAGGGCTACGTTTGTGTCGTCGTCCGATAACCCAGGGTTCCACCCTGGGCTGTGGAATGACGCCCGTTCCGGGCTACGAAGCGGGCGAAGCCCGCCGGCCCCGAAGGGGCCAAATTCCATAGCCCAGGGTGCAGCGCAGCGCAACCCTGGGTTGGCAAGCCAAAGAAAAGCGTAAGCCCCAACGGGGCGATATTCCGGAGAATCGCCGGAACGCGCTGCCAATGCGTGTGCCGCTGCACCGTCGCATATGTGGCAACGCGGCACGATGCGGGTGTAATGGAATTCGTTATCGGTCGGCGCGTCGGGGGAATGACGCCCTGTCAGGGCTACGCTTTGATCATTCCCCTTCAACCCAGGGTTGCACCCTGGGCTGTGGAATGACGCCCGTTCCGGGCTGAGAAGCGGGCGAAGCCCGCCGGCCCCGAAGGGGCCAGATTCCACAGCCCAGGGTGCAGCGCAGCGCAACCCTGGGATAACGAACGCCGCCCCGCGCGGCACCCCAACGGGGTGCGATTCCCCAGCGCGCCAATGGATGCCGCTATTCAACGAACGCGGTGCGCAATACCGGTGCCGGTGACTGGCTGCGTTCAATGATTCAATCCCAAACATAGCGCTCGTCGAATTTAATGCCGTGACGCTCGAGCAACAAACGGAACTCTTCCTGGAATGTACGCGTTCGATGGTGTTCCTCCTGGTTGGCAATGTACTGCTTGACCTGCTCGACGTTCGAGCGGCTCACCGAAAACGCGCCGTATCCCGCCTGCCAATGGAAATCGTGGAGGCGTGGGTCTTGTTCTTTAAGCCAGGCCGATGAGGCAGTCTTGATCTCCTTGATCAACTCGGCAATGGTCGTCGTTCGCGACAAGTGGCAGAGAATATGGATGTGGTCTTCGACCGATCGAGTGATCACTGACGGACAATCGAGGTTCTTCAGTGTGCCGACGATATAGGCGTCGAGGTGTTCGCGGACGTCGGGCGATTTGAGAAATGGCACGCGGCTTTTGGTGCTGAAGACGATATGGATGACAACGTCGGCGAGTGATTGGGGCATGGGTGGCTCGTTATTGGAACGCCATTATGTGAGTCGTGGTACGATGTGAAATCGGTCGGTGCGCGGGGGGAATGACGCCCTTTCAGGGCTACGATGGTCGGGCGGTATCGATACCCAGGGTTGCACCCTGGGCTGTGGAATGACGCCCGTTCCGGGCTGGTTTTTTCGCGGACATCAGTTCAACTCCATCCAGGCCTTTAGAACCGGCTTTACCCCGACCGGCGCCTGCAAGCGTTTTAGGAACGTGTTCTTGATGTGTTTTTCAATCTTGCCGCGGATGCCGGCGAGCGTCGTTTGCTGCGTCGTGCAGCGGCGCGGTGTGTCGCGATTGGAGCGAATGGCGGCAACGATGTCGGCCGGTTCTTCCAAGATGGTTTCACGCTCGAGATCGTAAAGATACCAGTGGGTGGTGCCTGCTTCTTCGGTCCACACCGCCTCGCCGTCGCTGCGGCCGGTTTCCGGGCGCGGCAGGCGGTAGCAAAAGAAGACGCCGCGGGCGCCCTGTGTCGGGTGCTCCTTGCCGCTGAACACGCGGCCGGGCAAGCTGTCGAGCCGCGCGGCCAGTTCCGGCTCGGCGGACAATAGCGCGTTCAGCTCGAGCTGCAACTTTTCGTCGGTCGAGGTGTCGCCCTCGTAGGCGTGGTTGAACTCCTTAAGGGCCTCGAAATCGTCGTCGGGCCGCAAGAGTTTGCCCGTCTCGATGCCGAGCGTCTTGGAGATTCGCAGCGTCTTGTGCGTCACCTTGTTAAACAGCCGCAGCAGTTCATCCAGCTCGTCGGGCGGCAGGAAATTCCAATATGCCACCTTGCCGCGCAACGCCGCGCGGTCGGGGTGGTCGGCCAAGAGCTTCGCTTCGATTTCCGGGTTCATGCGGCGATCGACGCGGCCGATGCGCTGCATCAGCCGCACCGGGTTCCAGTGCAGGTCGTAGTTGATGAGCCGGGTGGCGTCTTGCAGGTTCAAACCTTCGGAGAGCACGTCGGTCGAAATCAGTACGCGAATTTCGCTTTCGCCCGCCTCGGCAAGCAAGTTCGAGGAGAGGCCGTTATAGTACGGCGCGAATCGCCGAATGACGGCTGCGCGGTTGGTCTTGCTGGCACTGTCGATCTGAGAGACCCCTTCGATGCCCGCCTCGGTAAGCTGCGAGCGCAAGTAGCGAGCCGTGTCGGCGAACTCGCTGAAGATGAGCACCTTGTTCTTTTTCAGTACCGGATCGGTGCGCAACAGCTTGATAAGGGCCTTGAGCTTGTCGTCGTGCTTCGGTTCAAATTGCTTTAGCTCTTCGAGAAAGGCCGCTACTTCATTCAGGTCGTCGAAGGTGTCGTCGAGGATCGCATCGACGTCGTACAGCTCGGCATCGAGTTCCTCGACGTCGGCGAGCATCTCCTCGGTAATCAGGTCTTCCTCGGCCTCGGCCTCTTCTGATTCGTCATCTTCGCCCCACAGATCAAGCTGACCCTTGTGAACATGCCCCACGAGATCGGCATGCTTCTGTTGCCAGCGTTCCAGCCGCCGCAGCGCCGCATCACTGGCGCTGTGCTTCGTGACCCAGGCCAGCAGCTTCAGCAGCAACCGGTTGCAGGATTGCTCGAAGGCATGGGCCGAGCTTTCGAATCGCTTGAGGAACTGCGAACGGATCAGGGCGCAAACCTGCAATTGGCGGTTTTTCTCCCAAGGGTCGAGGGTCGCGTCGGGGCCGCGGTAATAGGCCAACGGGTAGTAGATGCCGAGGGTGAACAGCGGCTTTTGCTTCTCGAACGCCTTTTCGACCATGCCCAGCAGCCGCCCGTAGGTTTTTTTAAGGTGATACTCACCTAATTTGGGCGGTTCGCGGGTGGGGAACGACGTGACGGCCGCGCCGGCCTGCCGCTGGCTGGCGACGACATAGGCGCGGCTGCGCTGCACGACCAGCGCTTTGAACAAGGCGTCTTTCGCCAGCACGCGATCCGCCTCGGCCAGATTGGTTTCAGTCGGCTGGCCGTTGCCGCCGACGGCGCCGCGGAGCTCCTTTTCCATGCCGATGAAATGGCCGCGCAGCGAATGCACGCCCAGCTTCTGGCTGAAGTAATGGTCGTCGTCGCGCGTGAAGAGCTCGGCCATGTGCTGAAAATCGTCCAGCCGGTTGTTGATCGGCGTGGCGGTGAGCATGAAGACCTGCTTGGTGCCGCGCGGCCCCTCGATCAGATCGAACAGCTCGCGGTAGCGCGATGGGCGCTTGCCGTCGGTGCCGATGCGCCCCTTGTTGCGGAAGTGGTGGGCTTCGTCGATGACCACGGCATCGGCCAGATCGCGAACGCGTGCGAGTTCTTCCTTGAGACTGCTGCGACCAAGGTCGGTGTGGCTGAAAACCGCCAGGCTGCTGTAGACTCCGCGGCCGACGCCGCCCACGTGTTTCAAATAGCGCTTGAGGGCCGGTTCCCAGACGTCGGTTTTGGCGGTCTTGGGCACGAACAGGGCCACGCGCTTCCCTTCGTGAATCACCAGGCGTTCGATGACCATCAAGCCGATGAACGTTTTGCCCAAACCGACGCCGTCGCAGAGGAAGGCGCCGCCATGCTCTTGGGCGATTTTCATCAGCGCCTGATAGCCCTCTTGCTGGTAGCGGTCGAGCGCGTCGTACATATGCGAGCCGCGGGGCTCTCCGGCGCGCTCCCATTCGCCGGCGCTAAGCAGGTGGGCGCGGCAATACTCCGCCAGCGATTTCGCGTAGACCTCCAGCGGCGTGTATTCGCGTACGTGCCGCTCGATCGTGCGGAGGATGTCGGCCGAGACGTCTTCGGCGTCGTTCCAGTGCTGCTCGAACCACTCTTGCAGCACGGCCACGGGCGTGCCGGGAATCTGCACGTTGAGCTCGACGTTTTCCGTCCAGCCCGGATAGGTCATGTTCGACGAGCCGACCAGGGCGAACGAGCCGATGACCTCCTGCCGGGCATGTGTGATGTATGCCTTGGCGTGGAACTTGTCTTTGCGGTAGACGCGGCACTCGATCTTGCCCGAGCGGATGGCTTCGACGATGGCGGGGGCGCCGGCGAGGAAGTCATTCGTTTCTTTTTCGTATTCGAGCGAACGGTCGAGCCGCGCTTCGACCTGGGCCAGCCCCTGGGCGAAGGCGGCTTTGGTGCGCTTCGAGACTTCGTCGCCCATGAGGAGGCGAATCTTGTCGAGCTTTTGCCATTGGCCGTCGAGCGCCAAGAGCGAGCCGATCTCGAAGTAGCCAGTGGCCACGTCGAGGCCCTTGGAGAGATCGCACCAGTCGCGCAGGTAACGAAGCACTTTCCAGTCGTCGTCGCTGTTATCGACGATGAACAACTCGCCGCCGGTCTTGCTGGTGCGTTTAGGCATGGCGGGTGGCCGTCTGTGAGGAGCCTCGACTCACCAGCGGGGCCCTCGCGGCGCCGCACCAGAAAACAATGCCCGGTGCGGCCGAGAAACCGCCGCACCGGCGGCGACAGTTTACCCTGGTCTGCATGGCAACGGACGACACTTGCCCTGTCATAACGTTCCCTTGGAGGCTTGGCCCTTAAAGAGTGAAATGACCCACGAAGCCCCTGGTAAATCGAGGCCGCCGCAATCGGCAAACCTTATTCTGGCCAGAAGGCCGCGAGTGAACGGCATCATCGTATACCGGTGGGGAGCGCCGTGCAACCATCTGTTCGCTTCCAGTGAAGACGGTCGACGCTCGAAACTGGCCCCGATTTCCCGCACGGTCCGACCATGCGCCTGCAAAATGCGCGAGCGGCGTATACGCGATATCCGCGGCCAGGACGGCAAGGACCAGCAGTTTCGCCCGTTCGGGGCATGGCGCCGGCGCCAAGCGGCGGCCCGATACACGTCGTCTTCCAAGTCGTCAGGCTCGTGCTCGGCTCCTCGAACGAGCTTACTTGTCGGCGAATCGGCGCCGATGAAATGGAACACTAATCCGCGCTGATTTTCGCTAATTAGATTTGCCCACCTATGAGCGCCGATTAGCGCCGATCGGCGTTGCTCTTCAGGATGGTCCGGTGCCTTACTGTACCGGCACGGGCAGGAGCGATTTGAGGAGCTTGGCGGAGGTGACTTCGTAAATCTGAAGCTGGCCGCTCTTGCAACCCGCGGCCAGGCGGCTGCCGTCGGCATTGAGGGCCACGGCAAAGACCGGCGAAGGCACGTTGGCCATCGTTGCCGCGCGCTGCCGCGTGGCAAGCTGGTAGATGCGGACTTCAGCGAACGCTCCGGCGACCGCCAGCAGCTTGTGGTCGCCGCTGGTCGCCAGGTCGAGCACGACGCCGGGCGGCGCCTCGAACGGCTTGGCGTATTGATCGCGCCGCGTGACGGGCTGGGCGCCGTTGCCGGCCCCCGTCACTTCGATTCCCTGAAAGGCGATTTTCAACTCGTAGCCGATCAGCGTGCGGGCACGACCGGCCGAGACGGCGAATTGATCGTCGCACGCCACGCTGCCGATAAAATCGGGCGAGGCGTCGAGCGCGCGAAGCAGCGCACCGTTTTCGGCGGAGCTGACTTTCGTCGCTTTATCTCGCCCGCCGGAGACCAACAGCTTGCCGTCGGGACTATAGGCCACGTCGAGCGCCCAGTCGCTGTGCAGCTCGAAGCGGCGGACCTCGGCGGCCGCATCGACCGGCACCACGTAAACCGCGCCGTCCGGCCCGGCCACGGCAATGGCACGGCCGTCCGGCGCGAAATTGCCGCGGAACAAGGTATCGTGCCCGATCCGCCGGCTGGACACCACCGCGCCGTCGGCGACGCGAACGAACCGCACCTCGCCGTACAAGCCTGGCGCGCCGCCGACCGCGGCAATCAACGTGCCGTCGGGACTGAACTCGACGTGCGAGAGCAGGTCGCAATCGGTGGGCAGTCGCCGCGCGGGAGCTTCGCCCTCGACATCGACCAGCACCACTTCGCTGCGGCAAGCGGCCGCCGCGAGCTTGCCGTCGCCCGTGAGCGCGACGCTGGTAATCGCCACCGGAAACTTGTAGCTCTGCGGAATGACGACGGCCGGAGCGGGACCCGGAAAAGGTGTCAGGGTGTGCCGGGATAAACCGGATTGGAATTGGGAATGAAAAAGTCCTACGAAGAAGACTTAGCCAGTCGCTTCGGCCTCCAACGGAGGGCTGGATACGGCAACGGGTCCGGT
>Ga0307373_10008205_pt1 | contig 15995 bp, 14 predicted proteins | sample OX2MG_FD_202534 | JGI IMG/M metagenome (GOLD analysis project Ga0307373, IMG submission 202534) | Soil microbial communities from Risofladan, Vaasa, Finland - OX-2 | ecosystem: Environmental > Terrestrial > Soil > Coastal area > Acid sulfate soil | place: Finland: Risofladan, Vaasa | collected... | reverse complement strand
TAGACATCATTGAAGACGCGTGAGATTGCCTTCTACGAGATAGATGAGTGTTTTGGCATGCCATTTTGGGCATCGAACTGCATCGGGTTAGGTTCCTGGTGCCGTGGAGGGAATCGGTCATACTACATAACCAATTGTATTTGCTATAGATGTTCTGCGCGTTTTTCTCGGGTACCATCGACCGTACCAACACAAATCTTGCCATCCGGCTGTTCGTGGTCGTTCCCACATCTCCGCCCCGGAAAGCGGAAACAGCAGCAATTGTTTTACAGCCGCCAAGCTGAAGCCCACCCAGCAGTCACCGCGAAACTCTCCGTCGTCTCGGCTTCCCCCCGCCCCCACGGACGGCTTGCTCGACAACTCCTGCTCCCGGAGCGGCTATTGTGCTGACCTGAACACCCGGCATCTTGCGAAGAAAGTTCATCACTGGTTGCCCTCTTCATGCGCTTTTCTTACCGCTGCCAAAAAATCCTCTGCACGCATGGGCTTGCCCTTCTCCGCAACGACAAAGTGGTCCAGCTTTACCAGCGCCTCGTTTTCGTCGCGGGCGGCCTGCCCTGTCGCCACCAAGCCCTCTATCCCTTCCGGAACAAAGATTTTCGCCATGCTTGGAACCCCAGACAGGCGCTTTCCCTGTAGTTGGGAACCTCCCGCATGGCCTCCATAAATTTAACGTCTGACTCGTGAAGCGCGATATGGAAATCGTTGTAATCGATGTACCTCCTCTCATCCACGCGCATTTGAAGGTGATAGTGAGGCTGCTTTGACACCGACGAAGCGCTCTCGTGACCGTCGTAATCAGTCTTGGCGCAGGAAATGGACCATTCGAGGTCTTGTATTTAGCCGTGATCTCAACGAGCTTACCCGTGCCTTCAATCGCCATATCATTAATATTTTTAGCAACGGCTTCCTGATGCGCGACTCGCCGGAGGAACCGCTCTACCTGCTCCAACGAAAACCGGTCGGTAATTCGCGGCAAGTCATCCTTTTCAAAGCCATTAGGCTTTAGAAACCAGTGGAGGCACGGTTTGTCTCTATCGAATGAAGAGAAGGCTTGATGGCAAACGTAACATCTTCCGGCGGCGAATTCAGTTGAGAATGCCTGAGCCTCTTTTCAGCCTGGATTCAGAGCCCTTCTGTTGTTCTCTTCTAGAACACTCTTAGGCAGCAGCTTTAGATACCTCGCGAAATCTTGGCCAGCTTGCTTTGGATCATTCGTCATGAGTGCACCAAATACGGCGAGTGCCTCGACTCATCCGGCATGAGGCCACCGATCTACGATTTTACGAAGCAGAATATCATAAACGCTTTTCGGGCCATGACATGAAATTGTTCGCATCCCATCGATGAGCTGCGACTGATGAAATGCAACGCCGAATATCGCCTTGTCGGACACCGAGAGTTGGTTGTCGCTATCTCTCGTGAAGTAAACGCGCCACAGCGCTGCACCACTCACGCCTTTATAATCGGAAGGCGCTTCTTCGTTTTCGCGGCGATCCGTCTCAAAACTCACGAGGTCGTATCCATTGACTTCGCGCGTTCCTGAAACCTTGCCCACACCAAATAAGCCCCTAAATCCTTTCAACCGACCGCGTCCTGCCTCGCCACTTGTATCGTCAATGGTCCATTCAGCTACAATTCCACAAACACCTTCAAAATAGGGGTGACAGGAAAAACGATTACCCAAGATAGATTCCGCTCGCTTGCTCAGGTTAAAGAAAACGTTGGTCGCGTTGAGCGTTGCCACCTGATCCGGCGCCAGCCGCAGGAAACCGAGATCGGGACCGTCAGACTCACTGCCACTCCCCCGAATTATCAGCTTTTCCGTAAACGCCATCTCGATGGTCTGCTTATGGATCACAGGGGTGCTCGTGTATCGAATAAGGCCGACCCGGCCTTGAGTAGGCAGCGCTTCGAGCACGTGAGCCGCCGTAAGAATCCCCTGGATTGCCCCCACCGTCACCAATGCGCCGGACCCGGCCGCAACTACGTCCTCGTGCTCGCCAGCGGTAATTAGATTCGCAAATCCAATAGAAAAAACAGATAGCACGCGACCCGTTGGTCCGATCGGCGGAATGATGTTGACCATCTGGAAACGGCCCCAGCTTGCAACCTGAAGCATAAACGGGCTCCGGCCGGTCGGATAGAGAAATTCGCCCGTGAGTTGCTGCCACGCGGGCCTCCCCGCCGTTATGCCGGCGGCACATTATCGCAATCGCCAGCAACCGCGTCCTCCATCCTCGCCGCACCAACGCGATCTTCTTCCGGCCGTATCGCGCCTTCCTCGGCTCAAGGGCGCAAGCGCTGCGCGTTCATCCACTTCGTTCCCGCCACAAGCGGTGCGCCCGCCACTGCCGGCGCACGGGCCTTCATCGAAGCCGCGATTGGCGCGGCCCAAAACAATGGATGCAGCTGCTGACGATCAACGAACTCTTGCGCCTGACGAAAATCGAGTTGTGCAATCTCGCGGCCAAGGTCGCGAACGTGATGCCGAGATTGGTGCCCAGAACGCGCGAACTCGATGCCGCACTCACCGGCCTGTGAAACATCCACTACCTGCTTGCGCGGTGGGATTTCTCGCCATGAGGTGCCGTATGTCGGTGCGCAGTTATCGGCGCCCGGAGCATCGCGGGCAGCGCTGGGGGAAACACTTTCAAATCGCGCTAACGGCACAGATGAATGGGTAAGAAAGTGATCCCCTCTTGTGTCTGTTTTGGCTGAAACTCTACGGCGCCGAAGTAGATCAAGCCATCTTCCCCAAGACTAAGCTGGATGGAGAATTTCTTAAGCGACAAGCCATCATGTCCGAGCCACACCAGAACCTTATCGGCCCCCTCTTTGATCCGGACGTTTTCCGCTCCTACCTCGTCCCGGCTGGTGAAATATTGGCCGATTGATCCCGCCACAATGTCCGGCGCGCTCAAAAGGTCCAGATAGTCCGTGCTGCGCTCAACGAACGGGAGCGCGCCGCCCATGAGTCCATGCTCACGGGTTGTGTAAAGGGTTAGAACGTTCTGAAACAGGCCAAGCAAACCCTTGTGTGCGGCGATGTTGGAGCAGATCGCATCGTGATCCGTCATCCAGAAAATCTTCTGGTCTTTATGCCCAAGCAACGCGGTTAAATAGGCCGCGGTGTGAACAACGCGAAATGCTTTCTCCGCAACAGAGGGTTTGAGCTTCCCGACACCAAGTGATTCTAGTTGTTGGCTCAAAGCTCGGCCGGTTGACTTCTCCTGCGGGCCAAAGAGCGAGACAATGCGCTTATCCACGATGACGGTGAAAAGAAGCCCGGGCACGTACCCGTTGAGCAGACTAAGATACGTCGGCAAGGCATTGCGGACGACGCCCATCTTAAAATCTTTGAACTCGATCTCCTTCGTTCCGAGCTTGTACTCAGCCCGAAGCTCCCGCATCAGCTTCTTGAATGGCGCAAGCGAACCCCAAGAGCATATCAAGAACGAATAGGTAAAATATTTGCCGGTGCTTTCCTCGCCGCTATAGTCCGAGAAAATACCCACGGTGCTATTCGCGAGCGCGCTGAGGTCGGGCAGGAGCAGGAGGCCCGCTTCATGCCGCTTCTTAAGCTCCGTTTCGATCGCTACGACGAGGGGTGAATATTTGCCCTCGTTCTCGGGTGCCTGCACGTTTAGATTCGGTTCATGGAGAATGAGCTGGCGCGCTCGTGCGATCAGATTCGGGTCGAATGAGAAATTCACTGACGTAGCCGCGATTTCCTAGAGAGGGCCGGTGTGGAGCACGCCGTCGGGGAATTGGCGAAACATCAGAACAAGTGCCGCCGATTGTTCCTTCGGGAAGAAACCTCGCGCATCCACCCTCCGCCTCAAATCATTGTCCGCTGTCGGAATCATGATCAGTGAGCCGAGGTCCTTTGGCAGCTTCTCGAGATCGGTTTCGAGTTGGGCCGGCGCATCCAAGGCGGGATTCGCGATGAAGTTCGCCAAAGGAATCATCGGCCGGCCGCCGCTTTCAATAAACTCTTTAAGAGACAACGCGGGCGCGGCCTTCACGAGTTCATATTCGAAGCGAAAGGCCCCCGGCACAAGTGCCCGCGAAAACCGAACATCAATACGATAGGTCGGCCCCGTTTGAGGCGGATGCGGCTCGACCTCGACGACTGCTCCGATCTCACCCGGAGCGATTTCAAAACTGAGTGGCAATTTCGACTGAGGCCTGAGCCGGACGGTATCACCTACACGGAATCTCCGCAGCCTGACGCCGGCGCCTTCGCCGTTCTCGTCGATAAAAATGACGCCATAGGACTCAAGGACCCGCTTGACGGCGGCAAGCTTGTCGGGCGCGCCGGCGAATTTCCCGGTCTCGAAGTTCGAGATCGAGTTGCGATGCACGCCGGATTCCTCGGCCAGTTCGCCGAGCGACCAGTTCAATAAGGCTCGCGCCATTCGCATCTGTTCGGGTCGCATATATCACCTGTTTATTTTTCACTTGTGTGAATATCACAATACAGATGCTCGTCAAGCAGAAAACTGATAGGATTCACACGTAAGGCGAGTGAAAACTGAGGCCGTGGAATGGGCATCGCTGATTTGGTCACCGACTGGGGCGGATTCGAACAGTTCGTGGCAAAGCTGCACGAAACTGGGCAGGTCACCGTCGAACACAATGTCACTCTGCCCGGACGCTCGGGGGCACCACGCCAGATCGATGTTTTGATCCGGCACAAAAAGGACCTCTACGAGTATCTCGTTGTAGCGGAATGCAAGTACTTGAATTCACCGATCGAGCGGCTTCACGTCGATGCACTGGCAACTACGGTGCGCGAAGTCGGAGCGGCGCGCGGTGTCATTTTTTCGACCAAAGGGTTTCAGTCCGGCGCGATTACCCAAGCCAAGCATGAAAACATCGATCTTTACGTTGTCCGTGATCTAACTGCCCAGGAATGGGGCTCGCCGGGTCGGGTCGTCGATATATTCCTGCAAGTAATTCAGCCGAGCATCGGCAATCCCGCCCCGCACGACGTTGCTAAGATCGGCAATCCACCGATCGCGTTCAATTTTGTCTTTGGCGCCGAGGGTCCCGAAAGCTCCACCCCAACACTCAAGGAAGACGGCTCAAGCGGCGGGAAGTCGCTAGAACAATATTTCTTCGACGCCACGCAGAAGGCGTTGCCCCAAGTTCTCGCTCAAATCCAGATGATCAACGGCGGCGCTGACGGGACGACTTATGTGCTGTGCCCGGTCAATCTCGTGCCGGAAAAACCCGTTTTGGTGCCCGTGAATGACGAAGTACTTATCATGCCAAAGTGGACGTTCGACCTCGGCATCAAGATTTCTCAAGCCCGCATCACTGTCGACCGCGCCAAACAATACAACTTTGCCGTCGCGCTTGAAAACTACGTGACCGGCAAGATTTCGGCAGCATCGCGCCAAATCGATGCGGTGCTTACTAACCTGGCCGAATTGGGTCCTATGGCCGAGCCCCGCAGCGGCGAACAGCCCTTTGTTAATGGCTCTATCATGCGTGTCGTAATAAAGGGCTTTTTCCCCTTCGATGAAATGAAGAACCGCGAGATTGTGCCAATCGAATCAGTCCGACGACCTTTCGTTCCTCCGCTCTTACCGGACGAGACAAAGTAACCGGGGCCAGATGGGACCGATGTTGAGCGATACAGGAGTCGGTCGATTGCGTAATCACATGGACCAAGCTAGCTCAAGTAACCGTGCGCGACAATTTTACCAAACAAACCGTTCTTGAGATAGCGAAGGGCGTCGGCTTCCGGTGCTCTAACCCGGATTGCATGCGTCCCACGGTCGCGGCCAATGAAGCGCAGGACGACACACTGATAATCGGTGACGCCGCTCATATCTGCGCGGCATCGGAAAACGGCCCTCGTTACAATCCAGCGCAGACACAACCGGAGAGGCGCGCGAAAGAAAACGGCATCTGGCTTTGCAAAGCTTGCGCGCGTCTTGTCGATCTCGACCCTAAGAAATATACCGAGGAAGTTCTGCGGAAATGGAAGCAGGACGCTCAGGCCCACGCGCTGCGCGAGATGCTCGCCCCTGTTCCCTCGGGGGAGGCGACCCGCGTTGAGGCCCTGATCGTGGAAGCGAACAGCTCGAACCCGCCAGCTGGATTCAGCGAGGCGTTCGCTAGCCTGCACGTCGCCGCAACGACGGATCTCAATACTTATAAACGTTCGCCTGCTTGGTCTTCGTCGCAGCTGGAACTGACGCTCACGATCTACGATGACGCAGGCACGCCTCCCTTTAACATCAGCGAATTGCCGCTCGCCGTCGAACTCGCGCCCTTAGTGACGATCATTGCTCCACCCGGCACCGGCAAGACCACCATGCTTTTGCAGCTAGCCGGCCACGTGCTGGCGCGGCACGCTATCATTCCATTGTACTTTCGGCTTGGCGATTGGGCGACGGGATCATTCGGCTTACTGGCCAGCATCCGTGAGCGTCGGGCATTTCAGGCCGTTAGCGAGGCCGACCTTGAACTGCTGGCCGAACGCGGCCGTCTGCTTCTTCTCCTCGATGGTTGGAACGAGATTGGCGCCGCCGCGCAACAGAAACTCAGAATCGAGATCGGCACAGTTCGGCGCGAATTCCCCGATGTGCGCATCATCGTGACTACGCGGCGGCAGGCGCTCGACGTGCCGATCTCCGGGCCGCGCATCGAGATCGAGCAGCTATCTGAAGATCAACAGCTCGAAATCGCTCGGAACAATAATGGTGACGCCGGCGAACGGGTCGTTGACGATGCATGGCGGGATTCCGGACTGCGCGAGCTTGTCGCAAGGCCGCTCTATCTGAACACGCTGCTCTCGGTTGCGTCCAGCGGCTCCGTGCCAACCACAAAGGAAGAGCTGCTCCGGCTTTTCGTTGCGCGACACGAGGGCTCGGCCGATCATGCAGAAGCACTTTATGCGGTGCTCTCTGGCCGGCAAACAGAAGTCCTGACGGCGCTTGCGTCGCAAATGACTGTGTTAGGCCCAACGACGCTTACCGACGAGGAAGCCCGTCGCGTTGTCAGCGCAACGCTTAGTTCTCTGCGCGCCCAGGGCCAACTCGCCGTCGAGCCCGAGCCTCGCGACGTGCTTGAGGTGCTCACGAGCCATCACACGCTGCTTCGGGCCGCCAACGGCGCGATTTCGTTTCAGCACCAGCAGTTTCAGGAATGGTATGCGAGCCGCGAGGTGTACACGCTCATGCGGGCGAGCGCCGGTGGGGACAGAGCCGCCCTACAGCGGCTTCTGGCCGATATTTTCGATCAGCCGGCGTGGGAGGAAGCCATCCTCTTTGGCATAGACCGGCTCTCGCGTGAGAGTGACGGGCCTTCGATTGTCGCCAAGGCAATCATGTATGCATTACCGGTCGATCCAATGCTCGCGGCCGAAATGATCTACCGATCTCCCGTGGCCGTCTGGGCGATCAAACGGGATGACATTCAGGCATTCGTTCAGCGATGGCACAGCAGGGGTGAGGCCGATCGCGCGGCACTGTTCATGATAACGACCGGCCGGCCGGAATTTGAGCCACTCATCTGGCCGCTGGCATCAAGCGAAGCCAACGACATTCCGACTCTTCGGAGCACCCCACGGTTTCGACCTGGCGTCCTTGGTTCTGATCGGCGTAGCAAAGTTGCGGCGCAGCCGGAGCAGCCGCGCGAGCGTCTCTTGACAATGATCGCAGCCGACGGCGGCGTCGATGGGATGGACTTGGCGACCGATCTGGCGCTCGCCGATCCGAGCCCAAAGATTCAAGCCGAGGTCGTCCAGTACCTTTTGTTTCGTCGGGCGGAGAGGCATGCCGTGCGCCTTCTCAACGGCGCGCTTGATGAAACATGGGCGCTTGTCGCCGCTCGCGGTTATGCCGAACAAATTCGCAACCCAGCCGTTGCCGAGCGGCTCCGGGCGGAGCGCGATAAACTCATTCGGGAATCCAACGATCGCCGACAGAAACTGGGACTGCTGCTTGAACAGTCGCCCGCTTACCCAGGGCGTGACGCGGCAATCATTGAAACAATCGCCGACGCACGATTTCCTGTTCGCGATCAACACCGAGGATCGGGCCTTTACTTTGCTCAAAAGCGAGCGCCCGCAGCGTTGCTGTCCGCTTTGCGAACACGGCTTGAGCGTGGTTTGGAGCTACCCTTTGGCGCCGACGATCTTCTGCGGCAGCTTCCCGTGGTCGATGAAGGCGCCATCGTGGCCTCTGTTCTTGATGATAGCGGCGATAGCCATGAGGCTCTCGGAAGCGCCGTCTTGGCGGGGCCGAAGACAGTCGGAGTGCTACTCGAGAAGTATGTAGCGTGCGCGCTGGCCCTAAAAGCAGCAAGAGGCGACCGCTCTCTGTCGGACAAGCACTTTCGCCTGAGCCGGCGCATCGCGGCAACACGCGCCACCTCATTCGTCCCCGGCCTGATAGCGAAAGCCAATCAAGACGACCCGGCGATGATTTGCGAGCTGGCTTGGCTTGTCACGCACCACGGAAACGATGATGAGAAAAAGATCGCCTTGCAGGTTCCGGCCGCGCTCAAGGATCAGATAATAGGCGTCGTGAAAAGGTGGGTAGAGTGTGTCTTAACATCACCAGCGGCTAAGCGCTGCCATCTGTATCCCGTCGCAAATGCTATCGGGCGCCTCGGCTATCGTGAGCTTATCCCGGAATTGAAGCGTCTACTTGACGAGGATATTACCCGCTACGGCAAGGCGCGCGAGGGTCTCAAGGAAGCGCTGCGGAGGCGTGACGTTGAAGCGGCCTCCGAAGCCAGAACTGGTTATGCGAACCAATATCAGGCTGCGTTTGCGCGAATTGGCGGCGAGGAGGTTGCCTCGATTGCGGCGACCTATCTTGAAAACCTTCTATTCAGCGTCGAGGCGGCCCAGATATTGCAGGCGGTCGCCAATGAGCAACCGAACGTCGCGGCCCAGATATTTCACATCTCCCCGCCGTTCGAAAATGTGGCCGCTGCACGAGCCGCGAGAGCGGCGCCGGCTTTGCCAGCCCGTCCGAACAGATCGGAGATCGCAATATTTGAGGCAATCGGGCGTCTCGGCCGACCCGAAAATGACCGCGACAGCCAGCTTTTGGCGATCCGGCTTGGCGCTATCGCGCTGATGATGCCTCACACAAATCGCGATAAGGAAATCGAAGCGCTCATGGCACTGCCGCAACCGTTGAGCGCCAAACTCCGACTTCTCATGGCAATCGTGCTCGACGGCGTCGTCCTTGACGCTTCGCTGATAATGGAGGGGATCGATTCATTGCTTCAGGAAGCCGGAAGCGATGAAACAAAAGCGTGGCATAAGCGCCAACATACATGGGAGATCGAGCCGTGGCTTGAGCTGCTGCCGTTTACCGATCGTCCGCAATCCGTCGTGGACGGTATGACGAAAGTGAAGGCGTTCTATGGCGCCGGCCATAGGCAACACTTCGACCGCGTCGTCAGCGCCGTCGCGAAAGTCCCAGGAGCGCAGGGCGAAGCATTACTGGCTGAGCTGGTAAGGGCGCACACGGACATTGCTGATGATCATACCTGGATAAGAGCTATCCTTGGTCGGGATACCGCTTCCGCGACGTTGCTCTTGCTCGATCTTGTGGCGGAAGGTGTGTTGGGCAGGGGACCACACGCGGTCAATGGATGGCATCTCACCCAACAGGTGGTACCGCTTGCGAAGAAACACGCAGAGCTCAAGACCGAACTGGAAAATCGGTATCGTCTCGTCGGCCCTGGACCGACGCGGGCTTTGCTCGAAGGCATCCTTGGGGAAATCGGCGGCAGCGATAATGCCGTCGCTATGGTGAGTAACTATGCCGCGAACGAGCGAAGGATTGATGGCGGCCTTGCGCGCGCGCTGAGAGGGGCAACCATCTGGCAGGACCCCGTACCTGGATCACAAAACGCCTATTATGAGCGACCCGCGTCCGTCGCGAAATTGAGAAAATTTCTGTTCGACATGACTGATGGAACGGACCAGAAAGCCGCTCTTGCGGCGCGGTGCTTGGTCGTGATCGATGCTTTACGTGACGAGCACGGTATAGCAGCCGGTGATCCACGCCATCCAGATATTCGCTCCGGGCGTCCATGGCCGCCCGAGGCTGGCCAGGTTGGCGCCTAGTTGTTGACCCTCAAACCATGACTGATCGCTATTTCCTCTACATCGACATACTCGGCTTCAAGGACCTTGTACGGTCGGGCGCTAATGTCGCCGAACTCTATCGGCGAATTGACAAGCTGAATGTCCACACCGATCGCGATTTCACATGTCTCGTTTTCTCCGACACAATCCTCGCCTATGGCTCCGAGGCCTGGGATGCACACCCCAATCAAGCCATCATGTGGCTGATCGAGTTTGCGCAGGACCTGTTCTACCGGCTCATTAGTCTCGACATCCATATCAGAGCTTATGTCACGCGCGGCGACTTCGAGCATCGTCGTCTTAAAAACATCGATTCATATTACGGGACGGCCCTGATTGATTGTTATGAGCGGGAAAAGGCGATCAAATGTACCGGCGTATTTCTGGATTCCCGGCTAGCGTCATTCAGCACTGTTTTTCACCTCACACAATACGACGACCAATCTTGCTTTGTGCATGTAATGCAGCATTTGGACGACGTAAGCGAAGATCATGCGCTGTATCCGATCGACGGCAAGAATTTGGAAGCAACAGGCATGGAGTGGTGGACGGCGTATATGCTCCGGTATTTGCAAAATATTCACCGGCACGCCAACGATGCCGCCCTTTCGGAGACAGTTCGGTTCAAGTACCGCAATGCCTGAGCGATGATCGCGTCCCGCCATGACGGACTTTGCCGGCGATTAGTCGAAGCCAATTTCGCGTTTGGCAAGGTGATTGAGCTGGACTGGACAGAGAAGTTGCGCCGGATAGGAACCAAGGACGGAGCTTTCGCGTAGGCACATCCCGGCCGGTGCAGATAGACAGAAGATCGAGCATCGGCGTCCCCCAAGAGGCTCGTAGGTTCGCTTAGTGGTCGCGGAAAACGTAATAGGACATAGCTGCACCACGCGAGAAGCATTTATGCCCGGTGGCGCATCTATGTCCGCCCTCGGTAACAGCATTAGGGCATTGGTGTCCGGTTGAGCCACACCGTGAGATATTTCAGCCTTGAGCTAGTGGTTACGGGCCGATGCTTCCTCGCGCGTTTGGATGGTTACGCCACACGCGCGCTCGCGGCAGCGTCGCTACGGCTGGTTACGCCAGTTTTGCGCGGATGCATTCTTGTGATTTTTCATAGTCGGCTCCCGATACGGGCCCATCGGACGTCAAAAAGCTCGTCCGCGTCCATCTCCAGGTCGAACGCCTTGCGCTGAAGCCTGTCGAAGGTGCGATGCCACATCCCCTTCGGCCTCTGAACGGAGATCCAATCAGAGGTATCGCCATCCAACTGCTTGAGAATTTTACGCGCTTTGCGCCTGAACCGCATTCCAGTGTCCTCGTACTGGCTCGCATAGGTCAAGCTGGAACAATGCCGGCAGAGAAAGAGGCGACCGGCACGGTACAGTTTCCCAACGCGACGGCCACAGTTGTTGCCATTCTCTCCTGGGCAGAGAAAGTATGGCCGCCCGCCACCGAACGGACAGGGTAGCCTAACGAGGCATACAGTCTCGACAACATCTTCCCAATCCCGCCCGCGAAGCCGGTGGCGATACTCGAGATAGATGCGCTCCTGTTCGGCCCGAATATAGATCGCGCCGACTTGGACCCCGTTTCGCTCGAATGGCGGCCTGCTCGTCAATCCCGCGCTAAAGCATCCTTCTCGACGGAGCTCATTCACATCAAGCGACTGAAACTCTTCGACCTTGTCGCGTCCCCGACCACCGCGCCGTCCAGATCCCAGCCCGCCCACCGTTGCTCCGTTTTCCAGAAATCTTTTGAAGATTTGCTGTTCCCTAAGTTGCCAACTTCAAGATGTTCAATGGCCGGTACGCAAAGGCCGCACACTTTTCTCCGAATGCAAGATGCTCGTATTTGCGCAAGATGCTCACGCCTATATGCGAGCACCTTGCGTATCGGCTGAGCACGTTGCAGCCAACGACCAAACCCAATGTCCAGCCCCGTCCCCACCGACTGAAATCCGTTGCGCTTGGATGCCCAGCTTGTGCTTCGCACGCCGCACGGTAGCCCACGCCAACCCGGCACCCTTCGCCGCATCCTGAATATCTTTGTGGGGGGCGGCGCCATTGGCCAGCAAGTTCTGCAAGAAGGTTTCCGCTTCCGACCGAGCCGACTTGCCTTCGACAGCCGAGTTGGCCGCGAGCGCCTGGTCGGCACTGATCGTGACGGGTGAGGACTCCCAGGCAATGCGGGAGGTGACGATCATGTTGCCGTCCACTTCCAACCCGACCCCCTCAATCCGGTAGGCAAGCCCGTGGCTCATGGTGCCGATGTTCGCCTTGGATGGGATCAGCAGGAGACGCGCGTCATCCTCGGCATCTGGCGTCACGATAAAGGCTTTACGTGCCTGATTGACGAAGGCTACTGAGCCGATGATACGGCTGTTGGCGTTGCCGCCACCTTTGGAGAAATGATTATTGCAGATGATTGCTACATGGAGCCGAGCGGCGAGGTCGCCAAGCGGTTCCAACACGGCCCGCACATCCGCGTTCTTGTGCGAGTCCACCGTGCCCAAATAAGACGAGATCGGGTCAAGAATCACCAGCCGCACGTCACCCTTTTCGCGGATCAATGCTTCCAGGCGGACAAGGTCGCTCTGCAGATTGAAGCCGCGGCGAGTCTGATCGATATTCCTCGCGGAACGGACGATGAAAATCCGCTTCATGTCGGCATCGATCGCCAGCAGCCGTGGCGCCAGCGTGTCCTCGACGTCATCCTCTGCCGCGAGGATGATCACACTCCCGCAGCCGGCATTGGCCGAACCGTCCGGCCACGACTCGCCGCGCGTCGTGCGTGACCCAATGTCGCCAAGGATGGTACTCTTGCCGCGTCCACCTTCGCCAGCGAGCACATGCACTTTTCCAAGCGCAAGCCAGTTCGGCCAAAGCCAATCGATCGGCTTGGGCGTGACATCTGCGAGGCACACCACTTCGAGACCGAGCTTGCGTTCCCGATCCAGCCGGATGATTTGTGCGTCAAGGGAGCGGTTGTCCTGCAAAGAGGTGCTCGTGAAATGCTTGTTGCTCGTGTCTTGCATCGGTTTAGCCACCTTTGCGAAAGGTGACGTGCGTGAAGGCGTCTGCCATAGCGCGCTGGACGGAATCGTCGCCAAGCATCTCGGAGAGGCCGGAGAGTTCCGCCGCGCTTTGCAGCATGTCGGCGGCTTCGATCAGGCGGAGCTGGCCCGCCGCGACGCGCTCCGCAAAGACGCGGCAGTTCTGCGCGAAGAGAGTGAGCTTGCGGTTAGCGAAATCGGCTACATCCTGATCAGCGGCCGGCTCGTGGTCGTAGTCTTGTTCTTGGAAATGCGGTACATTGCGCATCGTCGGTTATTCCTTCTTTCCAGTTGGGATGCTCGATATGCCCCGGCGACGTACACGTCGCCGGGGCATATATTTGTCATTTGAGGTCGGCGATGGTCGGCAACTGCTCGATCCAGCGCCGCAGCTCGTCCTCAAGGATCAAGGTCTTTTTTCCGAGCTTGCGGGCGACCAAATCTCCACGACGGATTGCGCCGTAGAGCGTCGTCTTGCCGGTGCGTGAGGCCGCGCACGCTTCTTTGACCGTATAGGCGATCGGTGTGCTCATATTCTCCTCTGTCCGTGAAGCGCACTTGCGCGCGCCGTCACGACTGAGGTGACACCAACCAGTACGACTAAATAGGCGTGCCCGATTTCTTCCAGTGCTCAACCCATGAGAAATCGCGACAAAATGCGGGTGCATTATTGTGTCGTGCTACCGGACACGTCGGCGCCGGTGAATATGGAAGGCGCTCAAATCGAGTTGATCAATTAGTTTGATCTTTTCGATGTTCTGGCGCGGCGGCGCCCCGTTTCCGCTCGCGCATACCGCAGCTGCTTGAGTAGGCCATCGGTCCCGGCCTTCTGGAAATAAGGCGGATTGTCTTTTGACCGAGCGAGAAGCTCGCAAGCCCTTCCGTCCGATAGCTTAGGATTGCGTCGACGCATGGCGTCAACGATTTCCAGCAGTTCCAGCTTACGTTCAGAGTTCCATTTCTTATGTCTGCCCGGCTTCTTCCGCTCAAAGAAGACGATGGACGCCAGTTCTTCGACCAATTCGCGCCAATGCCATGGGTCGCTTGGATCGAGGCTAAACGTATCGAACGCTATTTTAATTTTTGAATCATGATCGATGAGTTTAAGGGCCTCTTTTGCCGTCGCCTTCCAGATGTCATCTCGCGACGGCCCCGAGAGGCCAGGCGCAACGAAAGGCACACGGCGTTTCAGACTGCGGTATTTGCCCAGAACTTTACGTTTTTGGAGCGCGCTCTGCAGTCGGGCATTTACGCTCAGACGCTTCTTGGCCACAGGCTAAACTCCAACTTAGCCTCTAGTCAGACGTGCCGTCGCGAGCGGAATAACTTCTGCGCCTGACCGAAGCTGATCGAGATAGTCGGCCCATTCTTGCATCATTCCGACCCGCTCGGACCAGAACTCGGCAGCGTGCATGTAGGCGTTTCGGACCTCATCCTGTTCCTGGTGGGCCAATTGCCGTTCGATAGCGTCGCGGTTCCAGCGACCCGTCTCATTGAGAAGCGTTGAGGCCGTCGTGCGGAAGCCATGCGCAGTCACCTCATCCTTGGTGTAACCGAGGCGGCGAAGGGCGGCGTTGAGCGTATTCTCACTCATCGGCCGCCGCACCGAGTTGATCGCCGGAAATAAGAACTCGCCCCGCTTGGTGATCTTCTCAATCTGCCGAATGACGCTCACCGCTTGTCGGGACAAAGGCACTCGGTGCGCGCGATCCATTTTCATGGTCTCGGCCGGAATGTTCCAAACGGCTAGGCCCAGATCGAACTCACCCCAGCGAGCGTGGCGGATTTCGCCGGGTCGCACAAACAGCAGCGCCAATAGCTGAAGCGCCATGCGCGTCGTCGGCTGGCCAGTGTAACCATCAATAGCGCGCAGCAGCGCGCCGACCTTCTTCGGTTCTGTAATGGCGGGGCGATGCCGCACCTTCGGCATCGTTAGTGCGCCGCGCAGATCGAGTGAGATGTCACGGGTGGCACGTCCGGTCGCAATCGCGTAGCGGAACACCATGCCGGCAACGGTCCGCAGCCGCCTGGCGCTTTCGTAACGCCCGCGCTGTTCGAACATCCGCAAGGCGTGCAGAAGTTCAGGCGCAGTAATTTCGCCGATGGGTCGATCCCCGAACGTCTCGAACGCGGGCTCAAGCAGCCAGCGGTTCTTCTTGGTAGTCATTTCCGCCCGGCCCTCACGGGCCTGCTTTGCGAGTAGCTCTTCGGCGACTTCACGGAAGGTGTTACCGCCGGCAGCCGCGGCGATCTTTTCCAGCCGGCGTTGAACGCTCGGGTCGGCGCCACTGGCAACGAGCTTGCGCGCGGCGTTGCGGGCCTCGCGCGCTTCGGCCAAGGTTACGCTCGGGTATACTCCCAAGGCGAGCAGCTTCTGCTTTCCAGCAAACCGATAAGCCAATCGCCAGAGCTTGGCTCCATTCGGTCGGACCAGCAGATGAAGTCCATCGTAGTCCGTAAGCTTGTAGTCGCGGTCACGCAGCTCGGCTTGGCGGATGCGAAGGTCGTTGAGCATGTGTTGGTACCGGGTTCAAAAACTGTTTCGATACCAACAGCGATACCAACAAGCGCTCCGACTGCCAACGACTGATCGCGATCGTGCACAGCATCGAGCGGACTCAAGTCATTGTAAAATCTTAGAGAATGATCGGGCACGAACAGCGGCGAACAAACGCGAACATTTAGGTGGTGCCCGTGGAGGGAATCGAACCCCCACTCCTTGCAGAACACGATTTTGAGTCGTGCGCGTCTACCAGTTCCGCCACACGGGCTATGACGGCGACATCTATATCGTCGCCGCCCGCTGCGGGC
>Ga0307373_10008204_pt1 | contig 15995 bp, 13 predicted proteins | sample OX2MG_FD_202534 | JGI IMG/M metagenome (GOLD analysis project Ga0307373, IMG submission 202534) | Soil microbial communities from Risofladan, Vaasa, Finland - OX-2 | ecosystem: Environmental > Terrestrial > Soil > Coastal area > Acid sulfate soil | place: Finland: Risofladan, Vaasa | collected... | reverse complement strand
ATAAAATACGCCAGCAACGCATTTTTGGCGACGAAGATTTCCTTCATCAACGAGATTGCGGATCTTTGCGAGAAGATTCCGGGAGGGGATGTCGAGGTGGTCGCCAAGGGAATGGGACTTGACAAGAGGATAGCCCCGCGCTTCCTCAAGGCGGGAATAGGGTACGGGGGATCTTGCCTGCCCAAAGACACGCAGGCGCTGGTCTCATTCGCCAAGGAAAACGGAGTCTCGATGGGGATAGTGAACGCCGCGATTGATGCAAACAACCAGAGAGTGAAGAGAACGCTCGCGCACATAAGCTATCATCTAAACGGCAAGTTTAGGGGCGCAAAGGTGGGAGTTCTTGGGATCGCCTTCAAGGGAGGGACAAATGATATACGAGAGTCTCAGGCACTTAAGATAATCGAGGCGCTAAAGGAGGAGGGGGCGATTGTATACGCATATGACCCAGTAGTGAAGAACGAGATAGAGGGGGTTAAGCTGTGCGGCTCGATTGAGGAGATGGTGAAAAACTCCGATGTGGTTCTGGTCGCCGCGGAGTGGAGCGAGTTTGAGGACCTAAAGGCTCACCTGCAGGACAAGCCAGTGGTCGATGCCAGAAGAGTAATGAACCCAAAGGACTACAAGAACATAAGGGCCATAGGCCTTGGATGATTCAATGAAGATCAAGAAGGCAATTATTCCTGCGGCCGGATTTGGCACAAGGCTCTTTCCGCTTACAAGGGCGCAGCCAAAGGAGATGCTTCCAATCCTCGACAAGCCGGTGCTGCACTACATAGTCGAGGAGCTAGTAGAATCGGGAGTAGATGAGGTTCTAATCCTTGTGGGTAAAGGAAAGGAGTCAATAATAAACTACTTTGACCGCAACGAGCTTGACGACAAGCACGGATACAAGGACATCGCCAATATGCCAGAGATCTTCTTCGTTAGACAGCGCGAGCAAAAGGGGCTCGGGGATGCGATAAAGTACGCAAAGAAATTCGTCAACGACCAGCCTTTCGCGGTGATGCTCGGGGACACGATCTATAAGTCAAACACAAAGAAAACGATAACAAGGCAACTGCTCGAGGCTTTCGAGAAAAAGGGATCTTCAACACTGGCGGTGGAGAGGGTCGCAAAGAGTGAGCTGAAAAATTATGGGGTCATCTCGGGAAAGACGGCAGGGGAGAGGATGTGGGAGATAGACAGGATGGTTGAGAAGCCCGAGCCCGCTGAGGCGCCAAGCGACATTGCACTCACCGGAGCCTATGTCCTAATGCCAAGCATATTTGATTACCTCGACAAGATAGAGAGGGGAAGAAACAACGAGTACCAATTGACCGATGCGCTTAACCTTATGTGCAAGAAGGAAAAGGTGTTCGGATACCAGATAGACGGAAGCAAGTACGACATAGGGACAAAGGAGCTGTGGATCAAGACGTTCATAGAGTTCGCAAAGGCGGACAAGAGATTCTCGAATCTTCTCTGATTATTTCTCGCAGTAGGGCTATTTTTCAATAATCTAATTGGCTAGAATCGTCAGGGCGATGGCTTTATATTTTCTATATTGCCTACATAATTAGCAGCCAATAATCAGCACAGATGCCGCTGCGCGCACCCTTATGCAAAGGCAATGAGGCGGGATAAATGAGAGTCGATAGCCGAGATAATAAAAGAAAGCTCGCAGGCCGAAGGGGCGGCGCACCGCAGGTCAGTTTTTTGATAAGAGCCTACAACGAGCAGCGATTCATCTCAAGCAAGCTTGAAGATCTAACATCAAGGCTCAGGAAATTCGATGTCAGATGCGAGATAATACTGGGAATCCAGGGAGATGACAGCTCATATAAAATAGCAAAGTTGTTTAGTGACAGGCTCAAGAACATAAGGGTCTACAAGATGCCAAAGCCAGATTTAATAGGCACCACAAACTTCTTGATAGGAAAAGCAAGGGGGGAGATAATAATATTTGATGATGCTGACAACTTGTTTGTCGGGGACCTAAACGAGGTCGTCAGGATCTTCGACGACAAAAAAGTCGGCGGAATAATCAACGAGGACGACTCCACCGCAGAGCTTTACAACAGTGGGCAGAAAGTTTTTGACAGAGCATACTTCGACGTAAAACTACGCCACCACTCAAAGGCAATGGGAAAGGAAAAAAAGTACATATGCGTGACCGACCCGATATTTAGCACAAACATCGTAAGGCGCTCCGCGCTTTCTGCAAGGCCTTACACAAAGACTTTCGGCACAGACACCGAGGTCACCAAGATACTGATAGATAAGGGATACTTTGTAGTCTACTCCGCGCCCCTGCTCTACTATATTAGGAACTCGCCGCTCCAGGACAATTTGACAGTGAAGAAGATTTTTGCGAGGAGGACCAGGACCGAGCAATTTAGGGCACAGGCAAAGCAGAGGCTTGATTCAAACAGATTCGAAGTGGGCTCAAGGATGGGTGAATTTGTGGAGGCGATACTACTCACCTACTCGCGCGTGAATCTTTCGGAGTTCTTTGCGTTCACACAGTATATAATAATAATTATAGCTGCAACAATATATGGAAGGATAATGAAGATATTTGTGGATAAAGGCAGATTTATACAGATAAGATGAGCTGATTTAAATGACGAAAATTTTGGTTACGGGAGCTGGCGGATACATAGGATCTACGCTCTGTGAGATGCTGCTTGAGAAGGGGTACAGCGTTGTGGCGCTTGACAAGTTCCTTTTCGGAAGCGATTTCATAAAGGATCTGGAGAGCAAGATGACGGTTGTCAAGTCTGACATAAGAAACGTAGAGCAGTCAGTATTTGCGGGAGTCGATGGGGTGTGCGATTTGGCATCGCTATCCGCCGAGTCTTTTAGCGACGAGTACGATCTGGCAAGATTCGAGATAAACAACCTTGCAAGGTCAAGGATTGCGCTGCTTGCAAAGAAGGAGAAGGTTAAGCGATACGTGCTCGCCTCAAGCTGCTCTGTGTACGGCCTGCAAAAGGAGACGGTAAACGAGGAATCGATAATAAATCCGCTCACGATGTACGCGGCGTGCTGCAGGCTCGCCGAGCAGAACACGGCCGTGCTCTCTGACAAGTACTTTGCGACAAGCGCGCTCAGGGAATCGACAAACTACGGACTAAAGGACTTCTGCGCAACATCGCTAAGGCAGGCGACAGTGTATGGTCTGTCAAGGAAGATGCGATTCGAGCTCGCTATCAACTCGATGACGCTCTCGGCCTTTAGGGACAACAAGATGATGATAGGTGGTGACGGAACGCAGCTGAGGCCATTTATACACGTCAGGGACACAGCAGGGGCTTTCATAAAGGTTCTTGAGAGCGAGCCGGAGCTTGTGAACAACCAGATTTACAATGTGGGATCAAACGAGCAGAATTACACGATGCTACAGCTCGCAGAGATCGTCTCAAAGACCCTAGGCAGGGAGATTCCGCTTGAATTCGTAGGTAAAAAGGACATGAGGAGCTACGCAGTCGACTTCACCAAGATAAAGAGCATTGGTTACTCGACCAAGTACACGGTGGCTGACGGGGTTAAGGAGCTCTACAAGGCTATGACCACCTTCAAGGAGGAGATGGACGCGAATCCCGCCCTATCAAATGGCTTCTACAACGATCCAAGAACACAAACGAAAAAATGGTATGACCATGTCAAAGATGAAATTTTGTAAGGTTTGCAATAAGGAGACAGTAAAGGAGTTCATGTCCTTTGGCAAGATGCCGATGGGAAACATGTTTCTCAAGAAGGACCACTTCGGAGATGAGAAGACTCATGAGCTAAAGATAGGTTTCTGCGAGCAGTGCAAGCTGGTGCAGCAAATTGATCTGCCGCCAGCTGAGCTGCTTGAGGCAGACTATGGAAACTACGCCTATGTTCCGTTTGGGAAGTCGCTTAGGGATAACCTTGCTAACCTTGGCCTCTCGCTTTACACTGATTTCAAGATGAACAAGGATTCGTTTGTGCTAGACCTCGGATCAAATGACGGAACGCTTCTTGAGCCGCTTAAGGACAAATGCAAGATACTGGGAATAGAGCCTGCACGAAACATAGGGGAAATCGCAAGAAAACGCGGTGTTCCAACGATAACAAGCTTCTTCACGGGCGAGATCGCAAAGCAGATACTGCAAAAGCAGGGCAAGGCGGATGCGATAACAGTAACGCAGGTGCTTCAGCACATACCAGACCTAAACCAGTTCATAAGCGATATAGGATCAATCATAAAGGAGAGCGGAGTTCTTGTGATAGAGGGAAGGTACTTCAGGGACACGCTCAGAATAAGCTCGATAAAGAACCTGTTGGAGAGGCATCAGTTCCACCTCTTCCGCGCGGAGCTAAACGACGTATACGGAGGCTCGCTTAGGATATACGCAAGGAAGAGTGCGCAGGGAGAGGAGGCGTCAGTGGAAAAAATACTTGTGGATGAGAAGAAGGGAGGGATAGGTGATTTTGAGACCTACGAGAAGTTTGCAAAGAGTGCATACGCACTCAGAGACGAGCTAAACAAGGTCATAAAGGGGCTTGAGGGAAAGAAGATTGTTGCCTACGGGGCATCATCCACCAGCGCGACGCTGCTCAACTTTTGCGAGATAACAAACAAGCAGGTGAGTTATATAATCGATGACAGCCCGCTAAAGCAGGGACTCTATGCGCCTCTGACCCACATACCGATAGTGAGCTCAGATATACTTGAGAAGGAGAAGCCGGACTACATTCTCTTGCTGATCTGGAGGCTCAAGGATGAGATACTGCCAAAGATTGAGAAGTACAACGTCCCAATCATAATTCCGCTGCCAGAGGTAAAGATAATCTCTTAGGTGCACAGATGAAGGTTTTGCTGCTTGGAATGGAAGGGGAATTCGCAGACAACTCGCCATCCGGAATCGTCAAGTACATGTTCTCGCTCTACTCCGAGATGGGCAAACTGCCTGGGATAAAGGTTAACAAGGTCGAGTACAAAAAGGTGGCAAAGAGGCTGCCTTGGGCAAACCACTCCGCGTTTTATCTCCAGTCCCTCTTCTCGGATTTCAAGGGATACGACCTGCTCCACAACCCAAATTGCAACAGGATCTTCTACAAACCAAAGAACGCAAGGCTCGTAACGACAGTTCACGACCTTCTGTTTTTGGATAGGACAAAGGCGCTAAGCGGCAGCGGTATAAAGAGCAAGCTTGTGGGGATAAATTCGGGGCTTTCGGACCTTGCCGCAACGCAGGGTTTTAGGCTGGCTCTAAAATCGGATCGAATAATAACCTCTTTTCCGCAAAGCAGGGAGGAGTTGATAAAAGCGGCACCGGAATACGACAAGGACAAGATCTCGGTTGTGAATCTGGGAATCGATAACAAATTCATTATGCAAAAACTCTCCCCTAAGTCCTCATCCAAACTCTTCAAAGTAGGATATCTGGGCTCATTCAACTTCAGCAAGAGAATACACCTTGCAATAAGGGCAGTTAAGATGATGAAAGAGGAGGACGTAAAATTTGAGATGTGGGGAATAAAGAATATCGAGGCTGAGCTACTGGACAATGAGATAGGGACGGACAAGCGCATTGAGTTTATGGGGAATGAAAAGCAAAGCGAAAAGGTAAAAATCTTTGACAGCTTTGATGTTTTCGTGCACCCCGGAGTTTACGAAGGGCTGCCGGTTCTTGAGGCCCTAGCAAGGGGGCTACCGGTTATAGTCTCTAGAGACGCCAGAATGACACCCGAGACCAGAAGGCACTGCATAGTGGCAAAGGACGAGGAGGAAATTGCAGAGAAGCTTTCGTGGCTTAAGAGCAATGGATACAGCGAGAAGGCAAGAAAGGCTGGAATGCAATACGCCAGACGCTTCACCTGGAAGAATACTGCAGAGCAGACGGTCAATGTGTACCGCAAAGTGTTTGATCAATAGGGGATAAAATAAAGACCGCACTAATCACAGGAATAACCGGACAGGACGGGGCATATCTAGCCAAGCTTCTGCTAGAAAAAAGATACAAGGTTTATGGTACCCTCTCCGCAAAAAAACACAAGAAGAGGGAGACGTGGAGACTAGACGAGCTGAAAATCACAGGCAAGGTAAAATTGGTTCGAACGGATTACAGCTACACCCAGTTAAATCGTCTGGTGAGTAAAATTCGCCCTGATGAGATATACAATCTGGCGTCGCAGAACTACAGGGGGGTGATCTTCACCCAGCCATTTGAGACAATACGGATAAACGCCTTCATGCCCTCCTATCTGCTTGAGATAATAAGGAATTCGAAGCGCAAGATAAAGTTCTTCCAGGCCTCCTCGGTGCAGATGTACAGTCCAATCAGCCCTTACGCGGCGTCGAAGCTCTTCGTCTCAAATCTTGTCAGGCAGTACAGAGAGAACTACGGGATTTTTGCCTGCCAGGCGATACTCTTCAACCACGAATCGGAGCTGCGCGGACCGGAGTTTGTCACAAGGACAATAAGCATCTCTGCGGCGAGAATCAAGCAGGGGCTTCAGAAAAAACTGGTGCTCAAGTACATTTATGCAAAAAGGGACTGGGGTTACGCACCGGAGTACGTTGAGGGCATGTACAAAATGATGCAGCATAACAAGGCTGGCGATTTCGAACTTGGCACAGGCAGGGTTCACTCCGTGAAAGAATTTGCAGAGATTGCATTTAGACACATAGGATTAAATTATAAAAAGTATCTAGATGTTAGGGGAAAGTATAGCGGCCCTAGGGAGGGAACAATTCCAAAACCCTCGTCAAAGGCTTTCAGAGAGCTGGGATGGAAGCCGAGAACCGGATTTGAGGAAATCGCAAATAGGATGGTCGATGCGGATCTTAAACGACTGAAAAATAGGAGATAGAATGGATGCGGATTATGTTGAACTAAAGAGATGCAGGATATGCGCAAGCGACGAGCTTGTACCCATCTGCTCCCTTGGCATGCAGGCAGTTACAGGATTTCCCGAAAAGCCAGAGGAGAAAATGCACAAGGCACCGCTTGAGATAGTTCTATGCAAAAAGTGCAACCTTCTGCAGATGCGATACACCTTTGAGAGGGAACTGCTTTATAGGCACTACTGGTACGAAAGCGGAATCTCCCCTATGATGGTAAGGGCACTAAGCGACATCATCGAGAGCGCACAGCGCTTGGTTGGCCTGAGTGCAGGGGATTACGTGATAGACATCGGCTCCAACGACGGTACGCTGCTCTCTCTTTACAAAAAGGAGGGCATAAGGAAAATCGGATTTGAGCCATCGGACGTTGGATACAAGAGCGCAGCCGGAAGCACCATAGTCCATGATTTCTTCAACAAGGAAAGCTACTGGAAGGCAGCAGATGCTAAGGCAAAGATAATAACGTCAATCTCGATGTTCTACGATCTGCCTAATCCCAATGAATTCGTACAGGACATAAAGAAATGCCTTTCCGAAGATGGGGTGTGGGTGATACAGATGAACTATCTTATGCTGATGCTCAAGAACAACACATATGACGACATATGCCACGAGCACCTGGAGTACTATTCACTTAATGCAATAGAGAACCTGCTGAGCCGCAACGGGATGAAACTAATTGATGCAGAGCTAAACGGCGTAAACGGAGGAAGCATAAGAGTTTTTGTCGTTGATGAAAAAAGCGCACTCAGCTCTGGCGGTGGCGCGGAGAACCTAGAGAAAATACGGGAAATGGAAAAGGTAATGGAGCTCAGCAAGATAGAAACCTACGAAAAGTTCCAGAAGCGAATGGATGAGAACAGAAAGAAGGTGATCGGATTCGTGGACGCAGAAATGGCAAAGGGAAGGAAGTTTGTCATCTGGGGGGCATCGACCAGGGGACTTGTCCAGGTCCAGTACCTTGGCATAACCAGCAAGCAAATACCCTACGCAATAGACAAGAACCCGAGAAAGTGGGGAAGATACTACTCTGGCACGGGAATCAAGCTGATCTCTCTTGAGGAAGCGAAGAAGATGAAGCCCGACTACGTGCTAGTTCTTCCGTACCATTTCCTTGAAGAGATAATAAAGGAAAGCAGGCCGCTCACCGAAAACGGGGCAAAACTTATCGTCAACATACCTGAGTTTAGGATAATTGGGTAGGTTCGAAATATTCAAAAGCAAAGTTTATAATTTATGGGTTACCATAAAAAAGAGTAGACACGATATGATACTATGGAGAGAATACTTGTAACTGGAGTGACTGGATTTATAGGCTCACATCTAGTCCAGGAGCTTGTGAAGAAGAAGCACGAGGTATACGGGATACTAAAACCTGCCACAAACAGGAACCCGATCCTCTCAAAAGAGTTCCTAAACGGGGCCCAGCTTATCACCTGCGACATAGGTGATTACCAGTCGATGGCAAATACGCTCAAGATGGTGGAGCCTGACATCGTCGTCCACCTCGCCGCGCTCAGCCCGGTAAGGGAATCGTTTGAGAAGCCATTCACTTACGTGCACAACAATATAGTAGGAACCATGAACATCGCATACTCAATGCTTGAGCTTCCTGACTTCAAACAGCGAAAGCTGATCTATGCCTCCACGGCGGAGGTCTACGGGATGCAGAAAACCTCGCCGATAAAGGAGGATGCAGTCCTCAACCCTTCAAGCCCGTATGCAAACACAAAGGCGATGACGGACGTGCAGCTTAGGATGATGTCTTATGTAAACGGACTCAATGCAACGGTGATGAGGTGCACGAACTCCTACGGAAGAAAGATCGACACCTCATTTTATGTCGAGTATCTTGTCACAACCATGCTCAATGACGAGAAGGTCTACATCGGCGCACCGGACTCGCTGAGGGATTACATGTATGTCTCAGACCATGTGAACGCGTATCTAAAGGCTATCGAGCACAAGGATATCAAGGGCGAGGCTTTCAACGCGGCTACAAGGCACATAATCTCAAACAAGGATGCGGCATTCCAGATAGCCGAAATGATCGGGTTTGACAAGAAGAAGATTGCGCTGGGCACTTATCCTCCGAACTATCCATTTAGACCGATTGAATCAGACCAGCCGTTCATAGACCTCGATACGGCAAAGATAGCAAAGCACCTTGGATGGAAGCCTGAGGTCAAGCTTGAAGCTGGGCTGAAGAAGACAATTGAATACTGGAAGGAAAAACTTAAGAAATAGTGAGCCAGTTTGTCATGTGAGTGGTGGCCTCCTCTAGGTCCTTTTGGGTGTTTATGCTCATCCAGCTTTCATTCTCAGGGAGCATGTAGGCATAAGCCCCATTGTTATCCTCGGCCAGCTTCTTGAACACGAGCTCCTCTATTCCACCCGTGTCCGGTATGTGGTCAAGTATCCTTTTGTTAAACATGTTTATGCCTATGTGCACCGGAGCGTTGTGCAACCTCATGTCCCTCTCAAAGCCGACAATCTTACCCTCATCGCCGATTTTAAGCACGCTGAAGCGGCAGTGGAACGGTGCGCTCGCAAGCGTCACTATTGCATTGTTCTTCTTGTGGGCCTCATAGAGCTTGCCTATGTCCAGGTTGGTTAGCTCATCCCCGTTCATCGCAAGGAAATCCTCGTCGTTAACAAATCTCTTGATTGCCAGCTTGAATCCCTGGGCGGTTCCCCCCTCGACAGTATGCTCGCTGAAGTCCACCTTTAGGCCAAAGTTGCGGTTCGCATTCATGTAGTCGTATATCATCTCCTTCTTGTAGGCGACCCCTATCACCACATGCTCTATCTGGTGCTTCTTGAGCCACTGGATAATCCAGTATAGAATCGGCTTTCCCTTTACCTCAACTAGCGTCTTTGGCTTGTTGTCTGTTAGGGGCCTGAGCCTCTGGCTGGAACCACCTGCAATTATAACGGCTGTTTTGATCATCTATATCACAGAATTGGACACACTAATTAAACTTACTCTGATATTTAAGCGTTCTGTCCATTTAAATAAGTTATGTCAGTCAATGTATAATTAGTCCATTTACCATCAGGCAACTGGCTCTTTTACAAATATAGGCCGTATCATGAAGATTGCACTGGTTAACGTAATAAAGCCACAGGAGGGAAGCAGGGACGGCATGACGGAGTACACTTACCAGATATACGAAAGGCTCAGAAAAAGACACACAGTTGACCTGATTTACGTCACCGAGAAGTCAAAGCGACTAGACAACCTTGCCTATCTCTATGCTAGCACTCTATTCAAACTGAAGATAAGGAAGCTTGCAAAGAAAGACTACGACATAATACATATAACCAACCAGGAACTTGGGTTTGTTGCAAAGGAAGTGAAGAGGCTCGGCACAAAGGCGAAGGTAATTACTTCCATACACGACCTGATGAGAATGAACATAAACTTCGGGCAGGGATTCGCGCAGAGGATGTACAACTCGCTGGTTGCAAACAGCATACTGGACTGCTTCAAGTTCTCAGACCACATAATATTCAGCGCAAGCACCGTTGAGAAGGATGCCGTGAAAATGTTCAGGGAGATGTTCAAGAATTACTCCACTACGCTTCTTGGCCCATCGGAGGAATTTAGGACAACTGCCATACCGAAAAAAGCTCGAAGGAAGGAATTTGTCATCGGATATGTTGGAGCCTTTGCACCGTGGAAAAACCCAATGTTTGTTCTCAGGACGGCAAGGCTCCTCAAAAACGAGAGGGACATCGTGTTTAAAGTGCATGGCCATGGGCCTGAGGAGGAGGCGATGCGCACATACAAATCTAAGCACAACTTAAGCAATGTGGAGATAATTGGCTTCCCAGAACAGAGCAAATTCCTTGAGATGTATGACAGCTTTGACATGTTCTTCTATCCAACGCTTGAGGAGGGATCAAGCCTGCCGATGATAAACTCGCAGTGCAGAGGACTGCCGGTTGTCATATACAAGGAGAACAAGGTGGATGTGGAAGTTACAAAGTACTGTTTTGTCTCAAAGAATGAGGCTGATGCAGCAAAAATGATAAAGAGAATAAAGCAGAGAGGATTTGACAGAGGCCACCAACAAAGAATGCTAAAGTACGTACGCGGATTTTCTTGGGACAGGGTGACAAAAGAGACGCTCGCGATATACTCAAAAACGATCAGACAAAAGTAGCAACTATACTTCGAATTTGTAGTCGTCATTCTTGTCATAGTCGGAGTTCTCCATCTCGACAAGCCAACATGGTACGTCGCCTATGTTCTTTATGGTGTGCGCAATGTAAGGATGTATTAATAGTATCTGCCTGTTTTTCCCGTCAAGAGTTATCTCCATTCGCTCGCCTGTTTCGACATCGACCATCTTAACTAGCACTCTCCCTGTTACGACTACAAATGCCTCCTCCTTAACCTTGTGGTAGTGGTTTCCCCGAGTTACGCCAGGATTTGTTAGAAGCGAAACTATGTCCCTTGTAGGCCAACCTGTCATCGCAACAGTCATTATCTTGACCGCCTCGCCTCTTGCATCGGCTCTGGTAGGTATATTGATGAGTATGTCATTTAGCCGGTTTTTTGTCTCCATATTCATCCCGTAACTTTGATTATCTCTGTTGCGACCTCCTCTATCTGCTCGTGCGTTAGGTATGGTCCTGATGGTATGTTGAGTCCCCTAAAGCCTATGTCCTCGGCAACCGGGAGCTTCTCACCGGTGCTGTAGTGCGGTAGCATGTGGATTGGATAGAAGAACGGCCTGACCTCGATTTCCTTCTTTTCAAGCTGCGCGGTCACCTCATCTCGCTTTCCCTTGGGAACAAGGATCGAGTAGTACCAGTAAGTGTTCTTCGCCCACTCCATCAGCGGCGCATGGACCACGTTCTTTGAGCGTGACTCGAATATCTGATCGTAAGCCTTGGCCATCTCGAGCTTCTTGTCGACAAGGTAGTCAAGCCTCTTTAGCTGGGCGACTCCGACAGCCGCCTGCATGTTGGTCATCCTGTAATTGAACCCAATCTCGTCGTAGTAGTACTTGTTTCTATACTCGGGCTTTGTCCCCTGGTTCCTGAGCACCCTCATGCGCTCGGCAAGCTCGTCGTTTTCGGTGAGGCACATCCCCCCCTCGCCGGTGGTTATTACCTTGTTTCCGTAGAACGAGTAGCAGGCAATGTCTGAGAAATTACCAACCATCTTCCCCTTGTACTTAGATCCTATCGCCTCGGCGCAATCCTCTACTATCGGAACGCCGTGCTTTACTGCAATCTCCCTTATCGAAGCCATGTCACACGGATGACCGTAAATGTGAACAGGCATTATCGCCTTTGTCTTTTTTGTTATCTTTGCCTCAAATCCCTTCGGATCCATGCACCAGTACTCGGGCGTCGAATCGACAAATATTGCCTTCGCACCTGTAAGCGCAATTGCATTAGTGCAGCCAATCGAGGTCATTGATGGAACTATCACCTCATCACCGGCCTTAACCCCAAGCGCAGCAAGCGCAAGGTGCAGCGCGGCTGTGCCGTTTATCACAGATACCCCATGCTTTGGCCCAACATAGGATGCAAACCCCTTTTCAAAGCCCAAGACGAACTCGTCATTAGGTCTAAGCTTCGTCTCGACCGCCTTCACAACATTGTCGACCTCTTCCTTTCCGATGAAGGGTTCTGACATCCTTATCCGTACCATTTTTATCAACATTAACTTTGAATCTACTGATATTTATTATTATATTTATCCTTGAGAAGCCTTATCAAAAGATCGATTCCCTGCTTCTTCCCCGCATACTTCCTGTCGAGTTTTTTTATGATCGACTCCCTGTCGAGCTGGAGATATTTTATGACCCCTTTCGTCTCTATTATCTTCCCGATTTCGACTATGGAGGGATCCTCGGCCCTCTGCCCCTCGAAATTCATCTGCGCGTTTATGGTGTCCATCAAGTACTTGAAGCTCATCTCTCCGTTCATCGCCCCTACGAATAGATCCCTAAGTATCAAGATGAATGCTCCCTTGGTTGAGAAAAGATCCATCTTGTTGTACGACCTTGCGTGGCGCAGCTGGTCGAGGTGGTTTATGTACTCTGTCTCTGATTCGAGGTTCTTGACGGTACCCAATATTTCAGGGGTCTCATGCGTAAGGCCAAGGTAACGCACACTCCCTTTTTTGAACAGCCTAACCTGCCAGGTGTAATATTTTGTCTTTGCGCCGCTTTGGCCGACATGCTCAAAGCGCTTTACCCTTAGTACGCTGAAGTCCGAACACTCAACGATTTTCTTCAGGTTCATCCTCAGGTGGACGGAGAGGCGCTCGTCGGTATCGAGAAGGAGTATCCAGTCATTCTTGCACTTTGATATCCCGTATTCTCTAAAGGGCTCTGCATAGCCCAGAGCCACTGTATGGAAGATGTTCATACTCTCGAGCTTGTTCCTCCTTCTTTCGATTTCCAGCCTGTCAAGATTCTTCATGTCGCTCGAGTCTACCACGACAATCTCGTCGACGGTACGGTACAGCTCCTTAGCTAGGGAAATCACCTCATTTGGCTCGTTTATGGAAAATATTAGAAGCGATATCTTTTGCATGTGCATCAGAACCTATTGTCAGACGGACTTTAAAAATATTCTGTGCGTACGGGAAGGCTAAGAGAATTAGAAACCTTTTAAATTGTTCATTACTATAGTATAAATTCATTAAGTCGTGGTATTTTGGAACATGAATCTAAGGCGGTCGGCGCAGAACATGAACGCCACGAGCACGCCAATCTGGAACACGCACACCACAAGGAAGCGGACGCAAGTGAGGCACACGTCCATCACAAACACGAATACCAGGACAAGAATGCTGTGTATGCGGTTGTGGCGGCTTTCATTATAGGCTTGGTGCTCATCGGGATAACTGTAAACAACGGAAACTACTTTTACGCAGGAGTTGTAGCAAGCGCACTGGTAATTGCAGTGATGCTGTATTACAAAAGGTATACGGCGGCGACCCTCTTTACGGTGCTAGTTATCATAGCAATAACCATAGCTTACAGGATTATGCTGCTACACTTTTTCGGATTCTATGAGCCGGATGGATTCTACCACTTCGCGGTCATACGTGCTGCAGTCCTTCATGGATTCGTCGTTCCGACTCACCTGAGCATATCAGGTTGGCCTCAAGCAGCGGTTGTGGCGGAGCCTGTAGGCTTTTATTGGATTACTCTTATCCCATATATCTTCCTGCAGTTCTTCGGAATAAGTTATTATAACATAATTAGGCTTGTTCCGGTGGCGTTTGCGATATTCGATTTGATAGGTACATACTTTCTGATAAGGGAGTTCAACAAGGACAAAGTCTTCGGGATTTTAGGCATGCTCTTTGTTGGGCTTAGTATGGGAGACGCTGCAAGGACGAGCGCTACAGTCTATAGGGGGGACGGGTTCGTCACGCTTTTCGTAATCCTTGGCCTACTTTTCATGATACGCGCTTTCAAAGCGGAAGGAAGAAACAAGATTCTTGCCTATACGCTCTTGACTGGTTTTATACTCAGTATCGGTAACCTTGTTTGGAACGGGGCATCGTTCGGCATCGCGACGTACATCTTCGCGCTTGTACTGATACTTCTTTATTCCTTCGTAAAAGGTGATGCTGAAACCATCAGCAGGTCGCGTTATCTGCTGCTAGCCCTTGCAGTATGGTATCTTCTCTCCAGCCTGTACGGCGCGCTGAACTTGATAGGTGGGCAGAACGAGGCATTTACCGGGATATACTTCCTTGTGATGTTCGCGCTGCTGGTAATCGGAACCGAACTCGCCCTTTATCTACTGCAGAACAAGGAGAGGTTTGGCATTTATGTTAAGAGTAGAAGCAAGAGGCTTACCACTTTCGTAGTCTTCGCTGCCGCTGCTGCCCTGCTGATCTACTTTCTCGCTCCCCAGATTGTTTTTTCAATCTTCGTCGGAAACGGGTTCGGAACAAATGTCGCATTCGCAGCATCGATAGAGGAACTCCAGGCGCCATCTCCAGCATTCCTGTTCGCCAGCTTCGGGGCGACGATGTTCATGTCACCTATGTCAATAATGCTCTACCTCTCGTCCTACTATACTGATATAGTGGACCTCTTCTGGGTTGCCGTGCTTGCGCTCTCGGTTATGTACATGTTCATGGAATTTGACGGAGTGGACGGGAAGACATTCCTAGGCGGAAAGGCGGTTATAAAGTTCAAGATGAACGAAGCGCTGATTGTCTTCATCGCTTACTATGCGATAACGGCCTACCTCCAGATGCATGCGGTCAGGTTCAACTCGCTTCTTTCGATACCTCTTGCAATATTTACTGCATACACGATTTACTGGGTGCTATTGCGCCAGAAGGAATTCAGACTAGATAGCCTACTCATACTTATGGCGTTTTCTGGAATAGTCCTAAGTTTCATAGTTCCAAGCATCCTGCCAGCAGGATTTTACACTTATCTGCAGATGAATACATTCGCATTTACCTGGATTCTGTCAATTCTTCTTGTGATATTCATAATGTATATTGCATATTTGGCGCTCCTAAACCAGAAGGTGTCCAAGAATAGAACGATTATAATGTTTACCGCATTAGTAGCAATCATACTCAGCTTAGTACTTACCAATGCGATACCAGGAAGCGTTTACGCTTTGCCTGTTGTTGTTGTGACTCTGCTTATCGGGATTGGATTATACCTCTTAAAAAGAAGTACTGTATGTCTCATTACAGGCATTGTAATGCTGGCAGTTTTGATAGGATACATAATGCTACTTGACACAAGTTATTCCTCAACCCTCATACAGGCAGACAACATAAACCCTACGTTCATCTCCGCACTGGGTTGGATACACAACAACACCGCTCCAAACTCTGTGATACTCACCCTCTGGCCAGACGGAAGCTTGGTGGAAGGAGTCGCAAACAGGACGAGCGTCACAGACAGCGTCGGTTCGCAGAACAGAAGCAAAGCTGACCCATTCGCAGCATGGGTCTTCAATACCTCGACCGATGGAAACTTCCTTACCGGCAGAATAAACGGAAAGCCAAACTACCTGCTTGTGAGATACACCTGGCTGCTTGAGACAAGCGGAATCTACACAGAGGCGCAGTTCAACGCATCAAACTACAACCAGTCGGTAGTAGCAAGGATGATAAAGC
>Ga0307373_10008201_pt1 | contig 15997 bp, 13 predicted proteins | sample OX2MG_FD_202534 | JGI IMG/M metagenome (GOLD analysis project Ga0307373, IMG submission 202534) | Soil microbial communities from Risofladan, Vaasa, Finland - OX-2 | ecosystem: Environmental > Terrestrial > Soil > Coastal area > Acid sulfate soil | place: Finland: Risofladan, Vaasa | collected... | reverse complement strand
GCTGCCGGCGGCGGCCGGGCGTCGCACCGCGACCGCCCCATCGGCGAAGCTATCGCGATGCTTGACTCCACCGCTATCGGAGCTGTCCCAGATCCCCCCAACCTCGGCGCACCCAGGGTGGCCGCCGCCCGCGATAGCGCGCCCTTCAACGTGCGCTTTGGGTGGGGGGAGCTAGGGGCACGGGCCCTGGTCCCCGGGTCGGACGTGGTGGTGGTGGTGGACGTGATCACCTTCACCACCGCGGTGGCCGTCGCCGTCGAGCGCGACTGCGCCATCTATCCTCACCCCTGGGACCAGGAGGCGGCGGCCAAGCTGGCCGGCAAGGTGGGCGCCGAGCTCGCCGTCGGGCGCTCTCAGGTGGGGCCGGAGACCCCCTACTCGCTCTCGCCTGTCACTCTCAGCCGGGCTCCTCACGGGACCTCGATCGTGCTGCCCTCGCCCAACGGCTCGGCGGTGGCGGCGGCGGCATCTGAGAGCGGTGCCCAGGTGGTAGCCGGCTCACTGCGCAACGCCTTCGCGGTGGCTCGCTTCGCGCGCCGGCACGGCGGGGTGATCTCGGTGATCGCGGCCGGGGAGCGCTGGCCCGATCGCAGTCTCGACCCCGCGCTGGAGGATCTGGTTGGCGCCGGCGCGATCATCGACGGACTCCGCCGGCGGCGGCGATCCCCGGAGGCTCAGGCCGCCGCCGCGGTCTACCTGCAGGCGCGCCGTCACGGACTGCGCCGGACCTTGCAGGAGTCGGTGTCCGGCCGCGAGCAGATCGAGCGGGGCTACGCCGGGGAGCTTGACTGGGCCGCCGCGCTCAACGTCTCCTCGGCGGTGCCGGTTCTCCGTGCCGGGGCCTTCCGGCGCGAGCCGAGGTAGTTTGCTCGGGCCGGGTCAGTTCACCTGGCTGCGGTGCCGGGCGATGAAGTCCAGCATCCGCGTCCAGGCGTCGTCGCAGGCCTCCTGGTGCTCCGAGAAGGTGCGGTCGAAGAAGCTGTGGGGCGCCCCTGGGTAGGTGTGGGACTCGAAGTCCACCCCGGCCTTGGTCAGCTGGGAGCCGAACTCCGTGTAGGCCTCCGCGGGAGTGAAGTCGGCGCCCGCGATCAGGATCAGCAGCGGACTCTCGATCTTCGCCAGGAACGGCTGGGTGCGCTGGGGCTGGCCGTAGAAGCCGATGCTGCCCGCCAGGCCATGGCCGGCCGCGGCCTGGTTCCAGGAGTTGCTACCGCCGAAGCAGAAGCCGACCGTGAAGACATCCTGGCAGATACCCCCGGCTGGGGAGCGCAGCCAGGCCACCGCGGCGGCCGTGTCCTGGGCGATCTGGTCTGGCGTCAGCTTCTCGAGGTGGGGCCGGAACTCGAAGCTGTCGTCGCGGGGCTCGAGGCCGGCTGTGCGCCCGAAGTAGTCGGTGGCGATGGCCTGGAGGCCCGTCTCCGCGAAGCGAAGCGCCAGCTCCTCGTAGAAGTGGTGGAGGCCGCGGACGTCGGGCAGGATGACGATCCCGGCTCCGTTGGCCCGATCTGGATGCGCCCCGTAGGCGCCGAACCGGGTGCGGTCCGCGGACGCCAGAACCAGTTGCTCGCCATCAGGGGCGCCGCCGCGGATGGGGGGAAACGGGGGCAGCGCATCATCGGCATAGCACATGTCCGTATTCTGCCAGACGAGCTGGGCCGGGACGTGCCGTCCGGCAGGCGGCCGTTTTTGAGGAGCGATGCCATGAGCAAGATCGACTACCAGGAGGTTCTGACCGATCTCGGCCAGCCGGTGGCCGAGCTGCGGCGGGCCATTCCCGAGGTCTGGTCGGCCTACGCCGCGATGCACCGGGCTGCCCTGGCCGAGGGCGAACTCCCGGCCAAATACAAGGAGCTGATCGCGCTGGCGATCTCGATCGTGAAGCGCTGCGACGGCTGCATCGCCGCCCACGCCCGCGGCGCCGCGCGCCGGGGCGCCACCGCTCAGGAGGTGGCCGAGATGATCGGCTTGACCGTGCTGCTCGACGGCGGCCCGGCCACCGTCTACGGTCCCCGGGCCTGGCAGGCTTACCAGCAGTTCGCCGAGAAGGGCACCCCCCCGGCTGCGGGCAGCTGAGCCCGCGCCGGCTTCCCCAACCTAGCGCCGATAACCCGACACGTGCGCGGGCAGCGCCAGTCCGGGGGGCAGGTCCGGGGCGGGAAGGGCTGGGCCGGCTGCCAACTGGAGCGGGATCACCCCGGCCCAGACGGGGAGCTCGGCATCCTGGCGGGGGTCCCCGGGGCCGCCCTCCCGCAGCTTGCAGGAGGCTTCCCCGATCGCCAGCCGCAGCACCGTGGTGGCCTTCAGCTCCTTGGCCGTGGTGGCTCGAACATGCTCCCACCGGCCCCGCACCACGTGCTCGACCAGGGCCTGGAAGGCGGCCATCTTCTCCTGGATCTCGGTGACCGGCTCGGGCCGCCCGACCAGCATCACCGAGCGGTAGTTCATGGAGTGATTGAAGGCCGACCGGGCCAGCACCAGCCCGTCCAGCAAGGTCACCGTCACGCAGATCTCGGCGCCCGACCCGGCCGTCTGGAGCATCCGGGAAGCGGGTGAACCATGCACATACAGAATGTCTCCGGCCCGCGCGTACATGGTGGGCACCACCCAGGGGACTCCGTCGACCACGAACCCCAGGTGACAGATCAGCCCCTCGTCCAGGACCCGGTTGACGACCACCCGGTCGTAGCTGGCGCGCTCCGGATGACGTCGCACCGTGGTCCGCAGCGTGACCGGTCTCTGGGCTTCCATGGTGGGCATCGTAGCCGAACCGTTTCAGCTCGAGTTGGGCGCCTGCCCGCTTCCCCTCATGCATGTCGCCAGCGGGCGCCTGGTCGCACACGCGGGCAGCGCCGGTCGCTCCACCGAGTCGCTGGCGTGGTGCGTTGGGAATTTGTGACGTTTGGGTCGACTCTCTCGCAGCCGCCACCCGTCGAGGCGCAGCTCATCAACCTGATGGGGTCTAGCTGGACCCCCTGACGAGGTGGTGCTGTCGTGCCGGGACCGGCAGAGCCAGATCCACGCTCTCGGGCGGCCCCTGCCAGGTCCGCCGATGACTACCGGCGGGCGGCACTGTGACCAACAACTGAAAGCGCTAGGGCCGGATTTCGCCGCTCTCCCCGTTGGGGAGGGCAAAGTGATCGGCGAGCGATTCTAGCGCCGATGCCGGCATTGAGTGCAGCGCGGCCCGAATGTGGCTGACCAGCTCCCAAGGCGGCTCCAGGCTGACGCCATGGCCGCCGTCCGGGACATCTGCGGAGCCCCGACCCAGGCCGAATGCAGCCGGCGGCGGGCTGAGTACTGAGCCAAGCCGCCGGCCACTGACCATGCTTATGCGGCTGACTGCCTGGAGCGAAAGGGGGAGGACTTCGACACCTTCGACGACGTCCCCGATGAGCATTGGACCCAGCTTCGGACCTCTAGCGCCGGGGGAGTCGATCCGCGCCGGCGTCCGGCTCAGGACCAACGCCACCATGCGGCTGCGCTCCCGCGAGAACGCCCTCTACCTGGTCTTCAAGCTGGTGCTGCGGCTCAGCATCAACTGGCGCCCCAGCAACGGCCGCAACCAGCTGGCCCTGCGCCGGGATGGGGATGGCTTCGACGACGGCTGCCTGCGGCCAACTCCCACCACCACCTTCGAGGGCACTGCCGGTTGACCAGCAGACCCGCCGTCGTGGGAGTAATTTCCCCACAACCTGACAGGAGCTCCGGCTAGATCGTCAAGGGCTAGACTACCGGTGGAGGTAGAAGCGTGAGCAGAACCGGAATTGCCCTTTACGCGGGCGGTATGGTCGTCCTCATCGTGGCCGTGGACTTCGCATTCCTGAGGTACCGGCCTGTGGAACGGCTGATCGTGAATGTTGGGATTGTCGCGGTCTTTGGGGCTGTCTACCTAATATTCCTCAGGCGGTTATAGAGAGGCCCACGAGCCTCGACAACTCCACTATCCGCGTTCGCGACCAAGCTGAGCTGGGGCCCCCCCAGGGTCTCGTTTCCTTGAAACGTTTCACCTGGTCCGGTCCGCCCGCGGCGGTGCCAGGAGCTTGGCATACGATCGTGCGACCACTGCGGAGTCCTTGAGACAAACGTGGACTGGTTGCGGTCACGGGTGACTGGTTTGCACGCGCTATCTGTCAGGCCCTTGAGCTGTCAGCTCTCGCCTCTGGACCGGCGCTTCCGCGACCTGGATGACAGGGCCATCCGACGTGATGCATGCCCTAAACCTAACCTTTCCGCTGCCCTCGAGGCCTACCGCAACGCCAACAGTGACAGTCCGAGCGGCTTTGTCTGGAGCGCCCCTGCCGAGAGGAGCCTAGCCAATGCCGGGATGGGCAGCGTGGCCCTGCAGAGAATCACCGCTCAAAGCCGCCACACATCGCTAGCGAGGCTGCCATCTGGCCCATGGTGACGCTGTAGTCTGGCCAAAACCCAGGCTCAACCAGGGGCCGGGAAGCTCAATGTCAGTTCAACTCTGCCCGGGCCTGAGCCGGTGCCGGGGGGCGGACTCTGGGCGACGACCGTATCGACTGGCAGGCCGGGGATTGGCGCTGCGCGTGTCGTGCTAGATAGGCGAGCGCGCCTGGCGACCGACGTCGCCTGCCTTGAGGTGAGTCCCCGCATATCCGGAATGCGGCCCTTTGAGAACCGCGATAGCGGCGGGAACTGCGCATTGTGAACCGAACCCAGCGACGCCAGCCCCATCGGCGCCTTCCAGACAAAGGACACATATTCAAATCGCCCAGGAGGTGCCCCAAAGGTCACCGGCATGAGCAGCCCCAGAGCACCCCTGCGGCGGCCGTCGCCTTGGAAGTGGCCCGTGATTTCCACCACGTAACCGTCGCCATTGAAGGCGACTCCGAATGGTGACGGCAGGTGTTCCCGCTGCAGCCAGCTCGCCATCGCTGGCGCAGAAGATCGCACCCACTGGAGAGGTTTGGGCTGCCACGCATTGCTCCAGTTGAACACTGTCTCCAGGGTCCGGGCCTCAACCAGTCGGGGCGTCATGACTGCCACTTGCGCCTTCCCTAAGCACTGGATGGTCACCAGGACAATCGCAGCCAGCACAGCAATCCGGATCAGACGTCCGGTCGTCTCACTGGATCGTGCCCTTCGCACCGACATCGGTCCGGAAACCGGCGACGGATCCCCCGCGGAGGCGGTCTCGTCCGGGCCCGAGCCAGCCTCCGCGGCGCCTGCTCTTGGGCGCTGGTCAAGGGCAAGGCAGCGATCGCTGCGTCTCACTCTCTGGGTCTCCCCCAAACCGCTGATGTTTACAACGCACCGCGGTGCGCCCAGTGTTGGCGCGTGAGCCGGGGCAGCGCGGGTCGGGTCGACCGTGGCCGCCCCCGGGCCCCTGCTATCCGGTAATCTGACCCCATGGAACTGGGCCGTTTCGGCGTTTGGACCTCCGCCCTGGATCGGCAGCCGGCCGTGGTCGTGAGGTCGGCCGTGGGCCGGCTCGAGACGCTCGGGTTCGGCGCCCTCTGGGTGGGCGAGAGCTATCGCCGCGAGATCTTCGCCAACTCGTCGCTGCTGCTGGCCGCCTCGGACAAGATGGTGGTGGGGTCGGGCATCGCCAGCATCTGGGCCCGGGACGCCCAGGCTATGCGCGCCGGACAGCTCACCCTCGACGAGGCCTACCAGGGCCGCTTCCTGCTGGGGCTGGGTGTCAGCCACGTGCCCCTGGTGAATCCCCGGGGCCACGCCTACGACCGCCCCTACTCAGCCATGCGTGCCTATCTGGATGCCATGGATCAGGCGCAGTACGACGCCCCCATGCCGCTCGAGCCACCGCTCCGGGTGCTGGCCGCGCTGGGGCCCCGAATGCTGGAGCTGGCGGCCGCCCGCGCGGACGGCGCCCACCCCTACTTCGTGCCGGTGGAGCACACCCAGGCGGCCCGGGCGATCCTGGGCCCTGGCAAGCTCCTCTGCCCGGAGCAGGCGGTGGTGCTGGAGCCGAACCCGGAGGCCGCTCGGGCGATCGCACGGCGGCATACCTCCTCCTACCTTCGGCTCCCGAACTACCGCCACAATCTGGAGAGGATGGGCTTTGGGTCGGATGAGCTGGAAGGCGGGGGCAGCGACCGGCTGGTGGACGCCGTGGTCGGCTGGGGCAATGTCAGCCAGGTCGCCGCCAGGGTCCGGGAGCATCTCCAGGCCGGGGCAGACCACGTCGCCGTCCAGGTGATCGTCGCCGACCCCGCCCAGGTGCCGCTGGCGGAGTGGGAAGCGCTGGCACATGAGCTGGGGCTGGACCCGGGGGAGCGCCCCCGGTAGGGACCAGCCAGGGATCGGCCTTGGACCCACAGGGTTCCTCGCCCGGTCGGTGGTCCAGGCGCGGTGTCCCGGTGCGGCGGCCGATGCCCGCTCCGCCCTTTGGCCAGCGCTGGCTCGGGTTCTGCGTGTGCAGGTCACCGCCGGCGAACTACAAGGACAGGTCGTCGTAGACAGAGCCCCGACCGCGGCGGCGGCGGTGGCCATCATCTGGATGCACCATCTCGGCCACCCGCTGGGGCCTGGTCCCCGGGCCTGGCCGCCGCCAGGCGGGTGGCGGGCTGCCCGGTCTCGTCGTCCGCGGGAGTCGCCGGCCGGTGGGAGTCGAGGATGGGCGCACCCGCCGCGCTCGAGGCTCCCGGGGAGCCGGGGTCAGGGAGCGCAGGAATGCCAAACCGCCACGTCTGGCCAGCGTGGGCGCGCGGGCCCTGCCCTGGGCGAAGCTCCAGCGCAGGCCGCGTCCGAGGGTGTCCTGGTAGATCGCCAGGAAGAAGAGGATCGCCACGATCAGGAGCACCAGGACCCACTCCACCAGGCCCGCCCCCTGGCGCGCTCGGATGGCGGCCAGTTCCTGGGCGGCGCGGGCCTTGGCCTGGGCCACCTGATACGCCAGCTCCTGGGTTCGGAGCTTGGCGATCTGGGGCGCGAAGGCCAAGATGCCGTTGTTTATCCCCTGGGCCAGTGCCTCCCGGAAGGCGGGCTCGGCGAGCAGCACCGAGTCCTTCTGGTTGCTCATGAAGCCGGACTCGATGGTGACCGTCGGCATGGGCGCGTGCACCCACAGCTGGGGCAGGGGTTGCACCCCCCGGTTGCCCATCCCGAAGGCGGCAATTGAATGCCCCAGTCCGGCATCGATGGAGTTGGCGAAGGGCACGTCGAAGCTGTGGGGGGTGAAGACCGTCACCCCCTCCAGCGAGGTGGTGCTCCAGTCGTTGACCCAGAGGCTGACGAAGAGGTTGGCGTGGTTGTTGTCCGCCACCGCCTCGGCCTGGGGGATGCTCACGAAGACATCCTTGGTGCGGCTCATGACGACCTTCACGCCCTCCGCCGCCAGCAGCTGGCGCAGATCGAGGCCGACGCTGAGGGTCACGTTCTTCTCCTCCAGTCCGTTGTAGGGGGAGATGGCGCCCGGGTCGTAGCCGCCGTGGCCGGGATCGATGGCGACCACGTATGGCTTTGGGGCAGTGAGTGGGACGGGACCTCGCTGGGCGTGCGAGGACGCGAGTACCGTCCCGGGAACGAGAGCGGCACAAAGGCCGACCCCGAGGGCCAGGGCGACGATGTGGAGAGGACGAATTGGCCCGTGGCGCATGGCGCTAGGGGGAGTATAGGCGCTGGCCCTCGATTCGCAAGGGCCGGGCGCTGTGGAAGCCGCGGCTTGCGGAGTCCCCAGGGGCCGCGCTTGACGGTCGGCCGGGCGCGCACAGCCGTGGCCGACCACTTAGAGTTGGCCACATGAGCGATGAATCCAGCTTCATGATCACCCACCTGATTGACGCCCTGCGGGACGTGCTGCCAGCCACTGAGGCCGATCAGCTGGACCAGTACGCATCGAGAGCGGCCCATTCGGGCTCCGCCAAGTCCGCTGAATGGCGGCGGGCCATCGCTTGTGCCCAATGGGCGGATCGGGTCGTCGCCCTGCCCGCGCACCGACACCTGCGAGCCGAGGCTGCCAAGTCGATTGAGGCGGTCCGGCTCGCCGAGACCACGGCAGCCTTCCAGCTCGGGCAGCTGGTCGCCGCGGAATCCGGCTCAGGGGTCTCGCCTGAGTTCGCCGCCGAGCTCGACTGGGTCTATGAGGCCGTCCATGTCGCCGGGAAGGTGGCCCACGAGATCGGCTGGCCAGCGGTTCCGTGGCGGCAACTGCTCGAAGACATGCTGGCCGTCCCCAACAGCTGATCTTCTCCAGGCGGCCCTCGTACGGGGATTCCCCCGGAGGGGATCCCCGTCGGCCTGGGTTTCGTAGGCCCAAGAAGCTCAGGGGAGGCCGGCGAACTCTGCCCTGGGGCCGGGTTGTCAAGGCGACCATTCCACGCTCCGCGCTCCGCACTCCGGCGCTGACCGTCGCCTGCGTGATGAGGTCGTTGCCCCGCGACTCTCCTGACCTCCGACCGCGACCCCAAGGAATGGCTTGCCCTGATGGCCGACCCGATGCTGGCCCAGTTCGCAGTCGACCGCCTGGTGAAATTTGCCTACGAACTGGGCCTGGATGGCGAGTCCTATCGCACCCACCAGAAGCCGGGAAGCGTCCTGTCGTGATCTCGATGATCCCCTTCCCCTTGGTCGCAGCTCGCCCCCCTGGATCGGGCGGCTCCCTGGGGCACCGCGAAGGTCGGCGTAACCTCAAGCCGCCGGCGATCCTGGCCAGAGCCGGCTCTGACCCGGCCAGATCGCCGTGCCATACTGCGCGGATGCAAAGGCGGAGCCAGAACTGGACCTTCTTGGCCTGGTACCTACCGTTCCACGTGCTGGTGACGGCGTTCACCTGGCGTGACATAGGGGGGCGCTCTCAGGCGCAGATTCGTGGCAGCAAGTGGTTGTGGCGCGTGCTGTCAGCTGCTAACACGGGTGGATCCGTCGCCTATTTAGTCTGCGGGCGCCGCCGGAACTGACCCGGCACCGGGAATCGGGTTAGGCCCCGCTGTCCGACGCCATCTCTGGCCCGCTTGCCCCCGACTCGGGGCTGATCCTTTGGCCCGGTCGATCACCTCCTTGTGCTTGGGCCTTCCACCAGGTGCCCAGAGGGCCGCGAAGCGGGCCGGGTCCGTAGCGAGTTGGCCATGTGGTTGGTCACCCGCCGGGTTGCTTCGCTTGCCGGACGGAACGCTTATGGGAGCAGGACCACCAGCCTTGCCCATGTTGGATCTCCGTCGGGTCGCCTGCGGCCGTCACGTGCCAGCGGGTTCGGCCACTCCAGCTTGTCATGACGGCCGTGCCGGCGGCGGGTATCGGCTCAGGCATGGGTCTGATTAGCGGCTCGGGTTGGGGCAGTCGTCACGGCGACGTCCATCGCGGCGCTCACCGGTCCCGATCCGGGCCGCAGCTTGCAGGCAACCTAACTGCTGCGACCTTCCGCCGCCCAAACCCGCGCCGCACCTTGGCGCCCCGACATCACGGGATAGCACGCGGGCCCACCGTCACCGCACGGCGCGGTCTCCACTCGAGATCCGTGGGGAGGGCTGGTCCTATGATCCAAGAGGAAGGCCGCGGGGGGCCCGATCGCGACGCACCGTCTCTTCGGGCGACGAATGTTCTTGAGTTCATGCAAGTCGCCGCTGGCGACTATCTCCGAGCCCGGGTCGAGGTCAGCGTCGGGGCTTGGGAGCCAGCTCTGCCTGTGGAGTGAGGAGCGCCCCAGCCCGGGGGCATCTGCTGTCAGGGGGAACCGGATCCAATCGGCTGCTTCACAATGCCAATTGCAGGTCTGGGGCGATGGGACACTCTAGAGCCTGGGCGTCCGATCTGCCTTGTGGCGCTGGTCGGGACCTGGCCGCTGGAAGGGAGCGGACTGATCACCAGCCCTACAGGCGTCTATCAGGTGGTCGTGCCTCTCGAGCTCCAGATCGATGGCAGTAGCGCCCGACTCACCTCTCACGGCCCCCTGGTGCGGGTAGTCTGACCGCCTCTTCATTGCCAGCTCGACAGCCCTGGCTAGCAGCCGGGATGGGTTTTCACAAGTACCGGGACTGTGGCCGGCATCGGCCAGGACGCGGTTTTCTGGCCACTCTCCCGCCCTCGTCCAGAGCAACCACAAGCACCATTGAGTGTGAGGCGGCCACTGACCCGCCAGCGGCGCAGGGGCCAACGGCGTTCCTGGCATTTTGGGTTCAGCGAGCTCAGCCGCAGTCCGGCGCCCCCAGGGGCGACCGGAGCGCAACGCGCTGCCGGAGCACGCGGGCTGGAGTGCCGAGACCGCCAGGGAGAACCGGAGCGACCGGCCCAGCAGGGCTGGGCACCCTCCTGGTCATTGCGGGGCCAGCCTGGGCGGCAAGGCTCTGGTCAACCCAACGCTGCCTGCGTTAGGCACTTCGCGCCAGGCCGCAGGCCAGGAGCGTGCCCACGACTTAGCGGTTAGGTCCAGAGCCAGACCATCGCGGTCGAGTTGCGGTTCGGCTGGGCTCGGCCGTCACCAAGTCCAGTTACCAGAGCTGTCGCCTTGCTGTGGTCCCACTGGCGGCGGGTGCGATCCACCCGCCTGGCGGGGAGTGGAGGACCGAGGGCTCGGCACCCCCAGGCCAGTTAAGCCGCCGGTGGCCGACCTCGCCTGGGCAAGGGGCCGGCGCGTTTCGGCATTCGCCCGGCGTCGTCGAGGGCCCGGCGCAGCAACATCTCGACTTGGGCATTGAGGCTGCGAAACTCATCGGCCGCCCACCTGGCCAGGGCATCGTGGACGCTGGGATCGAAGCGCAGCAGTACCGGTTTGCGGGCATTCACCTATCAGGTGTAAAGCGTCCCGGTATTGACAACCGGCGAAGCGGGTTGATCGCTGCAAAGCACTACCATTAAGTTGCTCACCATCGCCGCCTTGCGCTCCTCGTCGAGAGCGACTATGCCGCGCTCGCTAAGCCGGGCGAGCGCCAGTTCTACCATTCCGACCGCCCCGTCGACGATGCGGGAGCGCGCCGCCACGACCGCGTTTGCCTGCTGCCGCCGGAGCATCACTTGGGCTATCTCAGGCGCGTAGGCGAGATGGCTGATGCGCACCTCAACGATCTCGATGCCGGCGATGGCGACCCTCTGAGCCACCTCCTCGGCCAGCTCGCCGGCGACGATGTCAATGGAGCCGCGCAGGGAGATGCCGCGGCCCTCTGGGTCGTCGTAGGGGTGCGTGGTCGCCACATGGCGCAACGCCGACTCAGCCTGGACTCGCACGAAGGCCAGGTAGTCCTCCACCGCGTAGAGGGCACGCGAAGTGTCGGCCACCTGCCAGACAACAATGGCAGCGATCTCCACCGGATTGCCATCAGCGTCGTTGACCTTGAGACGGTTAGTCTCGAAGTTCCGCACCCGAATGCTGACATTCCGGCGGGTGCTGAGCGGAAGGGTCCAGGACAGGCCGGTACCGCGCACGGTGCCGACGTAGCTGCCAAAGAAGCGCATCACCCTGGTCTGACCGGGCTGGACGATGACCAGCGAGGCCAAGATGACTGCGGCCACCAGGAGGAGCGCGACCGAGATGACCGTGGCTGAACCACGGACGACGAAGAGCTGGACGGCGATACAGGCGGCGGCGGCGAGTACTCCGAACCAGCCGTTGATCGCCCAGGCTGTCCGCTCGTGGATGTCGACTCGGATTCCCGAGTGCCCAACTGGAGTGGACCCGAGACTGCCATATGGCGGGGCTGGCTGTGTCATCTCTCCCCCTATCCTGCGGAGTCGATAAACTGATATGAATAAGATATCACTTTGCTCCGACTAGTGCCCGGCTTGGGCGCGGCATCTCGCTGGGGGCCGAGGCCGAACCGGTGCGGGTGCGAGGCTCCAAAGTCGTTCGGTTGGTGTTCGACGCTGGGGTACTCACAACCTTGTTGGGAGCGCCGCTTGATCACCCTGAGGTATTGCCCCAGGGCGCGGCAGCGGCTGACGTGATCTCATATCCCCAACTGCCAACCATTGTCCGGCACAGCCGTCTGGAGGCCCCATCCGGGGGGCCTGCGCGCCACGGAGTACCAAACCAGGCGACTTTTCAACAGAGGACTTGGCCGTCGCGCGGTGGTAGCCGACCTGTCGCTTCTGATTCGACCCCGGGATGGGCTTGCCGCCCGCCACACAATCCGGCCCGCAGTCCCACTCGAACCACCTTGGGCCAAGCATTCGAAACATCTGACGTCTAAGTCAGCCTGTCGTCCGCCTTTCCGCGGGCCACAGCCCTTTGGAGGATGGGCACAGCCCACCGCAGGATTGGTTTGCTCCACCAGTCCCCCACTTTGGGAACGGCCGGCGAGGGTCCGTGCGGGGCCGCCCGGATGGCGTCCGTGACGAGCGCGCCTACGCCGCCATACGACCTCGTGGCCCCAGTCCCGACCTGGCCGACGGTAGCATCAAGGCATGCGATTCTTGCTGGTGAGTGCAAGCGGCGTGGTTGGGTGCGTCTGGGTACGTTGCTCGCCACGGCGTCGCCGGCATGGAGCGCTCCCAAGCGAACGGCGCGCTGTTGCAATCGCTCGGTCCTGAGCCAGTCGTGGGCGACCTATTCAATCTCGCCATCCTCTCGGTGCGATGGCCACCTTCCGACCCGATGGGGTGTTCCATGAGCTCCCCCACATGGCAGGCGCCTCGGCGCGCATCGCCGAGCCGAGGCGCCTCGGCGCCGACCTGATGCCGCTCGTCCTCGGCGCCCTCGGTGTGGCGACGGAGGCTCGCCGCGGATCCGTGCTGAGGCTGGACGCGCAGGGGCAGCATCGCCAGGCACGCCGCCACTGAGCCAGCCAATGCCCTGTGACCGGCGACCAGCCCTGGGGGACGGCCACCCGCACGTCCCGGGGTTTGCGGTTGCCTTCGGCTTGGCACTCGGACCTGCGGTCGCACTCGGACTGGGCCGTTTCGCCTACGCCTTGTTGCTCCCATCGATGCGGCTTGAGCTGCGCTGGTCGTTCGCCATCGCCGGCGCGATGAACACCGCGAACGCCTTCGGATACCTTGCCGGAGCCCTGCTTGCCTCCCTAGCCGCACGTCGCTTGGGGACCCGCAGGTCCTTTCTCGCCGGACTCGGGGTCACCGTGGCATCCCTCCTCGCCACTGCTGCCACCGGCAACGCCACCGTGCTGGTTGGCTTGCGAGCCCTCGCCGGGGTCTCCGGTGCGATCTGTTTTGTCACCGGCGCCGGGCTGGTGGCCGAGGCCGGGACGGCCGGGTCCGCTCGCCGGGCTGCATCGCTCCTCGGGATTTACTTCGCCGGCGGCGGAGCGGGGATCGTGGTGTCGGGCCTGGCAATCCCGGTTCTCCTTGCCTCCACTCCGGTGGCAAACGGCTGGAGATGGGGCTGGGTGCTTCTCGCCGGGCTCGGCCTCTTAGCGTTCGCGATCGCGGCTCCGGCAGCCCGTGCCAGCCGTGAGCCACGCGCCGCGCCCCTTGCCGACAAGCACTGGCCGGCGCGCCGCTTCCGGGCCCTGTTCCTCAGCTACGCATTCTTCGGGGCGGGCTACATCGCGTACATGACCTTCATCGTGGCCTTCTTGAAGGGCCACGGGGCCGGCCCGGGAGAGATCACAACCTTCTGGGTCGTCCTCGGTGCGGCGTCGATCACCGGTGCTTTCATATGGGTTCGCCCGCTCGTCCACCTCCGCGGCGGGCGCGCTCCGGGCATGGTCCTCGCCGTGGTCAGCGTCGGCGCCTTGCTGCCGCTCGTGTCCACCTCGCCCGGGGCCGTCATGGGGTCCGCCGTGCTGTTCGGGGGGTCGTTCCTCGCGGTGGTGACGGCGGTGACCATGGTCGCCCGCCGCTCCCTTCAGCCGCATCACTGGACTCCTGCGATCGCCAGTCTCACTGTGGCCTTTGCTTTGGGCCAATGTGCTGGCCCGGTGCTGGCTGGCGTGCTCTCGGATGGACCCGCAGGGCTCAGGGCGGGCCTCGGTCTGTCTGCCGGCGTGCTGGTCGCGGGGGCGCTCATCGCCCTCACCCAGCGGCACCACGCAGACATTGGCCGGTGACCAGGGGCCCGGCATGGGGCCTCTAGGCCTGGAGAGCGACTACCCGTGACACCGGTAACTCGCGGTACGTACGACCCAACCTCCAGATTGCGTGTCGGTGCCGACAACCTCGCCCGCCGCCCCCAGGGAACCCGCCTGGCCTTTGCCGCGGTGATGCCCCTGCCGTCTTGGAAGCCATTTCCGGGCCTAGGTGCGCCTCCAGTTGGCCGCACCAGCCCATTGGGTGTGGGGCTAACGGTGCGCTCGCATGGAAGCGACTACGGCAGCATCCCTATCCGACCTGGAGGGGCTGCCTCATGGTGCCCAGTGGGGTCTATCTGCCGATGCGTCCCGAACACAGGTGGCTGCCCGAGCGTCCTGGCCTCGACTCTCCAGCCGAGAAGATGGCGTCCTATAGGAAGGCGATCGCAGAGCGCTCCATTTACGCTGCGGTGGCGCACGGCAAGCCGACCCCGGGCCAGGTGCGGATCAACTCGCCGGTCCTGCGGCGTTGTACTACTAGTCGTGGCCAGCTTGGCTGCCGGGAGCCGTCGCCTGATGGGCGACTATGGTAATGGGAGGCTCGCCAAGGCCGTCGGCTCGGCCACGGCAGCACCGATGGCCGTTGCGGCGATCGGCCTGTTTGTTACGGGAGGAGTCAGTTTCCGACATGTGCTGCCCCTTTCATGATGACTTCAACCCCCTCGTCCGCCAGCTCTAGTAGGTAACCCCAGCAGCCGCGTCGAGCCAGTGGAATCCCTGGGCGAGGCGCTGATCGGCGTGTAGGTAGCTGCACCTTGCCTCCCAGCGTTGCGGCGTGGCTTGCCGAAGCAGCCATCGAGGGATGGATGGAACTCCGATTGGCCTCAGGGCGCCGACAGGCAAACCGTCCGGGTTTCGGCATACGACGAACCACCCTCCGGCTACCAAGGCACCGGAGCTCGGAGTCCCCTCACGTTCGGCCTGCTCCTATTGCGACATGCGTTGGTCCGTCGTCAGCCTGCGATTACCTTGACTCCGCACCGGCTCCGTAAGTGACGACCCCCGCTCGGCCCCCACCGTCACCGGTGTCAGTGAGGCGGGGCTGGGTCGCCAGAGACGGAAGGTGGACGCGCACGTTGGTGATCGGGGTGATGAACGCCTCGCCCAGCTGCGCGCGCCGTGGTGAGATGTCCACCGGCATAGCCGCGCGGGGGCAGCCGGCAGGGAAAGCCTTCACCACCAGCTCTTGGACCTGCGCCGGCGCTACCGGCGTCAGGTGGATCATGCACAGCAGTTCTCCGTTTCGCCCTGGGATAGACCACGTCACGTCGGCCGGCGTGGCCGCGGAGACGATGCCGAGATGGGGCGGGGTGTCGAGGAGGGGGCCGACCTCCGCGACCAAGCGCTCAATCTCGGCGCGTCGTTCGGGCAGTGGACGGTCGAAGTCGACATTGTCGGCGAGGGTCCTGGCCGCAAGATCGTCATCCCATCTGCGGATCAGCTCCTCGACCTGTGCTCGCAGCGCTACGGTTTCCGGCCAGAGCGTCACACTCGAAGCCGCTACTTGGTATCGGGACAGGGTGCGACCGAGCGCCTCGCTGCAGAGGGAGATCGGATCACCGCGATGGCTGTTGGTGAGGACGATGGCGCCATGGCCCGACTGCGGGTGCCATGTCATGAAGAGCTTGAAGCCGGGCAGGCCTCCGGCATGGGAGATGAACGTGCCGCGATGAAGGTCGGTTGTCACCCGCAGCCCGAGCGCGTACCCGCCCATCGTCACCTGGATGGCACCACTCGCCCCGACTACGAGCGCGGGCGGTGTAGCGATATGCACCCGTTGCAGCTCGCGGCGGGATGCGCGACTCAAAAGCTCAGCCCCGTTGCCGCGCGGCGGCCGGAAGGCCGAGCCGAGCCAGGTGACCCAGGTGGCCAGGTCTCGAACGGTGCTTACAAGGCCCCCAGCGGCAGCGAAGGCATCCGACACCTGCGGCGGAAACGGCACCCACTCGCCGCTGGAGTCTAGCGAGTACCCGACCGCGCGCGGGAGATCGGGTGGCACGGCACTGTCAAAGTAAGTTGATGTGAGGCCGAGGGGCACCAACAGAGCGTCCCGGACG
>Ga0307373_10008197_pt1 | contig 16002 bp, 12 predicted proteins | sample OX2MG_FD_202534 | JGI IMG/M metagenome (GOLD analysis project Ga0307373, IMG submission 202534) | Soil microbial communities from Risofladan, Vaasa, Finland - OX-2 | ecosystem: Environmental > Terrestrial > Soil > Coastal area > Acid sulfate soil | place: Finland: Risofladan, Vaasa | collected... | reverse complement strand
GGGCCGGCGGCGCGGGGTTTTGGCCGTGATCCGCCGCCGGGGAACAAACCCGAGTCCCCCGTATGGAGACGCATCTTGACGTCATGCACCAGGTGAAACGACTTGATCGAGCTGGCCAACGAGCCGCGCGGCTGGGCCGATTTCTCCGACTCGCTGGGTAACTCGATCACCATGTCGCGTCCCTCGCCGTGGTTGGGACCATAGTCGAACGTAATCGGGTGCTCGGTCGTCACGCGGTCGTCCTTCAGAGTGACGTCGCGCGTCACGACGTGTAAATCGTCTTCAGGTCCCGGCGATCGCTGGTCGCTGCGCATCGTCACCGGGCCGATGAGCGTTCCGCCGACCAGGTTCAGCTTGCCGATGTCGCCGCTACTGAGGTTGAACGGCTTGTCGAATTCCATGATTCCCTCGGGGGCCTGGAGCACGATGGCGCGCCGCGACCGCTCCTCCTCGTTGGTCGTCGGCCCCTTAGGTAGAATGATGATCGTACATGGTTCGATCCTGACCTTGTTCCTCTCTTCGGGCTGGGTGTGGTAGTTATTCAAGAGCAGCATCCCCTGCTGAGTCTCCAGGATCTTGCGAGAGGTCAATTCCCAATCGTTCGCTTTGAACCAGCGCTTCAACACGGCGCGCTGATTGCCGACGGCGTCCTTCGCCTTGTCGATGTCTTCCTCGGTGGCCTTCGTGTCCGCGATGCGCTTCGCCGCCGGCTCGATCAGCGGCACGGCCGTCAGCGCATAAACGTGGTAGGCCGAAAACACGATGATGAAGCTGCCGAGGACGCGTGCGAATCGTTTCATCGTTAGGGGGCCGTCGAATGATGAATAATGGTGCGTTTGGTCGTCATTTTCGACGGCCAAGAACATTCAGGCGCCGTACTTTCGGATCAGGTCATCCCAACGCTGCTGCGACTTGAGCACCAGCTCGATCGTTTCGCGCACCGCGCCTCGGCCCCCGGGCAGGCTGGTGACGAAGTGCGCCGCGCCGCGCAACTCGGCGCAAGCGTCGGCCACGGCCACGCCAAGTCCCGCGAACTTGACGGGGGCCATGTCGGGCAGGTCGTCGCCGATGTAGCAGACCTGCTCGGACTGCAAGCCCAATTCCGTCATGATGTCGCTCACGGCGGCTAGTTTCTCCTCGGTCCCCTGCCTCACGATCTTGACTCCCAATTCCTTGGCCCGCAGATTGACGATGTGCGAGTTTCGCCCGGTGACCACCCCAAACGTCCCCCCCGCCGACTGCCAGAGCTTGACGCCCAGGCCGTCGTGGATATGGAAACGTTTGGTCTCGATCCCCTCATTGTCGAAAATGATGCTGCCGTCGGTCAAAACGCCGTCCACGTCGGATAGGATCAGCTCGATGGCCTGACATCGCTTCGCTAACGTCGCTAGAGTCATGTACGCACCCGGGCTCGGTAAGGGTTTCCCTTCAAGCTTCAGGAATCATACCCACCACGTCGGTTATGTCGAGCAAGCCGACCGGAGCGCCGGATGCGTTCACGACCGGCAACTCGCTGATCTTCAGTTCAGCCAGGATCTCGACGGCATCCATCAGCATCGACCCCAGGTAGACGGTTTGCGGGCGTGACGTCATGACCTCGGCGATCGGCCGGTCGAGGGCCTCGTCGCGGCGGGCCTCGAAGAGCCGTGCCAGGTCGCTGTCGGTGAAGATACCGGTCAACACGCCCGTCGGCCCTACCAGTAGAATCGCCCCGGTACGGCGGCCCGGGCGGCGCTGCTCGGCGAACACCTCGCGTATGTTCTGTTCGTCGCGGGCCACCCGGCATTCGTCCAGCGGGCGCATCTGTTCTTCGACCTTGCGTAGTTGCCGGCCCAGGCTGCCGGCCGGGTGTACGCGGGCGAAGTCGGCGCGGCCGAAAGCCAGCAGGCGGCTCGTCACCAGGGCCAGCGCATCGCCCAGGGCGAGCATGGCGGTGGTGCTGGTGCTGGGCGCCAGCCCCAAGGGGCAAGCTTCCCGCAGCGCTCCGAGTTCGAGCGTCACGTCCGCCGCGCGGCCCAGCGTGCTCCTGGCGTGGGTCGTGATGGCGATCATCGGAAGGCGCATCGCAGCCAGCGCGGGGAGCAAACGCACGATTTCCTCGGTTTCGCCGCTTTGCGACAGCGCCAGCACCACGTCGTCGTCGCCGACGCGCCCCAGGTCGCCATGCAGCGCCTCGGCCGGGTGCAAGAAAATGCTGCGCGTCCCAGTCGATGCCAGCGTGGCCGAAATCTTCTGGCCGATCAGCCCGGCCTTGCCCATGCCCGTGACGACCACGGCCCCCCGGCATGAGTGCAAATAGGCCGTCGCCCGGGCAAAATGGCTCCCCAACTCGCGGGCCAGCGTCGCAAGCGCCTGCGCCTCCTGCTGAATGATCTCGCGGCCGTAGCGGATCTGTTCGAAAGGGGTCAACTCATTCAATGGCGACGCGGCTTGGCTGCTCATCGACTCGTCATCCTTGACCGGGCTGTCGAAAGGGCATCTGGCGAGCGGGGATTCTAGCCATCCAGCCGTTTTCGGGCAATGTATGACCCGCTCCCTCCCCCCACCCGTGAAGATAGGAAAAACAGCGTCCGCAGCGTCCGCAGCGTCCGCCAACGTCATAACCTATTGAAACTTTTGACCTTGTGACTTCGTGACTGTTTCGTCAGCAGCGTCCGCACCAGCGAGGGCAGCGTCCGCAGCACGCGCACGGCAGGTAGTGTCCTAACGGGTGCGTTGCTGGCCGCGCCGAGCCGGCTGCCTAGTTCTTGGGCAGGCGTGCCTGGCGTCTAGGCGGAAACTGATCGACGATCGGCTGTCGGGCCTTTTCAATCTCTGCGCGTAGTTGTCTCGCCTCGTCGTTGGGCCGAATCCTCCCGCGCTCTAACAGGTAGTCAAACTCCTTAAGAAGCTCGCTCCATCGTTGGTTGTGGCCTTGGTCGATGAACTCCCACATCACGCGATTTGCTTTCGATTCTTCGCGTTCAATTAGTAACTGCCGGCGATTCCAGTGAATCCCGCAGAAGAAGCCGGCCACAACGGCGGTGATCCAAAGCAAGGTCGAAATGCGGAACTGAAAGCTGGGGCGGCGCATGGGGGTATTGTAGCGGGGATGTACGATTGAAACATCTAGTCGTCAAGGCGAAACAGCTATACCCCGTCCGAAATGGTCGGCACCCAGCGGACGGCCCGGCGCGGCATGGACAAGCGGGAAGTCCGAACGATATGCACGAGCACGTTGAGCGGTTGGACGGCACCCAACGACTTTTCCTCAAGCGGCTAAACCGCCTGACGTATGCCTTCAGCAAGAAGCTGGAGAACCTGGAAGCGGCTTTCGCCATGTTCGCCGCCTATTACAATTACTGCTGGCGGACCCGGAAGCCGAATAAATCCGGCCGGCGCCGTCCGACCGCGGCCGTCATGGCCGGACTGGCGGACCATACCCGGACGTTCGGTGAGTTGTTTTCCGTCGCGCTTAGCGGCTAGCAGTTCATGTCACGCAAACGTCGGCAAATTGAGTTTGGCCCTCGAAGCATATTCGGCTTCGTGGCTGTTCTCGCCTTGACGATCTATTTTGGAAAACCAATTTGGGACTCCCTCCCGGTTTTGGCAAGGGGCGTAATCCGCTGGACCTTCTTGGCTGCTTGGTTCGTGTTTTTCTGCATAAATCTCGCCATATCCTGGGACCTGTGGCGGCGCCATCGGCGCCGATAGTCCGATGCTTAAAAACCGGGCAGCAGACAATCGACGAACGGCTGGATAATACTCAGCAACGCACTACCTCTCACGGTCTGAAACTGGGATGGTTCCGCACTCCTCCCGCGGCGACGTAGGCTACGAGGTCGAGGACCTCCTCTCTCGAAAGCGTGTTGAGCAAACCGGCGGGCATCGAGGAAACGAGCGCGGCCGTTTGCGATTCGATCTCGTACTTGGCTACTGTTTCAATGCGGCTCGGGTCCAAGGGATCGACGGCGACGACCAGTTTCACCTCGTCGCCCCCCAGGATACGGCCGGTGATGACCTGGCCCCCCTTGGTTTCGATCAGTACGTCGCGGTACTTCTCATCGACGAACTTGGACGGGACGACGATCGTCTCCAGCAAGTCGCGCACGCCAAAACGGCTTCCGACTCCGTCCAAGTCCGGCCCCACGGCGGTCCCGGCCCCCGCCAGCCGGTGGCAGCGCGAGCAAGCCGCCTCGGTGAAAAGTGTTCGGCCACGGTCGTAATTTCGGCCACGTCCCACCTGATGGAGAATGTCGGTCAGGTCGGCCATCTTCCATTCCCACACGAACGCGCGGTTCGCCGCGACGAGCGGCGCGTGGGCCGCCGGCCGGCGGTCGAGCGCCGCCAGCAACGGCGCCAACGCCTCGCGCTCGCGCGAGTCGAGAGTTGCCAGCGCGTCGTTGCGGATATTGTGAAGGAATAGCGGCATGTAATGCGCCCCGGCGAAGGCCTCCGGCCGGGCAAGCCACTCGAAGTAGCTCCGCCGCGCGTCGAGCGTCCAGCCCCGGCGCGCGTGCCGCAGCACGAACAAGTAGTGCAGCCGCTCCTCCTGGGTCTTGGCCGCCGGGATCAAGGGGAGCGTCTTGGCCACAACGTCCGCGGCCCCTAGATAAACCAAAAGCTCGCAAAGCTCCTGGTTCACTTCCACCGATGCGCTCGGGAGCGCTAAGCCGAGCCGTTCGGCGAGATCGGCCGCCTCGGCCTGTGTGGCTGGTCCAAGCCGGATGAATACCAAGGCGTACGTCCGCAGCGCAAGCAACCGCTGCTCAGGCGAAAGTTCGTGAAAGGCAAGGCTCGCCAATCGTTCGAGCACCTTCGGCCTGGCTTCGGCGGCGCCGACACGGGCAAGCGCCATGAGCGCCACCAACGCCGCGGTCGGCCGCGGTTCGGCCAGCGCTCGCTCTTGCCAGGCTTCGAGCGGTTGGTGCTCGATCGCGACGCGAGCGGCGTGCCGAATCCAAACGTCGTCGGCGTCGAGGTGGGGCCAGGCCGTTTCGACCGCATGAGATTCCTGGCGGCCGTGCAACGCTTCCAGCCGCCTTCGCAATGCCCGAGCTTCCGCGGCCTGCGCGAGGCGGGCCGCTTCGGCCGACGCCGCCGCAGCCTCGGCGACCTCCGGCCCCACGTACCTCACGCGATACAAGGCCGACTGGGTCCGCCGCCCGCCGACCACGAAGTACATCGCACCGTCGGGACCGAAATCGAGGTCGGTCATGTTCAACGGCCGACCCTTGAGGAACAGCTCCGCGCGGCAATCGTAACTGGCGCCGCGCGGCGTCAGGTGGACGGCGAAGATTCGTCCATACGCCCAGTCGAGGATGAACAATGCCCGGCGGTATGGAGGAGGAAAGCGGCTCTTCGTGCCGAACTTGACGCCGGTGGGCGAGCCTTTGCCGATATCGACGCTCGGCGGCAGCCCGTCGGGCAAGTAGGCGGGCCACATCTTCGTACCCTGCCGATAGCCGTAGTCGCCGCCCGAAACGAGGTGATCCACTCGCGTCGGCCGGTACCACGGCGCCCCCACGTCCCATTCCATGTCGGAGTCGTAGGTGAAGAGCTCGCCGTCGGCGTTGAAGTCGATGCCGTAGGCATTGCGGAAACCGCCGGCAACCAGCTCGACGTTCTTACCATCGCGGTCGGTCCGCAATAGATGGCCGGCCGGCGCGGCGACGTCGCCGTCGAAAAGCGCCCCGTCCCAATCGCAGGGCAAGAGGCGGTCTTCACCATAATGGGCCAAGGGGGATGCGCCCGGCAGGATCTCGCCGGGCAGTCGCACGTTGTTGCCGTGCATCAGGTAGATCAGGCCGTCGGGCCCTAGCGCAAGGTCGTTACGTCCGTGCCCGACACCCCCCTGGGTAAACATGAGCCGCTCGGTCTGGTCGTAGCGGTCGTCGCCGTCGCTGTCGCGCAGGCGGTAATAGCCCTTGGAGTTGTTGGCGTTGACGTACAAATCGCCGTAGGCGCACAACACGCCGCGGCACTCTTCGAGCGTGTCGTCGATGGTCTCGACGAGAGTTTCGTCGTCACGATCCGTCGGCAGCGTCATTCGCAGCAGTCCCTTGTCTTCGCGCGCGACGATCAGTCGGCCGCGTGGGTCGAAGTCGAGGCTGATCCAGGAGCCCTGCCCCTCGCGAGCGCGGTACACCAGCTCGACTTCGAAATCCGGCGGAGCGGCGATCAGCGTGGGATCCATCGCGCCGCCACCCAGGGCTTGTTTCCATTGGTTGTAGTCGTCGATCTCGCCCGTCGGATCGCCCCAGGGCGCGACTCCGAGCCGGCCAAAGCTGGCGGCCTTTTCCCATTGCGAATCGTCAAATTCAGGCAGTCGCCAATCGGGTTGTTCCGTCGCGCTCACCAGCCAGGTGGTGTCGCTAGAAAGCCGGCTCGATGTTCCGTCGTCGTACACGATTTCGAGGCGCGCCAGCACGCCGGCCTCGCCGGCGGCGTTGTTCGCCTCGATGGCCAGCAGGTTCGTGCCTTTGACGATGGAATCGGCAACGTCGATTCGGACCAGGTTCTTCGCTCCTTCGACGTCGCCCAACTTGCGGCCGTTCAGATAGATCGTCATGCGGTCGTCGGCAAGGGCGACGACGTCGGCCCGCCTCACCGTTCGGGCGGCGTCGAACGAGCGGCGAAAGAACGCGGCCTGTAGCGCGGTGGTCCCGGGCTTCGTCGTCGTCCAAATCCATTGCGGAACCTGCGAGTCGCCGGCGGTCTGTGCCGATGCGGGCGGCCCTTCGAGCATGACGAGACAAACGGCGAGCGGCAGGCAGATTCCCAGGGGCCAGTTCGCAAAAGGGGCGATGGGCGCCGCTTTGTTTGGAGCATGCAACATGATGTGTGACGCCATGATTCATCGACTGGCTGAAGGGCCAAAACGGAGGCATGTAGCGTGGGACAAGCTCGCCTCGGGAAGGGCACCCGCGCCGCGGGTCTCACGGCCCGCCAACTGCCTATAATGGGAGAATACACGATCCTAGCCTACGAGCTGGCGATTGTCATGTTCCGCCTGTTGGTTGCGAAGCGGAACGCGAAGCGATGAAGAACCGCCGCGACGGCAATCGAAACGAAAAAGCAGCCCGCCACCGCCCGCCGACAGCCGTCTCGGCGGCTGTGGCGTACACGTGTTCCAACCCAACCCCCTACGCCCCGCGTGTGGTGCCGCGGGACCTCGACGGTTGGAACATTGGCGGATTAGGGTGCCTTTTCGTTTCGATTGCCGGCATCGCGGCGCTGTCGCCGCGACGCCACGTCGGCACGGCGGCATCGGGACGGTGCGAGGGCCCGGGGGCCGCTCACGGCCTCCGTCGGGCGATGTCCGCCGGCCGGCGCTGTGCGCGCTACGCAACGCAAACCGACTCCGAATCCCCCGACCTGGGGCCACGTCATAGCGGACACGCGAGGCGAAGGGTGGCGCGGTTGGGAACGTCGCCGCTACGCGGCTTGCTCCCCGTCATGGGGATGTCGGAGATCGGTTTGCGTTGCTCCGCTTTAGGCTTTTCTTGCGCGAACGCGAAAAAGGCCCTGCAGCGTCGGCGGGCGGGTTCCCCGTCGAAGCGGCCCGCCGAGCTTGCGGAAGGCCCTTCCGGCAGCCATGATTTTACGAGTCGCACATCCATTTCGAACCATAGCGAGTACCATCATGAATACGAATGCGCCCAGGACGTTCGATCTTTCCAACCCAGCTCACGCCAACGGCGCCGCGGCTCGAAACGCGAAGTCGCTGGCAATCATCGTTGCTATGTCGGTGATCGTCGGCTCGGTCCCAGGTGACGCGGTTCGTGCCGCTCCACTCTTGGCGGGAGTCGCGAAGGTCGACATCACTCACGTCGAAGCAGGCCCGGTCAACGATCCTCTGTATGTCAAGGCACTGGTACTGAAGAACGACACCAGCACGCTGGCGATCATCACCCTCGACGCCGTCGCCGTCGGCGAGATCGGCCACATCAAGAACGATTATCTCGCGAAAGTCCGTTCGCGACTGGAGAAAGAGCTCGACATCCCGGCGACCAACGTCGTCGTGAACGCCAGCCATTGTCACGGAGTCGTCTGCCCCGACGTCGAAGCGAGGACGATCCGGGCCGTGAAGGAAGCGTCGCGGAACATGGTGCCCGTCACGATCGGGGTCGGAGTCGGTCATGAAGACCGCATCATGGAGAACCGCCGATTGAAGCTGAAAAACGGTACGGAGGCGGATGTTCGGCACGCGTACTCGCTTCCGCCCGACGAAGAAGTGGCCGAGATCGGCCCGGTCGACCCGGAGATCGGCATCCTGCGGCTGGACAAGACGGAGGGTGGGACGTTGGCCGTCGTCTACAACTTCGCGTGTCATCCCATCCAGGGCGTTCCCAACGGCGGAAACACGGCGGACGTGGCGGGCTTCGCCTCCCAGGTGATCGAGGACAATTTGAGCGAGGGGACGATCGCCCTGTTTTTGCAAGGTTGCGGAGGCGACATCAATCCGGTGTTCTACAAGGACGTCGACCACCCTCGCAGCGCCGAGCCATTGGGAAACCTGCTTGGCCTCAGCACCTTGCGGGCGTTGAGAAACGTCAAGAGCCGGGCGGACAGCCGTATGGAGGTGCTCAATGTGACGATCGAGCTGCCGAGGGCCGACGTCGCACAGCGGATCATCGCCATGGAGTCCGAGCAGGCGAGGCTGCTGGAATCTTTGAAAGGGACGACCCTCAACCTGAAGACATTCATTCCTTTGATCGTGAAGTACCGCGTTTCGGGAGAGTTTCCGTCGTACTATTCGCACCTCTATTTGCGCCAGGAATCGCTGGGACGCGACGACCTGCGCCGACTCGACGCCGAGAACCGCAGGAACATCGATCAATACATCGAGAACATTCACACGATGGAACGACTTTCGAGAAACCAAACGAACCTCGCTCTGTTGCGGAAGCACCAGGAACAAAACCTGGCCGCCGAAAAGCGCACGATCGACGTCGAGCTGGTGGCCCTGCGCATCGGCGACTTCGTGCTGATCACGTTCCCCGGAGAATTGACCGTTCGGATCGGGCTTGGCATCAAGCAGAGGTCTCCCCATGAAAACACGTTCGTCGCCGGCTACACGAACGGGTACATCTACTACGCCCCCACGGCCGAGCAACTCGTCAATGTCGGCGGAGCGCAGGAAGACAGCGACTGCGTCTTGGCGCCGCAATGGCAGGAGTTGTTCGAATCGAAGGTCGCGGAGTTGCTGAAGAAGTTGTAGGCGGCGGTCTTTTTTTCGACAACCCACTGAAAGGCTAGGATTGTGGCGCGCGGCCTCGTAGTGGGGCAGGTTTCCAACCTGCCATACAGGTTTTCTGGCAGGTTGGAAACCTGCCCCACGGGCTCATCCTGCACTTTTGGCGAGGCTACTTCGTCGCCTGTTCCCACAGTCCACAGATGTTCCCTTGCGGATCGATGATGGCCGCGAGCGCCCCCACGCCCGGCACCGGCATTTTCGGCAGCGCCACCTGGGCGCCGAGTTTCGTGGCTTTCTCGATCGCCTCGTCGATGCTCGCGACGTCGACGTAATTCATCCAGGGCTGCTGGGCGTGCTGCCGCTGCATCACCGCGCCGTCGATGCCGGGCGAGTCGGGGCCCGTTTCGCAGAGCCAGTATTCCGGCCCCGGTAGTGAGGCTTTGTGGAACTTCCAGCCGAACATGTCGGCGTAGAACCTGGTTAGCGCCTCGGGCTGGGTGGCGGGGATCTCAAAGTGGACGACGCGGTTGTTGGCCATGCTGCGCTCCTGACGAAAATATGACAACGACTAGAGGCGAGGGGCTCAGCCCCTGGAGATTTGCGCTCGTTTCTACAACACGCACGCCCCCAATTCAACTGCTTTCGCAGCGCGTGTGATAAAGGCCAGGCGTTGGCGGACAGCACAAGGGCGTCAGCCCGCCGTGCAGGTGTCCGCCGAAGCCTGGACTTGGCTTCAGGATTGGTGGAAGGCCGCGGGATCTGGGCTGCGGCGGCCTCGCATGCCGAGCGCGGGTACGCATTGCCCCGCGGACCGACATCGAACGGCAAGAGCCGCCGCCACCGGTTGGTTCGACGTAGGAACCGAGTCGCCTTAACGCGACGTCCTGGCCGCGACAGGCTATTCAGTTGGGTATCTGTGTGTTTGGCCCCTAACCTCTGACGAGGAAGCACTTACTCGGCGACATACTCTCGTCGCAGCCAGCCGGTGCCGATCCCTTCGAAATGGCCCAGCACCCAGTTGCCGTTCTCCGCGACGATTGTGAACTCGGCGCCGTCCTTGAGCGGCTGATCGAAGGCCGGCTCGTAATCTTTGCCGATTCCCTTGCGCGCCGTCGTTTCGCCGGTGACCACGGCGCGGCGCGTTTTGACCATCTTGGCATGGGTCAATCCGGCTTCGACGCTCAGCACGACGGCAACCACGACCAGCGCCGCGCTCAGCCAATTTACACGCGGCCGGCGCGCGATCAGGGCCCCGGCCGCCAGCAGGGCGGCCAGCAGGTAGCCCGCCAAAGCCGCGTAAACCTTGCCCGGGAATGACATCCATCCACTCCAAAACAAGACGTGCGTCCACCACGGCGGCGGCGGTTCGGGCAAGCGTCCTGGGGCGACCGCGAGCGCCTGGCGCAAATTTGCTTGCAGGTAAGGATCTCGCGGACGGTACGGCAGGGCCTTGCGATAGGCCGCGATCGCCCGCCCATATTCGCCCGCACGGAAGTAGGCGTTACCCAGGTTGTAGTAGACGGCCCCATTTCGATAGCCGTCGGTGAGCAGCGATTCCAGGATCGCCGCCGACTCCCGGTAATCGGCCGGCGTCTTCGCCGCATCGAACGATTCCAGCGCCCTGACGAACGTGCGCTGCCGCGCGCCCGGCTCGACGTCGGAAGCATAGGCCTGCGGCACTGCAACCAGCAGGATGAGTATCGGGACTGATTTCATCATCCTTCAGCGCTCTCGATCCAACTGGCGCGCCAACCGGGGGATAAGCTGCTCGGCCCTTTCGATCATGGCCGAGACCCCGGCGGCGCTACCCAAGCCGTATTCCGCCGCCTCGATCGATTCCAACAATCGCAGCACCTCGGCCCGTTCGTCGAAAGTTACCGCGGTTTCGGCCAGGGCCGCGTCCGCTTCCGAGGCCGTGAGCCCTTCGGCGACGATGTTCCGCGAATCGGCGATCAAACCGACCACCGCGGTCCGTGTGGCGCGCAGCGCGAGTTCGGGCCGTCCATCGGCGAGGGCCCGTCGCGCCTCGGCCATTTTCTGGACCGCGGCGGGGCGCGCCTGCTGCTTGCGGCGCCAGCCCGCGTCGGCCGACTTTCGACGGTGCATGTTCACGGCGACGATCAAGCAACCCACCACGCACCACGTGCCCGCCGCCACGCCGGCCAACGCCGGAATGTCGACGCGCTGATCGGCCAGTTCCGAAGGATCGGTGACGTTCTGGAAAATCCCCTCCTCGCGCGACTTGATCTCCTGTTTCCCGGAGTCGGTCAGGTTCCCGACCAGGTCGCCGGCGTCGACGTGGCCGGCTTCCGAAACTTCGAGCGAAATGGGTTGGGTCGTGATCTCCGAAAAACTCTCCGTTTCCGGATCGAACACCGTGACGGTAAGCGGGGGGATTTCAACTCCGGCACGGCTCGGTCGCATGGCATAAGCGAACCGCTTCATGTCTCCCTTGGTCCGTCCGGTCGGGTCCTTGTCGAGGATGTCGAAATTCGCGGCGAGCTGCCGGTTCGCGGTGAGGTCGGGCGCCGAGATGATGTCCAGCGAACCGCTGCCGTCGCCGCGCTGGATATCGAGCGAGAGCGTGAGCGGGTCTCCCACTCGCAGGGTGGTCGGATGCGCGGACGCGGAGACGTGATAATTGCCGATCCCGCCGCAGAACGTGGGCGGCCTGGGTGTCGGGACTTCTCGCACTTCCACGGTGACGGCGGGTGCCACGGCGACCAGCCGACGAGCACTGTAACGGCTCCCCGCGTTTCCATCCACGAACGTTCCCTTGACGACCGCCGGGCCAAGCTGGTAACGACCCGCCTTGTTGGGCGTGAGCGCTCGCCTCAGCTCGTAGACGAAATACTCGATTTCTTTCCCGTCGAGCCCGGCGCGGCCCTCACGGCCTTGGTACAAGTTGAAGACCGCCAAACGCGGACCATCGAAGAACGAACCGCTGCGCTGGGTGACGTTGTTGAGCGTGAAACCGGTCCCATCGTTCGCGAGAAGTCCCTCAAGCCAGCCGATCTTTTCGCCGCCCTCGAGCCCCGCCGGCGGATCAACCCAATTTGCCTCCAGGTGCGGGGGTTGCCGGCGGAGCGGTGCGAGAGGATCGAGGTCCGGCTCGTCCGGCAACGGCTGGACAAGCACGCGCAACGTCACCTCGAAGGGCTGCGTGGGATACACCCTCGAGCGGTCCAAGCTGATTTCTGGCACCACCAGCTCTTGCTCTTCGGGAGCGATCACCCGCAGCGCGCGGGGGCGGCCCGAAATCGTTTGCCCGCCGATCGTCACCGAGGGAGCGGGAATCGTCAATTCGCCGCTCCGCTTCGGTGTCAGGCGAAAACGGTACACGTGGCTGAAACTGTCTTGCCGAGTGACGCGGCCGTTGTAGATGAAAGTCGAGGATTGGTTCCGCGATTCGTCCCCCTCCGCCACGACGTCGAAGTCGTCGGTCAAGGCCGACATGTCCGGGCGGGCCGGGTTCTGCGAGTTCTTGATTTCGACGTTGTACTCGACACTTTCTCCGATGTAGATCTCGCCGGCGCTGGCTTCCACGGCGATTTCCGGCACCTCGGCGGCCGGCGCCTGGGAGGTGAGTAAACCCAGCGCCAGGCCGGCCGAGAGAACGGTTTGGCGAATCGTGTTCCGTTTTTTCCCGAGGTCGGTGCGACGCATTACCAATCTTTCTCCACCGGTACTCTGCCCAACACGCGTGCCTTCATCTTGCGGTCGCGCTCGCGCTTTTCTTGTTGCCGCTCCCGGACTTTTCGCAGGGCCTCTTCGATCCGATCGCGGGAAAGCGGCGGTTGTTCCTTCCCGTCGGGTGATGGCTTTTTCCGGTCCTGCCGTTTTTGGTCCTCGCCCTCCTGGTCCTTCTTGTCCTGATCTTTCTTCTCTTGGTCCTTCTTTTCGTCGTTCTTCTTGTCCTGGCCTTGCTTGCGCTGCGGGTTAGTGTCCTGGTTCTCTTGTTCCTGGTCCTTCTTCTCCTGTTCCTCTTTCTCCTGGTCTTTCTGGTCCTGGTTCTTGTTGTCTTGATCTTGAGGTCGTTCCTCGCGGGGTTGCGCCTTTTCGATCTCTTCCAGAATCTTACGAGCCTCTTCCGCCGGCGAATAGGCGGCTTCGCGTTCGTCTTGGGTAAGGGATTTCAAAGCCGCCTGCATGTACTCAACCGCCTTGGGGGCAAGTTCGACGGCTTTGGCGTAACCGGCTTTGAGCTGCTCTGGATCGACTGGCGGGGGATTCGCACTCGTCGCCGAATCGTCCCCCGCTGCGTCGTCGCGGCCATCGCTCGCTTTTTTCGAATCGTCTTCCTCCGCTTCCCCGTCGCCTGCCTCCTCGGCATCCGAGTCGTCGTCGTTCGCTTGCGCATCGTCTTGCGGCGAACCGGACTGCGGCAAACCGGACTGCGGCGATCGTTCCAATCGTTCGAGCTCCGCCTCGGCTTTCAACTTGAGCAATTGGGTCCGGCGCAGGGTCCGGGTTTGGATCTCAACAAGGCGCGCCAGATCTTCCCTGGCGGCGTCCAAGGTGAGATGCCCGGTGCCCACCGCGAGATCGTCGGTTTCAGGATCGGTGTCGTCCGCTGCCGCCTGGCTGTCCGATGGGTCTGGCTCGATGGTCTTGGCGATCAGCGTTTGGTCGGCCAGGTCCCGCGCCAGCAATGGCCGAAAAGGGATGACCGCGTCCCAGATTTTCCCCAATTCGTCAATGGCGGCCTGTTGCTCAGCGGTCGCCGGCGCGGATTGGCGCGTATCGAGGTGGTCGGCGGCGGAAGACATTTTCTCGCCCGCCGCGTCGGCCCATTGTTGCAGCAGTGCCGTTGCCTCTTCCAGTTCCTTGGTGTTTGACGGTTGGGTGCCCGCGCCGGCGGGCTGTTGTGGTTTCAAGTCGGACTCGATCTTGTCCTTGAGCGGCTCGATCTCGTCATAAAGCTCCTCCTGCGCTTGCTTCAATTCCGCGAAGGCGTCGGCCGCCGCCGTCGCCGGGAGAGTTTTTGCCGATTCGCGCAGTGCCGTCTGGCCCTGGATCAGAAACTCGAGGAATTCGAGCAGGTTCGACTCTTGCCGCCGCTGCCGGCGATCGTGTTCGCTCCATTGGTCGCTGTAGTATTTGATCCACATCCGCACCAGCTCGATGTCGCGGCGCGCACGCGCATCGTCGGGCCGCAGCTCCAAGCTGCGGCGGAATGACACGATGGCTGACTTCAATTGATCGACGATTTTTTCGCGGCTTTCCTTCGGCGCGTTTTCAGGGTGCTCGCCCGCAAGTTTGCGGGCCTCCTCCGCCTCCAACGTGCCCAGGTTGAAGTAGGCCGCCGCCGCCAGCGGCTTTTCGCGCGTCAGCCCGGCCTCCAAATACAGCGTGCGCGCTTGCTCCACTTCCCCCTGGCGATGAGCGGCGCAAGCCTCGTTGAACGCCGCCACGGCGGCCCTGTCGGCGGCTTCGTCCTTGCCGAATTCCTCGGCCGCGGCGGCGAACTTGTCGCGCGCCGAAACGAACTCGTCCTGTGAATACAACAGCAAACCCTCGCGGAAGGCCGCTTCAGGCTCGTCAGCCGATGCGGTCGCCGAAAGACAGCAAAGGAGCAACAGCCCGACGAACACGGAAACTGGCAGCCGTGTACGAGAGGCTACTCCGTGGCTGCCGCTGGCGGGCTTTGCTGAGGCATCGGGGCCGCCGGCTTGCGACGACGGCGGCACCGTGCGGTACGGCGGGGTGCAAAGGTCCGCCAGGAGCGCGAAGAGCGCCAGCGCGAGGAACGGCTGAAAACGCTCCGAGCGTCTGATCCGCCGCTGGTGCGCCCCGTCGCCACCGCGTCTTCCCTGGAGATGGTCCACGTACAGTTCGCCAAGATCGTAAGCCCGCGTCCCAACCGGCACGTAAACGCCATTGGTTTTCAGCGCGATTTCCTTGAGGAGCGAGCCGTCCAGTTTGCTCCAGACCTGTTGTCCCTCGTACTCGACGAAACTCGCGGAATCGGCGCCTTGCGGAACGCGCGCGCCATGGTCGGAGTCGCCCAGGCCGACGGTGAAGATCGTGACGTGCCGTTCGGCGGCCACGGTGGCCGCCTCCAGGGGGTACGATTGCTGATCGTCGCCGTCGGTGATCAAGAGCATCGCCTGGTCGCGTTCGGCCTTGGCATGAAAGACTTCGAGCGCTTTTCGGATCGCGTCGCCGATCGCGGTGCCGCCGCGCGGCGCGCTCGCCGGGTCGAGCTCGTCGAGCGACCGGCGGAAGGCGTCGTAATCGGCCGTCAGCGGGCACTTCACCACCGCCTGGCCCGCGAAGGCGATCAGTCCGACTCGTTCGCCGTTCAGCCCCTTGACCAGCGCCGCCACGTCGGCCTTGGCGCGCGCCAACCGGCTGGACGGCACGTCGGTGGCGAGCATCGAGCGTGAGACGTCGATCAGAACGTAGAGATCGCTGCCGCGAGGGACGATATCTTCGTATTGCGTGCCGAAGCGCGGTCCGGCAAGCGCCACGAGGCCGGCGATCAAGGCCACCTCGCGTAGCAGCGATTTCACCCAGAACCGCACCCGCGACTCAGCCGGCAGGATTCGCGCCCACATTTGCGATGCCACGAAGGCCTCGGCGGCCTGGCGTCGCCGCCGGCGCCCGCCGAGCGCAAGCGCCAGCCATGCCACGCCTAGCGGCAGGATCAAGTACAGCCATTGGGGATGTTGCCATTCCATGTTCGGAAGGATGAAGGATGAAGGATGAAGGATGAAACAGAATCTGTAGGGGACGCCCTCCGTGGCAATCCTGTTCGGCACGAGATTTTATCCGGCTTTAGCGGGGGCGTGGAAGGCGCATGCTAGCGTTTCGTAGAGTTT
>Ga0307373_10008192_pt1 | contig 16003 bp, 18 predicted proteins | sample OX2MG_FD_202534 | JGI IMG/M metagenome (GOLD analysis project Ga0307373, IMG submission 202534) | Soil microbial communities from Risofladan, Vaasa, Finland - OX-2 | ecosystem: Environmental > Terrestrial > Soil > Coastal area > Acid sulfate soil | place: Finland: Risofladan, Vaasa | collected... | reverse complement strand
TGGTCGATCGCACCGCCGACTTGCTGGAGGCAAGCGCCCGTGACCTCGACGACGCCTCGCACCTGATCTTCCGGGCCGAGAATTCTACCCAGCCCAAACTCTCCCACGAAACGGTCAAGCTGCGCCGGCTGATGATCCGCACCGGCCGAACCAGCGAGCGCATGGCGCGCGTGCAGTACACACTGGTCTGCCTCGACCGGATGGCGAAATTCGCCTCTGAGCGCGGGCGCGAGTGGATCGCGGCGGATTTGTGCAAACGGCTGCAAGCGGTCTCTTCCGACATCGCCTCGCTCCTGCAATTCGTCGAGGGGCTGGAGAGCCGCGTGCAGCTACTGCAGGACGCCGCCGGCGGCCTCATCAACATCGACCAGAACGAAGTGATGAAGGTGCTGACCATCGCCTCCGTGGTGGGCATACCGCCGGTGCTGGTGGCCGGCATCTACGGCATGAACTTCAAGAATATGCCGGAATATGACTGGACCTGGGGCTACCCTTACGCGCTGGCGCTGATCACGATCACCGCGCTGCTGCCGCTGATCTGGTTCAAATGGAAAGACTGGATTTGACTAGCATTCTCAACTGCCAGCGAGCCTCCACACTTTGTTATTGAACATCTCTACCCACTTGCATATTTCTTAATGTCATGGTGGACAATTTGTTTAAACGCCGACTCACGACGGTGGTAACCGAAAGGGCCGCCGCGAATCTTCGCGAGTTTCGCCGCGAGTCGGAAAAGGCATTGCCCGGTAAAGTGGAAAGCGTGGTTTTATTTGGTTCTCGCGCTCGAGGCGATGCGCGTCGCGATTCAGATTATGACGTAGCCGTCCTCATTCGCGGTCTCGAAAATCGACGGTCGGTCGATCACACTTTGGCAGATGTAGCATATCGTTATATTTTAGCCGGCTTCCACATCCGGCCGGTTGCCGTCCCTGCCGATTATTTGGTCGCTTCACCAAGAAATTCCTTTTCAATGGAGCTCCGTCGCGATGGGATTGTCGTGTCGTGAGAGGTCGCGGAAAATCAGGCCATCCAACAAAAAAGAAACATGTTAACAGGCCCCGACCTTCACTCATCGAACCATTGTCGGATCTGGAACGCGGCATTAGGGCTCGGGAAGAGTACGAAAAAGCCCTGATCCATTTGGCAGAGGCCGAGCAAATGGCCGGCTGGGGGCATGCCCCGAACGCCAGTGCCCATTCGGCTTACTACGCGATGCATCATTGTGCAGCAGCGGCAATTCTTGCTGCCGGTGGGATAGGCAAGCATCGAGATGCGCCTAAAAGTCACGAACACGTCATACAACATTTCGGCAATTTGGTTGCGGCCGAGACCGGTTATCTCGGTCAGTGCGGCATGGTACTCGGTCGAGCGCGCACGGACAGGATGGTCGCCGACTACGACCTTGTTCATGGCATTACGAACGCCGAAGCGACAGAAGTGGTAAAAGACGCCCGCAAGTTCGTCGATGCTTGTAAGGGAAAATGGACCTTTAAAGATCGAGCGATAGACGAACTCAATCACTGAACGGCACCCAACGGACGTGATTTATTTCATCAGCGCGCCGCCATCGACGCTGATGGTCTGGCCGGTGACGAAATCGCTGGCGTCGGAGCACAGATAGACCAGCGTGGAGATAAGATCGGCCGGTACCTGCTCGCGCTGAATAGAGCGGGCCGCGATCCCGGCGGCGCTGGCCTTGCCGGTCCAGTCCGGATGGGTCTTGACCGCCTCGCTCATGGTCAGTCCGGGGGCGATCGCGTTGACGCAAATCTTGTGCGGGCCGAGTTCCCGCGCGAGCGAGCGCGTCATCGACACCACCGCCCCCTTCGAGGCCACGTAGTGCAGCAAGTTAGCGGTTCCTTTAAACGCCGTTCCCGAGGCGATATTGACGATGCGGCCCTGCTTTCTTTCGATCATCACCGGCGCCACCGCTTTGGCGCATTGAAAGGTGCCGCGCACGTTGACCTTCATCACCCGGTCCCATTCGTCTTCGTCGATGTCCTGAAACGGCTTGGTGTGCAAGTCGGCGAACAGGCCGGCATTGTTGACCAGGATGTCCACCGTGCCGAACTTTCGCACCGCATCGGCGACAAGGCTCTCGACCGACTGCCGGGACGTTACGTCGGCCTTCACAAAGATGGCCTGCTGCTGCGTCTCGGCGATGCGCTCGGCGACCGGATTGCCGTCGAGCACGTCGGAAACCACGACCTTGGCGCCGGCGGCGGCCAAGCCTTCGCAGAAGGCGGCGCCGATGCCGCGGGCGCCGCCGGTAACGATCGCCACTTTGTCTTTGAGCCGCGTGTCCATGGTTTTCCTCCGCTGTTGAATTCAATCTACGGGGCCAGCCGCGCAAGCGGCAAGCGTGACGCAATAAGGGCCGGCGGCGGATGCCCGCAGGCGACCCTAATGTGCAGAGGCAACCTCTTGCGGAAACTACAGCGGCCGACGCATACGGCCGAGCAGCCAGCCGACGCCGAGCGCGATGGCGACCGCCATATAAGGCTGCGTCTCGACGGTTTTGCGGAGCGCGGTTTCGAACGAGCCGGCCGTCTTGCGCGCCGCAGCTTGCGCCGTGTCGGCTAGGTCGGCCGCACTGTCCCGCGCCTGGCCGTAAACATCCTGCGCGGCGTCGGTGAAGGCGTCGGCCACGCCGCTTGCCTGCTTCTTGGCATCCCCGAAAGCACCGGTGAAATCGGCCGGCTTACCGGCTGTGGTCTGGGCCATGACTATCCTCAAAAATGGTGCCGTTGTCGGGATTAACGCCGTGGCCACGGCCCGGTTCGGATCGCCGGCGAATAATTTCATCGCGACCCGGCCTGGTTCGGGCGTCACGACTGCGTGCGGGGGTTGAAAGAGATTGCCGCCGGTCGCATGCGAAACCGAGCGAATTGGATATAAGTTCGATCGGTAACGCCGTCTTATTGCGTGCTCGTGCGGCCTTCGATCTTCGGCAGATCGGCGTTGGCGTCTTTGGTGACCACGGTGGCGCGGTTCGCCAGTTCAACGGTCAGCCGCTGAGCTGAATCCGGCGACATCTGCGCCATGATTTCCGACATATTGCGCGGGTTGATCTGGGAAGCGACCTCGATCAGCACGCTGGTCTCGAGCCGATCGAAGATCTTTGCGGCATCGCGCGGCTTCATCGTCTCGTACATGGTCACAAGACCCTTGAAGCGGGCCACCTCGGCCTCATTCTTCTCCTTGACGGCGACTCCAAGCGAAGCCTTGGCCGCTTTAATTTCGGCAAGCCGCGAGTCGATCCGCTTCTCGGCTTCGGCGATCAGACCCTCGCGAATGTCGAGTTCGCGGGAGCGCTTGTCGAGCTCCTGCCGCCGCTCGGACAGCCGATCGAGGATCGCACGTTCGGACGGCGACTGTCCGGGCGCGCCGGCGTTTGGAATGACTCTGCCGTCAGGCGGCGGTGGCGGCGGATTCTTTCCCGGAGGAGCGGATTTTGCATCCGTTGCCGGCTTGCCGGCCGCCGGGCTTGCCTCGTCTTTCGGCTTGGCATCAGTCTTGGCATCGGTCTTGGTGTCGGTCTTGGTGTCGGTCTTGGCGTCGGTCTTGGCGTCGGTCTTGGCGTCAGCAATCTCGCCGACCGAACCGGTGATGAGATCGGCATTGCTTTTGTCGGAAGCGATTTGCGGCAATACCGCCGACAGCGCCGCCGACTGCGCCGCCGACTGCGCCGCCGACTGCGCCAAGTCGAGCGGTGCGGGCTGACCGCCCTTCGAATCGGGAAAATTGAACATCTGCTGCGCCCAGGATTGCGGGCGGTCGCCCGGCTGCGCGCCGCCGGGGCCAGCATGAACGACGCCTGTGTCGGCGATGACCGCGGGAGCGTCGATGGTTGGTTCGGAATTGCTTTCGAGCAACAAATCGGCCGCGGTCAGCGCCAGCAGGCAGGCGCTCGCCACCATTGCGATCGGAAGCAGACGCAGCTCGCGGAAGTAACCGATCATGCGGCGAGGCCATGCACCTTCATGCGCAGCCGTTCGGCGAAGGCGTGCGCCGCGACGGCGACCGCCTGCGCGTTTCGCGGCGGCTCGGTCGGCTCATGAGCGGGTGCAACGGGAATAATGGCGCCGCCGGCGGTCACGATTTGCATCAGCCGCTCGAGCAAAACCTTGCCGACCGCGGTGCTCCGGTCGAGGTCGGCGGTAAAGCGATCGGCGCTGCGCAACCGCGCACCGAGACCCATCTCGCATTCATCGACGGTGAGCTTTAAGCCGGCGATTGCACGCTCGGCAATCTCGGTCGCGGTGATCAGCTCCGAGATTGTCGCCCGCAATGAGTGCTCGTCGGACTTAAGATGCTTGAGCTTGCGGTCGAGCATCATGCAATAACTGATGGTCATTATCAGCAGGAACGCCACGACCAATTCGATGCCGATGCCAATGCTGTTGGTCATGGTGCCTCCATCGGGTTACCGGGTCCGCCCGCGTTCTCGAACATCAGCAGCGTGGTATTGGGTCGGCGCAACGGCTTGCCGACGCGCACCGCGACGCGATCGCCGACGCGGCCCATGCGGCCCTCGGTCAGCATCACGTCGCCGCAGCGCACGATCACCGGCGCATCGGATTTCAGCTCCAACATTAGCGTGTCGCCAACGTCGAGCTTCATGATCTGCCTCAACGGCAGCGGAGCCTCGTAAAGCACCGCTTCGACGGCGATTTCCGCCTGGCCCATTTCGGTCGCGAGATGCCCTTCCCAGGTCGGGTCGCGGCCGAATTTCTCGCCCATGAACATCTGCAACAGCACGTCGCGGATCGGTTCGATGGTTGCGTAGGGCAACAGCAGCTCGATGGTGCCGCCGCGGTCTTCCATGTCGATCCGCAACCGCACCAGGATCGAGGCGTTGGCCGGCCGTGAAATGGCGGCAAAGCGCGGATTGGTTTCCAGCCGGTCGATGTTGAACTTCACCGGCGAGAGCGGCCGGAACGCCATCTCGGCGTCCGCCAGCACGACCTCGATCATGCGCTTCATCAGGTTGGTTTCGATCGTCGTGTAAGGCCGGCCCTCGACGCGGATCGCGGTCTGGCCGCGGCGGCCGCCCAGGAGCACGTCGATAATCGAATAGATCAGGTTGGAATTGACGGTGATAAGACCGAAATTCTCCCATTCCTCCGCCTTGAACACGCCGAGAATGGCGGGCAACGGGATCGAATTGAGGTAGTCGCCGAAGCGTACCGAGGTAATGCGGTCGAGCGATACTTCGACGTTGTCGGAGGTGAAGTTACGCAACGATGTGGTCATCAGCCGGACCAGCCGGTCGAAGATGATTTCCAGCATCGGCAACCGCTCATACGAGACCATCGCCGAATCGATGATCGCGCGGATACCGGAATTGTCGTTGAGCGAGACTTCAGAGAGCGAAAAGCCGAGCAGCGAGTCGATTTCGTCCTGGGTGAGGATGCGCTCCGCCCCGCCCTTGGCCGCCTGGATGAAATGACCGTCGTCAACCATGTTCGCCCATTGCGCGGCCATCGCCTCCGCGCCGGGCTCGCCCTCCGCGGGCGGCGCCGCCGACCCGCCTTCAGCCGTCGCACTCTGCTCGGCCTCAAGCGCCACGCCCCATTCGGCGGCGAGCGCGTCCTGGTCGATCTGATCTTTTGCCATTTGCTTGACCGCTATGTGTGCAGTGCGTTCACTGCACGACGATTTCCTTGAACAGGACCGCGTTGACTTTGCTGGGTGCGATCGCTGCGTTGACGCGCCGCGTCAGCTCCTCTTTAAGGCGGTAGAGCCCCGCCGAACCATCAAGATCGGTCGGCCGCAACTCGCGCAAATAGGTCTGGAAGGTGTCCATCAGCCGCGGCATCACCGGTGTGATCTGGGCTTCCATTGCGTGGTCGGGCAATTCGAGCGTGACTTTGACTTTCAGATATTGGGTGTGATCGCCGGCGGTACCGGCCAGATTGACCAGCACATCGGGCATATCGAGGAACACGACCGGCTTGATCACGTTAGCGGCCGGTGCCGCCGCAGCATGTGCCTTGCCGTTGCCGGATAAGAAAAAGTAATAGCCGCCGCCGCCGATTGCGATCAGGGCGGCCAGGCCACCCCCGCCCATCATTAGCACCTTACGTGACGGCAACTTGAACGACGGAAACTTGCGTTTGGCGGAGGGCTCTTTACCCTCTTCGCCTTCAGCCTCTTGATTTTCGATTTCGGCGTCGGCTTCGCTCTCCGACTGCGCTTCTTTTTTCTTCTTGGCCATTACCGCTCCGCTTGCGTGAAACGCGCACGCGGCTAGCAGGAAAACGCAGAACAAAACGCCGCGGCGCCGCCGATCGGAACCTAGGCCCGGAATGGTTAACGGATACTTGCATACCTCCGTTTGGCAGGAAATTTTTGCCGGGTGGAGGCGTATCGCTTGGCCTTTTCTGCCCGTCGAGCGGAAGGCGGTTTAAAGCTCATCGGCTTGTTTTGCCTAGGTTTTCTTCGTTGGCACGGCTTCTGCAGTCCCTCTATCCCGCTACGGCTCGGGAGACGCCGCGGCGCAGGCGGCGTTCGGGCCGGGGAGACGGCACGAAGGCGCGCTGAGAAGGGGAGTAGGACCGATGGAGAATGCGCTCCTTATCGGCTTGTCGCGGCAGATGGCGCTCAGTCACCAGCTCGACATCGTTGCCAACAACGTCGCCAACATCGACACCACCGGATACAAGGCCGACAACGCCGCGTTTTCGGCATACCTCATGCCGGGCGCGAGCGACGCGCAGTTCGCCGGCAAGGACCGCCGCGTGAGCTTCGTCGAGGACCGCGCCAGCTGGATCGATTTTTCGCCCGGCGCGATTCAGCACACCGGCAATCCGCTCGACGTCGCCATCGACGGCAAGGGCTATTTCGTGTTGCAAACGCCGCGTGGCGAGCGCTATACGCGCAGCGGCTCGTTTGCCGTTAATCCGAGCGGCCAGCTCGTTACCAGCGACGGCAATCAGGTGCTCGGCACCGGCGGCCCAATCACCCTTCAAGCCACCGACAGCCACGTCACCATCAGCCCAAGCGGTATTGTCACCGTGCGCGACGGCGCCGGCACCACTAGCGCGCAACGCGGTCAATTGCAGATCGTCAGCTTCGACCAGCAACGGGCGCTGCAAAAGGACGGCGGCTCGACCTTCATGGCGCCGCCGACTGCCACCGCCAACCCGGCGCCGGCCAGCACCCGCGTCGTGCAAGGCGGGCTGGAGAAGTCGAATGTGCGCGCAATCGCCGAGATGGCGCGCATGATCGAAATCACCCGTAGCTACTCCGACATCGCCGCCATCCTGCAACAGCAAGGCGACTTGAAACGCAATTCCCTGCAACAACTGTCGCAGACGCCAAGCTCAACGAGTTGACGTGAGGAATAAAGATCATGCGTGCGCTTGATACCGCAGCGACCGGAATGGCGGCGATGGACCTGCAGGTGCAGGTCATCGCCGGCAACCTCGCCAACATGACGACCACAGGCTTCAAGAGTCAGCGGGCCGAATTTCAGGACTTGATCTACGAACACGTGCAGCGGATCGGCGCCCAGGCTTCGGAGAACGGCAATATCCTGCCGGTCGGCATCGAACTCGGTTCCGGCGTGAAAACCGTGGGCACACCGCGACTGATGACGCAGGGAGCGCTGTCACAGACCGGCAACACCCTCGATATGGCGATCCAAGGCAGCGGATGGTTTCAAATTCTGATGCCGGATGGCACGTTCAGCTATACCCGCGACGGCTCCTTCCAGATGGACAACCAGGGTCGCATCGTCACCGCTGAGGGTTATCTGGTTCAACCGACCATCACCATTCCGGTGAATTCAACCGGATTGACGATAAATCCCCAAGGTCAGGTTTCGGTAACGCTGCCCGGCAGCACGACATCGAGCCTGCTCGGCCAACTGACGCTCACGACCTTCATCAACGACGCCGGACTGCAGGCGAATGGCAGCAATTTGTTCGTCGCCACGCCGGCTTCGGGCACGCCGCAGAACGGCCTGCCCGGTCTCAACAATGCCGGCACGCTTCTGCAAGGCAGCCTCGAACAATCGAACGTCTCGGCGGTGACCGAAATCTCCAACCTGATCGCGGCACAACGCGCCTATGAAATGAATTCCAAAGTCATCACCGCGGCCGACGAGATGCTGCAAACGACTTCGCAATTGATGCGCTGAGAAGGACCCTCGCGATGACCCGATCCTTCATTCTTTGCTTCGCGGCGGCGCTGATGCTGGCCGCCCCGGCTGCGGCGCAAAACGCCATGCCGGCGCTACGCGCCAGCGCCACCGTCTCCGGCGACATCGTGCGCATCGGCGATCTGATCGAAAACTCCGGACCGGTCGCCAATATACCGATCTTCCGCGCGCCCGATCTCGGCACGCGCGGCACCGTGCCGACCGCCAAGGTGGTCGAGGCGATCCGCCCGCACCAACTCATCGGCATCGACACGCGCGGGCTCAACGAGGTGGTCGTGATCCGGGCCACGCGCGAGATTTTGCCCACCCAGATTTCCGCGCGGATCGCCAAAGCGCTGGAAGGCCAATACGGCCTCGGCGCGGCGCATAACATCCAGGTCGAGTTCGATCGCGAGCCGCGCACGCTCAACATCGAGCCGACTTCAACCGGCGAATTGCAGGTCGTATCCCTTGCCTACAATTCGCGCAGCGGCCACTTTGACGTGACGCTGGATCTGCCGACGAGCGCGGCCATGCGCAACCTGACGACGCGCTTTACCGGCATCGCGACGGAGACCATCGATGCGGTGAGCGTCGATCATCTGCTCGAGCGCGGCGAGGTGCTCAAGGCGTCCGATCTGGTGATCGCACGCCGGCCGAAGTCGGAAGGTCCGGCCATCACCGACATCCACGCCGCCGCGGGCTTGGCCGCCCGGCATCAACTGCGCCCTGGTCAGCCGCTGCATGAGGCGGACTTGATGAAGCCGCTGATCGTGCAGCGCAACGAGCCGGTCACCATTATTTACGAGGCGCCGGGAATCTCGCTGACCTTGCGCGGCCAGGCGCAGGACGCAGGCGCGCTCGGCGACACGATCAGCGTCGCCAATGCGGAATCGAAACGTGTCGTACAGGGCGTGGTTTCCGGTCCCGGCCGGGTCACCGCGTCCTCCCCGCATATCCGTTTCGTCGAAAACGCGGAGCCACCCTCGGCAGCCGCCGTCCCCAGCTTGTTCGAGACGCAGCAACACGAGCACAGCGTCGAGTAACCCGAGTAGGTTAAATGTTGAAATCCACTACGCGTTCCCGTCTCGCGCGCTCGCTCCTCAGCACGGCTGCGTTGGCTTCGTTGCTGACCGGCTGCGCCTCGCTCGGCGACCGGATCAGACAACTCGGCGAGCCGACCGCGCTGTCGCCGATCGACAATCCGGCGGCAAAGCCCGGCTACAAACCGGTACAGATGCCGATGCCGACACCACAGCCCGTCACCTACAATCCCAATTCATTGTGGCGGAACGGCTCGCGGGCATTTTTCAACGATCAGCGCGCGCATCAGGTCGGCGACATTCTGACCGTCAAGGTCAACATCAACGACACCGCGCAATTCCAGGACCAGACCCTGCTCAACCGGACGACCACCGAAGATACCGAAATCAGCAACTTCCTCGGCGCCAACGCACTCAGCCCGGCGGCGAAGAACTTCCTGCCCGGCTCGGTGCTGACCGCCTCCGGCAATTCGCAGATGAACGGCCAGGGCACGATCAACCGCAACGATCAATTGTTGACCAATGTCGCCGCCGTCGTCACCCAATTGCTGCCCAACGGCAACATGGTGATCGAAGGCAAGCAAGAAATCCGGCTCAACAATGAAGTGCGAGAGCTGATCATCGCCGGTGTCGTGCGGCCCGAAGATATCGCAAGCGACAACGCCATCGAGTTGCCGAAGATTGCCGAAGCGCGCGTCGCCTATGGCGGACGCGGCACCTTGACCAACATTCAGACCGAACGCTGGGGACAGCAAGTCGTCGACATAGTCTTGCCGTTCTGATCTCCCCGGAGCCCTCGCTACGCGAAGACTCCGAATAGCGCGGCCTCCGGCAGCTCCCCGCCGGAGGCCGCGAGCTTTTTAAGCCGCCCTGCCCCAGCGCATATCCGGCCGAATGAGTTTCTGACGTAGTTCGCTCACGACACTGTCCCAATCGCCGAATTGGCGCTGCCGAAGAAGCTGCGCGCTCGGATACCAGGGGCTGTCGCTGCGTTGGCGCAGCCAGCGGAAGTCGGCGGCAAACGGCAACAACAAAAACAGCGGCTTCCCCATAGCGCCAGCCAGATGCGCCACGGCGGTATCGACCGAAATCACCGCGTCAAGGCAGGCGATCGCAGCCGCGGTGTCGGCGAAGTCGCCAAATCGCACTCCGGCCTGAATGAGGCCGGAGCGGCCAAGTAGCGTCGCCGCGTCTTGGTCGCGAACTTCATGCTGGAGACTCACAAACGTGACATCCGGCAGATCGAGCAGCGGCGCGAGCGTCGCAAGCGGCAGCGAGCGATTGAGATCGTTGTCGTGCGAGCGCTCGCCCGACCAAACCAGCCCGATCAGGCGTCCGCCAGCCGGCAGGCGCCCCCGCCACGCGGCAATTTCGGCATCCGCCGGGCCGATGTAAGGCACCGCCGCCGGAATGGTCGCAACCGTCGTGCCGCAAGCGAGCGGCAGGCTCATGAGCGGGCAATGAAAGTCGTAAGCCGGTAGTGATGATTGACGCGCGACGACAGCGGCAGCGCCTCGCAGGTCCGCAAGCAAGCGCACCAGCTCGCGCTGCACTTCGAGAATGACGGTCGCGCCTCGCGCGGCAAGAAGCAGCGCGTAGCGTGCGAACTGAATAGTGTCGCCAAGCCCCTGCTCGGCATGCAGCAAGATGGTCTTGCCGTCGAGCGATTGCGCCCCAAGCCACAGCGGCGCGGCAAAATCGCGCCGTTGCGAAGCGAGCCAACCGATCTGCCAGCGCGATTCATAAGCGCGCCAGCCGGCGGCGAAATCGCCGAGCGTAAGATGAGCGACCGCCTCGACAAACCGCGCCTGCGCGAAATCGGGCGCGCGTGCCAACGCGGCTTGCGCGCTCTCCAGCGCTTCATACGGGCGATCGAGCTTGCGTAACGCGGCTGCACGATTGGCGAGAAGCTGCGCACTATCCGGCGTGTGGGTGAGCGCCAGGTCGTAAGCTTCTACTGCGTCAGCGACCCGGTTAAGCCGCAACAGCGCATTGCCGCGATTGCCGAGCGCATCGCGATAATCCGGTTCCGCCGCCAACACCCGGTCGAATTCGGCCAACGCCTCGCCCGGACGATTAAGTTTAAGCAGCGCAACGCCGCGCCCATTGCGCAGTTCGGGATCGTCCGGCTGCAACCGCAGTCCCTCGTCGTAGCTGACCAGCGCCCGCTGCCACTGCCCGAGCGCGATGAAAACCAGAGCCAGGCCGGCGAAGCCATCGGCGCGTGAGAGATCGTTCTTGAGCGCCTGCTGCTTCAACGCCAGCGCCGCGTCGAGCCGGCCGCGCCGGTAGTTGATTTGACCAAGACCGTGCAGCGCCTCGATGCTGTCCGGCCGATGGGTGAGCACCGCTGTGTACAGCCGTTCGGCGGCGGCCAGATCGTTGTCGGCGCGCGCGCGGGCGGCACGCCGGAGCAGGCGCGACAGATTCGACGACGAGCTTTGCGACGGCGCGCGCATCGGTGCTCCGCACCCGGATCGTTAACGAGTGGTGAAGGAAGATGGTGAAGAAAGACTTAAAGACTTAAAGACCGACCGCGCGAACGCCGATCAGATCTCCTGCAAGGCGTCGAGGCGCCTCTGCAGGACGGCCACGGCGTGCTCAAGCTTGGTCAACCGCTCCGCCATCGGATTGTCGTCAGCCGGTTCGACTCGGTCTTTGCTATCTTCGGCCTTCCAACTGATGCCAAGCTGACTGCCGCGCCGCCAGATCACCCGGGCACGAAAATTTTCGTCCTTGCTCGTCAAGTAGAGCTCGAACACTTCCGGCAGCGTCACGTTTTCGGAGAACTCAAGACGCGCACCGTCGGCCGTGACATCGCGCACGATACAATCCATGCTCGACAGCCGGTTGTTGAAATAGATTTGGCCTTTGAACAGGGTTTTGTGTCGGGCTAAAGCGCGACGCTCGTGCATCCTGGGCTCCTGCCGCTGAGATTGCATCCTGGGCTCCTGCCGCTGAGATTGCATCCTGGGCTCCTGCCGCTGAGATTGCATCCTGGGCTCCTGCCGCCGAGATAATGGACAGCCACTAAAAAGCGATGCGGCAGGCGGGAACCTTGATCGGTATTTGAAGAGCGCGGTTTACAGAAGCTGAACGCAACTTGCAGGCAAAACGCGGCTGATCGCCCGTCGCCGCACCCGACGCCGGCCGTGTCACCGTCGTGACGGCAATTGGTGGAATATCCGCCGAAGGCGGCAAGCTATTCTTCGCGATAAACGCGTTCGCGGCGCTCGTGACGCTCCTGCGCCTCAACCGACAATGTGGCGATGGGGCGCGCTTCCAAACGCTTGAGCGAGATCGGTTCGCCGGTTTCCTCGCAATATCCGTAAGTACCGTCCTCGATGCGCTGCACGGCGGCGTCAATCTTGGCAATCAACTTGCGTTGCCGGTCGCGGGCGCGAAGCTCGATGGCGCGGTCGGTCTCCGAAGAAGCGCGGTCGGCCATGTCGGGATGGTTCTGATTGTCGTCCTGGAGATGCTGAAGCGTCTCCTTGGCCTCTTTGAGAATATCCTCGCGCCACGCCAGCAACTTGACGCGGAAATAGGCGCGCTGGCGCTCGCTCATGAACGGCTCACGATCGGTCGGCCGGTAGATCTTGTCGAAGGGCCGTGTAATTTTGCCGTTCTTATTCAAACCTTCGTCGGGTCGACCGTTTTTGCTCTTAACCGACTGCATGGACTGCATGTTCCCCTACTCTGCTCGACTGACGTTACGTCCTCCCCGGAGGCGCGCTGCTATAGCGCGGGTCCATGACGGTGACAATAACGATGATGGGAGCCTGTAAAAGCGTCGATGGCCGGGCCTAAGTGCCCGGCCGATCAGTTGATTCCGGCCTTGGCCAGTTCCACCGCGACGCGCAGGTCGATCTCGCCGAGAAGCCTATCCAGGCCGTCGTCGCCAGACCCCTGCATCAGGTCGGCGGCGGCCGCCTTAAGCCGCAGCAGAGTGGCCCGGTCGATGCCGCCGGACAGCAGGCCGAGCTTGAGTTCATCGAGTGCATCGAGCGCACGCGCACCCTGTTTGACGGCGCGGCGCCGGCGCTCGAGTGGATTCTCAATGCCTTGCAGGGCGATCAGCGCGTCGATTCCCCCGAGCGTCCGCAAGGCAACGGCCGCGGCCTGCGGTTGCGGCGCTTTCGTCTCGGCCAGGCTGAACGTCCCGCCCGCCGTGCGCCGCGCCGCGGCCGGCGTCGATACCGCTGCCGTGCCGTTTGATCCATTGACGCGCATGCATGGAACTTGGCCTTTTATAGTTAATGGGCGGTAAAATTGTGCCGCCTGAAGGCGGCAACAATTGCCGCAAACCGGCAGGGAATGCTCGCGCGCAAGCCCCTCTCGCACCATCGTAATTCAGATATCCATTTCTTTTCAAGATGTTACGGCGGCGGCACGATTTGGCACGCATCTCGCAATGGAGTTGCTGTCCGACCTCTTGGGGAGCAGGAGATGAATAGGACGCTTCGGTCTGCGCTTGTCGCGCTGGCGGTCCTGGCGTGCGCCGTTTCGACGGCGACCGCGACTTCGCGCATTAAAGACCTCGCGACTATTGAGGGTATCCGGCAGAACCAGCTGATCGGCTATGGGCTGGTCGTTGGCCTTAATGGCACCGGCGACACGCTCAACAATTCGCCGTTCACCAAGCAATCGCTGCAAGGCATGCTGGAACGGCTCGGGGTCAATATCCGCGGCCAGCAAATCCGCACCGGCAACGTGGCCGCGGTGATGGTCACCGCCAATCTGCCGCCATTCGCCACGCAAGGTACCCGCATCGACGTCACCGCCTCGGCCTTGGGCGACTCAAAAAGCCTCCTCGGCGGCACGCTCCTGGTGACGCCGCTGCTTGGCGCCGACGGCAATGTCTACGCGGTGGCGCAAGGCTCGCTCGCGATCGGCGGCTTCCAGGCCGAGGGTGAAGCCGCCAAGGTGACGCGCGGCGTGCCGACCGTCGGCCGCCTCCCGAACGGAGCGATCATCGAGCGCGAGATCGAATTTTCGCTGGCGACGCTCGGCCATTTGCGGCTGGCGCTGCGCAACGCTGATTTCACCACCGCCAAGCGCATCGCCGTCGCGGTCAACGACTATATCGGTTCGCCGGTCGCCGAACCGCTCGACCCTTCGACCGTGCAACTGACACTGCCGCAGAAATTCCCGCAAAACATTGTCTCGATGCTGACGGAGATCGAACAGCTTCAGGTCGAACCGGACGAGACGGCCAAGATCGTGATCGACGAACGTTCCGGCGTCATTGTCATCGGCCGCGATGTCCGCGTCTCCACCGTAGCGGTGGCGCAGGGCAATCTCACCGTTACGATTTCCGAAGCGCCACAAGTCAGCCAACCGGCGCCGTTATCGCGCGGCAAGACGGTGGTCGTCCCGCGCACGCATGTCGGCGTCGTCGAAGACGGCAAAAAACTCGCGGTTGTGCGCGAGGGCGTGTCGCTCCAGCAGATCGTGGATGGGTTGAACGCGCTGGGTATCGGCCCGCGCGATCTCATCTCGATCTTGCAGGCCATCAAGGCAGCCGGCGCCATTCAGGCCGACATCGAGGTGATGTGATGACCACCGCCACAATCCCCGCCGCAGCCGCTGCTCTCGGCCAAACGCTCGGCTCGCTCAGTGACACGCAAAGCGCGCAGGCGCAGGCTGCACTCAAGATCAAAGGCAACGCGAAAGCCACCTCGCAACAATTCGAGGCGATGTTCCTCAATACCATGTTCCAGCAGATGTACACCGGCATGGACGGCGACGGGCCGTTCGGCGGCAGCGGCGCCCTGAAAATCTGGCGCTCGATGCTCACCGACCAATACGCCACGTCTTTCGCCAAAAACGGCGGCATCGGCATCGCGTCGCATGTGTACGACGCGCTGCTCAAGCAACAGGGAATAAAACCGTCATGACCGAAATCGCCACCAGCGCCGAAGCGGAGGCGGCTATCGCCCAAGTGGCTGGGCTGATCGACCAGCTTAGCGGCATCATTGCCGAAGAGACGGCGCTCGTGCATGCCGGCAAAGTGCGCAAGGCGACCGCGCTTGGATCGGCCAAGAACGACCTCGCCGGCCAGCTTTTCGCCCGCGCCGAGCGCCTGCGGGTCAATGCGAAATTCTTGTTGCGCGTGGCTCCGGCCGCCGTTGCCGCGCTCAATCGCGGGCAGGAAGCGCTTCGCGCCGTGTTGCAAAAGAACATGATCGTGCTTGCTACCTCGCACGCGGTGTCGGAGGGGATTGTTCGCCGGCTTTCGGGCGACCTCGCGCGCAAGGCCGCGCCGCAAGTCTATGGCGCGACCGGACGCACAACGGCTCCGAATCCAAAACACGGCAAGCCATTGGCGATCAGCAGGGTGCTTTAGCTCAGTGCTGGTCCGGTCGGCGCGCGACATCCGCCAATTCCGATCGAAGCTGATCGATGGCATGGCTCCAATCGCCTAGCACCGCTTGGCGGAATATTCGCATCGTCGGATACCAGGGGCTGTCGCTGCGATCGCGCAGCCATCGCCAATCCGGGGAAAACGGAACCAGCAGCGCGACAGCCTTCCCCATCGCGCCGGCAAGGTGAGCAACCGAAGTATCGACCGCGATGACGAGATCGAGCATCGCCACGACCGCCGCCGTGTCCGCAAAGTCGGTAAATTGCTGTCCAAGCTGAGTAACGCCGAACTCGCGTAAAATCGCCGCGTCAGCTTCGCCAACTTCCTTCTGCAAGCTGATGAAATCGAGGCCGGGCAGCGAAAGGGCGCGACTTAAATGTTCGAGCCGCATCGAACGATTGCGGTCGTTCATGTGCTCCGGATTGCCGGCCCAGCAGATTCCGATGC
>Ga0307373_10008189_pt1 | contig 16006 bp, 13 predicted proteins | sample OX2MG_FD_202534 | JGI IMG/M metagenome (GOLD analysis project Ga0307373, IMG submission 202534) | Soil microbial communities from Risofladan, Vaasa, Finland - OX-2 | ecosystem: Environmental > Terrestrial > Soil > Coastal area > Acid sulfate soil | place: Finland: Risofladan, Vaasa | collected... | reverse complement strand
GGAGGCGACTCATCGATGCCGTCACCTCCTTTGTCGCCGGTGACGAGCCGCCCGCGCTCGACCCTCCACTTGACTACGCAAAGGTGCGCGCCGTGGGAGCGCTCATCCCCAAGGGAGAGGACTGGCGACCGGTCGCCTGGACGACGAGCCGGACCGTCGACGATATGGCCATCTCGTAGCTGTCCTGATCAAACAGAAGCCGAAGAGCAAAACAAAAGAGGGGCAGAACACTTTGAGAGTTGGAATTGTCGGACTCGGGAGGGCCACAGCGACGATTCTGCCGTCGATGCTCGCCCACCCTGAGATCGAGATCGTCGCGCTCGCGGAACCCAATGACGAACTGCGCGAGGCATTCTGTGAGGACTTCAAGGTGCGCGGCTACGCAGATGCAGAGGATCTCTTTGTCGATCCCGAGGTCGAGATTGCCTACATCGCGACGCCGCACCAGTTTCACAAAGACCATGTACTTGACGCCGTCGCGCACGAAAAACACGTGCTGGTCGAAAAGCCGATTGCGCTCACGCTTGAAGAGTGCGATGCGATGATTCTTGCGGCGGACAGAGCTGGGGTCGTATTCATGGTCGGACATACCAATGGCTATGACCCACCCGTACTCGCACTTCGAGATCTCGCAGCCTCGCAACGCTACGGAGCACTAAGGATGATCAACACCTTCAATTACTCCGATTTTCTCTATCGGCCCCGCAGGCCCGAGGAGCTCGACACGAAACTCGGGGGGGGCATCATGTACAACCAGTTTCCCCACCAGGTCGACATGGTCCGTACAATTACCGATTCACGCGTCACCTTTGTGAGTGCCGTGTGTGGATCATGGGACAAAGAACGTCCGACCGAGGCGGCCGTCGCAGCACTGCTCCGCTTCGAGAACGGAGCTGTGGCAAACATCGTCTACAGCGGCTATGCCCATCTCTCGAATGGAGCATTGACTGGCGAAACGAAAGCCTCACCAGGCAAGAGGGAATCACTGCGCTCACAGTTGATCAACCTGACCCCCGAACAAGAAACAAGCGCGAAGGCAAAGTCCGGCTACATCGATCGTCGCCAACAGATCACCGGGCCGCTCGCGAAAGCGACGGAGCACGAGCGTTTCGGCGTTCTCGTCGCTGGCTTCGAGGGCGCCGACGTCGTCACCTCGCCGGGCGGCCTGACGATCTACGGCGACGGATTTATTGAACAGATCGAGGTGCCATTCGGATCTGGCGGGGGTCGAAGGGCGACGGTCTTCGACGAGCTGCATGCCGCGGTCACCGGCGCTACGGTGATCCATGACGGCAGGTGGGGGAGGTCCACGCTTTCGGTCTGTCTCGCCGCCCTTAAGTCCTCGGTTTCGGGTCGAGAGATCTCACCCGAACCCTAAGTCATGACCAGCCTGCGAAACTCGCCAAGAAAGGGTCCCGGCATCCTGACCAAGACACTAAGAACAAGACAGCGATCGTTCCCATGGTCGTTCTACAAAGGAGAAGAAGGTAATGGAATATCCGGAACAGCGTCTCGCGCAAAGGACGATCATCGTCACTGGCGGCGGGTACGGCATCGGCCGCGCCTATGCCCATCGGGTTGCGAAGGAGGGCGCGAAAGTCGTTGTCGCCGAGTTGGATGGCGATGCGGGAGAGCGTGTCGCGAAGGAGATCTCGTCGGAGGGATACGAAGCGATTGCGATCGAGACCGACGTCGCCGGAGAGGAGAGCGTCAACCACATGGTTGCACAATCACTCGCTGCCTACGGAAAGATCGACGTGCTCATCAACAACGCCGCGATGTTCACCAAGGTGCCCATCGAACACTCGACACTCGAGGGCCTCACCTTCGAGCACTTCGAGAAGGTGCTCCGCGTCAATGTTCTCGGAACGTGGCTGTGCGCGAGGGCAGTCATCCCTGACATGAGAAAGCGCAAGTACGGAAAGATCATCAACATCAGTTCAGGGACCGTGTTCAAGGGGGCGGGAGGAACGATGCTCCAGTACGTCACCTCCAAGTCCGCGCTGTTGGGATTCACGAGAAGTCTCGCCCGCACCGTTGGGCCCGACGGCATCCGCGTCAACTGCGTTGCCCCTGGTGGAACGATGACCGACGACATCAACACGCCCGAGAAGGAACAGGCGATGTTCGAACGGGCCCGCTCGGAACGGGCCATCGTCAAGGTGGAGACCCCCGAAGACCTCGTCGGAATCATCTCGTTCCTCTCCTCCGAGGACAGCGACTTCATCACGGGTCAGACGATCCTCGTCGATGGCGGCGCATTCATGCATTGAGCGGTACCACGTTCTCACATTCCGAAATAGTCGAAAGAGACAGGCAACCATGACTTTGGCCGAAACCGATACCAACACTCCCACCCGCGCTCCGCTGATCGACGCCGACGCGCACGTCGTCGAGACAGAACACACCTGGGACTATCTCGACCCGGAGATGGAGAGGTACCGCCCGAAACTGTTCTCGAACCCCGGCGAATCGAGCGAGTACTGGGTCATCAACGGGCGCATCGGTGGATTTCGTTTTGCGACGATGACAGAAAAGGAGCTCAAGGCCCAATCGGAAAAGACAGGACGCCTCGTCAGCGCTGAACGCGCCGCGAGCGAGATGGACGACGTCAGCCTTCGACTCAAGGGCATGGACCAGCTCGGAATCGATGTCCAGGTTCTGCACAACTCCCTCTGGATCGAGTCCGTCGCCGATCTCCCCGAGATCGAGACCGCGCTGTGCCGCAGCTGGAACCGCTGGATGGCCGACATCTTCGACCAGGGAGAGGGGCGCCTCTACTGGACCTGTGTCGTTCCGGTCAGCGACCTTGCATCCGCCGTGACCGAGATGCGATTCGCCAAGCAGCACGGTGCGGTCGCAATCTGTCTCCGACCCTTCGAGGGCGATCTCATCGTGACCGATCCCTACCTCTATCCGCTCTTCGAAGAGGCCGTCCGTCTCGACCTCGCGGTGGCGATCCATATCGGCAACGGCAGCCCTGACCTGACTGGCCTTCTCCGGACACGGCGTCCATCGGGAGGTGGTTGGGCTCCCTTCCGGGTGCCGACCGTCGTCGCGACGATGTCCGTCATCACCTCGACGGTCACCAAGGACTTTCCGACATTGCGATGGGGAATCATCGAAGCCTCTGCCTCCTGGGTTCCCTGGCTCTGTCACGAGGCCCAGCGCAGGACCGGAAAGCCGTTTACTCCCGATTCAAACCCGTTCAAGGAGCACAACATCTACGTCACCGCCCAGGTCGATGACGACATTCCCTACATTGTCAACTGTGTCGGCGAGGATGTGTTGCTCATCGGTACGGATTTTGGCCACACCGATGCATCGAGTGAGTACGACGCGCTCGTCAAGCTGAGGACGTTGACCGGTATCACCGAGTCCGCCCGGAGGAAGATGCTCTCGGATAATCCGGCGAAACTCTACGCGCTAGCCGATCGGGCAAAGGTTGCAGATTCGCTCATTGGGGTATGAGACCGATGTCGTACGTCTGCACGGTTGTCTGACGACCTCCCGAGTCACTCAGAATCGGACTCTTTGAAGGACCTGTTCGCACGCGCTACCCCTGACTTGCGATGAGTTTCCAACGGGCCCCACAAATAGCTGCACGATTTTGTGCGACAGCCCGTAACGCTCATCGGATCTGCTCGTTGGATCTCCCGCTCCGCGGTCGGTCCGTACCGGTGAGAGATGGATCATCGGAACGCGTATCTCCAAAAGGACTCTCGAGCCGACACTCCAAAGTCAGAGAGGTCCCGGCGACGATGTGGACCACAAACACCCGGGTCAGGCGACCTGTGTCGAGCCGGCAGAGGAACCCAACATCAGCCAATTACGTGGCGGCCATCTTCCTAGCGAGCCTGTAACTTCTGCCTCTTGATCGAGCGCCTATTGATCTACCGGCAGTTTTGGTGTGAGACGGCCAACACCTCCGGACGCTCTTCAACGATACGAATTGGCGACAGGGTACGGTCGAACCTCCGCCGGGCGACCGACCGGCCGGCTCCACCACAACAGCAATCCTTGCGAATTTCCACATATAACGCTCCTGGAGTTCATTATATGATTTTCCACAAGTTAGGCTCCGTATGGCATTATATGTGAATATGAGCAATTATCAAGCGCAGCCATTCCGTATCTACACCGCGGCTTCCATCGGACCTGCCATACGCCAATATCGCCGAGAGGCCGGACTGACTCAGGTTGAACTCGCCGATCTTGTCGGTATCGAGCAGTCCTATCTTTGCCGCCTCGAAAAGGGATCCGAGACGGAGCAGCTCCGCCGAATCGTCTCCATCTTGAAACATCTCGGAGTCCGGGCAACGCTTCGCCACGAGGACTGGTGATGGCTGACGCACTTGCCATCTGGATGTATGGCACCAAAGTGGCGATCATCACCAACGAAAGGCGCCGACTCAGATTGGCGTACACACAAGAGGGTCGACTGGCTTTCCCCGGTGGAACCCCACTTCTCTCACTGAAGTTGCCCGTAACCGATGAGCGTTATACAAACAATTTGGTGAGATCATTCCTGGACGGTCTGCTACCCGAAGGTGAAGCGCGCCGGGTGATCGCCGAAGACATGAGCATCCAGGCTAACGACACCTTCGAACTCATCGCCGCGATCGGTCGCGACTGCGCGGGAGCCATCATTCTCCAGAATGAAAGCGCGCCTCCGCCGCCCCGGTCAAGCGTCCAATCGGCTGAGCCAATAACGAACGACGAACTCGCCAAACTCGTCGCAAATCTCCGCGGCGCCCCTCTCGGCATCGACCATCGGGTACGAATCTCCCTTGCCGGCATCCAGGAGAAACTCCTCCTCACCCGCCTCCCCGACGGATCATGGGGGCGACCGGTCGACGGCACGCCTTCTACGCACATCTTGAAACCCGAGATCCGCGGTTACCCCCATACCGTCGAAAACGAAGCTTTCTGCATGAGGGTCGCCGCATACCTCGGCCTGCGAGTGGCGCACATCGAGACCGCAGAGGTTGACGGGCGCAGACTCCTCGTCGTTTCGCGCTATGACCGCGAGATCGAACCGTCGGGCGAAGTACGGAGGATTCACCAAGAAGACATGTGTCAGGCGACCGGAGTTGCGCCTAAGGACAAATACCAGGCGAGCGGCGGCCCCTCGCTGCGTCGTATTGCCGCGATCCTCGCCGATTTCGACCCTGACTCATTGACGAGACTCCTCCAGGCGGTCACGATCCACGTTCTTCTCGGGAACGGTGACGCCCACGCCAAGAACTATTCGCTTTTGCACCAGGCAAATGGATTGATAACCCTCGCCCCGCTCTATGACGTCATGTCCACGCTGATCTACGGCGACGACCGTCTTGCGATGCTCGTCGATGGAGTGCACCGGTCGAACCGAGTAACTGGCGAGCGACTGCTCAACGAAGCTGTCTCCTGGGGACTCTCCCACAGCGCCAGCGTCGAGGTCATTCAAGATCTTGTGGACCGAATTCGCGGTGCAAGTGAACAGGCGGCGCTCGAGACGCCGGGTGTTCCGAATGCGCTGATCGAGGTGGTCGAGTCACAGGCCAAGCTCGTCAGCTTCGGCCTCATGTCTTCGTGGCGCGCCAGCATATGAACCCTTGAACGTTTTCAAGCAAGTCCGAAGTTCCTACGCGCTATGAATTCGCATCGATCGGCTCCTCGCCGGCAAGACGGCAGTAGTAGCGCCACTCTCCAAGCATTGCGGTCTCGCCGCCGATCGTGCCAAGCGGTCGCACCTGGGGCCGGAGATCGTCGTAATCCTCGACTGGAATCGGCTTTGGAGTGCCGACGAGATAGGCGTCGTAGTTCATCGTCAGGAGTTCATTGAAATGCATTGCGCGTACGGTTGCATCTTGTACTCCCGAGCCGTACACCGTGATGCCATGCCCGCGCATCAATGCAACCTTGCTCACTCCCATCACGTCAGTAAAGGCATCTGCCATCTCGATGTCGGTGATCCGGTGACTGCGCTGATAGGTCGGGACACCATCGACGGCGAGCAATGCACCGGGTCGACCCTGGCCATAGACAGGCTGAACCTCGAGTTCACATGCGCTCAACACGATCGCATGCTTGGGATGGCAGTGGATGACACTCTGCACCTCGGGGAAGCGCTGATAGATCGAGATGTGGATAAAAGCCTCGCTTGGCGAGCGGAGTCCGCCTGGTCCGTCAACCGTATTTGCTCCGAAATCGATCTCGATGATGTCTTTCGGCTGCGTATATCGCAGTGCAACCTCGTTCTGACCCTTCCCCTTGATGAGGAGATGATCCGTCGCAATCCGGTGACTGACATGACCGAGCGCGTTATGAGTCATGTCAAGGGTTCCAAGTACCCGACAGGCCTGAGCGACGAGCTCGGCATGGCGCGCGGTCTCATATGGAGATGGTCTCATTCTGGGCGTTCCTCCCGGCGGTTCTCGTGATGAGAAAGACGGTAACACCAATCGCCTTATTCGCGAAGATGCTGAGCCCGGGTGCTCTCGACTTCAAGATGACTCTTGCGAGCACGTTGCGTCAGGCGCGCGGTCACCAGTTCGAACTGCACTGTCGAGGTGGTCGGTGCGGTGCTAGACGCCCTGCACCTGGTGGACCTCGAGGATGCCTGCCTGGGCGCGCAACGTCTCGATCGTCGCCTCACCGGTCGCCCGGTCGGTAGCGATCGCCATCAACGCCGTCCCATCGGAGTCGTCGTTCCTCGCTACTGCCATGTTCACGATGCTCACACCGGCCTCGCCGAGCCTTGTGCCGACGATGCCGATCATGCCCGGTCGGTCATCATTATGCACAATTAGCAGACAGGCTGCCGGAGAGAGATCGAGGGTGTGGCCGTCGATGTCGACAAAACTTGGCTGATTCGCGTCGCCGCCGCGCAAAGTCCCGGAGACCCGGTGATTCGTGGAGGAGACGGTGATGACGTTGTGACGGTCTTTCGAGGTTGCACTCTGGCTCTCGCGTACCTTGAGTCCGCGCACCTCAGCGATCCGGGGAGCGTTGACGTAAGAGACCGGCTCCTCGGTGACGACTCCGAGGAGTCCCTTGAGCACCGAAAGGGTGAGGATCGAGGTGTTCTCGCCGGCAAGCGCTCCTTGGAACTCGACATCGAGCACGTCGGGCATCCCCTCGCACAGCTCCGCAAGGAAGCGACCGAGCCGCTCCGCGACGCCGAGATAGGGTCGCACCGCCTCCGATGCAGCACCCGCGGAGACGTTCACGGCAAAGGGGACGAAGTCGCCACGCAGGGCGAGCACGATCTGCTCCGCGATCTGCTCACCCGCCTTGTCCTGGGCCTCCTCGGTACTTGCCCCAAGATGCGGAGTCACGACAACCGACGAGAGACCAAACAGCGGCGAAATTGTCGCGGGCTCCGAATCAAACACATCAAGTGCTGCGCCTGCCACGTGACCGGAATTGATCGCATCGGCGAGATCCTGCTCGACGATGAGACCACCGCGCGCCGCGTTGATGATCCGCACGCCTCGTTTGGTCTTCGCGAGAAGGTCCTGGTTGAACAGTCCTGCTGTCTCTTTCGTCTTTGGCAGATGGATCGTGATGAAATCAGCGCGCGCGACGAGTCCGTCGAGCGACAAAAGCTCCACCCCCATCCGCCTTGCACGGTCCTCGGTGATATACGGGTCATAGGCGACGACGTGCATCCCAAATGCCATTGCCCGCTGCGCGACAAGCGCGCCGATACGACCGAGACCAACCACGCCAAGCGTCTTGCCGTGCAGCTCCACGCCCTCCCACTTCGAGCGCTCCCAACGACCAGCGACGAGCGCGCTGTGCGCCTGGGGAATGTTACGCGCCTGCGCGAGAAGGAGTGCGAAAGCGTGTTCAGCCGCAGAGAGGATGTTCGATTCCGGAGCGTTGACGACCATGATGCCAAGCTCGGTTGCTGCCTCGATATCGACGTTGTCAAGGCCGACTCCGGCGCGCCCCACGACGATCAGCGCGGTTCCCGCCTCGAGAAGCTCCCTCGTGACCTTCGTCGCCGAACGAACGACCAGGGCGTTCGCGCCCTTGACCAGTTCGATCAGGCTCTCTTTCGTCCAGTCGAGCTGTTCGTCGACCTCAAATCCCGCCTCGGCCATCGCTTCGAGTCCGGCTTGAGCCAACTTCTCCGTGACGAGAATCCTTGCCATTACCTCTCCTTGTTATGGTCCGGTCCATCTCTGGGTCCAGATGGCCGAGATTAAATGTCCACGGCCCGTCATCTCTGCGTCCCCGGTACTGCGCCCCCCGCATCATCGGTGCTCCCGACGCTGCGGACCCCCCGGCCCACATCGTGTCCTTCGACCCCAAATCTACCCCGCACCCACCAAGTTCCCGACGGTGGGCCTCCAGGCGGCCGGTCCTCTCAGTCCGTCGTCTCGGCGAGCAGATCGGCCACCCTTTGGACACCCTCTTGCATGTCATCATCGCCGAGCGCGTACGAGAAACGTCCATATCCCGGAGCCCCAAAGGCCTCACCCGGAACAAACGCAACCAACGCCTCTTCGAGCACCATCTCAGCGAGTTCGAGGGTGGTGCTCGGACGACTCCCGCGGATCGATCGCCCGAGCACCCCTTTGAACGAGGGGAAGGCGTAGAACGCGCCCTGGGGTTCGAAACAGGTCACCCGGTCGATGCTGTTCAGCATCGTGTGTATCGTCTGTCGACGTCGATCGAATGCGGCGCGCATCATGGCCACCGCGGAGAGGTCTCCCTCGAGCGCGGCAAGTACCGCGCGCTGGGCGATGTTGTTGACATTCGAGGTCTCGTGCGACTGGAGATTCGTCGCCGCATTGATGACATCGACCGGCGCGATCATCCATCCGACACGCCACCCCGTCATCGCGTAGGTCTTTGCGACGCCGTTGACCACAATGCAGCGATCGGCGATCTGTGGAACGACGACGGGCAGCGAGTGCTGCTCGTTGGTTCCGTAGACGAGGTGCTCGTAGATTTCGTCTGCAATTACCCACCAGCCGCGATCGACGCAGTATTGGCCGATCGCCTCGATAGCCCGACGGCCATAGACCGCACCTGTCGGATTCGACGGGCTGACGAAGACGACCATCTTCGTGCGACTCGTCGCATACCGATCGAGGAGCTCCGAAGTGATCTGGAATCCGTTGGACTCGTCCGTCGGCACAATGACCGGAACGCCTCCGGCGAGCGCGACCGACTCGGGGTATGTTGTCCAAAATGGTGCCGGCACAATCACCTCGTCGCCAGGGTCAAGCACCGTTGCAAAGGCATTTGCGATCGCCTGCTTGCCCCCGTTCGCGACAAGGACCTGGTCCGGCGTGATCTCATAGTGCGAGTCGCGCCAGGTCTTGGCCGCGATCGCCCGGCGCAGCTCGGGGAGTCCAGCGACCGGGGTGTACCGATGGTTGGCAGTATCCGAACAGGCGGCTATTGCCGCGTCGACGATGTGCTGGGGGGTCGGAAAATCGGGCTCGCCTGCTCCAAAACCGATGACATCAAGTCCAGATGCCTTCATCGCCTTCGCCTTCGCATCGATTGCAAGCGTCGCTGAAGGAGCCACCGCTGCGATGCGTCGCGAGATGCGCGATCGTGTACCGAGGTCCGGTGGAGGCGGTTGTGAGGTCGCTGTCATACCTGCCATGCTTACACAGAGAACGGTGGGGATAAAAATGCACGCGGGAGTGGGGTCCGCGGCCAGCACTGGAGAGACATATGGCAGCGATCGAAATACCCAAGGAACTCCTTCCGAGCGACGGTCGGTTCGGGGCAGGGCCATCGAAGATCCGAAGCGAGGCGCTCGACGAGCTTCTCGCGCTCGCGCCGACCTACCTTGGCACCTCACATCGTCAGGCGACGGTCAAGGACGTCGTCGGACGGATCCGCAGCGGGATCTCCCGGCTCTTCTCGATCCCCGAGGGTTACGAGGTCGTCCTTGGCAACGGCGGGTCGACCGCGTTCTGGGACGTCGCCACCTTCTGTCTGATCGAGAGGAAGAGTCAGCATCTCTCCTTCGGAGAGTTCTCTTCGAAGTTCGCCCAGTCATCGCAGATGGCGCCGTTTCTCGAAGACCCGATCGTGATCACCTCGGAGACGGGCACCCACCCCGACGCGGTGGCGATGGACGAGATCGACTGCTACGGACTCACCCACAACGAGACCTCAACCGGGGTGATGATGAACATCACGCGCCCCAGATATGGCAACTCAAGCCCGGCCGAAGGGATCGTCGTCGTCGACGCAACCTCTGCGGCTGGAGGCATCCGCGTTGATATCGCCGAAACGGATGTCTATTACTTCGCGCCGCAGAAGTGTTTCGGCTCCGACGGTGGACTGTGGATCGCGATCATGTCACCCAAGGCGCTCGAACGGAGCGCCTTGATCGGTGCCTCAGGTCGCTACATTCCCCCGTTTCTGGATCTCAACATCGCGATCGAGAACTCGAGACTCGACCAGACCTACAACACCCCGGCACTCGTCACGTTGATGTTGCTCGCCGAACAGGTCGAGTGGTTCAACGCGAATGGCGGCCTCGCATGGTCCTCGGCGCGCTCGGACGCCTCTGCGACAATCCTCTATGGCTGGGCCGAAACATCACCAGTTGCCGAACCGTTCGTAAAAGAGCCCAAGGAGCGCAGCACCGTCGTCGGCACGATCGACTTCGTCGAGGGGATCGACGCGTCAGCGATCGCAAAGGTACTGCGCGCGAATGGCATCGTCGACACCGAGCCCTACCGAAAGCTCGGGCGAAACCAGCTGCGCATCTCGATGTTTCCGGGCGTCGAAAGCTCGGACATCGAACGGCTGACTGGCTGTATCGACTACGTCATCGCCAAGCTCTCGTGAACCGAGAGCCTCGGTCGAAAGGTTGAGCGGGTACGCGACCCATCACAGGGTTTGGGGCCATTGCCCCGTGTCTTCGCGATCAACCAACGTCATGTCGCATTCCCCGTGGACCTTTGCGTTTCACGCGAATAGCTGATTCCGCCAGCCAAAGGAGCACGGACCCCCCGGTGGCTGACATCGCCAGTGCTGTCAGCTGGCAGCTCAGTCCCTACGACTCGAGCCCGCCGGAGACGTCCTCAAGACGCTCCTTGCCCCGGGTGATGAATGGCATCATCGCCCGCAACTCGGCGCCGATCTTCTCGATCGGGTGCTCGCGTCCTCGCTCTTGAAGGGCTCGGTAGTTTGGTAGCCCCGCCCTGTTCTCGGCGATCCACTCCTCGGCGAACCGACCATCCTGGATCTCATCGAGCACCCTGCGCATCTCGGCGCGCACAGCATCATTGACGATACGCGGTCCGCGCGTGAGGTCTCCGTATTCCGCCGTGGAAGAGATGGAAAAGCGCATTCCGGCGATGCCCTGTTCGTACATCAGGTCAACAATAAGCTTGACCTCATGCAGGCATTCGAAATAGGCAGACTCGGGCTGGTACCCCGCGGCGACGAGCGTCTCAAAACCCGCAGTGATAAGTGCAGTCAGACCTCCGCAGAGCACGACCTGCTCACCGAAGAGATCCGTCTCGGTCTCCTCCGTGAAGGTGGTCTCGAGCACGCCGGCGCGCGTGCCGCCAATAGCGTCCGCATAGGCAAGGGCGATCGCCTTGGCATTGCCCGTCGCATCGTTCTCCACCGCGATCAGCGAGGGGACGCCACCGCCCTCAACGTAGGTCCTTCGCACGAGGTGCCCCGGGCCCTTCGGTGCAACCATCGCGACATCAACGCTCTTCGGGGGCACGATCGTCTTGTAACGGATATTGAATCCGTGCGCGAACAACAGAGCATCGCCGTCGCTGAGGTTCGGTGAAATATCGCGCTCGTAGACCCCCGCCTGGTCGGTGTCGGGAAGCAAGAGCATGATGATGTCCGCCTCCGCCGCAGCATCGGAGATATCGAGCACCCGGAGTCCTGCAGCCTCTGCCTTCCCACGAGAGCTCGAACCCGCACGCAACCCGACACGCACATCGATTCCCGAATCGCGCAGATTCAGTGCGTGGGCGTGCCCTTGGGATCCGTATCCAATGATCGCAACCTTGCGGTTCGCGATTAGGGACCGATCGGCGTCTTTCTCATAATAAAGCGTCGGCATGAATCTGCTCCTTCGTCTCTTTGCTATTCAATGAACCCTCGCGATCACCGATGATCACGGGAGAGGAATCTGATGACCTCGACAGCCGCCTAGCTCACACCACTCAACCTTGGAAGCGCGACAGCTCCCGTCCGCTGGAGTTCGCAGATCTTGTACGACCTTAGCTTTCGCTCAAAATCGTCGAGGAGGACCGGCTCCGCGACGAGTCGCAGCATGGTCTTTGTTTCAGACCTCTCCACCACAACCGCCCCGGAGCTCGCCACAAGCTCGCCGAGCTCTGCATCGGAGGCAAGTTCCGAATCGACCGTGACGAGCAGCAGCTCCGCGGTCTTTGCGTTGGCGGGGTCGAGCTCACTGATCTCGACCACGTTGACGAGCTTGTCGAGCTGGTCGATGACCTGTTGCAACAGGTTCGACTCAATATCGACGACGATCGAGATTCGCGAAAACCGCTCGTCATCGGTCGGAGCAACCGCAAGCGAGATGATGTTGTAGCCGCGTCTTGAGAAGAGCCCGGCCACTCTCAGGAGAACCCCCGCCTTGTTTTCGACATGCGCCGTGACAAGGTGATGTTGGGTGTGGGTAACGGTGGTCATCGCGGCTGGTCCGCCTGACTTGGGTGCACCAGGATGTCGTCGTTCGATGCCCCGGCGGGAACCATCGGGAAGACCTGTTCCATCGCATCCGTACGAAAGTCAATGACCACGGATCGGTCATTGATCGCGTTGGCGCGTTCGATCGCCGCGCCAACGTCTCGTGGATCGGTGACACGGATTCCGACACAGCCCATCGCCTCGGCCCACTTGACATAGTCAGGCAGATCCGCGGAGAGATACACCTCGGAGTAGCGCTGTTCATAGAACATGTGCTGCCATTGGCGGACCATGCCGAGATAGGCGTTGTTCAATATCGCAACCTTGATGGGAATCCGCTCCGCACTCGCGGTGACGAGCTCCTGGGCGGTCATCTGGAAGCACCCGTCACCGTCGATCGCCCAGACCATCTTCTCGGGACGACCGACCTTCGCGCCAAGTGCGGCGGGAACCGCAAAGCCCATCGTGCCAAGCCCCCCGGAGTTCACCCAGCTGCGCGGCTCTTCAAATTGCCAGTGCTGCGCGGCCCACATCTGGTGTTGGCCGACACCCGCGACAAGGATCGTTCCTCTCGGAGTGAGACGGCGGAGCTCTTCGACGACAAACTGTGGTTTGATACGGTCGATCTCGCCCGGAGCCGATGCGCCCGCGCCGTCGTAGGTATAGGGGAAACGCTCCTTCCAGTCCTGACAGCGCGACAGCCACTGGCCGATCCGTTCGGTGCTCCTCTCGAGCGGCGCCAGCTCCAGCTGGGCGTTCATCGCCGCGATCGCGAGACGACAGTCCGCCGCGATCGGAACCTCGGCCCGACGCACCTTTCCGAGTTCAGCCCGGTCGATATCGACGTGGATAACCTTCGCACCCTTCGCAAAGTCCTCGATCCGTCCGGTGACACGGTCATCAAAGCGCGCTCCGAATGAGATCACGAGATCTGAGTGCTGCAGCGCCGTCACCGCGGCGAAGTTGCCGTGCATGCCCGGCATCCCAAGATGCAGAGCGTGTGAGTCGGAAAATGCGCCTCTCGCCATCAACGTCGTGACGAGTGGAATTCCGGTGAGTTCGACGAAACGCGCCAATTCAACCGCTCCATTCGCCTTCACAACACCACCACCGACATAGAGCACCGGCTGTTTCGCGTCGCGTACGAGCGCGAGTGCTGCCGCAACCTCGTCTCCCGTCGGCTCCCCAGCAACGCGATAACCCGGAAGGTCCAGCACACCGGGCTCCTCGTAGTCGATCGTGGAGGTGGCGACGTCCTTTGGAAAATCGATCAATACCGGACCGGGCCGACCGGTCGTTGCCACATAGAAAGCCTCAGCAACCACCCGGGCGATGTCGTTCGCATCGGTGATCAACCAGTTGTGCTTGGTGATCGAGGCGGTGATCCCGGTGGTGTCGACCTCCTGAAAGGCGTCAGTACCGATTGAGGTGGTCGCCACCTGACCGGTGATGACCACGATCGGAACGGAATCCATGTACGCATCTGCGAGCGCGGTGACAATGTTCGTCGCCCCCGGCCCGCTCGTCACCATCGCAACACCGGGGCGGCCGGTGACCTGGGCGTAGCCTTCGGCCGCGTGTCCTGCACCCTGCTCGTGGCGGACGAGGATATGACGAATTGATGAGTCGATGATTGGGTCATAGACCGGGAGAATCGCACCGCCGGGCAGGCCAAATACGACCTCGACACCCTCACGCTCAAGACTCTTGATCAACGCCTGTGCCCCGGTGAGTTTCATGGCTCCCCTCGACTTTTCCTTGTTGTGCCGTCTTTGCCCACCTAGCACGGATAACCATTCTAAGCGGGAAATAAAAAGACCTCCCACATGGGAGGTCGCGAGCGCACAGACGGCGTGGCCGGTATGCGCTAGCTCAATACTACTACCAGTGTGAAAGTGGTCATCCCCCTCATCCTTGCAGAAAACAGCCGATTTGACAAGGAGGGTCGGCTCGGGATTGCAAGCTGGCCCCGGCAGCAGCCAATCCTCTCGTACGTCGAAGCAGATACCATGACGATTTGAGTTACAAATCGTGATGCCGTGTCTGCTCCAGACCGCCAACTTTTATGCTTTTCCACGACAATCCACCAACGATAGGGGTCAAGCGAATGAACAAAAACTCCGCGGATCCACAAGATGCAGCTGCCAAATCCCTGGTGTCGGGGGCTCACCTCGTTGGAAGCGTTCCGCTCTCGAATAATTCCGAAGTGTTCCTTACCGTCTCTGCGGCAATCGGTCGCCATTTGCGCCGTATCTCGGATGGGGAGACTGGAACACGATCAAGATGGAACAGCTGGACGGCACCGAGCTACGAGCACACTCGAGGTCTCGAACTCGTCGAACCCCCGTCCGGTAGCTATACACCATGGCGACAGGCCAAAATCGTCATAGACCCGAAAGACTTGGTACTTGCCCCATTAGGTTTCTCCGATGCCGCCATCGAATCCTATGGAGTCTTCTCCAGTCTCAAGAAATCAGGGAAGATTCCCGGGCACCTCCGCTTCCAAGTCTGCCTGCCCTCACCAATCGCAGCAATGATAATCCTCATCGAACAGAACTCCCGAGCTGCAGTAGAGCCGGCGCACGTGACCCGACTCACCCAGGAGATCAACGAGATCGTCGAAGCCATTCCGAATCAAGAGCTGGCAATCCAGTGGGATGTGTGCCAGGACGTTGGGATATGGGAGGGGTACTATCCTGCATATTTCCCCGATGCCAAGAGTGGCGTCATTGAACGTCTGAAAGCGCGAGCTGAATCGATTCCCGAGGAGGTCGAGGTCGGGTTTCACCTTTGTTATGGAGACTTCAAACATAAGCATTTTCTTGAGCCTCAAGACCTCGGCGTCGCTACAGACATCGCAAACGCATTAGCAGCCTCTATCAACCGAACAATTAATTGGATCCACATGCCCGTACCGATTGACCGCGATGACTTCGAATACTTCGCACCCCTTGGCAACCTCAACGTTCAATCCGAAACCGAGATATATCTTGGCTTGATACATTACGACGATGGAGTTGAAGGGGCATCTCGGCGCATTAAGGCCGCGCAAAAAGTAATCAAGAATTTCGGTGCGGCAACTGAATGTGGATTCGGTAGACGCGCTCCAGAGACAATCGCCCCGCTTCTCGATCTCCACGCCGCAATCACCAGACCAGTGATCTACTGACCTTTCGGTAATATAATGACAGATTAGTCATAAAGAAAGACCGGTGTGTTCAAGGAAGTTGAAGCACAGTTGCTCGTCGTTGCCGATGCGACAGAGTCCGGCGTCGGCGACGACCTCGGCATCGTCGATGGTCTCTGGGCACTGGTTGGCGAGCTCTCGTGACTTCACGTTGCCCCAGACGAGTTC
>Ga0307373_10008188_pt1 | contig 16009 bp, 17 predicted proteins | sample OX2MG_FD_202534 | JGI IMG/M metagenome (GOLD analysis project Ga0307373, IMG submission 202534) | Soil microbial communities from Risofladan, Vaasa, Finland - OX-2 | ecosystem: Environmental > Terrestrial > Soil > Coastal area > Acid sulfate soil | place: Finland: Risofladan, Vaasa | collected... | reverse complement strand
TCCTCAGACGGTATCGCGACCTTGAAATTGGCCTAGCCGACGCGTCAATCGTGGTTCTCGCCGAGCGCTACGCGGTTCTCGACGTGCTGACCCTCGACCATCGGCATTTCCAGGCCCTGCGAGGACCAAGAGGGCGACGTTTTCGAATTCACCCAGGAAGCTGATTCCTGAACCGGTGACTGCGTCTCGAGGCTAACGCCCGAAGACTCACGGGGCAGGACCGTGGGGCACCCCTACGCAGACGACATCTTCAGCGAACGGTCTGGCAAATCGCTGCGCGGCTGCTCCCAGACCCTTTTGTTGCTAGCGTTGGCGCGCGACAAACGTCAGCCACCAGGCACGCTGACGGGCAGTTGTTGACAACCAAGAAGGCGGGCCTTCGTTGGCCATTGTCGCAGACGCTAGAGAACCTCCGAATATCGGCGGCCACACGGTCTGCCGAGGGTCCACAAGCAGACGTGCCGAACAGCCCTAGTGTCTGAATGAGGCCACCGCGATGCTTGGTCTCACAGCGGGCTACTGCCCGAAGAAAAAGGAGAAAGCCCATATGGCTGCGCGAATCGATCTCAGGGACGCTATCAAGGGCAACGCGTTGCCTAGCGGACGCGGTATCAAGGTTCTCCAGATCGGACTGGCGCTGGTAGCGATTGTCTTCGCATTTTCGGCCTGCGGCAGCTCCAGTTCGGCTGACACGTCTGGCGCCGGCCAAACGCTGCATAACCAGGGGCAGACCATGATGACCGATGCCGGAGTGATGCGGAGTTCCGGGTCGATGATGCTCGACAACGGTCAGGCAATGATCGATGCGGGACAGACGATGATGAACCGCGGGAGAACCTTGAGCCAGGGCGACATGGTGAGCCTCGGGCAGCAAATGATGGACAAAGGTAACGCCATGAGGGCGGCCGGCCAGGCGATGATGGGCGAGGCCCAGACGATGATGACTGACGGGCAGCAGATGGTGAACCGAGGACAGGGAATGATGGGCGGCTGAACGCGAGAGCAGTGTTGCAGGCGCCTCAAGTCCTGTCACTGGGTGGCCGTCGACCTGCAGGGTCAGGTTGGTTGGCTCGCGATCGCCCTCACCGTGGCGTCCCTGGCATCGCCGATTGCCCCGAGCCAGACCTTCACTCCCATGCGCTCCAGCATGTGCACCATGGGCGCTCCCATGTGGTTCGCCACAACCGCCTCGACGCGGTGTTCCTGGAGGAAACGAGAGATTCGGGCATGATGTGAGCCCTCGGTTCCCGCATCGTGGAGGGCGTTCCAACCGACGTCGTACTCTCGCCAGGCCGCAATCCCGTCGCCGGTTGCATCCGTGATTGCCACCCGGTCCGCGCGACCCCAGCGGGGGTCGATCAGGCCCTCCGTCGTGACAGGAACGCAGACCACCATTTCGAATCACCTCGCTTTCGCTGGCTTCGCGCCGTTTGACTGGTCGGATCGAGAGTGATTCTGCGCTCGTACCGGTCGGCCGCATGATCGACCCGGCAGGGGCTGGGTGGGCCGCCGCCCAGATCAGGCGGGGGACTTCGGCAAGGCCCAAAAGCCCTTGTGGGATGATCGGTGAATGAACCAGCCAAGAATGAGTGCCTTTCACAGGCACCTGATCGAAATGACGCTCTCGATGGTCATCCCCTGGAGCGCTTTCTTCCTGGTCGTGCGCATCATCCTTCCCACCGCGGGGCTGACGCCGGCCTGGTTCTACATGTTTCCGATCGCGATCGCGGTGATGGTCATCCCCATGACGGCCTTGATGGTTTACCGTCGCCATTCTGGCCGCGACATTGTGGAGATGAACGCTGCGATGTTCGCAGGGATGCTCGTGGTGATGCCCGTCGTGCACATGGTGTTGCCGGCCATGGGAGTGCAGTTGGGACTCGAGTGGATCTTTCCGATTGCCCTGGTCGCCATGACTGCCCCGATGGTCATGGTGATGTACGTCCGCCGCGAGCACTACACGCACCATGCCCACGCTGGCTAGCGGAGATGGGGCGCCGATAGTCGTTCCCAGATGATTGCTATCCCGGCTGGGGTGGCCGCAGCCTCCTGAGCAGGAGCGCGTTGACGGCCACAAGAACGCTCGACCCCGACATCGACAACGCCGCGCTCTCGGGCCTGAGTACCAGGCCGAAGGCCGGCTCGAAGACGCCGGCGGCGATGGGCAGCGCGATCACGTTGTAGCCGACCGCCCAGGCCAGGTTCTGCCGCATCTTCCGCAGCGTTCCCCGACCGATCGCGAAGGCGGTGGCCACGTCCAGCGGATCCGAGCGCATGAGCACGATGTCGGCGGTCTCGATCGCGACGTCAGTGCCAGCACCGATGGCGATGCCGAGATCCGCCTGCGCAACGGGCACGGTGGCCCGCGAGCAAGGCCCGGACATGATGTGGAACGCCAAGTACGGGATGATGCGCGGCTTCGGGGGCATGATGGGCTACGGGGCTGCTCCAGTTGCGATGAGCGTTTCGCCTGATCGCGCCACCCAGATCGCGCAGGACTGGCTCGCCCAGCGAGGCACGACTTATGCCGCCGGCAATCCCGACACCTTCTACGGCTACTACACATTCCACTACCTGAAGGACGGACGGATCGTCGGGATGTTGTCCATTAACGGTGGGAGCGGCCAGGTCTGGTTCCACAGTTGGCATGGCAACTTCATCCAGACCAGAGAGCTGGGCAGCTGAGGCGGGGCCATGAACCTCGCGGCGCAACCTACTCCAGGACAAGACGGCTCGCGACCGGATTGGAATATACCCCAGCCGGGTATAGTTGCAACAAGTGCCAGTCATCGATCACTAAGCTAAGCGGAGAAACAATGAGCAAGCCCGGATACGAATTCATAGTCGACATCGCCCTAGGCTTTCAGGAAGCTGAGCAGCGCACTCGGGAACTTTTGAAGGAAGAGGGTTTTGGGGTCTTGACCGAGATCGATGTTCAATCGACCTTGAAGGAAAAGCTGGACGAGGACTTCAGGCAGTACAAGATCTTGGGAGCCTGCAATCCGCAGCTCGCCCACCGCGCGCTTCTATCAGAGCCCGGCATCGGCCTGCTGCTGCCCTGCAACGTGGTCATTGAGGAAGCCGCAGACGGTACTCGAGTACGCTTCATGGAGCCGATCGCGGCCCTTGGCGTCGTTCGCAACATCGCTGTTGAACCGATCGCTGCGGAGGCGTCCGCCCGACTGCACCGCGTCGCGGAGCGCTTGGGCGCCGACTAGTCAAACGTTCGCATTGGCGCCTCGTGGCGCACAGCCCATCTCGTCGAGGATGAGCAGGTCGGTGGCTGGAGGCTAACCCTTACCAGATACCCCCATAGGGTCTGTTGGCCGCCGTGGAAGGGACGTATGGCACTGGATGCGCGGCGGGCTGCCTCCTAGCCTTACCTCATCAACCAAAAGGAGACTTGATCGAAATGATGTGGGGATATACGGACGGCTGGAGCGTGCTGTGGATGAGCGGGATGATGGTCCTGTTCTGGGGCGGCATCATCGCGTTGGTGGTTTTCGCGGTCCGAGCGTTCGCTCGGCCCAGAGGCACCGACCAGGCCATTGATGTTCTTCGGCGGCGGCTTGCGAGCGGCGAGATCAGCCAGGAGGACTACGAGAAGACGCGCAAGGCGCTTCAGGGTTAGTCGGCCATGCGCTCAAGACTGTTGATATTCGGGGTGGGCGCCGTCGCAGCGTCGTTGCTGCTCGGCGTTGCCGGCATGGCGACCGGTCGGATCGGCGGCTGGTCGACGGGCACGCCAGGCGGAATGATGGGGACGGTGTTTAACGTCGGTGGCGCAGGCAACATCGGAATGGATCGAGCCGTCAAGGTCGCCCAGGACGTAGCGGCTTCCTATCCAACCGCAGGCCTCGCGGCCGACGAGGTGATCGAGTTCAGCAACAACTATTACGCCTCGATCCGCGAGAAGAGCACCGGCGTCGGCGCATTCGAGGTTCTGATCGACCGCACGACCGGAAACGTGATCAGGGAGCCGGGGCCCGACATGATGTGGAACACCAAGTACTCGCCGATGGGCGGGGGCATGATGGGCTTTGGGTTCGCAGGCTCGGGGCCGATGACCGTGAATGGGCAGCAGGCTCAAGACATCGCGCAGCAATGGCTCAACGCTAATCAGGGTGGCGCAAGCGCAAAGACGGCTGACCCCTTCTACGGCTTCTACACGGTCGACTTCGAAAGGAACGGAAAGCTGGTCGGCATGCTGTCCGTGAACGGTCGTTCCGGCCAGGTCTGGTACCACAGCTGGCACGGCAGCTTCATCCAGGTAAGAGATCTCGGCGCGTCAAGCGCAACATGAAACCGACTAATACCCCCAAGGGGTATGCTGTAAAAATGCCAGGCTACAAGTCGCACAAGGTTCAAGTGCAGGGTCGTCTCAGACGGATCGAGGGCCAGGTCCGCGGCGTCCAGAAGATGGTGGATGAGGACCGTTACTGTATCGATGTGCTCACGCAAGTGGGCGCTGTGAAGGCGGCCCTGGACGCGGTCGCCCTCCTCCTGCTTCAGGACCACACAGAGCACTGCGTGGTCGAGGCCATCCAGGCGGGCGACGGCTCACAGAAGGTTCGCGAGCTCAACGACGCGGTTGAGCGCCTGATCAAGGGACGGTAAGGATGCCGACCCCAACCATCACCACGATAGGAAGGCCGAGGGCGGTGCGTCGTTGAACCCGGCCGACATCGCAGTTGTCGCCGGTGGGCTGGCGCTGACTGGTTTGCTTGGGTGGTTCTTCTTCGGGCCGAAGAAGGCGCATTCGGCGGAGCTGGTCGGTAACGTCCAGGAAGTCAAGGTGACCGTCAAGGGCGGTTACTCGCCCGACCTGGTGCGAGTTCGCCAGGGCGTTCCACTGCGGATCGTCTTCGACCGCCAGGAAAGCGGCGAGTGCACCTCACGAGTGGTCTTTCCCGACTTCGCGCTGAACCAGTCCCTTTCCGCGTACGCACAGACGACCGTGGAACTGTTTCCAGACCGTGCAGGTGAGTTCGGATTTGCCTGTGGGATGAACATGATCCACGGCAAGCTGGTCGTCGAGCCGCGCGCCAACGGCAACGGCGCAGCCGCTCCCGTCGGAGAGACCAAATCTGTGCCCGCCGAGCTTTACGCCGACAAGGAGCCGGACCACCTCACCGAGGACAACGAGATGGCCGAGCGCAAGGCCGAGATCACAGACCTCACTCGGCGCGTGGTCTTGGGCGCGGTGCTCACGGCTCCCGTCCTGTTCTCAGTCATGGCCGGCAACTTCCTTCCGGTCGGGATCCTGGCCAATCACTGGCTGCAGTTGGCGCTGATCACGCCGGTGATGTTCTACTCAGGGTGGCCCATCCACCGCACGGGCTGGCTCAGCCTCGCTCACCGGCAGGCCGAGATGAATTCGCTGATTACGCTCGGCAGCTCAGCCGCGTTTGGCTACAGCCTGATCGTGACTGTAGCTCCGAACATCCTGCCCGCCGGACTTCGCGAGGTGTACTTCGAGGCCGTCGGCGTGATCATCACCCTGATCCTGTTGGGGCGGCTCTTCGAGGCCCGTGCCAAGGCCGGCACCGGGGCCGCAATCCGGAAGCTGATCGGACTCCAGGCGCGCACCGCAAGGGTCGTCCGCAGCGGCGCTGAGGCCGATATCCCGGTAGAAGATGTGGTCGCGGGCGATGTCGTCATCGTTCGTCCCGGCGAGAAGATACCGGTCGACGGTGAGGTCGTCGAGGGCGAGTCCGCGGTTGACGAATCGATGGTCACTGGCGAGCCAATTCCAGCGACTAAGCGACCTGGCGACACGGTGATCGGCGCCACCATCAACCGGACCGGCTCATTCCGATTCCGAGCAACCAGGGTCGGCCGAGACACGATGCTGGCCCAGATCATCAAGCTGGTCCAGCAAGCGCAGGGCTCGAAGGCGCCCATTCAGCGGCTGGCAGACGCGGTCTCCGGTTACTTCGTGCCCGCGGTGATCGGCATCGCGATCTGGACTTTCGTGGCATGGTTCCTGTTCGGGCCGCAACCCGCCTTCACCTCGGCGATGGTCAGTGCGGTTGCGGTGCTCATCATCGCCTGCCCCTGCGCGCTGGGCCTGGCGACTCCCCTCTCGGTCATGGTCAGCACCGGCAAGGGTGCTGAGCAGGGCATCCTGATCCGCTCGGCGGAAGCCCTCGAGACTGCGCACAAGCTGGACACCATCGTCCTGGACAAGACGGGGACGATCACACGCGGCCAGCCCGCGCTCACCGATGTGCTCACCGAGGGCGACATTAAAGAGGACGAGCTCCTACGGCTCGCGGCTTCGGCCGAGCGGTCGTCCGAGCACCCGCTCGCCGCAGCGGTGGTGGCCGGAGCCCGGTCTCGCGAAATCATCCTCAGCGAGCCAGTCGGCTTCGATTCAGTGACCGGCAAAGGCGTCCAAGCAACTGTGGACGGTCACGCCATCCTGATTGGAAACCCAGCCCTTCTTCGGGATGTTGGTATCGACAGCACCGCTCTGGAGGTCGAGGCCGACCGGCTCTCGGCCGACGGTAAGACGCCGCTGCTTGTCGCAGTCGATGGCAAGCCGGCTGGTGTTCTCGCCGTCGCCGACACGCTGAAGGATGAGTCCGTGGGCGCGGTTGCCAGCCTGCGGGCGCTAGGCCTCGAGGTCGTGATGATCACCGGCGACAACCGGCGGACCGCGGCCGCGATCGCACGTCAGGTGGGCGTCGGGCGCGTCCTCGCGGAGGTCCTGCCTGATCGAAAGGCGGCGGAAGTGAAGCGACTGCAGTCCGAGGGCAGGCGCGTGGCGATGGTCGGCGACGGCATTAACGACGCCCCCGCTCTGGCTCAGGCCGATGTCGGCCTGGCGATCGGGACAGGCACGGACGTAGCGATTGAGTCGTCGGACATCACCTTGATTTCCGGAGCGCTGACCGGCGTGGTCACGGCCATCCAGCTGAGCCGCGCCACGATGCGCAACATCCGCCAGAATCTCGTTTTCGCCTTCGCTTATAACGTGATCGGCATCCCCATCGCAGCGGGCGTTTTGTACCCGTTCCTGGGTCTGCGCCTTAGCCCCATGATCGCGGCAGCCGCAATGGCGATGAGCTCGCTGTCCGTGGTATCCAATGCGAACCGCCTTCACAGCTTCAGACCGACGCGGGTGCAATCAGCCGTCATCCGAGGCTTAGCGGCTGAGCCTAAGGTCGAGGTAGGTACGGGTGACGCACGGCCTACACAGAAACGTGCCCCAACGGGCCAAGGAGAGGACATGAGCGACAAAACCAGCGTGATTGATCCCGTATGCGGAATGACGGTCGATTCTGCGACCGCCGAGTACCGGTCATTCAACAACGGCACGCCTTACTACTTCTGCTCCGCCGGTTGCAAAGAGAACTTCGACAAGGATCCCGCGAAATTCGTCGGCGAGAGCGCCCAAGGCAGCCACGAGGGCCATTAATCGGGGATCGACTAGCCACGATGCCCAGCGCTAGCGGTCAATCGGAGGGCGGGCCCCACACCGGCGCAACCGGGACCGAAACAACGGCGGTCCTTCACACCGGCGGGCTCCAATTCGCGAGCGAAAAGGCGGTTCTCGAAAAAGCCCTCGGGGCGAGGCCCGGCGTGCTCTCCGTGGAGGCCAATCCAGTTGCGCAGACGGCGACGGTTCGGTATGACCCGCGCCAGACCACCGTGGCCGAACTCAGGAAGTGGGTAGAGGAATGTGGATACCACTGCACCGGCAAGTCGGTGCCGGGCCATATCTGCTCCCCGATGGAGGAGGCGCGGAACGACGAACAAGCCCGGCCGACTGGAACCAGCGCGATGAGCGATACGGCAGGAGCGCGTGGTGCCAATGCCGGGCATGCAGGCCACGACATGGCCGGGATGGGTTACCCAGCCGTCGCGAAGCCTGAACAGCCAACGCAAGCCGCTCACCAGGAAATGGTCATGGCGCCATCGGAGGCGATGGGGCATGGGGGCCAAGCAGGGATGTCGATGGCCTCCATGGTCCGCGACATGCGCAATCGCTTTCTGGTCGCGGTGCTCCTCTCGATCCCGATCCTGCTGTGGTCCCAGATCGGCCGCAAGGTCCTCGGCTTCGAGGTGCCCGCCCCGCTCGGGTTGCGGGACGACGTCTTCCAACTCATCCTCAGCCTCCCGGTGATCTTCTATTCGGCCTGGATCTTCTTTGACGGCGCGGTGCGTGCGCTTCGCCACAGGACGCTCGACATGATGGTGCTCGTCGCGGTGGGCATCGGCGCCGGCTGGCTCTACTCCCTGACAGTGACTATTCGAGGCGGCGGCGACGTCTTCTACGAAGCGTCGACCGTCCTTGCGTCCTTTGTGCTGCTGGGTCACTGGTTCGAGATGCGAGCTCGCGGGGGAGCCAACGACGCCATCCGCACCCTGCTCAACCTCGCGCCCGCGCGCGCGACCGTGATCCGGAACGGCGAGCCGGTTGAGGTTCCCACTGCCGAGGTGGTCGTCGGCGATCTTCTGCTCATCCGGCCAGGCTCCAAGGTCCCTGCAGACGCAGTTGTTGAAGAAGGCGAATCCGACGTCGACGAATCGATGGTGACCGGGGAGAGCATGCCGGTCTCCAAGAATCCGGGCTCAGAGCTGATCGGAGCCTCGATCAACAAGAACGGCTCACTGCGCGCCCGGGCTCAACGCGTGGGCTCCGACACCGCGCTGGCGCAGATCGTGAAGCTGGTGCAGGAGGCGCAGAACTCAAAAGCGCCGGGGCAGCAGCTGGCGGATCGAGCCGCATTCTGGCTGGTGCTCGTTGCGTTGATCGGAGGTGCGGGCACTTTCGGCGTGTGGCTAGCCACGGGCGCCTCGGTTCAGACCGCCATCCTCTTCGCGATCACGGTGGTGGTCATCACCTGCCCCGATGCGCTCGGGCTGGCGACCCCGACCGCGATCATGGTCGGAACCGGCCTCGGGGCGACACGCGGCATCCTCTTCAAAAATGCCCTCGCACTCGAGACCTCGGCCCGCATCCAGGCTGTGGTGATGGACAAGACCGGGACCCTCACCAAGGGCGAACCGGAGGTGGTCGAGGTGGTCGCCGGCTCAGTGCCCGAGGCAGAGCTGCTGCGACTGGCGGCCGCGGTGGAACGGGAGTCGGAGCACCCGCTCGCGGAGGCCATCGTTAAGCGCGCCCAAGCGGACGGGATTCCGGCCGTGGCGGCGAGCGATTTCACCAACATTCCAGGACATGGAGCAATAGCAACGGTCGACGGGCACAGGCTCGCCGTTGGAAACCAGCGCTTGATGGAGCGGGAGAAGATCGCGCTTGGACCGCTCGATGAGGCGCTTAAGCGAATGTCGCTTGAAGGTCGAACGGTGGTGATCGTCGGCGTGGACGGCCAGGCTGCCGGCCTGCTCGCGGTTGCTGACGCGCCCAGACCGACCAGCCGTCAGGCAGTGACTGCGCTCCGAGCGGCCGGTATCGAGGTCGTCATGCTCACCGGTGACAACGAAGCCACGGCCACGCGGATAGCGAGCGAGCTCGGCATCCCCAGCGTGATTGCCGAGGTGCTTCCTGGGCAGAAGGCGGAGAAGATCGCCGAGCTTCAGCGGAGCGGGAAGCGGGTGGCGATGGTTGGCGACGGTGTCAACGACGCGCCCGCCCTGGCCCAGGCCGATCTCGGCATCGCGATCGGGGCCGGCACCGACGTCGCCATAGAGACGGCCGACATCGTTCTGATGCGCTCAGACCCGCTGGATGTGGCCACCGCCTTCGCCATCGGTCGGGGAACTCTGCGCAAGATGCGCCAGAACCTGGGCTGGGCGATCGGATACAACGTGATCGCCCTGCCAATCGCGGCTGGCGTCTTCCAGCCCGCCTTTGGCCTGGTCCTGCGACCGGAGATCGCGGCGATCTCTATGTCAGGTTCGAGCGTGATCGTCGCCGTCAACGCCCTTCTCCTCAAGCGCCTGCGATTGCCGCATATGCAGCCTATCGTTGACGCTGAGGGTCCTGCGGCCGCTAAGCCTGCGTCCGCGCCGATCGCAGCTGCCTGACTTTCCCCGCGGTCGAGTACAATCCGCGGCCCGAATCTCAGGCTCAGCCGTTACTCGGTCGGGCTGCTTAGCGTTCCGTAAGACTGAATGAACACCAAGGTCTTCGTTGTGATGGCAGCGCTTCTGTTCACGGCTGCCTGCCAGTTGCCAGGGTCGACCTCGAGCTGCAACACACAGATTGATTGGGTCAATTTCATCCAGGTCGACTCGACACAATATGTTGCGGGGCCGCAAACTCCCACAGTTCTTCAGGAGAGCGACTTAGGCTCTATCTACGCTCATGTCAAGTTCAAGGTGAGCGGCAATGTCTGCGATCCTAACTACCGGCTGAAGGATGGGGACGCGGCGTTCCTGGATGCGGGGACGCCCATCTATCAGGTAAACGGCCATCCATCCACCGAGCAGTTGGCTGCGCGATTCAACGGCAATATCCTGCTCTACCGGGTCATGTCACCTGCCTCCTAATAGAAGCGCCGGCTTCTACCTCGGAGACGCTCAGGACCTTCGCTGGATCACAGCTGGATCACGCATTCCCGGCACCGGACGGCTCTAGGGGGTCACCAAAGGACACCAGCCTGGTCGATTTCGTATTCGCGAGGACGACTCGGGAGTCTGTCGGACACCGGAGGATACGCCAGCGACACGGTTCGGGACCGTGAGGACGAGGGTTCAAATCCCTCGCCCCCGACCATTTTTGTATTCAAGATCGGCGATTTCCGAGGTTGTCTGGAGTCGGCGGATCACAGCCGGGTCACAATTTCCTGGGGAACTATCGCAACGTAGGTGTGGCAGTGCTGACTGTCGTCGGCGGATCTGAACTCGCTTGGCAGCAATCGATGGCTCCGCGGAGGCTTCACGCTGCGGATGCAACGGGCATGACCGTGAGGCACCCGGTTCGAAAATCAGAGGTCGGCGCGCCTTAGGACGCACAGGGCAGGACCGTGAGGCCCCAGTCGTGATTTCTTACTACGTAACTGCCCTACCAATTGAGCTGCGCCCGCATCCCCGCCCGCGGGTCAGCTCAAGGCTTCGTTTGACGGTCCGACCCGGCCTGTGCCGAGCGCGTCACCCCAGCCTGACCAGCGCCAAACCGGCGCAAGCTGCCAGGAATTGGAGCGGCAGCATCGCAGCGCCCAGCACCGAAAACGTACGGGACTCAAAACGGACGCCATTGTCGAGAGCACTGCGGCGACAGATGATGGTGGCCACTGACCCGGTGACCAGCAAGTTCGGGCCCATCGCCATCGACCAGATAGCCGCCCACGGCACGCCCTTGACGGCGCTTTGTACGGCTGCTGCGGCAGGCAAGTTGTTGGCTCCGGCCGCCAGTAGGCTCCCGACAGCGAACTGCGCTATGAAACCGCCGTGGAGTGTCAAGCCGCCGCCGAGCAGTGCTCGGATCGCCGAGGCGACGACGAACATCAGCACAAGGTCAAGGATGGTTGGGATGATCTGCCGAGGCGTCGCCAATCGCGGAGCCGGTGCTGCCGGGCATTGTGCGGATCTTCGGTTAAGTAACGCCAGGCAGCCCACGGTCAAGACAGTCACCAGAAGCCAGGCAACCCAGCCTTCGCGAATGTATTCGAGGGCACCGATCGACGATCGATTCAACACGAGGAGATTGGTTAGGTTCGATGTAGGCAACAAGAAGGAGGTCGCATTCGCCGTAAGGGCGGTGGCGACGACCAGCCGCCCTGCGTTGAGCCCCTTTCGCGCTGCCACTCGAATGGCGAGCGGAGGCGCCACCACTGCCGCCACATCGAGGTTGACAGCACCGCTAACAATGGCAGTGAAGGTGAGCACGCCAGCCGAAGCAATAAGGCTGGGCACTTTGTCCGACAGAACCACTCTCGCTAGCAGTCGGAAGAGCCCCAAGCGGTCGGCCATGGCACCTCCGGCGATCACGACAGCCAGCGTGAGGAACGGCGAAGCCGTTTTCTCCGCCGCGGTCGCCAGCCCACCTATGTCCACCCACCCGGCGACGCTGACAAGCACAAGGGCGGCAATCGCCAAAACTGGTCGGAGCAAGTCCCTGCGTGACGCGATAGTGTCGCGTTCGGTGACCGCCTCGGAGCGCGTTCGGCAGCGTGAGGTCATTTGGTTCGGGTTTCAATCTCCTCGAAGTCAGGACAGAGCCCTAGCTTTCCCTTACGATCTTACATAATCATGGCAGATTTACCCACTGACGGGCCACCGTTCGAGACGGCCGATGACGAGCTGGTCGCGATTCCTCGGTTCGCTGAGCAAGTGGGAGTCACTCCCCGCGTGCTGCGCTACTGGGAAGAGCAGGGTCTGATCAGTCCTACTCGCGAACACGGCAAGCTGCGGTATTCGCCTCGAGACGTGGCCATCGCCAGGCTGACGAAACGCCTCCTCGATGCCGGGGCTTCTGTGGACGGGCTGCGGATGTTGAAAGACCTGTCCGAACGCGACATACGCAGGGCGGCCGAAGTCGGCGACGCAGACATGCTCTCGGAGGTCGCGCTGCGCGTCCTCTATCAGCGCAAGGCTTTCAGAGAAGCGAGCGGGATGAAGGAGGAGCACTATCCTGACGGGGATCCAAAACCGCCCGGACATGGACCGGGCGGGCACCACGGTCCCGGCCCGAAAAAGCACCGTCCGAAGCCGTCCGGGCCTACGCGCCCGTAGACCAGGATCCATTCCGACCCCACGTTTTCGAAGTAGGCGCTCGAGGCGCCCATGTCCAAAATCGGTGCTGTCGCGTAAGAGCAGGCCGCCGATGCTACATTGCTCTCGCAAGGCGATGGGGCTCGCCGCGGGATAGCAATCCTGGAACCGCTCGCACTTGAGCTAATAGCCCCTGACCACCAGATCTGGAGGTTAGGGTGCAGAGCGAAACTACGGAGGAACAGTTCAGGACCCGGAGCGCGAGTTTGGCCAGGTCCGCGTTAGTCTTCGTCGCCCTCATAGGCATCGTCAGCCTCCTCTCTGATATGACCTATGAAGCGGCTCGGGGCATCAACGGTGCGTTCCTGGCCGTCCTCGGTGCATCAGCCGTGGTCGTCGGCGTCCGTTCCGGCCTGGCGGAGCTGCTTGGCTACATAGTCCGGCTCGCCTCCGGATATGTCGCCGGCCGGACCGGACGCTACTGGGTCGGAGCGATCCTCTTCTTCCGCAGCGGCGGCTTCCGGCTGGTGTACGCGTGGCTGATTGCGCCGGCAGCCTTGATCAGCCGTACGCGGGAACACGGCAAGGTGCAGTACTCGCCCGGCTGGGCATCCAGGCGGTGAAACCGCCTACGCCGATCAAGCCGAGGACCGTCAAGGCGATACCTTGGGATTCCTTTTCACCTCGAGTTGGGGATACAAGCGCCGGGCGGATGCTTCTGGAGGGCTGCTGCCCGCTATGTTGCGTGACCCTCGTAATTCACGGCAGCGCAATGTGTTGTCCTTGCTGTGGATGCCGGTGGCGCGCGACAATCGATTCGATTGAACTGCTCTCTTGCAGCCTGCATCCCATTCGTGCCTGCAGGCATTGGGTGACGCTTTGCAAGGCAGCCGATCGCGTTCTGAAGGCGACCACGTGTTCCGGCATGCTCGAGGACGACCTTAAACCCAAAGGCCCGGTTCCGGTCAGCAATTTCGGCGGAACCAAGACATGATGGCCGCCGACCGCGATGTCTACTTCAAGGCCCCAGGAGTCGCTTCGGTAGTGTGGGACCCGACTGGCAGGCTGGTCCTGGTGGAGTGGGAGGGCTGGGCGGACTCAGCGGAGTTCGCTGCCCTGCTCGATGCCGAGGTCACGGCTCTGAGCGAGCACCGCGCTTCTCGTCTTATGGCTGACTGCCGGCGCCAGAAGGTCCTACGCCCGGAGGACCAGGAAAAGGCGGATAAAGAGTGGTTCCCCCGGGCTCTGGCCGCTGGCCTGAAGCGCTTTGCGATCGTCCTTCCGACCAGCGTACTGGCTGCGATGAACGTACAAGATAGGCTCGGCAAGGTCCCCAGCGCGACGCTCGACATCGCTTACTTCGAGGGTGTTGACGAGGCCAGGGCGTGGCTCACCCGCTGACTTCGCCGTGGGCCAGTTGGATTGAATGCTCGTTTGGGGCTCGGCTTCGCCCAGTTCGAAGTCCCTTGTCCGAATTTTGCGACTGCGACCAAACGATCGCCGATGCTACATTGCTCTCGCAAGGCGATGGGGCTCGCCGCGGGATAAACATCCCTGGAATCGCTCGCAGTTGAGCTAATAGCCCCTGACCACCAGATCTGGAGGTTAGGGTGCAGAGCGAGACAACAGAGAAGCCGCGTAAGACCCAAAGCGCGATTCTGGCCAGGTCCGCCTTAGTCTTCGTCGTTCTCATCGGCGTTGTAAGCCTCTTCTCCGACATGACCTATGAGGCGGCGCGCGGCATTAACGGTGCGTTTCTGGCCTACCTCGGGGCCTCAGCCGTGGTCGTCGGAGTCAGTTCCGGCCTGGCCGAGCTGCTCGGCTACATCGTCCGGCTAGGTTCTGGCTACGTCGCCGGACGGACAGGTCGCTACTGGCTGTGGACTGGAATCGGGTATGTCGTCAACCTCTTTGCCGCACCGGCAATGGCATTGGCCGGCAACTGGCAGGTGGCGGTTCTGCTCATCATTGCCGAGCGTATCGGGAAAGGAATCCGTAACCCGCCCCGCGACGCAATGCTCTCGAATGCCGGAAGTGTGATCGGCCAGGGTTGGGCTTTCGCTCTCAGAGAGGGCCTCGATCAAACCGGTGCGCTGATTGGTCCACTCGCGGTCGGAGCGATCCTCTTCTTGCGCAGTGGCGCCTTCCGGCTGGCCTACGCATGGCTGATTGTGCCAGCAGTGCTGTCATTGATCGTGCTCGCCATCAGTCGGTCCCGGTTTCCCAATCCCAGGCTGATGGAGGCGCCGGCGCCTCCTGGTCCCGCGCCAAGGTCGTTACCCATGGAGTTCTGGCTCTACCTCGCGGCGATGGCGCTCATGGCCATCGGCTACGCCGACTTCAACCTCATCTCCTTTCACCTCCAGCGCTCGGGAGAGCCAACCGCGGCGATCCCGCTCCTCTACGCGCTGGCGATGGGCGCGGCGGCGATTTCGGCCCTCATCTTCGGCCGGTGGTTCGACCGCTGGGGGATGCCGTCCTTGATGCTTGCTGCAATTCTCTCAGCGGGATTCGCGCCCTTCGCCTTTCTCGGCAATCTCGGTCTTGCTGCGATCGGTGTCGCGCTGTGGGGCGTCGGCATGGGGATACAGGATTCGATCATGAGTGCGCCGATCTCGGTGATGGTGCATTCTGCCCGGCGGGCGTATGCATTTGGGATCTTCAACGCGCTTTACGGAGTGGCCTGGTTCGTCGGCAGCGCAGCAATGGGGATCATCTACAGCTATTCCATCCCGGCGCTCGTGATCTTCTCCGTGGTTGCGCAGCTGGGTACCGTCGTGGTCCTGTTTTCAACTCGCAAACGCGTCGTGGCTGCCGGGAGGTAGGCATGACCCCCGAACCCGCTCGCTTCAGCATCCTTTTTGACCCTATAGACGCCGGCCTGGAGCTCGAGGATCGCGAGGAGCCGGCCTTCTTCGCCGACCTCAACCTCGACCAGGTCTTCGACGCCGTCGCGGGCTCGCGGCGCGACTACAACCTGGCGGGCTTCTTCCGATCCCCGCTAGCCACGGCGGCATCTGTCATCTACCGTCAGGATGTCTTTCGCGACATCGAGTCGGGGCTGGCGGAGCCCGTGGCGGCGTTCGCCGAGCATATGCGCCGGGCGCGGAGCCACCTGATAGCTGCGGGACAACGCCACGCTCGCTACAGCGCGGCCGCATGGTTCCTCGACGCGGGCGACATCTATTGCGCCGCCGTAATCGCCTTAGAAAGGGCTCTGGCGGACTTTCAACCCTCCTCGCTCGGCTTCCAACGCTGCTCTGCCTACCTTGCCGCCTACGTGAAATCGCAAGCGTTCCAACAGTTGGCGAACGAGACTACGCGAATCAAGCGCGCGCTTGGACAGACAGGATATTGCGTACGCGTTCGCGGAAATCGAGTCGTC
>Ga0307373_10008186_pt1 | contig 16011 bp, 15 predicted proteins | sample OX2MG_FD_202534 | JGI IMG/M metagenome (GOLD analysis project Ga0307373, IMG submission 202534) | Soil microbial communities from Risofladan, Vaasa, Finland - OX-2 | ecosystem: Environmental > Terrestrial > Soil > Coastal area > Acid sulfate soil | place: Finland: Risofladan, Vaasa | collected... | reverse complement strand
CTCGGAGGTCTCGATGTGCTCCCCCGCGATGTCCCTGCCCAGAACGCCGGCCACGGAGGGGAAAACATAAAACGCACCATCCGGTGACGGGCATTCGAAGCCGGGCAGACGCTCCAGTCCGGCCAATATGAGGTCTCTGCGCCGGGCAAAGGCTAGACGCATTCTCTCCACCGACCCGCTGCTCAATTGCAGGGCGGTCAGGGCCGCCCACTGGGAGACGTTGCTGATGTTTCCGCATACGTGGGACTGCAGATTGCTGGCGGCGGCAATCACTTGCTCGGGCCCGATCATCCAGCCCACTCGCCAGCCGGTCATGGCATATGACTTGGACATCCCGTTGAGACGGATTGCTTGATCGGCTAAGTGAGGGACGAGCTCTACCAAAGAGTGAAACGCCACATCCCCGTAGGTGAAGTTTTGATAGATCTCGTCGCTCACCACCCAAAGTCCCCGCTCCGCCAACCACTCCCCGATGGCCAACATTTGGGCCTCCGGGTACATGGCTCCAGTTGGGTTGGATGGAGACACGAAGAGCAGCGCCTTGGTGCGGTCGGTTAGGTGCCGGTCGAGGTCGTCAATCGAGACTCGATAACCGCGCGTTTCGTCAGCCGGGACAATGACCGGAACTCCGCCCGCCAGAGTGATTGCCTCGGGGAAGGTCACCCAGTAGGGACTGGTGATCAGGACTTCGTCCCCGGGATCGAGGAGGGTGGCGAAGGCGTGCGCCACTGCCTGCTTGGTGCCGCTGGTAACCAGGATGTTGGCGGCGGTCAATGCCGGGCCTCCCTTAGCACTAGTGGTCGTGGCAATCGCTCGACGCAGCTCGGGCAGGCCAGCCGCTGGCGTGTAGTGCTGCAACCTGGGGTCTCCGCAGGCGGACATGGCCGCCTCCACAACCTCGGGCGGCGTGGGGAAGTCGGGCTCGCCGGCGGCGAACGACACGATGTCCTCCCCGGCGGCGGTCAGCTCCCGGGCTCGTCGTTCCATGGCCAGAGTCGCCGATTCGGCAATCGCTCCGACGCGCTGGGAGATCCCTGGGCGGGCGGAGACTGGCTGACCCATACAATGCCCTCGGTGACTACTGGTAGTGGCTCACGATACCGCATACCACAGCATCTGCTCCCCCAGGACGGTCGCTTTGGCTGTGGCCCCTCCAAGGTACCGGCTCCCGCAGTGGACGCACTGGCCAGCACCGGCAGGGACCTGCTCGGGACCAGCCATCGCCAGCCTCCGGTCAAGCAGCTAGTCCAGCGAGTACGGGACGGTATCAGCAGCCTGCTGAGCGTGCCGGAGGGCTATGAGGTCATTCTCGGCAATGGCGGCGCCACTTCGTTTTGGGACGCCGCCACCCTGACCATGGTGGAGCGCCGAAGTCAGCACCTAGTGTTCGGTGAGTTCTCCTCCAAGTTCGCGGCCGCAACCCGTGCGGCGCCGTTTCTCGAGGCCCCGGAGGTGATCGAGTCTGAGCCGGGTACCCATCCCCTCCCCCGGGCCAGCTCTGACGTCGACGCCTACTGCCTGACCCAAAACGAGACCTCGACCGGAGTGGCCATGCAGTTGGCGCGAACGGGTAACCCTGACCAGCTCGTGCTGGTGGACGCGACGTCGGCAGCCGGTGGTCTTCCGGTCGAGATCTCGGCTCTCGACGCTTACTACTTCTCAGCGCAGAAGTGTTTCGCTGCTGAGGGCGGTCTCTGGTTGGCCGTCCTCTCCCCCGCCGCCCTGGATCGGATTGAGCGAATCGAGAGCTCCGACCGCTGGGTACCGGCTTCACTGAGCCTTCGGACGGCGGCCGAGAACTCTCGCCAGAACCAGACCTACAACACCCCGGCGATTGCGACTTTGTTTCTCCTGGCTCACCAGATCGAGTGGGGTTTGGAGATGGGGGGACTGGACTGGGCAGTAGCCAGATCGCGGAGCTCAGCCAAAATCATCTATGACTGGGCAGAGGCTCGGGAGTGGGCCTCCCCCTTCGTGGCGAGGCCCGAGCAGCGCAGCTCGGTCGTGGCCACCATCGATCTGACGGACGAGATCCCGGCCAAGGAGGTCTCGGACATTCTGCGTCAGAACGGGATCGTCGACACCGACTCCTACCGGAAGCTCGGTCGCAACCAGCTCCGAGTCGGCCTCTTCCCCGCCATCGAACCCGAGGATGTGGCCCAGCTCACTCGATCAATCGACTGGGTCGTCGAGGCGCTGCCGGGATGAGCCTCGACTGACGACATTGTCACCGCTGAGCTCGTTTTGGGGTTCCGGCGCCGCAGATACTACGGCTGGTGGGAAGGAGACCCTTGGAGAAGGGTAGCGGGGATTTGGACGCGGCCAGCCAACTGACCCCGGAGGTTGCTTGGGAGGCGCTCACGGCGGATCGCGAAGGCACTGATCCGCGAGCCCTTGAGAGCCTGCGCCCCTGGCTCGCCGCCCGGGCGCTCAGATTGGTCAACGACCGTCAGCTGGCCGCTCTGGTGGCGCAGCAGGTGCTGGTCGATTTGACGGCCAGGTCGGGGCACGCGATCCGCTCCCCCGAAGAGTTGGAGCAATGGCTCACCGTGCGGGTGGCACAAACGGTGGCTCTCTTCACCGGAAGCATGGCGGTCGGGACGGGCACAGTGCCCCCGGTCTCGTCCAGCATCACCTCCGCACTCGCGCTCGGCGGCGTCTGGCGATTTGCCGCCTGGACGCGGCGCTTACTTCCCCACCGGAGCATCCGCTTGCCCGTCCCGGTTGCCACCTCGTTGGCAGCAGGTCTGGCCATTGTGCTGGTCGGGACGGCGCTGGCGACGGGCTACGACTTGGGCTCACCTCCAAACGGTGGCGGCACTCGGATGCCCACGATCCCGCCCGGGGGAAGTGCCCCGTTGGTCATTCCGCCGGTAATTCGCCTCGCGGTGCCGCCGACCGGCCCTTCCACCGCGGCCGCGGTGCCACCTACGACATCCGTCACCCTGCTGGCGGTGGCCCCCGGGGCCAGCGTTCCAATCACCACGACTTCTACCTCGCCGCCGCCACCTCCTCCGCCTCCGCCACCCTGCCCGCCGCCACCTCCTCCGCCTCCGCCACCCTGCCCGCCGCCGCCGTGTACACAGCCGCCACCCTGCCCGCCGCCGCCGTGTACACAGCCGCCACCCTGCCCGCCGCCGCCGTGTACACAGCCGACACCCTGCCCGCCACCGCCGCCTCCGCCACCCTGCCCGCCGCCGCCGTGTACACAGCCGACGTCTCCGACCACGACGGGATGGGGGGCACTAGGCTGGGGTGGTGGAAATTCGCAGGGCCACACAGGAGTATCTGACCTATCTAGCAGTGGACAGGGCCCGCAGTGGTCAAACGATCCGGGCCTACCAGATCGACCTGGACCAGGCGGTCCAGTTCTGGGCGGACCTCAAGGACCCTGCGGACGACACTAGCCAGCTAACCCGCGACATGGTCCGCGCCTATCAGCGCCACCTCGGCCAGGTTGGCCTGGCTCTGAGTTCTCGGGCCCGTCGCCTGCAAGCCCTGCGTGGGTTCTTACGCTACGCCCTGCGCGAGAGTTGGATCGGTGAGGACCTGGCGGCCCACATCGACATACCGCGCATCTCGGCGCCGCTGCCCAAACCCCTCAGCACCACTGAGGCCCGCTTGGTCCTCAACTACGACCATGGCAGCGAGGAAGCCGGTCTCCGCGATGCCGCCCTCATCCACTTCCTGATCAGCACCGGATGCCGCATCTCTGAGGCCCTCTCGGTAAAGCGCACCCAGATCAATGCCGAGGGTAGGCTGGTGGTGCGGGGCAAGGGTTCGAAGGAGCGGATGGTTCACCTCACCCCTCAGGCGACCCAGGCGGTGCGCACGTATCTCGATGCTCGACATGATCGCGAATCGGCTCTGTTTCTCAACTACGACCGCTCCTCGGCGGCCCGGGGGAAGCGCCAGTTGACAAGTGCCGGAGCGCGCCACATCGTGCGCCGGGTGCGCCTGGCGACCGGCGTGGAGGGTCTGAAATCCCCCCATGTTTTACGGCATACAACAGCGACTGAACTGCTAACCATCACCGGCAACGTGCGCCTCGTTCAGGAAGTGCTCGGTCATGCCAACCTCAACACCATGCAGGGCTACACCAAGGTGGTCGACTCGGCTCGAGTGGCCGCCTACGAGGAGCTCGCGGATCGCCTCGAGCAGCCCCGCAGGGTCAGGGAGACGGAGTCGCCGCCGGGGTGATGAAGATTGTCTCCAGAAAAAGCTTGAATATGGCAGCCCCGCTCTTGGGCGGAAGGTCTGCCTCGATCAGCAAAGCCAGTGCGGGCTGCGCCTGAAATTCCAGCGAGGCCTTGTACGCCGCGGAGTCGGTGTAGCGCACCAATGAAGCAGTGGTCCCATAGACCTCGACCGAAGTGTCGGCGCTCTGGCTGGAGCCCGTGGGGGCCGCGGCCGGGAGCTGAGCAGTTGACGGCCCGGTGTAGAAGGTGAGCGTTGCTCCTTGGGGTCCACTGAAGACGACTGGGCCCGAGCTTTGCTGATCAAAGGTCCAACCGTCGGGGTACATCACCGACCAGGGGACGTTGCCGCCGCCTTCAAAGATCTGAAACATCAACGTCGACGTGTACTGCGGATCGGAGGTGATCCAACCGACCTGGGTGGCGCCCTGTACCTTCCACCATCCCCCCGCGGCTGGCTTTGGCGATACCAGAGGAAGGGAGATCCCCTGGGGGATCACGCCCACCACCGACGCCGATGTCGAAGGTGCACTGCGAAAATTGACCCCCAGAGGTGCAATCACCGTCACCGCACTTGAGGCTGTACTGGGACTGGGGGTAATCCGGGGCGTCAGCTGGCCGGGTGTTGGTGTCGCCGGGCCGGCACTGCCGCAGCTCGCCAGCACCAGCGAGGTCGTGCCCATGACCAGAGAAAAAAGGCCGGCTACAGCACGGCTCTGCGCCATATGCCCCAGGCTACTCTTTGCCAGAGATCTCGCTAGCCGGTTGAAGCACCAGCCCGAGTGAGCTGCTGCAGCTCCGTTCGCAACGCTGCTGCCGCCTGGTTGGCCGCCTCCGCGAAGTCCTCCCCGCTGGAGGCGTGGCCGATGGCTCGCGATGAACTGACCAGGTATACACCTCCCCCGGTGTTCCCGCTGGCGGCACGGATGGCCTTACCGAGGTCAGCTCCTTGAGCGCCCACCCCAGGCATCAGGATAGGTAGATCAGATGCGATCTCGCGGATATGAGCTATCTCCTGGGGCCATGTCGCTCCTGCCACCAAGCCCACGTTACCAGTACTGTTCCACTCGACAGCACGACGGGCCACTTCCAAATACAGGGGTTGCTGCTGGACCCCGACGGGGAGGTCCTGAATGTCCTGGGCACCACGGTTGGTGGTTCTGCAGAGGATGAAGGCGCAGCGGTCTTGCCGGGCCAGAAACGGCTCCAGTGAGTCCGCTCCGAGGTAGGCATTCACGGTGCAGGCGTCGGCACCCAGATAGTCATAGATCGCCTCCGAGTAGGCGACCGCGGTGCTGCCGATGTCAGCCCGCTTGGCGTCCGCGATGACCGGGGCATGGCGCCCGGCGGCCTGCACCACCTCGGCAAGGACCTCGAATCCCCTACCCCCGAAGCGCTCGTAAAAGGCGAGGTTGGGCTTGTAGGCGGCCGCGAAGGCAGACGTCGCTTCGATCACCGCCAGGGTGTGCCGGCGTACCGCCTCCACGCCCTCCCCCAGAGACCTAGGAATCTGGGCCGGGTCCGGATCCAGGCCAACGCATAGGGCAGCCCCCCGAAACGCGATCGAATCAGCTAGTCGTTCCCGGAAGGGAGCACGACTCACCAGGAAGTTCGAGAGGTGCTCGTTTGGGCTGCTCCTGGGGACTGGGGAGCGTAGGGGACGGATATCCGGTCGTGCTCAGTCTGCATGCAGCCGGGGCACATCGAGGTTAGTTCCCCGTCAAGAAGTACCGCGGCCAGGCGGTAGATGGGAAACTCCCGGTCACAGTTGCCGCAGTGGCGCATCCATGGCATGTTCAGTTCGCAATTCTAGGGCCTGATATGCTCAGCCACCGGCCGCGGGGAGTAGCGCAGGTGGTTAGCGCACCAGTCTGGGGGACTGGGGGTCGCAGGTTCGAGTCCTGTCTCCCCGACCATAAGTCTGAGATCAGGATCACCTCTCTCAGAGCTTAGCCTCAGGGCCTATGAGGTGCAGCGTGAGGCGGCCGAAGCCATGTCCGACCTACTCAGCAACGGGGAGATCACGCCGGGTGCGCGCGATGAATGCCTCGGAGCGGGTTGGTACGCGGTATACGTTTCCAGTGGTAGTACAGAAGGGCAGTTACCCGTTCATCGAGTTGTAAGGCTCTCTCGGAGAGTCCTGAAGGGCATCTGTCGATCCGATTGGTCCGATCGGTCTGTCGTCGTGCGTGCCATAGAGCCGCAAGCCAATCAAGTACGCCAGACCGCCAGCGGAGAAAATAAGATCAAAGGGCCAATACAGGCCCTTTAGCGCGATCGTAACCGCCCAACCGATAAGAGCACCCAAGTACATGACCTTCATGGCCAATGCCTGGGATTTCAGCCTTACGAGCACCTGTCGCTCGTCGGGTCGGTTGCCAAGCACGGCTCCCGCATCGCTGTCGCTCCCTCCCAAGAGGTAGACAAAGGCGGCAACTAGAAGTACTGCCACCTCGACTCCGCTTGCAGCACCCCATCCCCGGCTGACGCCAACGGCGGCCGCCAGCGCCGAACCCATGATTCCAACCGCGACTGGAGCCCACAGACGAGGGTATTTCCTTCGACTCATTCGCTCACCTCCTCTTCCGGATCGAAAATCCTTTCGACCGGCATGCCAAAGAACCGTCCGATCCGAAGGGCAAGCGGTAGGGACGGCAAGTAACGACCGCTTTCGATAGAGATCACCGTCTGTCTGGAGACGCCCAGGGCCTCCGCCAGTTCGGCCTGTGACAGTCCCCGATGGACCCGTCCCTCTCGGACTTGGTTTCGCACCAGGTAAAGGTACCTTTACTCAGCCGCTATGTCAAGCTACCTTTACCTGACCTCCCTTTTCGGTCGGACCAGCACCGCGGGATTGACGGCGTAACTGACGGTAGTCCCGCTGGATGAGGGCGGCCTCCGCGGACCGCCCTGGATGCCTCACGCCGTCTCGCGAACCCACATGGCCCCCGACGCAGATGGATGGACAGGTGGGGCAGATCTGGAAGTGCGTATCCGTATGGTTACGTACCTGACCGGATACACTTGCTCCGGATGGACAGTGTGTTTCAGGCTCTGGGGGACAGCAACCGCCGTACCTTGCTCGAGATCCTCCGCGACCATCCGGCCACGGCCGGTGAACTCGCCGAGGCACTTCCGATTGCTCGCCCGGGCGTCTCACGGCATCTGCATGTGCTGCGTGAGGCGGGCCTGGTCGACGTTCGCCAGGAGGCGCAGAGGCGCATCTACAGCCTGCGCCCCGCCCCTCTGGCTGAGGTGGACGTCTGGCTTGAGGACTACCGGGCCCTGTGGCTCAACCGACTCGACGCCCTGCACACCGAAGTCACCCGCCAAAAGACCCAATCGAGGAGGAGCTGTTCCTGAAGATCATCGGCACCATGCGAGCGCTCGATGAGCAACGCGGTGCGATCCGTGTAGAAGAGATCTACGACACCGACATAGAGGACCTCTGGGGGGCTTGCACCGATCCCGAGCGCCTACCGCGCTGGATCGCCGAGGTCTCGGGAGACCTGCGAGCGGGCGGGGCCATCTATGCCACCTTCACCAGCACCTGGACCGGACCAGGACGGGTAGAGATCTGCGACCGGCCGCACCATCTCCTGCTCACGATGGAGCCGGGGACCGACGACGAGACGCAGATCGAGGCGTGGCTCGCAACCGAGGGAGACAAGACTCGCCTCGTGATCGAGGAGCGCGGCCTCCCCCTCGCCGAGCTCCACTTCCACGGCGCCGGCTGGCAAGCACACCTCGAAGATCTCGGTCGCTCGCTCGCCGGCGAGCCGTCGGTATGGAAGGCGCGCTGGACCGAGCTGACGCCAGCGTACGAGACTATGTCGCTCGCCTAAGCTACAGTTGGCGATCTCCTCATACCTGTACTCGAGTCTTCATCCTCCCAGGAAGTTCTGCCCGAGTAGGTCCTGGACGCGTTCCAGCGTGCCATCCGCCGCCGAGCAGGCAAGAAGTGAAGTCGGCGAGCTCAAGGGGTCTTCCCTCCTTCTACAGCCGACGACATGGCTGACGGAGAGGGCAGACCGCAAGCGCGGGGGCAGCTTCTGGAGGAGTTCCGAAGGATTTCCCTCCGGACCGCCACGTCAGCCGCTCCGACTGATCTCATCCGCACACGACTTCGGGCCACCCGCTTTGCGGACCGCTTGCAGCGTCTGGTCGAGGGTGGTGCGCCGGACGCGCAGCTTGTCCGGACTCTCGGGACCGCCCAGGTGCTCGGTCACGCGCGGGTCACCCATCAGTCGCTCTAGCAGCGACAGATCGCCGCTGGCCCCATGGCGCGAGGGTGACAGTCGTGCTCACTCCGTCAGCCTAGTTGAGGGCCTGCAGTCCTCGGTGCGTCGACCGGTGCTTCAAGCAGAGACTGTCAGTTCGCAGCAACGCGGTTCTATGTCCTCCGGCCACACCCACTCGCTCGAGCCAGCACAACTCTCCGGCTGCGGCCGGTCCAAAATCGGTCGCTTTGAAGTGAGTCATGTGCCGTTTGAGTCCCCGAGCCGCTGGTGCGAACGTGCCTCCTCTCACCTCGGCAGGGCCACATTGACGCTGACCTGCTATTATCGAACGCATGGTCGGTCGTTAGCCGACTGCGGCCTTCTGCGGCTCCCCTGGTCTGTTGACACAGCGGCATCGTTAGGAAGCGCTGCCCACTGTTTTGACGACGTAACGCGCGGGCTATAACCGCCCAGGGAAGAAACTGCATGAATTCGTTTGCCCAGCTGGGAGTGCGACCACGCACTCTAGAGACGCTCCTCCGGCTCCACATCACCGACCCGACCGAAGTCCAGGCGGCCGCGATCCCAGTTCTTCACGAAGGCCGTGACTGTCTGATTCAGTCCCCTACCGGATCGGGAAAAACGCTGGCTTTTCTGGTCCCCATGGTCGAGCGCCTGCGCGGCCACCAAAACCTCGCGCCCCGGGCCTTGATCGTCACCCCGACCCGGGAACTGGCTACCCAAATCGGGGCTGTCCTGGCTCTGCTCGATCCCGACCTGCGGCGGGCCCTGGTCTTTGGCGGCGTCGGATATGCCGGTCAAATAAGCAGCCTGCGCCGTGCCGATGTGATCATTGGCTGCCCCGGCCGCTTGGTCGATCTTTCCGATCGCGGCGCAGCTAACCTGAGCGCAGTTGAGTTCCTCGTACTCGATGAGGCGGACGAGATGCTCGACGCCGGCTTCGCCAAGGACGTGGAAAAGTTGGTGGGACGGACCCAGCAGCGGTCTCCCGGGAAACAGCGACAAACCGTCCTGGCCTCGGCCACCATGCCCGACTGGGTCACCCAGATGGCCAGTAAGCACATGGTCAACCCGGCCCGGATAGAGGTTGCCGACGCCACCGAGTCCCAGCTCGAACATGGCCTCTTTTCAGTTACTCGGGCGCAGAAGGTGAGCGTCCTCAGTCGCCTTTTGAAGCGCTCCGACTCCACCATTGTGTTTCACCGCACCAAGCACGGAACCAAGAAGCTGGCGCGGGATCTGACCCTGCTCGGACACACCACGTCGGAACTGCAGGGCAACCTATCGCAGGCAGCACGCGATCGAGCCATCGCCGCCTTCCGCCGTCGCGAGACGTCGGTGCTGGTCGCGACCAACGTGGCGGCCCGGGGAATTGACGTCGTCGACGTCGATCTGGTGGTCAACTATGAGCTGCCGGACACAGCCGACTGGCTAACCCACCGAGTTGGCCGTACCGCTCGCAACGGTGCCAGCGGACGCGCCCTAACGTTCCTCAGCGAGGACGACGGCGAAAAGTGGCGCAAGCTGCGCCGGCTCGGCGCCCCCGCCCTCCAGTTCGTGGACACAGCCCAGCTCCTGGATGCCGGAACCATGAGCTTTCTCGCTCGCCAACCTGAGCTCCCGGTGGGCCCAGGGAAATCGGACCGTGCCCATTCTGGTGGTTCCCGCTACCGGAGCTTCGGCCCACCTTCCCGTCCCCAGGGGAGCCGCCGACGCCGCAACGGCTAGCGGGGACTCTTTCGACCGCCTACCTGGTCTGTTCCCTCCCCGCTCGAGGCTGGCTGGGGTATTCTCGAAATCGGAGCAGCCCCGAATGATGGGCAGCCTTCTCGAGTTCGGAACCCCACGGTCATGAACTTCCTCTCCGGCCTCCACGGCGTGGTCGCGATCGTGCTCCTGTGCAGCCTGCTCTTCTTGGAGGAGGCGGGAGTCCCGCTGCCCTTCGCCCCAGGTGAGCTGACGCTGCTGGCCGGGGGCCTCCTGATCGCCGCCGGTGGCCTAAATGCGTGGATCTTCTACCCCATGGCATATGTCGTGTGCGTGGCCGGGGCCGTGGTTGGCTACAGCTGGGCTCGGGTGGTCGGGGAGCGGGGCATGACCGGGCTCGCCGAGCGATTCCACCAGGCCAAGGCGCTCAAGCGGGTGTCGAGAAGGATGAGCGCGGCTGGGCCGGTAGGGGTTGGCACCTCGCGCCTGATTCCTGGACTCCGCATCTACACCACCCTGGTGGCAGGCGCCTTCGGGGTCAAGCGGCGGACTTTCTTGGAGGGACTGATCCCCAGCACCGCCGTCTGGGTCGGCGTTTACGTAACCCTGGGGATCGTCGCCGGCATTCCGGTCGAGCACTTCCTCACCAAGCTGGCCCGGCTGGCCGTCCAGGGGGCCATCCTGCTGGTCATCGGGCTGGGCGGCTACCTGGCCATCAGACGTGCCCCGGACCGCTCGCAGGCCCCCCTGGTCAACATGCCGGGATGGGTCAAAACGACCCTGGCAGCCCTCATCGATCTGGGCGTTGTCGCCACCGTCCTGACCGGGCTTTTGGCGCTGGTCCGGCGGGTCACCGGCACCGGAGTCACGGCCAGCTGGGCCGACGCCGTCGTGCTTCTGGCGGCGTTGGCGGCTCTCTACCTCTTCGTCACCCGCCGGAGCACGGGAGCCACCCTGGGAGAAGCGCTCCTCCATGCCACCTACCTCCCCCGCCGTGCTGGGGCCAGCCTTGAACCGGAGCTTGTCCCAGCACAGATCGTCGACCCGGGGCTGCAGTCGACAGCCGAGCTACTACATGCCGTGGCAACGGTGCCCCGTCTGGCGGTCTTGCGCATCCTGCTCACGGCGCCCAGCACCAGTGCTGAGGTGGCCAAGACCCTGGGCATGGCTCCGGCCGAATCCACCTACCACCTGGCCGCGCTGGGGCAGGCAGGTCTGGTCGGTCCCGACCTCCCAGGAGGGCAGCGATTCTGCGTCCTCGATCATTCCCGGGACTGGATCGCCGACGTGATCGCCCGAGGCGGCTCACCGGGGGCCAGGCCACCGGCGGATCCGCCTCATCAGGCCCAACCGGTCAGCCAGAGCTTACCGTGAGGTAGGGCCCTTAGCCCCCGCCCAAGCCGAGGTCATCGGGAACAAGTTCAGGTCGAAGGTTGCGCTCCATCAGACCCCGGACACTATCTGCCACCGAGGTTCCTTCGAAGATGATCGCGTGGACGGCCTGGGTTATAGGGATCTCCACCTGGTAGCGGGCGGCCAGGACCAGCGCTGCCCGAGACGCGTTGACCCCCTCGGCCACCATGGGGGTCTCGGCCTGGGCCTGGGCTGGACTCTCGCCCCGTCCGATCCTCTCTCCCAGGGTGCGATTGCGGCTCAGCCGGCTGATACAGGTCACCAGGCAGTCGCCCACACCGGCAAGCCCGGCGAAGGTGAAGGGGTTGGCACCGGCTCGCACCCCCAGCCGGGTCATCTCGCTCAGCCCCCTGGTGATGATGGCCGCCTTGGCGTTGTCCCCCACCTCGAGTCCGTCGCAGACCCCGGCGGCGATGGCGATCACGTTCTTCATTGCCCCGGCGAATTCGACGCCGAGAGGATCATCGTTGGCGTAGAGGCGCCAGCTGGGCGCGGCCAGCCGTTGCACGGCCAGGCTCCGAGCTCGCGGGGTGGTGGCCGCAACCACTGCGGCGGTTGGCATGTGGGCGGCTACTTCGGCGGCGATGTTGGGCCCACTCAGAGCCACCAGCCTGTCCTCCGAGCCTGCTCCCAGCGCCTCGGCCAGGAGGACGCTCATGGTCAGGGCCGTGTTGGGTTCGAATCCCTTGGCAGCACTGACCAGAAGTGAGGCCCCCTGCACCAAGGGGCGGGCCCGCTCGCCGAGCGCCCGCTGACCGTGAGTCGGCGCCGCGAAGATTACCGTGTCAGCGTCGGCGCACGCCTCCTCGATGACAGCGGTCGCCTCGACCTCGGGTTTGAGGCGCAGCTCGGGCAGGTAGAGCGGATGGACTCGGGTGCGGCTCACCTCAGCCGCCAGCTCGGGACGGCGGAACCAGAGCCAGACTTCTCGCTCGGGGGACTGGAGCAGCTCGGCCAAGGCCAGACCCCATGACCCAGCCCCGAGTATGGCCAGCTTCAACGGGTCTGCTCCGAGCGCCGGACCCGAAGCCTTAGTGGTACCCCCTGAAACCCGTAGCGCTCGCGGAACTGGTTCTCCAGGTAGCGGGCGTAGCTGAAGTGCATCAGGCCGGGATCATTGACGAACAAAGCGAAGGTTGGTACCCGACTCCGCGCTTGCACGGCGTAATAGATGTGGAGTCGGCGCCCCGCCTTGCCACTGGGAGGCGGCCGACGATCGACCGCGGCTCGGACAAACTGATTCAACTCCGCGGTGGAGATGTGCAGGGCGCGGGCCTGAGCCAGCTCGAAGGCGGTGGGAAGCACCTTGCGAATGCCCCGGCCGGTTAGGGCGCTGGTGAAGAGGAAGGGGGTTCCGGGAGCCCAGTCGTAGGCGGCCTTTAGCTCGCGAACCAGGCCGCGATCCCGGCGGGCGTCCTCGTCCAGGAGATCCCACTTGTTGAGCGTTACCAGCGTCGCCGCCCCGGCGTCTCGGGCCCGACCGGCGATGTGGCGGTCTTGGCCCCGCAAGGGAGTGGTGGCGTCGACCACCAAGACCGCCACGTCGGCTCGCTCCACCACCCGAACCGCTCGGAGCAGGCTGTAGTAGTCAGCGTCCTGGCTGGCGCCGGGCCGGCGAATGCCGGCCGTGTCCACCAGCAACACATCGCCTTGGTTGGTGCTCACCAAAGTGTCGACCGGGTCCCTGGTGGTCCCCGCCACGGTACTCACCAGCGATCTCTCCTCACCAAGGATTCCATTGAGGAGCGACGACTTGCCCACGTTGGGCCGACCCACGATGGCACAGCGCAGAACCGGTGATCCAACCGCGCCGGCGCTGTCCTCGGCGGGGGGGAGGCGGTTGACAATCTGATCGAGAAGGTCCCCGCTACCGCTTCCGGACAAAGCGGAGATGGGGACCGGCTCGCCGAGGCCAAGTTCGAGGAACTCGTGTCCCCAGAGCCGGTCCTCCCTCCCCTCGTACTTGTTGCTGACCAGGATCACAGGCTGGCTGGCTCGACGCAGCTCCTCGGCCACGTCGTGGTCGGTGGCAGTGAGGCCAGCCTTGGCATCGCAGACAAAGCAGATCACGTCGGCCTCTCGCAAGGCCACCCGGGCCTGGGCCTGGGTGTTGGCGGGTAGATCGCCATGGGCGGTTCCCTTGATCACCCGCTCCAAACCGGCCGTGTCCACCACCGTGAAGGCCCGGCCGCGCCACTCCACATCTCCGTAGATTCGGTCCCGGGTCAGCCCAGGCTGGTCGGACACGATGGCTCGCCGTTCACCTGTGAGCCGATTGAAGAGTGTCGACTTGCCCACGTTGGGCCGGCCCACCAGCGCCACGATTCCCGAAGGCTGAGGTGGCGCGACCTCGTCCTCCGCCTCCAATGCCCGACGCGCGGCGCGGGCGGCACGGGGCGCCGGTGCGCGACCTGAAGCGGGCATCAGTCGCTAGCCCCCAGCCGGAGGTCTCTTCCCGTCATCTCGCCGGGAACGGCAAGGCCCATCGCCGCCAGGAGGGTCGGGGCAACATCCTCGAGCCCACCTCCATCCTGCAGTCTGACGACCCCCTTGCAGTTGGCCAAAACCAAGGGCACAGGACTGGTGGTGTGGGCGGTGAGCTTGGAGCCGTCTTCCAAGTCGACCTTGATCTCAGCATTGCCATGGTCCGCAGTTACCAGGACGAGGTAGCCGGCTTTCGCCGATGCGGCAACCAGCTGGCCGATGCAGGCGTCAAGGTACTCGACCGCCAGGACCGTCGCATCCAGGTCGCCGGTATGCCCGACCATGTCCGCGTTGGCGTAGTTGAGGACGATCAGCGAGACGTCTCGCCTCTGCAAATGATCCAGAACCACCTCGGTTATGGCGCCGGCACTCATTTCCGGCGCCCGGTCGTAGGTGGCCACCCGGGAGGACGGTATCAAGACCCGTTCCTCTTGCGGGAACGGGTCTTCACGGCCTCCGTTGAGGAAGTAGGTGACGTGGGCGTACTTCTCGGTCTCGGCGACATGAAACTGGCGCAGGCCAGCCCGGGCAACGACCTCGGCCAGCGTCTCGTCAATCAGCGGTTTGGGAAAGGCGACTTGGGCGTGGAGGGTGTCGTCAAACTTCGTGAAAGTGCAGAGTCTGGCGAGCTCGGGCACATCCCCTCGTCCGAAGCCGCCGAAGTCGCGATCGCTGAGGGCGTGACAGAGTTGCCGGGCCCGATCCGGGCGAAAGTCGAAGTGGATGACGACATCCTCGTCGGCTAAGCCCTGCGCCTCCCCCTCGTCATCCAGCACCACGGCGGGGGGGATGAACTCGTCGGTTACATCGCGGGCGTACTGCTCCGAAAGGTAGGCCAAGGCATCGGACACCCGAGTCGGGCCCCTTCCCAAGATGGCCTGATAAGCCTGCTCGGTGCGGTCCCAGCGGCGGTCGCGGTCCATCGCGAAGTAGCGGCCCCCTATCGAGGAAATCCGCCCAGCCCCAAACTGCCCGAGCTGCTCCAGCAGCTGGTTCAGGCTCGCTTGGCCACTGCTGGGAGGCGTGTCACGACCGTCGGTGAAGGCGTCGATGGCAACTCGCTTGAGGCCCATCCGGTGGGCCAGTTCGCAGAGCGCAACCAGATGACGTTCGTGACTATGCACACCTCCATTCGAAATCAATCCCATCAGATGCAAATAGGAGCCGCGATCGAGAGCCAGCTGGACCGCTTCGACCAGGACGGGGTTGGAGAAGAAGGTGCCGTCGGCAATGGCGTCGTCAATTCGGGTCAGGTCCTGGAGGACCACCCGCCCCGATCCAATGGTTAAATGCCCCACCTCGGAGTTTCCCTGCTGGCCAGGTGGCAGCCCGACGGCAGTTCCACTGGCCGTTAGGGTGGTGTGGGGGGAAGTGGCGAAAAGTTGATCGAAGTTAGGCGTTCGGGCCAGTGAGATGGCATTGCCGGGCGACGGCTGAGCGCAGCCCCAGCCGTCGCAAACGCAGAGGACGGCGGACTGAATTTCGGGGTGACTCAAGGGATTGCTTCTCCGGGCCGAGCCCCGCCAGCGAGAGGCGCGAGACCCGAGTTGGCGGCTCGTCTCGCTCGCCAGTGATGGCTGCGAAAACGTGCTGGACGGCAAGGTGAGCCTACCATCCGCCGACTTGGCCAGTTATTGCTGGTTCAAGCTCCCGGACCGGCAGCTGCCGCGACGATCGCGCAGAAGTCGTCGGCCTCGAGACTGGCACCCCCGACCAAGGCTCCGTCCACTTCGGCTAAATCCAGAACGTCCCGGGCGGACTCGGCGCTGACACTGCCGCCATAGAGGACCCGGACGACGGCTCCGGCACCCGCGCTCATCTCGTCCAGCTGAGCACGGATGCCGGCCATGGCAGTTGCAATGTCGTCGCTCTGAGCCGTCTTCCCAGTACCGATCGCCCAGACCGGTTCATAGGCGAGAACGCAGCGCCGAAGATCAGCTTCAGGAAGTCCTGACAGGGCAGTCTTGACC
>Ga0307373_10008185_pt1 | contig 16014 bp, 13 predicted proteins | sample OX2MG_FD_202534 | JGI IMG/M metagenome (GOLD analysis project Ga0307373, IMG submission 202534) | Soil microbial communities from Risofladan, Vaasa, Finland - OX-2 | ecosystem: Environmental > Terrestrial > Soil > Coastal area > Acid sulfate soil | place: Finland: Risofladan, Vaasa | collected... | reverse complement strand
GGACCGCGCCATCCGGTTCGGACTGGCGGCCATTAAAGGCCTCAGCTCCACCGCCATCGACGGCATTCTGAAGGTGCGTGAGCAAGAGGGCCCGTTCGAGTCGATCTTCGACTTTTGCGAGCGGACTCACGAAGTCACGGCGGTCAATAAGGGCAGCTTAGAGGCGCTGATCAAGGCGGGAGCGTTCCAGGAGATCACTCCAAACCGCCGCCAGTTGATGGATAACCTGGACGTGGCGATGAGCCTCCGGCAGCAGGCCAGGCGCAACGCGCAATCGGGGCAGGTGACGCTGTTCGGCCTGCTGGGCGCTGCGGCCGACTCGGTGGCGCCGAAGGTGCAGTATCCGCAGCTTCGACCGGTCGAGGAATATAAGCCGCAGGAGCTCCTCGGCTTCGAGAAAGATCTGCTCGGTCTCTATGTCTCGAACCACCCGCTGCACGCCTACCGGAAGGCGTTCCGGAAAGCCGGCGCGGCCGCGACCAATGAGCTGAAGCAGTATTCGGAGAGGGACGCTGTCACGATTGGAGGGCTGGTTTGCGAGTTCCGCCGGCACCAGACCCGCAAGGGTGACCCGATGATGTTCGTGATGTTGGAGGATCTCACCGGCCGCATCGACGTCGTGGTCTTCAAAGAAGCCTTAGAGAAGCACGGCGAATTGATCGAGAAGGACCGGGTGATCCTGGTGCGGGGAAAGGTGAGCATCCGGGCCGGCGCCGGCGGACGCGGCCGTAAGTCTGGCAGCGATAAGGCGGCCGCCGAGTCGGAAGAGACCGACGACCGTGAGTTCAGCGTCCTCGCCGACGAGATTACCGCCGCCGACGCCACTCTTTCCGACCTGGATCCGTGGGCCGATATTCAGGATGATCCGGTGGAGTCGTGGGGGCTGAGTGACGGAAGTCTCGTCGAAATTGATCCCACACTCGATGGCGATGAAACGGTCGTTCCCGATCTCAACTGGTCTGCTCCGAGACTCTTCAATGATCCCCCCGCGGCAGCGAAGAAACCGGCAGCCCGGGAAAAATCTGCGCGGATAACTCCCGAACCGGGCGGGACTCCGAACGCCGCGGCCGAACCCGAGAAGCCATCGATCATCCCCGAAGCGCCTCCGATCCCCGAATCACCGGCTGCGGCGCCCTCCAAAGCGACCGCAGCGCCGGCGACTGGCGGCCATATCCGGCTCGACCTCCCGACAGAAGAGGTCCCCGGCTGGGAACCGGCCGCTTCCGCCCCACGCGCGCCAGCCCCAACCGCGTCAACCCCATCCGCGCCAGCGCCTCCCGCGCCAGAATCAGCCACCGGCGGCGGCGCGGCCCTGATCAGCGACGACGACGAGATCCCGGACGACGTCACAACCATCCGTGACATCTACGGCGCTCTTCCTAAGAAAGGTGAGAAGGTCGTTCTTTATCCCCCGGCCGGTGAATCCATCGTCGATTCCCCGGCGCCGCGTCATAAGGCCCCTCAAACCATCAACCCGACGCCGAACGGAAGCACGAATGGCAGCGGAGCAGCTCCGGCGATCATCAAGGTGCTGCGGGTCCGTCTCACGCCGGAGACGTCAACACGACCGGTGATGGAAGAGATCGCGGCCATTCTGAGCCGGTACGCCGGCGGCCCGCACCCGGTAGAGCTGACGGTGGAAACACCGGCCGGCCGGCGGAAACTCCGGTCCCACAACGGCGCCAGCGTCCAACGCAGCCCCGAACTCGTCCGCGCCCTGCGCGAACGGTGCGGCAGCCAGAACGTCGACGTGACCGCTTGAGCGTAACTACTCACACTGAGTGAGATCGGCGGTCGCGTCCCCGGACCGCCGCGCCTGTGAACAGCATCAACCCCGCAGGGATTTTGTATCACAGGCCCCGAAGTCATTCGGGGTGAGCGCCCGGCCAGACCGATGGCGCTTTTGAAATGTGGACCTGACCGCTTGAGTCTACCTGAAGGATTCCGACGGAGCCGGTCGAAACCCGGGGGCAGAGTTTCGCGTGGGCTGTTCTGACATGAACGTCCCACTCTGGCCGCGTTGATAATAGCGGGCCGCCAGCCGATCTGTTTGAACTCAGCGGGGAACGAATTATGACAGTCACCACAAAATGCGCCAGGGCCGCCGTTTTCGCAGCGGTTGCGATATTGCTGGCCGCACTCATCCTGCGAGGCGCTCGGACACCCCGGCGGGTACCGTTAGCGCCGGTAGCGCCACGATCACCGGGTCCCTCGATTCCGTCGTATCGCCGCCTGCTTTCGCTGTCCGACGCGGTTGATGAGATCGTGTTCTCACCATCTGGTGATCGTATGGCCGTTGTAATGGCGTTCGATGACGACTACGGCATGAGACTGCAGCTCTGGAATACGAGATCATGGACCCCTTTACCCGCGCAGAAGGCTGCGGCACAATTCGACGCGATCGGCTTTTCCCCCGATGGCTCGATGCTGGCCTCTGTCGACGGCGATTCGCTGGCCATCCGGGACCCTTTGAACGGCCGGCTTCGTCGCTCAATCCACCTACGAAAAGGCAGGATCGACTCACTGGCCTTCTCACCTAATGGCGACCGCATCGCCATCGGCTATGATGATGGCGGCGTTGAGGTTTTACGCACTCCGTCGATGCGAGTCGAGCGATCGTTCGGGAATGCGTCGGATTGCCAGGCACGAAGCGTGGTCTGCTTTTCGCCCGATGGGGGGCGACTTGCCATGTGCCGAACCGATGGATTCCGTATATATAACACCGCGACGTGGGCTGTGCAGCGCGAAGTGAAGATGGGCGCGTGGGTTGCGCAGATCGCGTTCACCTCCAACAATCAACTCGCCGTGAAAGACGACTCGGTGGAACATGATTGGGTAACGGTTTACGACCTGGATAACGGCGCTCCGGGGCAGAGACTCAGGTCCACAGCAGGCGTCAAATCACTCGCGGTTTCGAGAGACGACAAGATGGTCGGTATCGGCGGAATCGCCTCGACCGCGCAGCTCTGGGATGCCGCCACCGGGCATTTGATCCGCGCCCTCGACACGTCATTTACTAAGGGCGAGAGCCCGTACGCTGGTGTCGACGCGCTGGCGTTCGGGCCGAATGGCCGAATCCTGGTGACAGGTGTTCCGGATGGGATCGAAATCTGGAATATAGCCGCCTTGCGCCGGCGCGTTCCCCGGAAACCACTCGCAAAGCCGCTCGTTACGCTGCGAGATGCTGTCGCGCCGACTTTCGCTCCGGGCCGCCATCTTCTTGCAACGATAGGGGATGGCCGGATTGACCTGTGGGATACCCGAACCTGGCGGCGAGTCCGTTCCCTGCGTAGCGACACATCCCTGGATGATGGCTCAACTCTGGCCATTTCAAAGGATGGACGTCTGCTGGCGTGCGGAGGTGACGGCTTTCTCGAGCTGTGGGACGTAAAGTCGGGCCACCCTAAGTTCAGGAAGGCCGTTCCGTTCGGCATCGTTGGGAACGCCTCTTTCTCTCCGGATGGCCGAACTTTGGCCGCGTACGATCATAAAGAGTCCATCACAGTTTGGAGCACCGCCAATGGCCAGCGACTCCGCACCTTCGAGACAACGGTTTTCTATGACATCGCCTACTCCCCCGATGGACGCAGACTCGCGATAGCCGATGATGCCACAGGATTTACCATCCGGAACACCCGAAACTGGAGACGGGCGCACGGATTTCACACCGCGCCTCGCGATACCGTCGAACAACTTCTGTTTTCACCGGATGGCCGGTTCCTGGCGGCCGGCGTTGAGGGAGACTCACAAGATAGCATCATCATCTGGAACGCTCACTCGGGCCGGCGACTGCGCCGTCTCGATGGGCAGATTCTGATCGCCGTGAACGGATTCTCCCGGGACGGCCGCTCGCTCATGACCACCGGGCCCGACAAGGGGATAGATACCTGGAATACAAATACCTGGCGGCTCGAGCGGTCCGCGAGCGATCCCCGGCCCATCAATGCCGCGGCCATCTCACCCGATGGCGCCCTCTTCGCCGGTACCGGCGACGACAGCATCGATTATCTGGTGACGATCTGGAAGCGGCAGCCCCCCAGCCCCCGATAACGGGGGAGTCTTCGTCCGGTAGGCGCCGGCTGCCCCCCAGCCCCCGATAACGGGGGAGTCCCCGCCCGGTAGTTCGCCGGCAGGCTCCCAGCCCCCGATAATGGGGGAGTCCTCGCCCGGTGTCGGCGCCGGCTGCCCCCCGGCCCCCGATAACGGGGGAGTCCTCGCCCGGTAGTTCCCCGGCAGTCCCCCAGCCCCCGATAACGGGGGAGTCCTCGCCCGGTAGGTCAGTTGCACATGTCCGGTGAAGACCTGCCCACGGAGGTGGGCGTCATCCCACCCAGCCGCCGATTTCAATCGGCGCTGGGGCCGGGCGCCGCAACTCCGGGCGCACTCAACAGCCCCTCGAGACGCTGTTTAACCGCCGGCCATTCGGTGTCGAGGATGCTGTAATAGACGGAATCGCGGACAAAACCGTCCGGCAGGATCCGGTGGCGGCGAAGAATGCCCTCTTTCACCGCGCCGATTCTTTCGATGGCGCGCTGGGAACGCTCGTTGCGCCCGTCGGTTTTAAGCTGCACACGGTAAGCGCCTACCGTTTCGAACGCGTGACGCAGCAGCAAATACTTGCACTCAGTATTAATCCGGGTACGCCAGACTTCCGGCGTGAGCCAGGTCCAACCGATTTCGAGGCCCCGGTCCGCGCGCGAGACTTCTATCAGCCGGGTGCTCCCGACAATCCGGCTTCGAGCACGCTCGATGATCACGAATGGCGCCTCAACTCCCGCAGCCGCGGCACGCAGCGCCTCGTCGACGAGCGCGGTCATCTCCTCGAGAGTGCCGCCGCGAGACGGCATGTACGCCCAGATTTCGTGAAAGTTTCCAGCCTCAAAGAGCGCCTTCGCGTGCCCGACCTTCATCGGGACAAGTCTTACCGAATCCCCCTCCAGAATCACGGGCTCAAGTGGCCGCAACGGGCCCGAAACATTGGACACTGCCGACCCCACTCCCTCCGGTGGCGCAGGCCTTCGCGCCTGTGTCGCCACTAACTCTACTCCCTCCGGTGGCGCGGGCCTCCGCGCCTGTGTCATGGCGCCGTCATCCTTCATGCCGTCTCCCATTCGCCCCGCACCGGGCAGATGAACGGGCGCGCCCTCTCCATCTCCGGTGGGTCCGGGAATTCGCTCTTGCCAAGAGCGACCAGCAGGATGACCAGGATCGTGCGGAAGATGATAGCCAGGTCGTACGCAAGGGAAGCCTCGCGGATATAGACGATTTCCAGCGCCAGTTTTATGGGAAGGAGCCGGCTGATATAAAGCGCTTCGGGATCACCTCCCGCTATCAGCCGTTCGCCGCTGGAGTAATAATAGATGCTGCCCGGGCTGGTGAGGCCGGGGGGTACCTGCAGCGTTTCCAGATGCAGAGGCGCGTAATGATCCGACACAATCCTGACATCTTCGGGCCGCGGCCCCACTATCGACATCTCGCCGCGGAGGATATTGATCAACTGCGGAAGCTCATCGATCTTCCGGCGACGGAGCCAGGCGCCGGTTGGGAAGACGCGCGGGTCATGTGGCGCGGTGATGGCGCTGGCGCCGGGGGGCTGATGAACGCTCATCGTTCGGAACTTATACATGGTGAACGTCTTACCGTTCCTTCCCACACGACGTGCGCGGTATAGAATTGGTCCCGGGCTGGAAAGTCGGATGCTTAAGGCCGCCGCCGCCAGGACCGGGCTGAGGACCGTGAGCGCGACAGACGCGAGCACAATATCAACCAGGCGTTTCGCCCATTCCCGAATCAAGCAGTCTCTCCATGTTCGCCGGTTCACGGCGCCGGCCTCTTCCGAACCCCCCCGTTTCTCTCAATATTTTAACCGGCCGATTCGTATCTTAATCGCCGCCGCTCGATGTCGCAACTTCTCAACGCGAATTCTTCGTCGTCGCCCGGGCCTCGAACACCTGATACCGGATGTCACCCGCGACGGTCTCCACGCTCCCAAAAAGGGTTCGGAGAACGGCTGCATAGGGCAGGAACCGGTTCGCTACCATCAGGAACCGGCCATGGAGGGCGAGGGAACTCGCGGCGGCGTCCATAAACGCGCGCGCCATGTCAAAATCCACCGCCTTACCGGTGTGGAACGGGGGATTGGAGGCAATCAGATCATACCGCTGACCCCGGATACCTGCGCCCGCGTCGCTGGCAAACGCTCGCGCGTTTGTTATTTCAAGCTGGCGCAGGTTTTCTGCGGCCGAAGCGACCGCGAGCAGATCCGAATCAATCAGATCGACCTGCCCGGCGCCCCGCAGAGCAGCGGCGATCCCAATAATCCCGTACCCGCATCCGATATCCAATACCCGGCCGCCGGCAGGCGTTTCCATCTTCGAGAGGAGCAGGCGCGTGCCGTCGTCGAGCCGATCGCTGGCGAACACACCCGGCAGGCTTCTCATCGGGCGCCGGGAGCCATCCAACTCAATCTCAAATTCAATCCAGGAGCCTGGCGCAATCCCTGGCTCGGATGCCCAATCCGGGCTTGATCCGGGCGAATCGCGCTTCGATAGCCGGACCACGCGATTGCGTTCCCGAATCTGGAGGACGGTCGCGTGACCGAAGAGCGCTTCCGCATCCTTCACGATCGATTCAAGGCCGCCATGACTCGGGCCCGCCAGGTAGAGCCGGCCGCCGGTCTTGAGTGATCTGTGCGCCTCGATCAGCCATCGCCGCGCCAGCGGACGGCTCTTCGGCGGTTCGAATGCGATGATATCGAGCGAGTCCGCCAGATCCGGAAGCAGAAACGGGTCCGGCCGGATGGAACCGCTGGCGACATTGTTCACCGCCAGCGTTCGAGCCGCCATATCGAGAGCAATCGCGCTTTGATCCGCGAGCAGAACGGCGCCATCGGGCGCCCGCGAAGCCAGTGCCACCCCCAGGGCGCCATGCCCGCATCCCAACACGAGAGCATGGGAATCGCCTTTCAATTCCACCTCTTGCGCTAAGAGAGAATCCGCCGGAGTGACCCGGTTCCAGTCGGGCAGACCCGGTTTCGAGACGACCCGAATCGTTTGCCCGCCCAGCGTGCCCACAAATTCCTGCGGCTCATAGTACCATTTCATGCGCGGCGCACGTTCAGAATCAATCGTCTCCCCTTATCGCCAATCCCCATCGATCTCCCGTAAACGAGGAGCGGTTGCGCTCCTGATTTATGAATTCGCAGTGATCCGCGAGACATCCTTGTATGCGAGCGCCGTTGACATTTCGGCGACACAACGATATAATTGTGTTATGACGAAACGGCGTTTTACCTTACGGAGTTATTGGCCATGAGCCTGCCAGAGTTTACTCGGCAGGGAACGCTCCCGCCCGGCATTCACGAGGCGGACTGGGCTGAGATCGAGACCCGCTTCGGCGCCGCTCCGTTCAGACAGCGCTTGATCGCAGGGCTGCGCGCAGCGCTGCTGTCGCTCAAGGAGGCCGGCTGCGTCGAAGCGTACATCGATGGGAGCTTCGTCACAAACAAACCGCGGCCCGGAGATTTTGATGCCTGCTGGAGCGTAGCCGGTGTGGATGCGGACCTTCTTGACCCGGTTCTGCTCATCTTCGATCATGGGCGGGCCGCGCAAAAGGCGAAGTTCGCTGGGGAGCTTTTCCCGGCGGAGCTTCCCGAAGGGATAAGTGGGCGCACGTTCCTGGAGTTCTTCCAGATTGATAGGGCGACCGGCGGACCGAAGGGGATCGTCCTGTTTCGGCTCGACCGGTGGGAACCGTAGTCGTGGAGAAAGCCGAACCGTGATTTCAGAAGGAGGTGTTTTGATGATTAAGAACGAGCGGCAGTACCGCATTACGAGGGCGCAGGCTGCGAAGTTCGAGGAGGCGCTTCAGATCCTGTCGGACGGCAAGCCGAACAGCGGTCAGGAAACGAGATTGCACCCGGCGCTGCAGAAGGCGCAGCAGGATGCGCTGTCGAGCCAGCTTCAGGATTTGCGGCAGGAAATTGGGGAGTACGAAGCGCTGCGCAGCGGCAGTCAACCACTCGTGGCGTCGGGATCGTTTGGTGAACTGCCCCGATTCCTCATCCAGGCTCGCATTGCCTCCGGTATGACTCAGCGGGATCTCGCCGAGAGCCTGGGAGTAAAGGAGCAGCAGATCCAGCGATACGAGGCGACGGACTACGCCTCGGCAAACCTCGAACGGATGCGCGCGGTCATCCGGGCCCTCGGGGTGTCGGTACGTGAAGAGGTGACTCTGTACAAGCCCCGGGGATAACCTGGACCGCCATCGACGCCGAACAATCGCGGCGATCACGGTCCGGCTCATAGTGAGGCAGCGGGCCCACTTGACCAGCGCCGCGGCGCCCGGTATAGTCAGACTATGGCCGTGCCACTGCAAGACACGAAGTTAAAGGAGTTGTGTGATGTCACTGTCACTCAAATCACCCACGACAGAGCTGCGTATCCGTGAGCTGGCGGCTCGTAGCGGGGTCGATCCCGAAACCTACCTGGAAGAACTGGTCAGCGCCCATCTGGCCGAAGATGCGCCGGAGAGCCAGCGCCCCACAGCAACTGGCGCCTCGAAACGACCGTTCTACGAAACCGCCACCGCCGAGGAGTGGAAGCGGGCGCTGGAGGAATGGTCCGAGTCCCATTCCCGGGCCACGCCGCTGCTTTCCGATGCGGCGCTCCGGCGGGAGAATATGTACGAAGATCGCGGGCTGTAATGCCCTGCGTGGTGGACACCAACCTGTTCCTGCGGCGGGGCCCCACCGTAAGCAGCGAGGCGCCCGCGGTCCCCTTCGTAATGGGGCGGGCGTCCGATCGACCGGCGGCGCCCGTTGTAGTGAGACTATGCCCCTTAACTCGGGCACGACATGAAAGTAGGCACATGATGTCACTGTCACTCAAATCGCCCACAATAGAGGTGCGTATCCGTGAGCTGGCGGCTCGTAGCGGGGTCGATCCCGAAACCTACCTGGAAGAACTCGTCAGCGTCCATCTGGCCGAGGATACGCCGGAGGGCCGGCGCCCAACAGCAACTGGCGCCTCGAAACGGCCGTTCTACGAAACCACCACTGCCGAGGAGTGGAAGGAGGCGTTGGATCGCTGGGCGGCCCGGTTCCCCAGGGACGCGCCGCTCCTCTCCGACGAGGCGCTCCGGCGGGAGAACATGTACGAGGACCGGGGTCTCTGATGCCGTACCTGGTCGATACCAACCTGTTGCTGCGGCGGGCACAGCCCCACCATCCGCTGAACGCAGTGGTTCGAAAGGCGACGGAATACCTGCGAGACCAGGGTGAACAGTTGTATATTACACCGCAGAACCTGGTGGAGTACTGGAACGTAGCGACCCGGCCGGAGAATTTGAACGGTCTCGGGATGTCCCCCATTGAAGCCGGCCAGGAAGTTGACCGGCTTGAAATCTTCTTCGGGCTCCTGCCGGAGACACCGGAAATCTACCCCCGGTGGCGGGAATTGGTACGCCACCACGCCGTCTCCGGCCGCCAGGTCCATGACGCCCGGCTGGTGGCCTGTATGCTCGTACACGACGTCTTCCGGCTGCTGAGTTTCAACTTCTCCGACTTCACTCGCTACTCTGAAATCACGGTAGTCGATCCGGCGCTCGTTGCGCCTCCCCCTCTCGCTGAAGGGTCTCTCTGAGCCGGGCGCTCTCCCGAGCGTGCGCGAGAAGGTTAAACAATGACCGGGCCCGAAGACTACCGAAGGCCCGTTGAAGATTGCCCACGTCGAGAGAGGTCTCATTGGAAACAGAGCAGGTTCGGATAGCGGTAGTGGCGGATGCCCATTTCAGCGCGGGCGAAGATGGCCGCCGGTACTTCGCTCAGTTCACCCGGATTCAAGAGGCGATTGCACGGTCGGGCACGGCGTTCACGCTCGCAGCCGGCGATCTCACGGAGCATGGTCAGCCGGATGAATTCACTCGGTTCAGGAACGCGGCGAAGCGCTTTCCATCTCCCGTTCTGTGCGTGCCCGGAAACCATGACGTCGGCAATAAGGGCGGGCCGGCCGAATCGCTCGCCCGCCAGATTGGCGTCTACGAATCCATGATTGGCCCGACGTTCTTTTGCGAGATGGTTGGAGAGACCCGCGTGATTGGTCTCAACGCCTCTCTCTTCGGAAGCGGCCTGCGCCAGGAGTCCGAACAGTGGTCGCTATTAGAGGCCGGCCTGACACAAACGCCGCCATCTCTCATCCTGCTTCATTACCCACCATTTCTCGACGATGCGGATGAGCCCGATGATCCTTACTGGAACATCAATTCCGGCCCGCGCTCACGTCTGCTCTCAATGATCAATGAATCAACCGTCAGAGCCGTTATCTCCGGGCATCTCCATCGCCCGCTAATGCGAGAGTGGCGCGGGGTTCCGTTCATTACCGTTCCACCCGTTTCGTTTGGGCTGCCGCCCGGACAGCAGCCGGAGGGCTGGGCGCTCGTTACTGTTCCGCCTTCAGGACCCGTTCACGCAGAAATACATTCCCTGGCGCCAACCGACGCCACAGGAGAGGAACTGGTAAGTCCATGAACCCGATGGCGGGCAACGCGGCCCGGCTGAACGAGTCGAGCGCTTTCCATGTAATGACCAAGCCAATCGGGCCGCTCTGCAATCTCGACTGCAAGTACTGCTTCTATCTGGAAAAAGAGAAGCTCTATCCCGGTGAGACCGGCTTTCAAATGCCCGATGAGGTGCTGGAATGCTATATCCGGCAGTATATTCACGAGCAGGATGTTCCGGAAGTCACCTTCGCATGGCAGGGCGGCGAGCCGACGCTGCTGGGAGTGGGATTCTTCGAGAGGGTCGTGTCACTGCAGCGCAAGCACTGTCCGCCCGGCAAAACGATCTCCAACGCCCTGCAGACCAATGGAACGCTGCTCGACGACGCGTGGTGCGAGTTTCTCCGGGAAAACGGCTTTCTCGTGGGGCTGAGCATCGACGGGCCGCGGGAGATCCATGACCGGTACCGGGTAGACAAAGGCGGCAAGCCGACATTTGATAAGGTCATGCGCGGCCTGGAGATGCTGAAGCGGCATCAGGTGGAGTTCAATACGCTTACCGTGGTAAGCAGGGCCAACTCCGAAAAGCCGCTGGAGGTCTACCGGTTCCTGCGAGAGCATGGATCGGGCTTCATGCAGTTCATTCCGCTGGTGGAAAGGACGGGCGGCGGAGATCTGTTCAGCGCGCCTCCCGACCCGGACGATCCGGCGCCGCTCGCGCCCGTCACACCCTGGAGTGTGCGGCCGTTAGATTATGGCCGGTTTCTCTGCGCCATCTTCGACGAATGGATCCGCCGAGACGTGGGCAAGGTCTTCGTCCAGCTTTTCGAAGTGCATCTCGGCGTCTGGATGGGGCTGCCGGCCTCCCTCTGCGTCTTTTCCGAAAATTGCGGGCGAGCGCTCGCCCTGGAGCATAACGGGGACCTCTATTCGTGCGATCATTACGTCTATCCGCAATACCGGTTGGGCAACATCATGGACCGGCCGCTCGCGGAAATGGTCGATTCAGCGGAGCAGCGGAAGTTCGGATCTGATAAGAATGATCGGCTCCCCCGGTACTGCCAGGAGTGCGACGTTCGATTCGCCTGCAATGGAGAATGCCCCAAGCACCGGTTTCTCCGCACGCCGGACGGAGAGCCCGGGCTGAATTATCTCTGCGCCGGTTATAAGCATTTCTTCCATCACGTCGATCCATACCTGCGGCGGTTAGCGGCGATCGTGGGCCAGGGACGGCCGGCGGAGGAGATTATGCCGTTGATTGCGCTCGACGACCGTCGAAAGCAGGCCGCGCCGGCCAGCCCCGGTGGAGACGGATTTCGAGCCGGGCGCAACGACCCGTGTCCCTGCGGGAGCGGCAAGAAGTTCAAGAAATGCTGCGGCTGACGCGGCGCCGGCCGGCGACGCCATAGCAACCCTCGGATCGGCCAGCCCGGCCGACGTCGTCGGAACCATGGCCGGCGGAGATTACGCAGCCTGCGCCTCCGGCACAGGCGCCGTCGGCGGAAGACTGAAGATCGCCATTTGGGTCGGCGGACCCACTTCCGGGTCAACCAGACCGACAGTCTGGAACTCCACGCCGTAGCCGAACCGGGCGGCGATCTGCGCCGCCCACGCGCCGAACTCCTCGCGGGTCCATTCGAACCGGTGATCCCTATGCCGGAATTTGCCTGCAGGCAGGCCGGGAAACCGCACGTTGTATTCGAAGTTTGGAGTGGTGATGACCACCGTGACGGGCCGGGCGAACTCGAATAGCACGCGCTCGAAGGCCGAAAGCCGCGGCGGATCCAGATGCTCGATCACCTCTACCACAGCCGCCGCGTCATAGCCTTCCAGTCGCCGGTCGCGGTAGTTCAGGGAACCCTGTATCAGTTGAATCCGCTGCCTCTGAACGGGCGGCATCCGGTCCAGCTTCAGCCGATCCGCCGCTACTTCTAACGCGTGATGGGAGACATCCATTCCGAGAATCGCCTCGTATTCACGGTGTTTCAGCAGCTCCCGAATCAGCCGGCCCTCGCCGCAGCCGAGGTCCATCACGCGGCGTGCGCCGCTGTTCTTGAGAGCCGCGGCGACGGCGTTCAGCCGCTCGGTATTGAGACTGATCCGCTTCTCGACCGCCTCTTCTTCCGCCGCATGGGCCTCCTGCTGTTCATCCGGGTCAGTCTCGTCAACGAGCCGGGTGAGGGCTTCTTGCGCCAGGTTCGGCCGGTGTTTTAGATACCGGCGCGCAATCTCGTCGCGCTCCGGATGGGCGGCCAACCAGCCCGCGCCGTGACGCAGCAGTTTCTCCACCTCATCGTCACCGATGTAATAATGCTTCTCGTCGTCAAGCACCGGAATCAGCACGTAGAGATGCGTTAAGAGGTCTTTAAGGCGGACATCTCCGGCGATCTCGACGCTGAAGTACCGGCTTTCGCCCCAGTCCGGAAAGACCGGATCGAGCGGATGTCGGATGGCGGTGACCGTGTATCCGAGCGGTTCAAACAGCCGGCGCAAGAATCCCTCCCCACCGCGACACGGAAGCGCTGCTATCCGCGCGGTTAGCGGCAGCGCCTGTTCGGGCAGATCAGGGCGTTCGCGGCTCTTGCCCTGCATGGCGGTCCGGAACAACTGCGTGATTGCCACGCTCAAGAAAGAAGACGCCACGTACGGCCGATCGTTCACGTACTGGTCGATTGAATTGCCGCGTGATCCGCGTACCAAACCCACCGGGTCCACGTCTAATAGCAGGGCCGCCGTGCATCTATCCTCACCGACCTCGGGGTAAAAGACATGCGCCTTCCCGAAGTTCAGATTGAATGACTGGCAGCGCGCCGGGTTCTTGTGCAGCAGAAAGCCGAGATCCGTGGCCGGAGGGCGGCTGTTGGTTATGGTGAGAAGCATGGCAGACTATTTCGCCGGCGAGGCGGCGCAAATCCTTCCGTTACGTCACGACCGTACATTACCACCGTGTCATCACGCTGTTAACACAGTTCGATCTTACGTGTTATAATAGCACTCAAACCGGGCGGGAACTAAGCCGTGCCCGGATTTCACCGGCGGCTTCGCGGCTGCAGCGGATCGCTGCCCTCCGCAATTAAACTTCCGGACCGTTCGAGGAGAACCACCTTGACTTCATCCTCCCGTTCGACTTCCGTTACATCCAGCAATCGGCTGCTCTTTGTCATCAGCGTTATGGCGCTCGTCACGGCGGGGGTCGCGTTCAGCATCCGATCGGATGTGCTGCCAGATCTTCAGAGAGTTTTCTTCGACCCGATCGATCCGGAACATTCCGCAGGGATGACGGCCTCGGTTGCTAGCATCGCGTTCTTAGGCTTCGCCTTTATGATTCCGATCGGCGGGATTATCTGTGATTATCTTGGCATGGGGCTGCTGCTCGGGCTCTCGTCGGTGTTCTTCATATTGGGATCGCTGGCGACGATCTTCGCCGGCCCGGTGACCTCCGCTCTGCACTGCTCCGTCTACTGGTATCTCTGGTTTTCCATGCTGATCCTCGGTTTCGGATGGGGCCTGGTTGAAGCCATCATCAACCCGTTGATCGCAACGCTCTTTCCCGATCATAAGACCCAGAAGTTGAACACGCTCCACGCGTGGTGGCCAGGCGGCCTCATCATTGGCGGTCTCATCGGCTATTTTCTTGGTGAGCTGGCTGTCGGCTGGCAGGTAAAGGTCGCGATGATCCTGGTTCCCGCGGCCATTTACCTCGCCATGCTGCTCGTGGTCCGTTTTCCGGCTACGGAGCGAGTCGCCTCCGAGGTGACAACAAGGGACATGTGGCGAGAATGCCTCCGCCCCATGTTCTGGATCTGGTTTGCGTGCATGTGGCTCACGGCGGCGTGCGAGCTGGCGCCGGGGCAGTGGGTGCAATTCGCGCTCACACGGACAGTTCACATGCAGGGGATTCTCCTCTTAGTCTATGTCAGCGGAATCATGTTCCTGATGCGGCATTTCGCTGGCCCGCTGGCTCACCGGTTCTCCCCGGTCGGCCTCCTCTGGCTCTCGGCGCTGCTGGCCGGCTTCGGCCTTACCGCTCTCAGCTTTGCCAAGTCCCCGGTTACCGGAATATTAGCCGCCACCGTCTGGGGCACCGGCGTTTGTTACATGTGGCCCACGATGTTAGGTGTTACGGCGGAGCGGTTCCCCAAGGGAGGCGCGCTGCTGCTGGCGTTCATGGGCACCGCCGGAAACCTTTCATCCTATTTCGTGCTCGGATACCTCGGTAAAGTATACGATCAGTACAAGGTGAGTACCGCTGCCAGCCTCAACTGGCCCAATTTCTCCAATCTGGAGGCGGCGGCGAAGGCGCATCAACCAGGCGCTGAGAATGCGCTTAACCAGTCGCTTTCGATGGCCACACATTACTCGTTCCTTTACGTGGCGGCGCTCCCCATAGTACTGCTGATAGTCTTCGGACTGATCTGGCTGCGGGACCGGGCGCAGGGAGGCTACCGGCCTGAGAAGATAGGCCGATCCACGATCGGCGACGAGATTGGGGACGGAACGGGCGCTGCGACGCTAATACAGCCCCAGACACCTTAATTATGCGCTTCTCCGCTATCAAGCTTCCCCGTTTATCTGGGAACGAACCATTCCGGGGCGGCCCCATGAAGCGCGCCGCCTCCGAAACTTCAAGCCGCCGCCGCTCGGCAGTCTGTCAACCGGCTCGAGAGCCATTCATATTTTCTTAATGTTAATCTGGTATCCTGAAGCGGGAGATTCCTGTCGGACCAATCCATCAGAATAAGACGTGGCGCAGCGGATAACCTGTTACTGCGATCGAATCACCACGGCCTGGATTAGTCTCAGTGGCATCGCCCGGCTGTGAGGCGCCCATGTTCAGAAACCAGACAGTAAGGATCTATCTTTGAATCGACCCTATCACAGCCTCATCTTAAGGTTAAATCCAAGCAATCTTCGATCTATGAAAGTCCGGCGGTCATCCGCTCTCCTAATGGTGTTAAGCGCCTTCTCATTTCTGGTGGTGAATAATGGCCTCGGCGGAGGCTTGAACGCCGCGGATGCGCAGGCGGCCCCTCCTCCAGCGCCGCCGGCTGTGCCCAATCCAGCCGCTCCGGCGGCGCCAGCCCCAGCGGCGCCACTGCCGCCGCTCACGCCGCCCGTAACGCAAACAGGCGAACAGGCTCCGCCGCTTGCGGTTGGGCCGCCGCCTGAGCTGGTGCCGCAGCCGGTTCCAACTTTACCGCCGGGAACGGCCACGCCTGTTCCTGCGGCGCCAATCACCCTGGCGCAGGCGATTGCCATCGGTCTGCAGCATCAGCCCACCGTAACACTGGCGCAGGCGAGCGTTCAGTCAGCCGCCGGCCGATCGCAGCAGGCGGCCTCGGCGCTCAAGCCCAGCGTAAATGTGAGCAGCAGTTTTAACCACACCAGCACTTCGGCGCCGGGTGGGTTCGGCGGTTCGTCAGATAGCTTCAACGACGCGATTTCAGCGCGCCAGCTTGTTTTCGACTTCAACCATACGAAATCATCGGTGCAGGCGGCCCGCGACCAGGAAAAGGCCGC
>Ga0307373_10008184_pt1 | contig 16014 bp, 16 predicted proteins | sample OX2MG_FD_202534 | JGI IMG/M metagenome (GOLD analysis project Ga0307373, IMG submission 202534) | Soil microbial communities from Risofladan, Vaasa, Finland - OX-2 | ecosystem: Environmental > Terrestrial > Soil > Coastal area > Acid sulfate soil | place: Finland: Risofladan, Vaasa | collected... | reverse complement strand
ACGGATCCAGCAGATCATCCACGGCCACCGAGGCCGCAAGGACGACCCCCTCTACCGGGCCCGGCGGACCCTGCACACCGGTGCCGACCTGCTTACCGGCAAGCAGAAGGACCGCCTGCTCGCACTGTTCGCGGCCGATGAGCACGTCCAGGTCGAGGCGACCCGGGCCATCTGCCAGCAGATGATCGCCGCCTACCGCGAACCCGGCCGCACCCGGGACGCGCGCTCATGGTCAAGCTCATCGAGTCCCTCAGCCACGGCGTCCCGGCTGCGCTCAGCGAGCTGATCACACTCGGACGAACGCTGAAGCAGCGTGGTGACGACGTGCTCGCCTACTCCGACCGGCCCGGCACGAGCAACGGGCCGACCGAGGCGATCAATGGACGACTCGAGCACCTCCGCGGCTCGGCACTCGGATTCCGCAACCTCACCAGCTACATCGCCAGATCACTGCTCGAGTCCGGCGGCTTCAGACCCCGACTACACCCTCGATTGTGAAGAGCCGCTTTGGCCCGGTGGGCCCGTGAACGCTGCCGGTGTTGTAAGGGGCGAGCTGGACCCGGCCCGACGGGGTAAGCCTTGATTAGCACCATGGTGTCAGTGCGCGGGGCCGCTTAATGTGCCAGTGCCTCCGCTCTGCCTCCTGACCAGGGCGGGAGGCGATTCTCATCGGAGCCCAGGTTGTCGCGGCGGGCTTGACTTAACGGGGCGCGGCGGGACAATCGGCTCAGGGATTTTCGTGGAGGAGCTAGTATGCGATGACTGATGCCGTCAGCGCTGGGCCGATCGCTTCCCGCTCGCTGCGGCCGTATATCTCGCTGTTATTCCTGCAATGCACAGCCGGATCGCCGGAGATCGCGTTCGGCGGCCTCACGGCATTCATGCGCAAGTCGGCCCGCAGACGGCAGGGCGCATACACCGAGCTGAGGTCCGGATTCGCCAGCAGCGATCCATCCCTGCAAGGCGGCCCGGAGCAGCGCGGCTTCGACCAGGTTGACGGGTTCATCTACCGGATTGAGTCCAGCCCCAGCTGGGCGGTGCCCGGGTCCGGGTACGTCGACGTCCGAAACGTGCTGAGCATCGCGCTGCGGCGGGGCCTCGTGCTCGCCGTCTACTGCGAGCCGTCGCTGCGGGACGCAGTGGTGAGGTGGCTCCGGCGCGAGCCGAAGCCCCCGCTCGCCCGGGTCTCGCAGAGCATCCTTCAGGGAGCGTTCCTGCGCGGGGAGGCGAAGGGATTATGGCTGCACGGCACTCACGTCAGAAGCGTCTTACGGCCTGACACCAAGCACATCACCGGCCGGCGAGTACAGGATGCGCTCAGCCCGCTGGAAGACAGCTCGTTTGCGATGGCCGCGGCCAGGTCGAGGCTTCCGGACGACCCGGCACGGACCGCACTGCTAGGAGTTGTGGGGACCGTACCGCGCAAGGGCGTCTTATGGAACCGGCAGCCCCAGGACTTCGGCGAGTTCCTCGCCGCCTGCGGTGAAGCCCTGGAACTCATCGAAGAGACAGCCGCGAGTGGCGCGCCCCTTGACCGCCCATTTCCCATTCTCGCCGTGGAGACGCACGATCTGTCGGAAGTGCGCGGCGCGTACGACATCCTCGGCCTCACGCCCGATGACCTGCCTACCAGCACGGACATAACCGACGAGATGATAGAGGCAGCGGAAGTGCTGGAGCATGCCGTCCTCCGCGTCATCGGGTCGCCGACGTCGGCGGACTTCAGGCTTGAGGTAGGGCTGGACGGGTCCGTCGGCGGAGTCCTTCAGGCGGCGGTCCGGATGAGCGGAGACGACGCCGTCCTCGCCTTCGGTCCTGATCCAGCCGTCGCAGCGACGAATCCCGGATCGGTTCGAAAGGTCCTTGACGCGCTGGGCCACCGTGACCTGCTCGCGGTGTACTACGACTCGGGGCACGTTGTCGGCCCGCACGGGATCGGGCGCCGCAATGTCACTCCCATGCCCTTCGAGAACTGGCAGTTCCTGGATTTCAGTGGGTTCGATATCACAGTCGAGAAACCAGGAAGGACGCCGTCTGAGATCCACTTCAACACAGGGTCCGGCCAGGACAGATCTCTCTTCGGTTGGGTAGTCAGGCATTACTCCTCGGGCTGGCTGGTCTGCGACGACGGCCCAGGAGAGGTTGCCGATTTCGTACACATCAGCCCCGATGGGGTGCTCAGCATGATTCACGTCAAGGCCGCCCACAGCGCCTCGCGCTCGCGGGGGATCGCGGTCAGCGCATTCGAGGTTGTCACCGGCCAGGCTGCCAAGAACAGCCGTTACCTAGTTGACCTAGATTCCCTGAGCGAGACCCTGATGATTCCGCACGATCCCCAGCGCGCTTCCTGGATCGACGGGAAAAGGGTCTCCGGCCGGGACGACTTCCTGGAAATGATCGGCGGGCTGATGCCATCAGACAAACGGCAGGTAGTCATCGTCCAGCCCCACGTCAGCGAGGAAACGTACAACCGGATCCGGCAGGGAGCCAACGGCGCGGCCGCCACGCGGGACCATGAACTGTTCCGGCTCAACTCGCTGGAGACGCTCCTGCACACAACCAGGGGCGCTGCCGTCGCGCTGAGCACGGACCTGCACGTCATAGGGAGCAAGCGCTGACAACGGCGTCAGCGTCGCCCGCGACAGCTCGGCTGTATTCAACAGCCCTTATGCAAGATCATTGCTTCCTGGCCGTGGCCATGTCGGTAGCCCGTGGCTCACCGCGCCGTGCTGGCCGCCGTCGGCTTCGACCGCCGTCTGATCGGCGGCCGCGGGCAGCAGTCGGGTCGGCCCTCCGCCTGAGCCGCGAGGATCTCTGGTGTCCGCTCAACCGTGAGGTATAGGACCGATCACAACTCGCTTAGCCGGTCACAGGAAGTTACGCCTGGCTGTCCTTAGCTCGTTAGGCCGAGGTTGATGAGCCGGAAGTTCAGCGCTGAGACGCTGACTTTGAAGATCTTGGAGAGCGCCGTCGCTGTGACGTCGGGCTCCCGGCGCTGGCTGGGCGGCAGCTGGTTGACCTGGTCGCGGATCATCTGCTCCGGCATCAGGAGAGCCGCGGCGAATGCGTTGGCCTCGATCTCCTCCAGGTCGCTGGCCATGCTGGACGTCTTGTCGCGCAGGTTAACCCGGACCGGAACGTCGAGGATGAGCTCGCGCCCAGGGTGCAGCGCCCGGTGGCCAAGCTCGTGCGCGATCGTAAACCGCTGCCGCACCGCAGGATGAGCGCTGTTGACGCCGATGACGTGGTGGTCACTATCGCGGAACAGGATCCCGGAGACGTCTCCATCCTTGAACCGGCGCCGGACCACTACTATCCCGTCGGCGCGGGCGAGGGCCTCCGGATCGACAGGCGGGCCGGTGATCCCATGATCAACCAGGAGCTGCTCGGCCGCACGCTCTGCGCGCTTAGCCACGGGACTGTGCTCGTGCTCTGGTCAGGACGTCGCGGACGAAGGGCCGTGTGTCCTCCGGCACCTTGCGGAGCGGATCTGACGCGGCCGTGCTGTCCGGGAGCAGCTGGGCGGGGGAGACGCCGAGGGCGGTGGAGAACTCGAGCAGCATGTGGAGCTGCACGCGCTGGCGGCCCTTCTCCACGTTGCTGATGGAGCTGCGCTCGAGTCCGACCCGGTGCCCGAGTGCCTCCTGGTTGAGGCCCTGGTTCAGCCGGGCGCTGCGGACGCGCTGACCGAACTGCTCGTAGAAGTCATCCACGGCTGCATCTTGCCCTAAAGATCGTAAAGATTCCACTCTCGCCAACATAACGTTTGCATAAGTGGAAACTCAAGTTTGCTGGAACTGGATTCGGCCGGTAATCTTCCGTCAGCCGGCCGCAAGGAGATCGATACGGCCCGGCTCGTAGATGGCAGCTAGCGCGCACGGGAGGAAACGTCAGTGACAGCAAGCAGCGTCCCCAGCCGGGGCATCATGTTCCGGCCGGTCGGTACGGGAGACAGCACGACGATCGTCGTGGACGACGAACATGTCGTTCAGGTGGACCTGCATGACATGGCCCAGGCAGACCTTGAGGGCGCGGTCGTCACGCCGGTCGTGGACGAGCTGGCCGCGTGCCTGCCGAAGCGCGATGGCCGGCCGTACCTGGCGGTGTTCGTGCTCACGCACGCGGACCAGGATCACTGCCGCGGCTTCGCGGACTTGCTGGAGGCCGTGACGATCGGCGAGTTGTGGGCTACCCCGCGGCTGTGGCGCGAGTACGAGGACGCGGACACGGTGATCTGTGACGACGCGCGGGCCTTCCAGGAGGAGGCCGAGCGGCGCGTCGAGGCGACCCGGGCAGCAGTCGCCCGCGGCGACCGGCCTAAGTCCGGTGACCGGATCCTGGTCGTCGGCTATGACACCGACCGGGAGCAGCACGCGTACGCTGACTTGCCCGCGGAGTACCTGACCGGCCCGGGGCATCCGGTCACGGCCCTGGACGGCGATGACATGAGCGCGGCGTTCGAGGCGTTCATCCATGCGCCGTTCGCGGCCGACTGCGCGGCGGCCCGCAACGAGACATCCCTCGCGCTGCAGGTCACCCTCCGGGATCCGGGAGGAGCCGATGGAAGGGTGCTCCTGCTCGGTGACCTCGCGCACGACACCATCATGAAGATCTTCAACTTCAGCGAGGCGAAGAAGCGCGAGGGCCGGCTGGCCTGGGATGTCCTGCTCGCACCGCACCATTGCTCAAAGCACGTCATGTACCGTGACGGCGAGCTGCAGCAGGATGTCCTGGACGCGCTTGAGCGGCACGCGCGCGAGAACGCGATCATCGTGGCCAGCTGCATGCCGGTCCCGGCGCGTAATGACGCTGGCGATAACCCTCCGCACGCCAAGGCGAAGGCCCGTTACCTGCAGATCGTGGACAGGGAGAGCCAGTTCATCTGCACCCAGGAGTGGCCCGACCCAGACCAGCCGAGCCCGGTCGTCTTCGGGCTCACCGCCGACGGACTGACGCTGCTCCACCCGTCCGTCCTCGACGATGGCGTGCAGGCGCTCGGCGCGGCCGCGAAAGCAGCCGGCGAGGCCGCCGGACCGGACGGCGCCGCGGTCGGCGTCCTGATCATGCTGGCCGCCGCGGCTGGCGCGGGACTGGCGCATTGGCTGAGCAAGCGGCGCGCCGCACCGAAGCCGGACCGTAGCTCTGGCCTGGACCAGGCCCAGCGCGCAGTGACGGCAGCACGGGGCCGCGACACTGCTCCTCGCCAGCCGGTCGGATTCGGAAGGCAGTGAGTCAGACAGAGGACTCCCTTGCCCTGACTCCCGGCCAGCGCCTGGCCGCTGATCAGCTGGCCGAGATCGCGGACCGCAGTGACGGTGCCGTGGAGATCCTGCGCCGCCCTTACCGGCCAGGTACCGGGCAGTCCGTCACGATCGACATTGCGCTGGACTGCACCGGTATCGCGCCCGCGCCGGACGGCTTGCGGCTGCGGGCAAGGGAGACTTTCGGCCTGGAGATCGGCCTGGCTTTCCCGTTCACCGTCCCTCAGGTCAGCGTCCGGCACACCCGGTGGGCGGGCACGCCGCATGTGCAGTGGCAGTCGATCCTCTGCCTGTACGCCGCGCCCTCCGTCGAGTGGCTGCCCGCTGATGGGATGCGGGGCCTTCTCGACCGGCTCATCCTCTGGCTCCGGCAGGCCGCGGCCGGGGACCTTGACCCGGACGGCCAGCCCTTGCACCCGCCGGTCGCCTACGCATCGCTGGCCGCCGGCGTCGCTGTCGTGCGGCCCGACCTCCCCGCAACCGGAATCAGCCGGGCCGGCAGCTCTGGAGGCGACGCTACGCTCGTGGTCGCGGTCTGCCAGCATGACCGGCCGGATCGCGCTGACGTGACCGAGTGGATCACCCCAGAGCAGTGGAAGCTGCGCTTTCAGGCGGCAGAACTTCGCGGCGACCTTGATGATGACGGCCGCCGGTTGTTCGGGGCGGCGGTGATCCTCCTGAGCCGGGACATCGGCTTCGAGTACCCCGACAAGGCCGACGCGCTTCTCGCAGGCCTGCGCCGCGCCGGAGCAGAACCTGATGGGCTGCTCCGCTTTCTCAGCACCGTAGCGGCGATCAATGCGCGCCTTGACGCCGTTCACGCGCTGCAAGGACATGACCTGCCGGCCAGGCCGCTCTTGCTGTTCGTGGGCACCCCGTCACGGCGTGCGGCAGGCGGCGACCGCACGCTTACGCACCTGGTCTGCTGGCGGCTAGACGAGATCGGGCAGAAGCTGCTGGCCACCGCCCGGCTCACCGCCACAGATGATCATGAGCTTGCCAGGGCCGCGACCACATGGCTGGAACAGGCCACCACTACGTGGATGCCCGTGATGGAAGCCCGGCCAGAAGTGACCTGCCGACGGGACAGCAGCAGCTCCGCGGCCTGGCTATCCGGCAAGCGCGTGCTCATCTTGGGCTGCGGCGCGCTCGGCGCGCCCGTTGCGGAGATATGCGTCCGCGGCGGCGCGGCCGAGGTGACCGTCGCGGACAACGGAGTGGTCCGGCCCGGCATCCTGGTCCGGCAGCCCTACGACGACGCGGACATCGGCCAGTACAAGGCCATCGCCCTGGCCCGCCGTCTCAACCAGATCCACGCCGATAAACGCGTGAGCGCGCTGCCGCAGGACATCATCATCATGGTCCTGACGGATGAGATGCCGGCGTCCCAGTACGACCTCATCGTCGATGCCACCGCTAACGCCGCGATCGCCTCCCGGCTTGAGTACTGCCGCGCTCAGGCCCTCGGCGACTGGCCCGCGGTGCTGACCATACTCATCGGGCACGACGCCCGCCGCGGCGTCATCGCACTGGCCCGGCCTGGTGCGTCCGGGGCCGGCCGGGACATCCTGCGGAAGGTAGGCCTTGCCGCGTGCGGCGACCAGGCCGGGCAGCTAGCTGACGTCCGTGACGATTTCTTCCCCGAGGCACCACGCACCCAGTTCTTCCATCCCGAGCCGGGATGCTCAGACCCCACGTTCACTGGATCTGCCGCAGAGACCGTCGCCCTGGCCGCGCATCTGATGGCTGCGGGCCTCGACGCGCTCGCCGGACGCGCTGACCCTCATCGAGACCAGCCGATGTCAGCGGCTGTGGTACGGCTAGACGCCACGCACATCTCGGGCACTGCTGCCCAGTGGCTCGGCTGGCCGAACGACATTATTGTCGCTGATCAGGCCGACGACTACCAGATGCGCTTGTCCCCGGCGGCTATTCGCGAGATGCGCGCCGAGTCAGCCCGCGGAGCGCGAGTACGCGGCCGTGGCATCGAGACAGGAGGCATGATCCTAGGAGAGATCGACGAGGCCTGCCGGTGCATCTGGATCGACATGGCCACCGGGCCGCCACCCGACAGCAGGCTGTCGGCCTGGCACTTCGATCACGGCACTGACGGCGTTCAGGAACTCGTCGATCACTACCGGGCGCGCAGCCGCCAGATCACAGTCTTCGTCGGCCTCTGGCACACCCACCCCGATCATCCCGCCAGGCCCAGCCGCACCGACACAGCCGGAATGCAGCAGCTCCTGGCACCCGCGGCTCTCGCGGCACCCCGGGCGGTCATGATGATCCTGGGCGGGCAGGACGACACCTGGTCAACGTGGCTCTACGACGGTCAGCCGCCCGACATCTACGGCCGCCTCGTACGACAGGACCCCGCGAGCGGTCCGCAGCCACCAGCCGTGCCAGCTTGGCATAGCGAGTCGGCCTGGCCCGGAGGGTACACGGCCCCCAACCGCGACGGCCGCCAATCCCTGGGTCCACGGTCGTGGCCAGCCTGGATCCGAGGCCGCATCCGGAGGATGCGACGAACCGGGTCACGCCGATGAACGGTGCCCAGCCACGCATCGGGGTAGCCATCTCCGGTGGCGGATTCCGGGCGACGGCGTTCGGCCTGGGCTGCCTCCGCGCCCTGCACGACACCGGTCTGCTGCACGGTGTCTCCGTCATCTCGGGCATCAGCGGCGGCAGCCTGCTCACCGCGCTGTACGCTTACGGCCCCGAGGACTTCGCCGAGTTCGACGCCATGACAGCTGACCTGCTCCACAACGGCCTCCAGGCAGCACTGATCCGCCGCGCCCTCGCTCCTGCCGCAGCAGCACGGAACCTCAGCGCCGCCGCTCGTGTGCTCATGCCAAAGCGCCCCGGAAGCCAGCCGCGTCTTCGGATCGCTAACCGCACCGATGCCCTCCGCGACGAACTAGCCCACCGCGCCTTCGGCGACCGCACCCTGGACCAGGTCACCCACCCCAGCCTGGCCACCGTAATTACCGCGACCGACCTGCGTACCAGCAACGCTGTCCGGTTCGGCAGCCTGCGAAGCTCGTGCTCGCCTTATGGCACAATCACCGAGCCGGTCACCGTCGCGGATGCCGTGGCTGCCAGCGCAGCGTTCCCCCTCCTGCTCCCGGCCATCGAGCGTTCCTACACTTTCAGCGGCGCCGGCTCTCCGGAACCGACCAGGCAGATCGTGCTCCTGACCGATGGAGGGATCTACGACAACCTCGGCCTGACCGTCCTGGAGCCCCGACGCTCAGCGCACCACACCGCCCAAGTCTTCGAAGTCGACTACGTCATTGCCTGCGACGCGGGAAGAGGCCGGCTCCCGCTGGCCACCGGGCACTTCGCCGGAACCCGGCTGCGCCGAAGCTTCGACACCGTCCACCGCCGAGCCCAGGACGCAGCCCGCTCAAAACTTCATGCCGATGCCGCCGCCGGTCACCTCCAGGGCTTCGTCCATGCATACCTCGGCATGCCAGACGAACGCGTGCCGGTGCCGACAGCAGACCTAGTCCCAGTCGCGGAGATCCAGTCATACCCCACGAATTTCAAGGCGATGGCAGCCACGGACCTGCAGCTGATCACAACAAGAGGGGAACAGCTAACACGCACGCTCCTTGCCCACTACTGCCCCCAACTCCGCTAGGCGGGGACGGCACGGTCGGTTATTGGCTGCTACGCCCTTCGCTTGCGCCGCTCTCTCAAGGCGGTAGCACGGGTTCAAATCCCGTCGGGGCTACAGAGGTAGCAGCAGGTCAGAGGCCCGGAAGCCGGTCACGGCAGCCGGGCCTTGATCATCTGTCCGTCATTCGTCCGTGGGTTCTGGCGTCATCTGGCGGCAGCGGGCACCAGGAAAAAATTCTCATCGGCACCGTGGGAGGGCGCCGAGCTGGCTGGCGTGAACACAGGGCAGGAGCATGCGCCAGGCACGGAGGCCCTGGTGGATCTCTCACGCAGTAAGTCCTGCCGCGCGTCAGCGGCATCTGCACGGGACAGCCCGCCCAGGTCGGCGTCCCGGACGGTTCCGCCGCCGTCTCCGCCGGGCTAGAGCAGTGGCCTGGCGGAGCCGCCCGTGCAGCGGGCTGGCGGCTGTCAGCGCCAGTCGCGGGCAGCCGCCGTCCCGTCCTGATCTGCTGTGGCGTCGGCTGCGGTGGTGACCGATCTGAGCTGTGCCTCGGTGTCGATGTGCGCGGTCAGTGTCGTGCGGGCCTGGGTGAGCTGGGCGGCGATGTAGGCGTCGAGATGAGCGAACTCGGGCTCGCTGCTCTCGGCGTTCACGGAGTGCACCAGGTCAGGGATCCAGGGTCGGTGGCTGCAGGCTGTCCGACGTGATCGCCTCCTTCAGGGAATTGCGCGCGTGCCGCAGGTGAGACCGGACCGTGGCGACTGGCTTTCCCGTCAAAACGGCGATCTCCGCGGCCGTGAGCCCGTCGTAGAACAAGGCCGCGACCGTGCGCTGGGCAGGAGGCAGGCCGCGCAGCAGGCGGAGTATCCGCTGCTGCTCCTCCGCGAAGACCATCAGGTCCGGGTCGGGGTCAGCGGGCTGCGGCGTGGCCTGCTCCAGCGGCGCTGCGTGCTGCTGGCGGTTGTTTTTCCACAGGGTACGGGTGGCGGTGGTCCGCAGCCAGGCTGCGGGTTCGCGGATGGATTCCCACTGCCGCCACGCTGCGATCATGGCCTCCTGCACGGCGTCTTCCGCGTCGGCCCGGCTCGCTCCCATCACGATCAGCAGCAGGACTGCCCTGCTGTACCGCTGACGGAAGAACAAGTCAAAGCCGTCGCGACTCACCTACTGGCGAATGCGGGCATTTAGCTCTCCTTTCACCCGGGTCCTCGGCTAGCACTGGCTGGGCGCCTGCACTTCCCTCCCTGAAGCGGGCGCCTCCCCCTAGCCGTCTGCCTCTAAGTGTCACCGCCGCGACCGGGCGTGCAATTGAAGCGGCCCATTTTCTCGGGCGGTCCAGGCACGGCCCCGGTTTGCACGGCACGCGGTCACCCGGCCACCTTGCCTGCAACCGCATGACGAAATTCTCCGGAAGGAACGGACCTGTGACTGAGCCAGAGAACCCGGGGGATGGCGCCCGCGAGATCTCGCCGATGACGGCGCTCAACACCGCAGCCCTGGCGGCGGGCTGTCTCTACCAGGCGACCGGCTCGCTCGACGTGACATTGGCCGGGACGGCGATCGCCGCTGTCCTGGCGGCATGGGCCATGTGGCTCCGCCGCCGGTCCACCGCATCGCGCGGCACAAGCAGTCCAGCCGTGGCCACGGACTGCGCAAGTCCGGCACCTTCAGTTAGCGAGCCGGAAGGCTAGCAAAATGGCCGCGAGCGCCGCAGGCTCCGCCATTGCTAGCGTCCGTGCCCCGTAGCCTCGCGCGCTAACATGATCGAGCGAAGCGTTAGCATGGCATAGCAAGAGGTCCGGGGTTCGAATCCCCGTAGCTCCACAAGAAAGACCAGGTCAGGCGAGGTTTCTGGGTCGTCTGGCAGACTTACCAAGATCGCTTGACCGTCATTTGACCGTCGTTCTGGGTGTTGTTATTGAACAGTCAGCGGCCCGGATCGGCACGTGGCGGCAGGGCGGATGGGCTCGATGGCCGTACTCGTTGAACAGGCTGGCAGGACCGTCGCGCGCTCTGGGGGCTTGGCGGTGTCTGGGTGTTAGCCTGACCGGGCTGGCGGATGGCGCGTGCTGGTTCGACTTCCGCTGCGGGTGCGGCGGCTGGCCACTCGGGAGGGCCTGATGGAGCAGTCAGTGCCCTTCATCGGCCGGGTGCGGGTGCGGAACTACAAGAGCATCGCTTCGTGCGATGTGCGCCCGGGGCCGCTGACGATGCTGGTCGGACCGAACGCGAGCGGGAAGAGCAATTTTCTGCAGGCGCTGGCGCTGCTGGGGCGGGCAGTGAGCACGACGCCGTATGAGGCGGTCAGCGGGCTCGGCGGCCTGTCGGAGGTTCTGCGCCGTTCGCCGGAGCCGGCGGGGTCGTTCAGCATTGATGTCGAGGCGACGGTGCCCTGGGGCGGCGCTGGCGATCAGCTGGTGTCGGCACGGTACGGGTTCGAGATCGGCGCCGCCGCCCGGCGGGCGCTGCGCCCGCTTGAGGTAGTGCGCGAGACGTGCGAGGTGCGCCTGGGTGCGCGGGCCTGGCGCTTCGGCGTGGAACGGGGGGCGGTGCGGGAAGAGGGGCATGAGCCTGCCGCGTCCAGTATCGAGCCGGATCGCCTGTACCTGCCGGTGGCCGCCAGCCAGCAGACCTTCAGCCCGCTGGCCAGGAGCCTGGCGAGCATGCAGTTCTACGGGCTGGCGCTGGATGCCCTGCGGGAACCAGGGTCCGCGGCGGAGGGCGCGGGCCTGGGCCGGCGCGGGGAGCATCTTGGGGATGTGCTGAGCGCGCTGGCCGGCGTCCGCCCGGATCTGAAGGACCGGATTGACGCCTACCTGGCCGCGATAGCGCCGGGGATCGAGGGCGCTGATCCTTATTCAGTGGGCCGGTACATGACGGTGGCCTTCCGTGCCCGTGCGCGCCCGGACGCTGACGTGATCGAGTTCGCGCCGGAGGCGGTCTCGGGCGGGACGATCCGGGCTGCGGGTGTCCTGGCGGCGCTGTTCCAGCTTCCGGTGGCGGACGGGCGGGTGGCGCTGGTCGGGATCGAGGAGCCGGAGATCGCTTTGCACCCGGCCGCGGCGGGCGTGCTGTTTGATGCTCTGAGCGAGGCGAGCGAGCAGGCCCAGGTGCTCGTGACCACGCAGAGCCCGGACTTGCTGGACCGGGATGACCTGGATGTGTCGGTGGTGCGGGCGGTCAGCATGGAGGACGGCGTGACCCGGATCGGGGAGATCGACCGGACCAGCCGGCAGATCGTCGCTGAGAAGCGCTACACGCTGGGCGAGCTGATGCGCGGGAATCAGCTTTCCCCGGCGGATCCGCCTGCTGGCCAGGATGAGAGGCCGGGGACCTGACCTGTGTCAGGGCCAGCGGTGACGGTCGCCTCGATCGTCGAGGGTGCGGGTTCGCGCCCTCCCGACGCTGCGGTACGGCTTGCCGAGTGCGGTCGGTGCGGCGGATGGCGCCGCGACCCGGACCCGCCCGGCGTGGCGGTGGCGCGGATTCCCGGCGAGGCTCCTGCGGGATCTCCGTAAGCGGTCACGGTCGGCGGCTGGCCGGCCGGGCCGGGTCGGCCGACTGGGATCATGCAGGTCCGGGCGGCGGCTCGTTTCGGAGGCGTGCCTGGCGTCGCTGCTCGTCCTGATGGAAGAGCCGGGCGAGTCGCTGGGTGCCTTCAGCCAGCTCGATCGGGGTGTCCTCGTCTTCGTCTGGGAGCAGCCCCTGGTCGCGCAGTTGCTGTTCTTGTGCCATGACGGGCAGCTCGGGTCAGGATCGGACGGGCGCGGTCCTTCGGGCCCGTCTGGCCCGATGCGGATCAGCCGCTCGGCCCGCACCACGCGGAACCGGCGCCCCGCGGCCGGCATCGAGCTGGTCGGCTGCGGCGGCGTACCGGGCGCGGTCCGGGTCATCCAGGCGGAGTTCCCGCGGGGCCGTGACCCGCAGGTACAGTCCCAGGCTGTCGCGGGCGCCCAGCGGCGTGGCCGACGTCCCGGCCTGCGCGGGCTGCCACTGCCCGCCCGCCAGCTCGGCCGCCATGAACGCCGCGGGCAGCAGGACCCCGCCCGGATGCGCCCGCACTGCCCGTGCCCCGTCGTCCCGGACCTCCGTCGGCACGGCGCCCGCCTTGCCGACGGCATCGAGCAGGTCCAGCTTCCGCCGCGGCCCGTGGCTTTGCCGCAGGCTGAGACAATTCCGGGGTGGCAGACGACGACAGCCGGGCAGGCCCGACTCAAACCACGTTCCCTGATACGAAGCCGAGCTGGCTGAGGCCGCTCGCTGAACTGATGGGACACACGCGGAACCCACCGACGGTCCTGCCGCTCGCTGTCCTGGTCGACGAGGTGGACAGATGGCGCGGGCATGCCAGTGACGAGTCGTGGAAACGCAAAGCAAACCGGGTCTCGCTGAGCAGCGACCTTCAGGCAAGCGCCGCTGCGGCCGGGACCCATCTCGCGCAATCCATCGCCTCCGAACTCCGTCCGTACCAGGAATGTCTTCAGCAAGTCGCGGACATTCGAACGATCTCCGCCGACAGGTTCCGCGAGCTGACCGATAACGGCGCGGCGTTGAGGGCCGCCCTGGCGACGCCGGCGGCGCTACTCGCCGCATGGCAGGACGTGCTCGCCGCGAGCCAGTCGCCAACCGCAGATACGGAGTCGCTCAACTGGGCACTGACTTGCCTCGAAGCGATGATCGAGTCAACGCAGCGATCCTCGAAGCAAACGCTGCAAGACGCACGCTCGATCCTCGACCCAGATCCCCGGCTCGCGGGATTCAACCCGGACGCCCCTACCGCACGTACCCCGCTCGATGTCCGACTTCGTCTGGCTGCGGACGTGATCACGGCACTGCCCGTGCCGCGGCATTGCATCGCTTGGATCACCTACGGGTCCGCGCGACTGTCAGGCACTGCGGATTTCGGCCCGTTCACGTTCTACGAGATCGACTGGGCAGCACCCAACGCGCTCAATGACGACGGGCAGGCATTCTGCCACCGTGATGAGCTACGTTCCCTGCTCAAGCAAAACCACATCAGCCCACCAGGCGAGACGAAAGAACGCCCATATCAGGTGCTGGCACGCGTCAACCTTGGCGTGCGCTCCCCGCACAACGCTCTGGATGACGCCGACGCGATGATCCAGGTACTGCTCAGGATCGCCGGTAATCGCAGCGGGGGCACGGCCTGGCAGCGCGCCGGCTCCGCCTGTCTGCTGTTCGACGGCCATGCCGCCCTTTGCACTGACACGGCTGGCCTCTACGTTTCCGACGAGGTTGACCACCATGGCCAGAACATCATGGCTGACGCCTTGGCAGAATACGGCCCGAGTATCGCGGAAGGCCTCAGCCGAGCCCAGATGCCCCCGGATCTCGCCGACGCGCTCCGGCTGCTCGGCGAGGCCTGTGACGTTGACTCACGGAAGGCAATTCTAACCGGACGCAGCACCATCGATCGCAAGACAGTGCTTGTCCTCGAAGATGCCGCGTTCGAGCACATCGCCTCTTATGGACGCATGAGTGGTGACGACCTGGAAAGGTCAATCCTCGTCACCTGGCCGCACGCGCGCTGGAGCAGCCAAGTAAACGCCGCAATCAACGTTTGCCTTCGCAGCGATGAGGTGTCCAGCACCGCGCTGCACAGGCGGATTATCACCCACCAGCCGTGGGAGACACGGACCTCGTTTTTGGAAGCCAGCCGACTCACTGGCGAGCTACTCGCACTTTGCCGCGACCCGCTCAAGCGGCGGTTCGCCGAGAAGTGGCTGACCAGCATTCGTGACGCCGCGCTGTGCTTGGACCTCCATCGGCAGCACGAGCGCGACCGTGACTTTCTGCGGGAACGGCTGCGCCGTACCCGCAACGCTCTCACCCACGGAAACCCTGTTCATCCCGCCGTCATCGACACCGTACGAGACCTGTCCACATACCGCGTGAATGCCGCCTTCGGGTTGGCCCTGGAAATGTTCTCGACATCCGGCTCACTCGATGCCGCGCTACATGCCCGCGCTGAGGAACACAAACGGCTTGTCGATCATCTCACCCGCGGCGTGAGCATGTTCGACCAATGGTGCGCGGGCGACTAGGGGTTGCACATTCGACGTTTGTTCAAGCGCATGGAGATAACGGGCTCATCACAGATGAGGGTGTCGCGTCGCCGGCGTGCTAGCGTTCAGGCGATCGTGATCCATCGGCAGGAGGTGAGACCCATGAACGCAGTATCCGCAGTGGGTGCTGCCCTGTCCACGATCGCGCGACTGAGGTAGTCGCCATCGGGAGCGCCCGACAGGCAATTCGCGAAAGGCGACTCCCATGAACACAACACCTTCTTCAACTCTGTGCACTTCACCTCTACGACGGCCTCCGACGGCATCGCCGAGCACACCTTCACGCTCGGTGACATGAGCGGCGTGCCGTGGTCGCCCGAGTCGGCGACCGACGGCGCGCCCCTGCTCCTGATGGGCCACGGCGGCGGCCTGCACAAGTACGCTCCAGGGCTCGTGTCCCGGGTCCGCCGGGCAGTGGCGGGCGACGGGTCGGGCGACGGGTTCACGGTCGCCGCTATCGACGCGCCAGGGCACGGCGACCGGCCGAGGGCCGACCGGCAGGTCGACGCCTCAAGGCGCTCGCGCGCCGCGGGCGAGCGTTGGTCCTTGGTGGTGGCGGAGCGGCAGGCAATGCGTGGGAGATCGGCGTCATCGCCGGCCTGTCTGATGCCGGGTTGGAAGCGGGCAGCTATCTGGCCGTCTCCGGGCAGTTTCTCGCGGCCGCCGTCAGGCGCCGCGAAGCTGGTATAAACGCGCAAAATCTGTGCCAACCAGGCTGCTCCACCATGGCTTGATGCCGTCCGCAAAGACGAGACATCCGTCAGCGGCATCCGCGGTGGCGTTGGCGACGGCGTAGTCGTGAGCCCGCCGCGCGAGGTCGGCCACCAGTCGCTCAGGTAGATGGTGGCATCTGACCTGGCGCACCGACTTGTTTCACTGCGCAGGGCTGACGGTCAGCTTCGGCCAGCTCAGGTCCTTACTGTCTCGTACAGCCATGACGCCAGGCAGGTTCGTGGCGACCTCAACACAGTTGCCCTGACCGCCCGAATACCACGATGTCCGCCATATCCGGTCATCCTTCATTCGCCATCACCTCGATCAGTGC